>WNFN01223070.1_pt2 | contig 12932 bp, 14 predicted proteins | sample 5400161 | NCBI WGS metagenome assembly WNFN01 (sample SAMN13153353, study PRJNA577476) | soil metagenome | isolation source: 80 cm saprolite on Douglas fir-dominated hillslope | place: USA:California | collected 2013-09-17
TTTAAATCCGCGCTCATCCGCGAAAATCCGCGGTAGTCTTGCCTTTTCGGATCAGTGTCATCCGTGTTCATCCGTGGTAAGGTTTTATGCCGCGCCCACTTCCTGGATCATGTACCGCGCTTCCGGCTCGTCGGCCACTGCGCTCGCGACAAACTGCTGCGCCGCTTCCATCGTATAGAGTCCGGGCATTACCACCCAGTTCACAACGTGGCTCCAGCCTTCCGCCATCTTCACTACCAGATATTTTTTCAAAACTTCTCCTTTGTCGCATAGGCTGAAGGCGGCTTAGCGCCGCCTTCGCCAGTGCTATTTAGGGTGTGAGGACTTATCTCTTGTCCTCCACGTCCACATACTCGGCGTCAATCACGCCTTCATCTTTCTTCTCTTGCTGAGCTGCGCCATTCGGAGCGCCTGCCTGCGGCCCTGCGCCAGTAGCGCCGTCCGCCGGTGGCGTCTGCTGGGCTTTGTACATGGCCTCAGCCAGTTTGTGCGAAGCCTGGGTCAGCTTTTCGCGGGCCGAATTCATGGCTGCCGCATCGGTGCCTTCCAGGGCTGTCTTGGCTTCCGCCACCGCCGACTCGACCTGGCTCTTGTCATCGCCAGAAACCTTGTCGCCGTTTTCCTTCAGCATCTTCTCCACCTGATAGACCATGCCATCCAGCTGGTTGCGCGCCTCGATCTCCTCACGCTTGGCCTTGTCTTCCGCCGAATGTGCCTCGGCTTCTTTCGCCATGCGCTCCACTTCTTCCTTGCTCAGGCCGGAAGAAGAGGTGATCTGGATCTTCTGCTCCTTGTTCGTGGCCTTGTCTTTCGCGGTCACGTTCAGGATTCCATTCGCGTCGATATCGAACGTTACTTCAATCTGGGGCACGCCACGCGGAGCCGGCGGAAGGCCGGTCAGGTGGAACTTGCCCAAAGTGCGGTTGTCCTTGGCCAGCGGACGCTCGCCCTGCAACACATGGACTTCAACCGATGGCTGGCTGTCAGCCGCAGTAGAAAACGTTTCCGTCTTCTTGGTCGGAATCGTGGTGTTGCGCGGAATCATCTGCGTAGCCACGCCGCCCAGCGTTTCGATCGACAACGTCAGCGGAGTCACGTCAAGCAGTAGCAGGTCTTTCACGTCTCCTGCCAGCACGCCCGCCTGTACCGCCGCGCCGATGGCACCAACCTCATCCGGGTTCACGCCCTTATGCGGCTCTTTGCCAAACAGCTCTTTCACCAGCGACTGGATACGAGGCATGCGTGTCTGTCCGCCTACCAGGACCACTTCGTCGATCTTGCTGGCGTCAATGCCCGCGTCTTTCAATGCCTGCTTGCACGGCGCCACGGAACGCTGAATGATGTCATCCACCATCTGCTCCAGCTTGGTGCGCGTCAGCTTCTTGACCAGGTGCTTTGGACCGGTCGCGTCCGCGGTGATAAACGGCAGGTTGATCTCGCTTTCCATGGTGGTGGAAAGCTCGATCTTGGCTTTTTCCGCCGCGTCACGCAGGCGCTGCAACGCCATTTCGTTGCCCTTGGCGCGCAGATCCAGCCCTTCATCTTTCTTGAATTCATCCACAAGCCAGTCAACGATGCGCTGGTCGATGTTGTCGCCGCCCAGGTGCGTGTCACCATTGGTGGACTTCACTTCGATCACGCCTTCGCCGACTTCGAGGATCGAAATATCGAACGTTCCGCCGCCGAAATCGTACACGGCGATTGTCTCTTCCTTCTTCTTATCCAGCCCATACGCCAAGGCAGCCGCCGTGGGCTCATTCACGATGCGCTTCACGTCAAGACCGGCAACTTTGCCGGCGTCTTTGGTCGCCTGGCGCTGCGCGTCATTGAAATAGGCCGGAACCGTAATCACGGCTTCCGTCACCGACTGGCCAAGGTAGTCTTCCGCTGCTTTCTTGAGCTTCTGCAAGATCATCGCCGAAATCTGTTGCGGCGTATATTCCTGTCCCTGCGCTACGATGGCAACGTGGTCTCCCTGGCGGACGACCTTGTATGGGACCATCTTCATTTCTTCATTTACTTCGTCAAAGCGGCGTCCCATAAACCGCTTGATCGAATACACCGTGTTTTCCGGATTGGTGATGGCCTGCCGCTTGGCTACCTGGCCTACCAGGCGCTCACCCGACTTCGTGAAGCCGACCACCGAGGGCGTGGTGCGACCGCCTTCTTCATTGGCGATAACTTTCGGCTCGCCACCTTCCATCACGGCCACCACCGAGTTGGTGGTTCCAAGATCAATTCCAATAATTTTGCCCATGGCTTTCAGCCTCCCTGCTTATAAGTGCTTCAAAATAAGTGCATTTGCCCATAACAACAAACTCATTATGGGATATGAGTGACTTACTGTCAAGGCATTAGATGTAAGATACGGGATCGAAGTTGCGAGAAAAATAGGCTTTATAAATGAGAGAAAGCCATGAGTTTGAAGGGCTTAGAAACGGGGTAGCGATGGGCAAGCTTCCGGCTCCGAACAGGCCTTCATTTGCAGCTTCCACAGTCCGGTTTGGACAGCGCAGCCTGCTGGAGCTTCATTTTAGGAGATCGGACGAATAACCTTGATCTGCTCGTGCTGAACCGGCGTATTCGTGGCACCGAGGGGATAGCGTGGCAACAGTTCCCGCAGCGCCCACTCGATGCGGTCCGCCGAGTCATTGATGAGCTGAAGCTGGACTGCGTCCAGCCCGGTGCGCTTTTGCCCACCTAGAAACTTGATGACCTGCAGCGCGTTGCGGATATGGTGGTTGAGTTCGGCGATGGTTTTCATCCGCTCGGCAACCAGCTCACGACTGGCTTTCGCTTCTCGTGCCATCTGGAAGAACATGCCGCCGGCGAACAATCCCGTGAGACCGTTGCTGAAAATGAGCATTTCCAGCCGAGGCAGACCTTCCTTCAGCAGCAGCCGGTCAAGAACAATACCTATCAGGGAAACGACCACAACGACCAGCAAGGCGAGCAGGCCGCTACGACGAGACCACAACGATTCAGCCGGAAGTTTATCTTCAGTCACAATAGAAGTAATTTTAGAACAAACTGCCCTCTGAAATCGAAGCCGGATTCACCTTTACCAATTTTATTGGCTGAGGGAAGTCGCGGCTTTCCCTATTCCACGGTAACGGACTTGGCCAGATTGCGCGGCTGGTCGACGTCGCATCCGCGGAGCACGGCTATGTGATAGGCCAGCAGTTGCAGCGGCACCACTTCCAGGATTGGCAGCAGCAATTCCGGCGCATGCGGCACGTAAAGCACGTGATCGACAGATTCTTTGATCTCCTCATCGCCCTCGGTGGCAACGGCAATCACAATGCCGGAACGCGCTTTTACCTCTTTCACGTTCGACATGGTCTTCTCATAACGCAGCACGGAGTTCGGATCGTTCGAATCTTTCGTCGCCACCATCACCACGGGAAGGCTTTCATCAATCAGCGCATTCGGGCCGTGTTTCATTTCGCCCGCGGGATAGCCCTCGGCATGGATATAGGAAATTTCCTTCAGCTTGAGCGCGCCTTCCAGCGCGATAGGATAGTGAATGCCGCGTCCCAGGAACAGGAAATCCTGCACTCGGTAATACTGCTTGGCCAGCGCTTCACAGTCTGCATCGCGGGCAAGAATCGACTCCAGCTTGGACGGCAGTTTCAGCAGCTCGTCAATATAGCGCCGTGCGTCTTCCGTTGACGTCGCGCCGCGCAGCTCACCCAGATAAAGCGCCAGCAGAAACAGAGCGGTCAGCTGCGCCGTAAAAGCTTTGGTCGATGCTACGCCGATCTCCGGGCCTGCGTGCGTATAAACCGTCCCAGAAGCTTCTCGGGCAATCATTGCGCCCACCACGTTGCAGATGGCCAACGTTTTTGAGCCTTTGGCTTTGGCTTCGCGTTGCGCGGCAATCGTGTCCGCGGTCTCGCCGGACTGCGTAATCAGCAGCGTGATTTCCTTGCTGGAAGTAATAGGATCGCGATAGCGCCACTCGCTGGCATAATCCACTTCCACGGGAATACGCGCCAGGCGTTCAATCATGAATTTGCCCGCCAGCGCGGCATGCCAACTGGTGCCGCATGCTGCAATATTGATTTTCTGCACCTTGCGCAGCTCGTCCTCGGTCACGTCCATCGCTTCCAGAAAGACGCGGCCGGAATCAAGCGATACGCGGCCCAGCGTGGTATCCCGCACGGCGCTTGGCTGCTCATAGATTTCCTTGAGCATGAAGTGCTTGAATCCGCCCTTCTCCGCCATGATGGGGGCCCAGGTGACATGCTGGATTTCGCGCTTCACCGCCTTGCCGTCAAAATCCGTCAGTTGCACGCCGGAAGTAGTGATCACGGCCAGGTCGCCATCCTGAAGGAAAAAGAGATCGCGCGTGTGGGGCAACAGAGCCGGTATATCTGACGCCACAAAATATTCACGGCCAGCGCAAATACGCCGGTAAGCTGGTTCACCGCCTTGCGCACGGCCTCCTCCAGGCTGGGCCGATGCCCGTTGCCATGGTGGTAAATTGCCTTCTCAATCAGGTGCGCGATGACTTCAGTATCGGTCTCAGTGGAAAACGTGTGTCCTTCTTCAATCAACTTCTTCTTAAGTGACAAATAGTTTTCCACGATGCCGTTGTGCACCACCACGATCTTGCCGGTGCAGTCGCGGTGCGGATGGGCATTCTCTTCCGTAGGACGTCCGTGCGTGGCCCAGCGCGTGTGACCGATGCCCCAACTGCCTTCCAGCGGCTTCATACGGATCACTTCTTCAAGATTGCGCAGCTTGCCTTCAGCCCGCCGAACCTGGACGGCCCCGCCACTGCCATTGCCGCACACAGCGATCCCGGCAGAGTCATACCCGCGATATTCCAGCGTTCTGAGGCCGTCAATAATGACGGGAACAACACGTTTCTTGCCTACGTAACCTACGATTCCGCACATAATTTAAAAATCCTGTCGACTGATAATGCGTCAACCTGTACAAGTCAATGCCGAAACTCTGCGCCGCTTATCCCTTGTCATCCTGAGCGACACCGCGCGACGAAGGAGCGAGGTAGAGTCGAAGGACCCCTAGGATTCGGATTCGCGCTATACCGCTTCAGGGAGTTCTCACCAGAACCCATATCCCCTACTTGCACGCCAATCGCCACTTCGGCAACCAATTGGACTCAGCGTTTATCGCGGGGATTCTGCTTATTCTACTCCGGAACGGAGTCAGCCCTCGTTACCTCAGTGTATTTAGCAAGAGGGTGAAAAGATTTGCTGTGAGCAGGGAAAAGGTGGGACCAACTCACACGCCGGTTGTGACCGCCTATTCCTCAATCCGGTATGAGAATTCTTCGATCACCGGGTTGGTGAGCACTTCCTTGGCAATCCGCTCCACTTCACTTTTGGCGGCGCTCTTGTCCAGGCCGTCCAGATTAAGCTCAAAGAACTTGCCCTGGCGGACAGCGCCCACACCCTTGTATCCCATCTTTTTGAGCGCGCCGTGAATGGTTTTGCCCTGCGGATCAAGGACGGTGGTTTTCAACATGACTGTGACGTAAGCCTTCATGGATAGACAGATTATACCCAGCGGCGGGCAGTGCACCCTCGGATGCCCCCGATAAGTTTTTAGCGCTATTAAAACCCACAAAAGACGGCTTAATCACAGGTCAATTTTTCTAAGTGAGGGCGAACACGCGGCGCAACTCGAGAAATAGACACCTGTTCAATATTGAACATACCTATGATTTCTAAAAGCGTAGGATTTAGACACATCTTCCATACGCAGGCCGTTATGGAGCTTCTTGCGCATTTGAGGTGCAGGTCATTTGACCTCGCGATCAGTGCAAAGGAGCCCATATGTCTTCTGGCGTTGAAACCCGTACGGCTTACAAAAACAATATTCTGGCGTCCTTGTCCAGGGCAGAAATCGGCCGTCTGGCGCCTCATCTCTCTTTCTTGGACCTGGCAGTGAATCATACGTTGCAAGAGCCTAATGAAGAGGTCACACACGCCTATTTCCTGGAAAGCGGCCTGGCATCCGTGGTAGTTGAGATGGCAGACGGCAATACCGTGGAGACAGGTATAACGGGGAAAGAAGGGCTCGTGGGATTTTCCATATTGCTGGGTACCACCAGCATGCCCACGCGGACGTTCATCCAGATTCCAGCTACCGGCTACAAAATCAAAGCCAAGCGGCTGAAAGAAGAATTTGAGAATTCCGGGACGCTGCGAAAGCGGACCAACAGTTACATTCAGGGCCATCTTATGCAAACAGGGCAGACGGCCGCCTGCAACCGCCTGCATGATATTGCCGAGCGGCTTGCCCGCTGGCTCTTGATGTGCCATGACAGAATGGAATCCGATAATTTCTTTATCACCCATGAATTCCTGGGGCACATGCTGGGAACTCCGCGTTCCACGGTAACGCTGGCGGCCGGGATCCTGCAAGAAGCGGGATTAGTAGATTATTCGCGGGGAAAGATAAACGTCTGCGACCGGCAAGGCCTGGAAAAGGCGGCGTGCGAATGCTACGCGACGATCCGGAAAGAGTTTGACCGGCTGGGCATTTCTTCCGCCCGATAAGGAACGACTTTTGCCGCATTTACCCGTGCCCGATTGGAAGCACGAGAGGCGTAATTCCGGCAAATTCCCGGCGTCACCCTTCGAAATGCACCCTCCTCAAGCTAAGGCATAATTTGGCCAGGTTAATGTCGACCATCGAACAGACCAGCTGATTTCCATAGCGGTAGCATTAGTGCAACGTCGCCCTTGCCCTTTCTCTCTCAGACGAGAATTCTATGTACGTTTGCCGCATACTTTCTATTGGTTACGATCCTATCCTGATGCCGGTGCGGTCCCTGCTGCTGCGCCACGCGGGATACGAAGTTGTTGAAACTTATTCCTTAGGGGAGGCACTCAAGAAAATTAAGCCAGGAGGTTTCGATCTTCTCCTGATCTGCCATACGGTGGAGCAGGACGAACAAAACTCGCTGATTGAAGCCATGCGCCTTTCCTGGCCTGCAGTGCCGGTGCTTTGCCTGACTACGACGCCAGAGTATTCCGATTTGATGAGCCATTGTTCCGCGGCGTGCAGCACCGCGCCGGAGTTCCTTACCGATGTGAGCAATGCCGTCCGCAATCCTCCGGGAAGACGAGCCTCCTAGAAAATGAAACAAGAAAGCCCACATTTCTGGCACGTCCGCAGCCAGAATAATCAGCTGCTGATTGAGACTTACTGCCTGCTGTGTTTCAAGTTTCTGGGCGCAAGCGAACTGGCGCTCAATCTCAAATTGGTGGAATTGGCACATCGCAGTCTCTGCAACCCGGAGAGCAGTGACGATTGAGCTAGGCAGAAGGTTGCCCAGATCCTGACGAAATATGCCGTGGTTTTACTCTGGATGATGAAGAAATAAGACGCTTATTTGCCACTGCGCCTGCACGTGCATCCTATCGCTATGGCCCGCCCCACAATTCTGGTAGCAGAGTCCGAACCAAGCCATGCGCTTTCGGTGCGTAAACTGGTACTTGAAACCGCCAAATACAATGTCCTTACGGCCCATAGCACGCTTGATCCTCACGGTCGCACTTTCTCCGCGCATAGGTGGCAGATGCAACAATATCGACCATATGCTGTCCAGCCACGAACCGGAAGAGCTTGTAAGCCTGATGCGTTCTCTGGTGGGCGATCCCCGATAGATAGGAAGCTTGCTTGTCCGGGCCCGCCCCGCATTGGATCTCTCCCACAAATGGAGTCTGTTTTTCTGCCGCCCCTGAAGGGGCTCCTGGGATCTTTCCACTGCCACCCAGCGCTGGCGCTCTGGGCTCAATAACGGACCTGAACTCGAATGAGTTATTACACCATACGAATGTTCTTGATCTGCTTTCGGCATCACGTGGCCGAGGAATAGAATTCCACGATTGGTTAAGCTGCGCCGGCGGCCCGGGCTTTTGCAGGCTGAGGCGCAGGTTTTACTGTATTGATTTCATGCATGGTCAGCGCTAGCGTATCCGTGTCATCTCTTCCGGAAAAACGATTGAAGAGCCAGGCAAAGACAAAAAGCGCGACGCCAAATATGGCGATGTCTAAGAATGAGAGGGCGGCGAGAAGCGACATGGACGACACTCCTAACGCAGGGGGACTACAGTATGCTTCGTTTCGTCCCATAGGGTCAACGCCTTACAGGTAAGAAAATTACTTAGTTCTTTCGAGCCAAGGGCCCGTGGGAGGAGAATGCACGGACGAGGTAGGGCAATCTCATTATTTATTGTGAAATCGGGCTGGCGATGGCGGGATCGAGTCCGGCAGTTTAGGATGGTTGACCACGAAAAAGTGCGCAGCGCGAATCAGGATCAGGAGAATACTCATGTCGAGCGATTTTGAAAGCAAGAACGCGAACAATATTGCCGGGCAAAACAACGACTCTTCCGAAAGCAGCCCCGCCAACCCGCTCGACCGCCGCCATTTTCTGGTAGGCGCGGCCGCTGGTGCAGCAGCCATGGCCCTTCCGCGTTGGGCGCGCGCAGATATGATCGACTCCAGTCCTGATTTAAAGCTCGCGCCATTCCAGGATGACCTTGCTCCCATCCGGGCGGAGATCACCAAGTGCCATGACGAAAGCGTGCAGCGGATGCAAACCTGGATAAAGCAGCCTTCCATTGCGGCGGAGAATCGCGGCATGAATGAAGGGTGCGACCTCACCATGCAGATGCTGCGCGATGCCGGCTTCCAACAGGTGACCAAGGTCCCCACCGACGGCCAACCGGGAATCTTCGCCACGCTGGACGCGGGCGCTCCCAAGACTCTTGGGCTTTATTTCATGTATGACGTAAAGCAGGTTGCCCCCGCCGAATGGTCGTCACCGCCGTGGGAAGCACGCATTGTGGACAAGCCGGGCTTCGGCAAAGTTGTGGTCGGCCGCGGTGCGGTAAATCAGAAAGGCCCCGAAGCTACATTCCTGGCGGCGCTGCATGCCATCCGAGGCGCAGGCCGCAAGCTGCCGGTAAATTTTGTTTTGGTGGCTGAAGGCGAGGAAGAAATTGGCTCGCCGCATTTTCCCCAGGTGGTGCGCCGTCCGGAAGTGCTGGCCGCGCTGAAGAAGACAGTGGGAATCTTCATGCCGTTTGCCTCGCAGGATCCCGACGGAAAAGTAACAGCCTTCCTCGGCGCCAAGGGCGTGGTGGAATTGGAACTGGTTTCAAGCGGCGAAAAATGGGGACGCGGTCCAAGAGCCGACATCCATTCCAGCAACAAGGCGCGGCTCGATTCGCCCGCTTGGCACCTGGTAAAGGCCCTGAACACATTGGTCTCCGCCGATGGCAATGATCCCGCGATTGCCGGCTTTGCTGACAAGGCGCGGCCTATCTCCGCGCAAGAGAAAGCCATGGTCGCGGAAGCGGCCCGGCGCCTCGACGAAAAAGCGCTCATGAAGCAGATGGGCGTAGAGCACTGGGTGCATGATGTGAGCTTTCAGGAATCGCTGGAGCTTCTGGTGTCCAGGCCAACCGTAAATATTGAAGGACTGGTGGGCGGCTACACCGGCCCGGGCGGGAAAACAGTTCTACCGCATCGCGCCGTCGCCAAAATGGACATGCGGCTGGTACCGGACATGACCGCCGCCGACGCGCTGGCTGCGCTCAAGGCCCACCTGGCGAAGAATGGCTTTGCCGACATCGAAGTGAACATGACCGGCGGCTATGATCCCACTTCCACGCCCGCTGACTCTGCGGTCGTCCGCGCTGAACACGCCGTTTACAAACGCAACGGAATTGATCCCATCGTGATGCCACGTCTGGCTGGCTCGTGGCCCGGATACGTTTTCACCGGCGATCCTTTGCGCTTGCCCGCAGGACACTTCGGACTTGGCCACGGCAGCGGCGCGCATGCTCCCAATGAATACTACGTGATCGAATCAAGCAATCCGCAAGTCCAGGGCATCGACGGCGCGGCGATGTCGTACGTGGAATATCTGTACGAGGTGGCGCGAACGGCGTAGTGGTTGCCAATCTATTGAACGGTTAAATTTACTGTGCTGCTGGCCGTGGCGCCTCCGCTGGCGCTGCTGGCCGTTACGATAACAGCAGAAGTTCCAGCAGGCGTGCCCAACCCTTTCGGTCCGGGGACCGGCACAGGTTTGCTGTCTCCTCCGCAACCCGCTACCAGTAGCACGATGCCGGCAAATCCGGTTGCCAATCGCAAACGGCGCTTCTTTGTTCCCGGAAATGCAAGCGCCAGAGCGGTGAATCCAAGCAGTGCCAGCAGCGCTGTAAACAACGGCGGCATTCCCAGCGGCCCGGGTGGAACAAATGTTATTGAACGCATGGTCGTCGCGATGGTCAACGTGACGGGCGTCGCACCTGCCGCAGTGACTTGCCCGGGATTGAAAGCGCATGTGCTTGCCGCCGGCAGTCCGCTGCACGCAAATGTTACGGCTCCCAGTGTGCCGTTGTAATTCACGTTGAGCACGGTTGAAGTGGAATTTCCCGCGGCCACCGTCAGGTTCGCTGTTTGCGCGGTCATGAGCAGAACTGCATCAATCTGCGTTGCGTCGCTGGCCGTGTTGTTGGAGGTGTTGGTTTCTTCTCCGCCGGAAACGGTGGCTGTATTGGTCACGGAAGATGCCGCATTGGACGCCACGCTCACCGTGAGCGTGATTGGTTCAAAGCTTGTTCCAGCAAACAGCACGTCGCCGCGTGTGCATTGCAGCGGAGAGAGCGTGCAATTCCAGTTCAGGCCGCTGATGGCGGTGGCGGTAAGTCCAGCCGGTAGATGGTCATTCATCGTGATCAGCGCCGTTGTGTCCACGGTTCCAGCGTTGCTTACGGTGATCGTATAAGTAGCGCCGGTCTGCGGGCGGACAAAATTTCCGGCATGACTTTTTGTGATCGTCAAATCGGGCGTAACCACTTCCACGGTCGCACTCGCTGTGCCGCCCGTGCCACCTTCATTGGAAGTCACGGCATCCGTGGTATTGACCTGTGTTCCAACCGCCACCGCCAGAACATCGATCGAGAAAGTGCAACTGCTGCCGGCCAGGATCGTGGCGCCAGCCAGGTTGATGTTATTAACGCTGGGCGTAATCACTCCCGGATCGCAGCTGCCCGTCATGCTGTCCGGGTTCGCGATAATCAGGCCCGCTGGAATGTTGTCATTGAAGCTGACGCCCGTAAGGTCGGTGGCGACATTGGGATTACTGATAGTGAACGTGAGTGTGACGCTGCTGTTCAACCCAACCGTGGGCGCACTAAAAGATTTTGCAATCGTGGGCGGCGACTGTGCCTGACTAATTCCAGTACACGCAAGCAGGATGGTACAGAGAGACGCGGAGGCAACTTTCATTAGTTCTCCAGGAAGGATGCTGCAATTGTATGTTGGAATCGTGCTGCCGCGAGAGAAGAAAACACTTATCTTCGATTATTGCTGGGTTACGGACGCAAACAAAATCCCCCGTTGGCTTCAACGGGGGAATGGAAAATCCTGCATGTTAGAGACCTCTATGCGCCGCGGCCGACGCCCAGATATTCAAAGCCTAGAGCTTTCATGCGCGGACCGTCGAGCAGGTTCTTGGTGTCCACCACCACCGGGTTGCGAATGATCCGGCGAATGCGGTCAAAATCCAATGTGCGGAACTCCGGCCAGCCGGTGCCTAGAACCAGCGCGTCTGCGCCTTCCGCCACGGAATACGCGGAGTCACAATAGCGCACGTTGCCGGTCAGTTCCTGCTGCGCGTCGGGCATGGCAATCGGATCATAAGCCTTCACATGCGCACCGCTTTCCATCAGGCTGCGTGCCAGGCGTATGGAGCCCGAGCTAACAACTGAGTTCGTATTTGGCTTGAAAGCCAGACCCAGAAGCCCAACCTGCTTGCCTTCAACTGTGCCCATGGCGCCGGAAATTTTCCGCATGATGCGTGCGCAGAATTCCTGGTTCACTTCGCGCGCGGCACTTAGTATTTTGAGCGACACACCAGAACCGGCGGCCAGGTTGGCCAGTGAGTCCATGTCTGATTCGGTAAAGCTTCCGCCCAGCGAGCCCGGTTGCAGCGAGCGCGGAGCGATGCGTTTATCCAGGCCCAGCGCAAGAGACAAGTCAACCGCATCGGCATTGATGCGTTCGCACAAGCTTGAAAGTTCATTGATAAAGGAAACTTTCGTCGCCAGGAATGCCGTGGACGCCTCTCGTACCAGCTCTGCCGTCTGATGGCTGGTCACAATCACCGGCACGCCGCGCATCACCAGCGGACGATAAAGAGCTTTCAAAGAAGTTACAGCGGCATTGGAGTTGGTGCCCAGAACGATTCGGTCAGGCCAGTTGAAGTCTTCCACCGCGCAGCCTTCAGAGAGGAACAGCGGGTGGGACACTACCGTGATATTTCTTCCGGAAGCCTTCAGGCGTTCTTCGATGCGTTGCGCCGTGCCCACAGGTACAGGGGTGACCAGGACCAGAATCTGGCCGTGGTCGCAATAATTGGCAATCTCCATGGAGATCGCCTCCATGTCCCGATTGGCGTCTTCGGCCAGATAGATGATCTCTGCGCGTTGCACCATGGACTGCAGGTGCGTGGAATACATGAGCCGTCCGGAGCGAACGCCGCGGCGAACAATGTCACTTAAATTCTTCTCGTGGAAGGGCAAAATGCCGCTGGCCAATAAAGTTGTATTGACGGAGTCGCTTCCGTACGCTGTCACGGGCACGCCAAAATCGGCAAGACACGCAGCCACTACAGTTCCCAGATATCCACAACCGTAGACACCGATCTGCATAAACTCTCCTGGAGAAAACTAGAGCACCGGCGACTCGGGGGAGGGAGGGTTCGCCAACTGATCTTTTTTAATTTTTCTGTTGACCTGATGACTTACTCGGGCTGAGGTGATTAGAAGCTTTTACTTAGTACATCCGCAAGATGGAATTAGGACATGTACCGAGTGAAAAGTGCATGGACGTTCGAGATTTAAAGAAGATTGCCAGAATCGCCGAAGTTGCCA
>WNFN01163071.1_pt1 | contig 12930 bp, 14 predicted proteins | sample 5400161 | NCBI WGS metagenome assembly WNFN01 (sample SAMN13153353, study PRJNA577476) | soil metagenome | isolation source: 80 cm saprolite on Douglas fir-dominated hillslope | place: USA:California | collected 2013-09-17
GCGCGGGCCTTCGCCAAGACTGTAAGTGCCATCGATGGGAATCCAGGCCTTCACGCGCTTCAGGCTTTCAAACATGAATTGGCGATCCACGGTGAGATCGCGCACCAGCGGAAACTTGGACATCGGCTCGATTCGAATGGGCTGTTCGAGCTGGTCGACAAGCGCCGAACACGCCATGCGCGCCTTGCCATTAATCAGCATCGCGCAGGACCCGCAGATCTCTTCGAGGCAATTCGAATCGTAGGAAATGGGCGTGGTCTTCTTACCGTCGCGCGTGACGGGATTCTCAGCGATGTCCCGCAGGCAAATGATGACGTTCATGGAAGGCCGCCACTTGAGAGAAAATTCTTCCCAGCGCGCCGCTTCCGTCGGTCCCGCTTGCCGTTTTATTCGAACGATGACCTGTTTTGTTTCTGCCATAGACCCTCGACCACCACCGGCTTCAAGCCCGAAGGCCCGAGCCCCTGCTTCTACTTCGCCGCGTCGTAACGCCGCGGACGTGGCTTGATCAAAGAAACGTCGACCGGCTCGTATGTAAGCTGGATATCGTTGTTCACCCACTTCGCGCGCGTAGTCTTCAGCCAGTTGGCGTCGTCGCGCTCCGGAAAATCCGGCTTGTAATGCGCCCCGCGGGACTCATTGCGGGCCAGCGCGCCGAGCGCGACGACCCGCGCCAGGATAATCATGTTTTCCAATTCGCGCGCGAAGTTCAGCGTCTGGTTCGACCACTTCGTGCGGTCGCTCAGGTTGATTTTCTTGTAGCGCTCTTGCAATGCGCGAATCTTCGCGTCGGCCATTTCCAGGTTCTTATTGATGCGCGTGACGGTGACGTGCTCCGTCATTAGGTCTCCCAGCTCGCGCCAGATCGTGATGGGGTTCTCCGAACCGTCCCGGCTGATGAGCTTCTGATTCTTTTCTTCCTGGCGCTTCCGTTCGGAGTCAAACACCGCGGACGGCGTGGCCTCCGCTCCCTTTTCCAGATTCTTTGCGTACTTCACCGCCGCCGGACCCGCAATGCCTCCGCCAAAAATGCAGGAGACCAGCGAGTTCGCTCCGAGCCGGTTGGCCCCGTGATACTGGTATTCGCACTCGCCCGCCGCGTAGATACCCGGAACGTTGGTGGCCTGATCTTCCCCGTTCACCCAGATGCCACCCATGGTGTAGTGCATTGCCGGGAAAACTTTCATCGGCTCAACGCGCGGATCGACGCCGCAGAATTTTTCGTAGATTTCCAGAATCCCTTCGAGCTTGCGGTCCAGCGTTTCGCGCGGGATGTGCGTCACATCCAAATACACCGCCGGCTGCCCGTCGACACCGAGTTTTTCCTGATACACGATGCGGTGAATGGCACGCGTGGCGATATCGCGCGGAACAAGATTCCCGTACTTCGGATACCACTCTTCGAGAAAATAAAAGCGTTCTGCCTCAGGAATGCTTCTCGTCGCGCGCTTCTCCCCAGGATTGCGCGGCACCCACACGCGGCCGCCCTCGCCGCGCGCCGATTCGCTCATCAACCGAAGTTTGTCTTCCCCAGGGATCGCCGTCGGGTGCACCTGGATGAATTCGCCGTTGGCGTAGTCCACGCCCTGCTGAAAGAGCGCGGCTTGCGCTGATCCGGTGCAGACCACCGAATTGGTCGACCGCCCAAAAATCGCGCCATTACCACCCGTGGCAAAGATAACCGCGTCCGCCGCATAGGTTTTCACTTCCATCGAGCGCAGGTCCATCGCGCAGATGCCGCGGCACACGCCGCCCTCATCGATTACCGCGGAAAGAAACGTCGCGCCTTCGAACTTCTTCACCTTGTCTTCGGATTCGCGCCGCCGCACCTGCTCGTCGAGCGCGTAGAGCAGTTGCTGCCCCGTGGTTGCGCCCGCGAAAGCCGTGCGGTGATACAGCGTGCCGCCGAACCTCCGGTAGTCGAGCAATCCTTCCGGCGTGCGGTTAAACATAACGCCCATGCGATCGAGAAGATCGATGATACCCGGCGCCGCATCGCACATCCGCTTCACCAGCGGCTGATTCGCCAGAAAATCCCCGCCATAGATCGTGTCGTCGAAGTGCTTATCGATCGTGTCGCCCTCGCCCTTCTGGTTTTTGGCAGCGTTGATGCCGCCCTGGGCGCAGACCGAATGTGATCGCTTCACCGGCACGATCGAGAAGAGCTCGACCGGTATCCCGGCCTCTGCAACGCGGATGGTGGCCATCAGGCCGGCCAAACCTCCGCCTACGACTATGATTTTTGGCTGTCTCATTTGTTTGGCAGGTAAGCAGAGAACGGATGCCAATCGAATCGGAAACTAAGAATGATCAGGATCCCGACGACACTGAACGCAACTCCAACAAGTGCGCCAAAGCGCCCCGCCGCTTGCTGCGCCTTGACGGTAGCCGCCAGCCCCCACTTGCACAGGAAATTCCAGATGCCCACGCCGAGATGGAACGACGAGGCGAGCACGCCGACGACAAAAAAGGCCAGGTACCACGGATTCCGCATGTCCTCGGCCACGTTTGCATACGTCGACCTGCCATGCGTGAGCCAGCGCTCCGTGTAAAGATGCCAGCCAATATACGCAAACGCGATCAGGCCCGTGTATCTCTGCGTCACGTAGAGCCAATTCCCTACCCACGGATACGCCGATACATTTGATTTGCCTCGCAGCCAAATGGAAATGCCGTAGCCCCCGTGAAAGAGCATCGGCAGAAAAATGCCTCCCCATTCCACGATCAGGCGAAACGGTATGGTCTGAAGCTCTTGCGAAGTGGCGTTGTACTTCTCCGCGCTTACCAGCGCAGAACTGTTGGACCAGAAATGCTCCGCCAAAAATGCGCCAACGGGAAGTACCCCGGTAAAAGAATGCAGCTTTCTGAGGAGATAACTTGTGTCAGGCCGGGTTGCCGTCGAAGACATGCCCTCTCCGCCGCGTAAGTCCCAGCCGATCGCATTGAATGACTCGGGAGGAGCGTTGAGAATCCGCGGCGAGCAGCAGGAGTGCCGGAAACTAACAAATGTCGGATGGGGTACGCTAGGCCCAAACGTCTCCTGGCCTAAGCCCCAAACATTAGCCACTCGCTATGAGCACAACAAAGAATCTGGTCTCGGAGATGGAGCGCATCGCCAGCTCCCTCGGCACGGAACGAGGAGACGAATCGCAGGTTTCTCTGTCTTCCGTGGCTGAGAAAATCGCCAAAAATCTGGGCGTTAGAAATGATGAAGTGGCCATCCTGGCGCTTTCCACCCGCTGGCGGCACCTGCACTTTTTGGTGCCGGAGGCCTTGAAGAAGGTCGGTTTTATTCCACTGTCGAGCAAGTCGGCCCTCGCCGCGCGCACCGCCCGCGATAGCCGGCCCGAGATCGAGAATAATTTTGCCGCCGCACGGCACGCAACCGTCTTCGAAGGCGTGAAACTCACCGGGGAAGCTGCCGAAGCGATTCACAAGATGATTAGTGCGCCGATCCTGCTGGATGGCAAGGTCATTGGTGTCATTCAAATCACCCGGAAAGGCCCAAATGCGGCCAGTGCAGGCCCCGACTTCACCGCGGACGACCTCGGAAAAATCCTGGCACTCTGCAGACCTCTCGGCAAGTTGCTTCAGCACGTCGCGAGCGAATGATCCTTCCGCGCCTGCTGGAATTGTCATCCCACATTCATAATTTTGCCGTTCTTGCCGCGTTCAGGGTCGGAAATGCGTTGACACTGCAATACCTTCTTGTTACTTTTCCACAGCGGGAAAATGTTTCGCGCGCACACTACTAACGGAGGCACGGCAAACCGGCACCATGGCGTTCGTTGCTAAGAAAATTTTTCTCACCAAAGGCGTCGGTAAACATCGTGAAAGGCTCTCGAGTTTCGAGCTCGCTCTGCGGAACGCAGGGATTGCGGCGTGCAACATCGTCCGCGTCTCCTCCATCTTCCCTCCCAACTGCAAATTGATTTCCCGCAGCGAGGGGCTGAAGCACATCAGGCCCGGGCAAGTCGCGTTCACGGTCATCAGCGAAAACTCCACCAAGGAAGCGCACAGGCTCATCGCTGCCAGCATTGGCTTGGCGCTGCCCAGCGACAAATCGATGTACGGTTATTTGTCCGAGCATCACTCCTTCGGTGAAACCGAGGAAGTCGCCGGCGAATATGCCGAAGAACTCGCCGCGGAAATGCTCGCGACGACGCTGAACGTGGAATTCGATCCGGATTTGTCGTTCGACGAAAAAAAAGAAGTCTATCGGATTTCCAACAAAATCGTCCGCACCATGAACGTCACGCAATCCGCCGTTGGCGACAAGCGCGGTCTTTGGACCACCGTTCTCGGCGCGGCCATCCTCATCGGCGAGGACGACTAGTTTTTCTGCTTCGTCCTGGAGGCTCGATGCGTCCGCTTCTCCGTCTTGCGCGCTTTGCCTTCTTCTTCTGCTTCGCCCTTCTCGCGCGCTCCGCATTCGCTGCCGACCGCGTCACCATTCTCTACGACGCCTTCGCCAGCAATCAGGCGCTCACCCGCGACTGGGGTTTCTCCGCCCTCGTCGAGCACGCCGGCAAGCGCATCCTCTTCGACACCGGCAACAATCCCGAGATCTTCGAGCACAACGTCAAGGCCCTCAACGTTGATCTCACCAAACTCGAAACGGTTTTGGCGGTTCGGAATTTCCTCAGGCGTTCTTCCGTCCCGAGCCTTCCCTGCCCGGCAAAATGCGTTATTTCGACGGCGCCTATCCCGAGCACGCCCGCGCAGGCAAACTCTACGACACGGGCCAATTCGTCCTCGTCGATAAACTCACTGAAGTCGCTCCAGGCATTTTTCTGGTGTACACCGTTTCCAAGATTCCGCGCACCCTTGAGCTCCCCGAGCTCACTCTCGCCATCAAAGGACCGCACGGACTGATTCTGGTCGATGGCTGTTCGCACTCCGGCATCGAGGAGATACTGCAAGCCGCCAGCGCCGTGGACCCGCACACGCACATCGTTTTCGGCGGCCTGCACCTCGTCCAGACACCCGCGCCCGACATCGACCGCCTCGTCGATGCGCTCAAAAATAAATGGAAGTTGGATGAAATCGCCCCCGGCCACTGCACCGGGGAACCCGCCTTCCTGCGCCTGCAGAAGGCCTTCGCCGAACGCTATCTCTACGCCGGAGTCGGCACGCGTATGGATGTGCCCTAGTTCGCCTGAAAATCTCCTACCGCTCCAGGTCGTATGCCGTTTTCAGCAACTAGCTTTTGCGATTCGGCACCCCATTCGACCTCTTAACCCTCTTCTTCTTTTTAAAATACCCGATGCGCTCCAGCACCGCCCGAACGATCAAAGGCAGCGCCACTGTCGCATCATCGAAAACTTCTGCGAAACGCCCGCCCTCTTCCGGCGGAACAAACTTGCCCCACGAAACTGCTTCCGTATACGTGCTGCCGCTTAGTCCGCCCCAATGGACTGGCTCGGGACAGATTCGCACTCCGTAGTTATAACGCTTCAGCGGAATTTTTTTGTAGCCGCGCCGCGCCAGCAATTCCGCGTACACGCCGAACTGTTGCGACCAATTGCGCGGCACTCCTCCGCCGATCGTAAAAATCCCCATCCGCCTGGTGGCCAGCATGGTGTCGGCAAACTTCTCAAAATCCAGGAACGGATCAAACCGCAGCAGCGGCCGCTTGTCCCTCTGGCGGGCAATCTTGTGCAGCGCAAAGTCGATGCCCAGTTCCGAATCACTGAAAGCGGGAACAAAAATGGGAACCTTTCGCTCGTAAGCGGATTTCAGAATCCCTCGCCCGGGCGCCGTCTTGTGCAGATACTCGCCGATGCGCTGGTGAATCTTCCAGCTGCAAGCGATGTCTTCCGCATCCCATGCCGTAAATATGTGGTCCATCACCTCTTCGACGTGGTCGAGATTCGTTTCCGGCTCCAGCGAGTCGTACACCCGGTTGTACCCGGCGTGGAAAAGTTCCTTATCGTCCATATTGGGGTTGTAGCGGAAATGCGAGTAACCGGTGGCTTCCACAAGCCCATGAGCCATGAGCGCGCCCGTCGAGACGATAGCCTTGACGACGCCCGATTCGATCAGATCGCAAAAAACAAGCCCCATCTTGCCAACCGTCAAAGCGCCCGAGAGTGTCATCACCACAAAACAATCCTTGTCGCGCGCCATTTGCTCAAGAACATCGGCGGCATCGCCGATCTGCCTCCCGGTGAACGCCGTGTCGCCCATGGCGCGCACCAGTTCGTCGACGGTGCGGCACTTGGACAAATCCAGCGGGAACATCGGCCGGAGTTTGTCCTTCACTGGATCGTGGAGCACTCTCCCGGTCACAGTTTTCTCTCGCTGCTTCGCCATCGCGTCTCCTCGGCTAAACTGAATCCCGCATCACGAATGAGTTCGTGTGTCGCAAATGAAGCGTGATGATGCTTGAACGTCCCGCAGATAGATAGTACAAACTCGACGCAAAGGAAAGGACAAATCGCGCATGCAGAGACGATTCACGCTCATGCTAAACTAAAAAATATGGCAAACAAATTTACCATTGGTCTCGTGCAAATGAAATGCACGGCGAACGCGGAAGAGAATCTGGCGCGGGCCGCGAAAAAAATCCGCGAAGCGGCGGCGCGCGGCGCGCAGATCATCTCGCTGCACGAACTGTTTCACGGCGAATACTTTTGCCGCACGGAAGACCCGGAACTTTTTAATATGTCGGAACCTGTGCCCGGGCCAACAACCGAAGTCCTCGCACAGATCGCAAAGGAAAAGAAAGTCGCGCTGGTTGTTTCCCTGTTCGAACGGCGCGCGCCGGGCGTTTATCACAACTCTTGCGCGGTGCTTGACGCCGACGGAAGTTTTCTCGGGAAATACCGAAAGATGCACATCCCCGACGATCCTTTGTACTACGAAAAGTTTTATTTCACGCCCGGCGATCTCGGTTTTCCAAATTTCGATACGCGGTATGCGCGCATCGGCGTGCAGATCTGCTGGGACCAGTGGTATCCGGAGGGATCGCGGATTACCGCGCTCGGCGGCGCTCAAGTGATTTTTTATCCCACAAGTATCGGCTGGCATCCCCACGAAAAATCGCAGTTCGGCGCAGCGCAGCTCGACGCATGGCACACCGTCCAGCGCGGGCATGCCATCGCGAATGGCATGTACGCAGCGGTCGTGAACCGCGTCGGATTCGAAGGCAAGCCGGAAAAAGGCGACCCGGGATTGGAATTCTGGGGCAATTCCTTCGTCGCTGATCCCTTCGGGCAAGTGATCTCCGAAGCTTCCAACGATAAAGAAGAAATCCTCGTCGTCGAATGCGATCCCGCAAAAAGCGAGGACACACGCCGCAACTGGCCGTTTCTCCGCGACCGCCGCGTCGACGCCTATCAACCCATCCTGAGCCGCTGGCTGGACAAAGAATAATATTCCCTTGCTCAATCGATCCGACCTTTTCTTCTCTGCGATCTCTGTGTCCCCCGCGACCTCTGTGTTAAATTCTTTTTCCCAATGAAGACACTGCCACAATCCAAAACGCCGTACGCACTCGGCTTCCGCATGCCCGCCGAATGGGAACGCCACGAAGCCACCTGGCTCGGCTGGCCGCACGAACTGACCGATTGGCCCGGAAAATTCGCGCCCATTCCGTGGGCCTTCGCGGAGATCGTGCGGCATTTGTCGAGGGTCGAGCGCGTATTTCTGCTGGTGGAAAACCGCGAATCCGAATCGCGCGTTCGAACCATCTTGAAAAAGTCCGGCGCCAATCTCGATGCCGTGGATTTTTTCCGCGTGCCCACCGATCGCGGATGGATGCGCGATTCAGGTCCCATCTGCATGCGAAACGAAGCGGGAGAAGTTGCCTACAACCACTTCGTATTTAATGGCTGGGCAAAATATCCGAATCACAAAAGGGACGCGGTCGCTGTCACGAAAGTAAATCAGAAATTGAAGCGCCGCGTATGCCAACCCGTTCACAACGGCAGGCGGGTGGTGTTGGAAGGCGGCAGTATCGACGTGAACGGCCGCGGAACGCTGCTAACAACGGAAGAATGTCTCCTCAGCAAAGTGCAGGAGAGAAATCCGGGTTTCACTAGAGAAGATTACGCGCAAGTCTTCCGCGAATACTTCGGCGTGACAAATGTTCTTTGGCTGAAAAATGGAATTGCCGGTGACGATACGCACGGCCATGTGGACGACCTGACGCGTTTCGTGAATCCCTCAACGGTCGTGACCATCGTGGAAAATGATCCGAAGGACGCGAACTACGCCCCGCTGCGAGGGAATCTTGCTTTGTTGCAAACGATGAAGGATCAGGATGGCCGGCCGCTTCGCGTGGAAACGCTTCCGATGCCGGCGCCGGTCTATTTCGACGGCCAGCGGCTTCCCGCAAGTTATGCAAATTTTTACATCGCCAACAAAATCGTGCTCGTGCCCACATTTAATGATTCGAACGATCGCGTCGCGCTGAATACCCTGGCCGGTTTATTTCCAGATCGTGGGGTGGTGGGAATTGTTTGCCGCGATCTCGTGCTGGGACTTGGCACGCTGCACTGCATGACGCAGCAGCAACCGGCTTCTCTGTAGAACAGACTTTTCTTCGGGCTCACAATTGATTGTCAGGACGGCGAACTCGGATACAATCCTTGTTCCCGTAGGAGGCCGCATGCTTGCCGAACAGCAGATGACACAAAGGACAGTTCGAGTTTGGTTTGAATCTCACAGCATCGTCTCGTGGCTCCTCCTGGGCCTGATTGCAGGGTGGCTTGCGGGACAAATTGGGCGCGGCCGCGGATTTGGATGCATCACAGATATTCTGCTGGGACTGATCGGGTCCTACCTCGGCGGCTGGATTTTTATGAAACTGGGAATTTTCGGTGGCGGCTTTTTGTATTCACTGGCAGCCGCCACGCTCGGCGCTGTTATTCTCGTCTCCATCGCGCACCTTTTTGGCGGCGCGGACCGCTGAGCCGTCCGAATTCTGCAACCTCTCGCAACAGCGCTCTCGGGGCGTGGCTGCCTGGGGTCCTGTGATACGATTCTCGTTTGCGTCCCGGAGTTGACGCCTCATTGAGCAAGACCTCGCAATCCCTCACAGCTGTTCCTCTGGGCGGCCTCGGCGAATTTGGCATGAACATGATGGCGCTGCGGCTCGGTGACGAGATCATCGTCATCGACGCGGGCATGATGTTTCCGGAATCCGAATTGCTCGGCGTCGATTTGGTCATTCCCGACATCACGTATCTGAAACAGAACCGCGCGCACGTTCGCGCGATCGTGCTGACGCACGGCCATGAAGATCACATCGGCGCCCTGCCCTATATTCTGCGCGATTTGAATGTTCCCGTGTATGGAACGCGCTTTACTCTCGCGCTGGTGAAAAAACGCCTCGACGAAGCGGGGCTTCTGGGTTCGACGACGCTTCGCGAAGTGATACCCAGCCGGCTGGTGGAGATCGGCCCGTTTGAAATTGAATTCATTTCCGTGACCCACAGCACGGTGGATTGCGTGGCGCTGGCGATTCGCACGCCCCTCGGCGTCGTGATTCACACCGGCGATTTCAAAATCGATCAGACCCCCGTGGGCGGCGCGCCATTCGATTTGCACTCTTTCGCCAAGTATGGGACTGAGGGCGTGCTGGCGCTGTTCAGCGATTCGACCAACGTGGAACGCCCCGGCTTTACGCCTTCGGAGCGGGCCATCGTTCCGAGAATCGAAGAATTGTGCCGGTCCGCGCCGCGGCGGGTAATTTTGTCCTGCTTCGCTTCGTCCATTCATCGCATTCAGCAAGTCATCGACATCGCGTCGCGCGTGAACCGGAAAATCGCGTTCGTCGGGCGCAGCATGGTGGACAACGTGGAAATTGCGCACTCGCTCGAACTGCTGCGCATCCCGGACGGAATGGTGGTGCGGCCGCAGGACATCCGCGGATTCGATCCGAAGCGCATTATTATTTTGGCCAGCGGAAGCCAGGCCGAACCAATGTCTTCGCTTTCGCGCATCGCAGTGGACAATCACCGGTTCGTTTCCGTGGATGAAAACGACAGCGTGATCCTCTCCGCGCGCATCATCCCGGGAAATGAAAAATCCATTTTCCGGATGCTGGACCATATGTTCCGGCGGCGCGCGCTGGTCTATTACGACAATTCAGCGGGGACCATCCACGTTTCCGGCCACGCCAGCCAGGAAGAACAGAAACTTTTGCTGCAACTCGTGAAGCCGAAATATTTCATTCCCATCCACGGCGAATACCGTCATCTCTTCCGGCACGCCGCGCTGGCGCACCAATTGGGCGCGGTATCGAACGAGATTCTGCTCGTCGAAGACGGCCGGCCGATCGAATTCACGGAGGACGGCGCGCACCGGCGCGACCCGGTGACGGCCGGCCGCGTTTGCGTGGATTCCGGGTCGCTCGAAGAGATTGAAGAGGTTGTGATTCGCGACCGCAAGCATCTTTCCGAAGACGGCATCGTCGTACCGATCATTGCGATCGACAAGCACACCGGCAAAATGGAATCGCATCCGGAAATCGTCACGCGCGGACTCATGAGCGACAACGGCCATGAATTGATCGCCGGCGCGCGGCTGGTCATTATGAAAACGGTCGAGGAATCCAACGCCGAGGAAAAATCCGACTGGGGCGTCATCAAGGAAAAAATTCGCGTCGACCTGAAGCGCTATATCAACAAACAGACCTCCAAGCGGCCCCTGATTCTGCCCGTCATTCTTGAGGTCTAACAGACTGCGCTGCCGATGGCTGAACCCAACACTCCTCCCGCGCCGAGCGTCGGCCGAGCCGCGTTCACCTTCATCCTTATCATGGTGACGTTTGATTTTCTGGCCTTCGGCATCATCGCGCCGGTGCTTCCCGATCTCATCCGTCAATTCGAGGGCGGAGACTTTGCCCGCGCTTCGAGCATCACCGGCTATTTCGGATTCGCCTGGGCCACGATGCAATTCATTTTTTCGCCGTTGCTTGGGGCATGGTCTGACCGTTTTGGCCGCCGCCCGGTCATCCTCATATCCTGCTTCGGATTGAGCATCGACTACGTTTTCATGGCTCTAGCCCCGTCGCTACGGTGGCTTTTGGTGGGTCGCATCATTTCCGGGATCACTACTTCCAATGTGTCAACGGCTTTCGCTTACGTCACCGATGTGACTAAGCCAGAGGAGCGCGCGAAGCCATTCGGCCTGATAAGCGCGGCCTTTGGCCTTGGGTTCGTCATTGGGCCTGCCGTCGGCGGATGGCTGGGCAACATGAATCTGCGTTTTCCTTTCTGGGCGGCGGCGGCGCTGAGCTTCGGCAATGCCCTCTACGGTTATTTCGTCCTACCAGAATCGTTGCCGCCGGAGCGGCGGGCAAAATCCGCGTGGCACATGGCGAATCCAATGGGAGCGCTGCGGCTGCTCCGCTCGAATACTGAGCTCGCTGGGCTTGCGGTGGTGATGACGCTGTACTACCTCGCGCACAACTCGCTTCCGTCGATGTGGGCGCTTTATACCGAGTACCGCTACGCGTGGAACCGGAGCGACGTCGGAAACTCCCTGGCCCTTGTGGGAGTCTGCGCCGCGGTTGTTTCTGGTATGCTGGTCGGTCCATTTGTGAAACGCTTTGGCGAACGGCGCAGCCTTCTGGCGGGCTTGTTATTTGGGACGATCGGCTTCGCAGGCTTCGGGCTCGGGACTCGCGGCTGGCGCCACGTGGACCCTTCCTCTCAGGGCAAGTTGCAAGGAGCCATAAACTCCCTTCGGGCGATCACTGGCATGGCGGGACCAGTGCTCTTCACGCAGATCTTTGCGGTTGCCATCTCGCCGCGCTATGGTCTGCATCTGGCGGGGGCGCCGTACGATCTGGCGGCGGTGCTCCTGGGCGCCAGCATGCTGCTGGCGGTGTATGTGACCCGGCCGAGCGAAGCCAGGCAGGCGGCTCCACAACCGGTTGACCCTGCCAACCCATCTGCGACGGCGTAACTTCCACTCACAGGCAGTTTTCTCAAATCTTGTATTACGGAACGTAATACACTAGACTGTTGGGAGGTCACGTTATGGCTTCACCGCTGACACTCAGGCTCGACGAGAAAACCCGGAAGCGCATCGCGCGCATCGCGCGGCGCAAGCAGCTTTCAACTTCGGACGCGGTGCGCGAAGCGATCGAGGCATGGGTGAATCGTCACGAGCCCCTTAGCTCCCCGTACGAGGTGGTGAAGGACCTCCTGGGCGTCGTCCGTAGAGGAAACTCAAAGGGCTCTGAGCAGACTGGCCGCTGCTTTACCAAACTCTTGAAGGGACGCAAGGGCCGTTCATGATCCTAGTCGATGCCGGACCTCTAATCGCCTTGGTTGATGCCAATGACCAGCACCATGCTGAGTGCATGGCAGCGCTGAAGAATATGCGAGAGGCCATGGCCACAGTCTGGTCGCCGCTTACCGAAGCCATGTACCTGCTGGCCGACCAGCCGCGCGCACAAGAGAGTCTTTGGGAAATGGTGGAGCGCGGAGCGTTGCAACTCCTTGCCTTGGACTCCGGCGACGCTCCACGAATCCGGGAGCTGATGCACAAGTACGCCAACCGGCCGATGGACCTGGCGGATGCGGCGCTGCTGCGAGCGGCGGAGCGCGAAGGAATTCGGAAGATTTTCACGGTAGACCGGCGGGACTTTTCCGTGTACCGGCTGCACGGGCGCGTCCGACCGACACTGCTACCGTGAGTTTGGCTTGCCAGCGAGGAGAGATCCTTTCCGACAGGGTCGGAATCTTCGATCACCTCCAGATGGGCGTTCAGGACAGACGGCCTTGGTCGGCTGTGGGAGAGGTCCCTCGTCGCGATGCTCCTCGGGACAGCTTATCCTCATCGGATACGCTGGTTAACAATAATGGCTTTGCGCCAGGAATCGGAGCTGAATGCCTCACAGAATTCGTGCTGAGCGAAAGGGATGGACTGCATCATGGTCTGGCTGAGATAGGCGAGCGTAGAGGCGACTTT
>WNFN01187811.1_pt2 | contig 12930 bp, 13 predicted proteins | sample 5400161 | NCBI WGS metagenome assembly WNFN01 (sample SAMN13153353, study PRJNA577476) | soil metagenome | isolation source: 80 cm saprolite on Douglas fir-dominated hillslope | place: USA:California | collected 2013-09-17
CGCCGACTTCCTTGCCCGCCGCGCTCGGGGTGGGCGTAGGCCTCGCCTTCCTGCCCTGGCTCAACGTGCGCTACACGATCCTGGCCCTCGTCCTGATCGCCTTCGCGCTGGCCGCGCGGCCCGCCGGGCGCGTCGCGCTCGCGTGGGCAGGCCCGTCGATCGTCTCCGCCGTCGCGCTGGCGCTTTTCCATTTCCACCTCTACGGCTTTTTCGACCCTCGTCGCGTCTACGGCCGGCGCCCCGAGCTGGCGCTGGCCGGCCTTCCCACCGGCCTGCCCGGACTCCTCTTCGATCAGGAGTTCGGCCTCCTCGCGTACGCGCCCCTGTTCGCCCTCGCCGTGCCGGGCTTGATCCTTCTGTGGCGACACTCGCGCCGCCTGGCCGTCGTCGCGCTCGTCCTCGTCCTGTCCGTCCTCTCGGTCGCGGGCGCGTGGCCCATGTGGCGCGGGGGATTCAACCCGCCCGCGCGTTTCCTCGTGCCCGTCATCCCCGCCCTGGCCCTGGCCGTGGCGGCGCGGCTCCGCGCCTCCCTGCGCGCGGGGGCGGCGCTGCTGGTGGCATGGAGCCTCTGGACCGGTGCGATCGGTACCTGGGACCGCGCGCTCGTCCACCGCGATCGGGACGGGACCGCTCCCCTCTGGCGCGCGGCCTCGGGAGCCGAGGAATGGACACGGCTCCTGCCCGGATACGTCCTCGACCAGTCGCAACCCGACCGCGCACGGCTGACTCTCGTGTGGTTGATCGCGATCGCGGGCGCCGTCGCGCTGGGCAGAAGCGGCCGAGCCGCCAGGCCCGCCGGCCTCGCCGCGGCCGGTCTCGGTCTCGTCGTCGCGGCCGGGGTCGCGTCGCGACTCTCCACCGCGCATACGGAGGGACGCGATGCCGTCCGCGTCGTCGGCCGGCCGGCCCTTGCCGTCCCGGGATGGCGGCTCGTCTCACGGTCACCCGCCGTTTGGACGACCGCCGCGCTCGGATGGGGTCCCGCGTACGAGCCCCATCGCGTGCCGGAGGGAGGCGTGATCGGAGGACGCCTCCCGCTCCCGCCCGGCGTGTACGCGATCGCCATCGCGGGCGAAGCCGTTCCCTCGGCCCTGCCGCCTCCCGTCCTGCTCTCCGGCACGGACGCCGGACCGGTGCGTACGCAACCCCTCGTGCTCGCGCCCAACGGGCTCGCCGGCGGTTTCACGGTGGCCACCGGGGAGGCGATCACCCTGCGCCTTCAGTCCGGGGGTCCCTTCATCATCAACGAGATACGGCTCGAGCGGACCTCAACCTTTTCCGCGGAAAACGGTCTAACCCCATGAGCGAGGAGGGCCCGGACCGCCATGGACATTGACAGCCCGGGAAGGCCGGTGCGACAGTGACTTCTATCGCCGCCCCCTTCCTCATCTTGGCCAACGACGAGCCCGCCCGCGTGAGCCGCTTCCGGCCCCGCGAGGAGGACCGCGCCGCCATCGAAGCCTGCCAGCGTGGGGAGCGGGAAGCCTTCGACCCGCTCGTCGAGCGGTATCAGCGCGACGTGTACCGGCTCTGCTATCGCTACGTGAACAACCATCACGACGCGAGCGACCTGGCCCAGGACGTCTTCCTCAAGGCGTACCGGCGCCGGGTGGACGATCGAATGGAGGACGACGAGCTCTCGCAGCAGGTGCGCGAGGCCGTGAGCCGGCTGCCCGAGAAGCAGCGGGCGACGCTGATCCTGAAGATCTACAACGACCTGACCCACGAGGAGGTGGCACAGGTCCTCGGATCGACCGTGGGCACGGTGAAGGCGAACCTGTTCCACGCGCTCGGCAACCTCCGCAAGGCGATGGCGGGCACGGCGCCAGGCAAGCGCCCCACGCCAGACGCGAAGAAGACGGGAGATTGAAGATGTGGACGCATGTGTCGGATGCCGCCCTGATGGACGTGCTCGAAGGCGCGGCCGGAGACCGCGTGCGGGATCACGTCGCGGCCTGCGAACGGTGCCGTGCGCGGGTCGCAGACGCGCGGACCGCCCTCGACTGGACCGCGCAGGCGGCGGTGCCCGAGCCTGTCCCGTCCTATTGGGACGTCTTCCGTCGGCGCGTGACGCACGCCCTCGTGGAGGCACCGGCGGCGCGATCGCGGCGGCCGCTGTGGACGGCGGTGGCGGTGGCGGGAGCGGCCATGATCGCGGTGCTCATGGTCGGCCCCGCGCCCGCCCCGGTGGCGCCGGCCGCGACACAGGTCGTGCCTCTGCCCGCGTGGTCGGCGCTGCCTCCGGCGGACGAAGATTCCGCGTTGCCGATCCTCCGAACGGTCGCGCCGACGGTCGCGGACGTGACGCCCGCGGTCGAGTGCTCCGACGTCTCGGAGTGCGTGGTAGGCCTGACGGACGAAGAGAGCGGCGCGCTCGCGGCCGCGCTCCGGCAGCAGCTCGCGCGGGGGAGGACCCTGTGATGACGGGCCTCTACGCCTTCGTGCTGGCCGCGACCCTGGCGGGGGCGGGACAGCAGCCGGGCGCCGAAAGCGAGCGCCGCGGACCGCGGGAAGAGGCGGTCAAACCGCGGGAAGAGGCGTTCAAGATGATCGATGCCTACATCGTGAGCAACCTCCAGGAGAGCCTCGATCTCACCGACGAACAGTTCGTGAAGCTGCTCCCCCTCGTCAAGCGGCTGCAGACCGACCGTCGAGCCGTGCTCCAGCGCCGCCAACAGCCGCTCATGGAGCTGCGCCGGCTGCTCGCCTCCGGCGGGGCGACGGAAACGAAGGTGACCGAGCTCCTGCGCCAGATCAAGGCCGCCGAGGCGGACGAGCCGGCAGTACTGCGCAAGGACCGGGACGCGATCGACGCCGTCCTCAGCCCCCTCCAGCAGGCGAAGTTCCGCGTCCTGGAGGTGGAGGTCGAGCGCAAGATCCGCGAGCTGATGAACCAGATCCGCGGGCAGGGGCGCAACCAGGGGCAGACGCGGCCGCCGGGGACACGTCGGCCCGAGCCGTAAGGCCGGCTCGCCGAGCCGTCCCTCGTCTTTCTTCCGCGCGGCCCTCGACGATTGGGTATACTTCGAGTGATGCCCCCCACAAGGACACTCTCGGCGCCGCGGCCGCGAACCACGGGGACGAGAACGCGCGTGACGCCGCGCGGGCCGAAGTCCCCGGGGAAGCGGCGCATGGGGGATCGGCGCACGGAGACGGCGGAGGGGCGCCGCACGCCGCCGCGAACGGCCGCGAAAAAGAAGACGGATGCGGAACCGAAGCCGGCGGAGGCGCCCGTCAGGCCCGGCCCGCTCACCGAAGAAGAGCAGATCGAATCCGCAAAGTACCTGCAACCCTCCACCGCGAAGCGCGTGTTCGAGGACGAGCGGTTCCTCTTCCCCGAGACGTACGGGACGGACCGCGTGCGGCTGCTCGTGAAGGATCCGGAGTGGCTCTTCGCCTACTGGGACCTGAGCCCGCAATCGGTGAGCACGCTGCGGCGAGAGCTGGGCGAGCGGGGTCTGGCCCTCACCCGGCTGACCCTGCGCATCACGGACCCCGGGCACGGCGGGACGTCGATCATCCTGCTCCCCTACGGCGCGCGCGCCTGGTACGTCCATGCGGACAAGGCGTCGCGCTCCTATCGCGCGCTGCTGGGCTGGACGCTGCCCTCCGGCCAGTTCCGGACGCTGGCCGAGAGCAACCTCGTCTCGACTCCGCGCACCGGCCCCTCGCCCGATGCCGCCCACCGTCGCCTGCCGTACACCGCCACCCTGGCCGAGGTGCGGGCCGCCCTGGGCGCGGACGTCGAGAAGAACCCGGGGCCGTGGAGCACGGAGCCCTTCGACGCCGACGCGCCGATCGGGAGCCGCAAGCGCCGCGGCGGGGCCAGCGACGCCTTCCGCCCGCCGTCCGCCGGTAAACTGGGCCGATAGAAGGTTCGCGAGGTTCCATCATGCCCGTGGGCTACTGGTGCCCCGTTCTGCACGCCCACCTGCCGTACGTCCGCCATCCCGAGTATCCGGAGTTCCTCGAGGAGGACTGGTTCTTCGAGGCGCTGACGGAGACGTACGTGCCGCTCATCGACGTGCTCGACGGGCTGCTCGGCGACGGCGTGGACTATCGGCTGACCATGACCCTCTCGCCGCCCCTCGTCTCCATGATGACGGACCGCCTCCTCATCGAGCGCTATCACCGCTACCTCGAGCGGCTCATCACCCTGGCCGAGAAGGAAGTCGACCGCACCGCGCGCGAAGACCACCGCTTCCACGACGTCGCGAAGTTCTATGTCTACGAGTTCCAGCGCGTTCGCGGGGTGTTCGCCGACCGGTACTCCTCGGACATCCTCCGCGCGTTCCGCAAGCATCGCGACGCGGGCAAGCTCGAGATCATCACCTGCGGCGCCACCCACGGCTTCTTCCCGCTCATGGACACCGTGCCCCAGGCCATCCGCGCGCAGGTGCAGGTGGCGGCCCAGCACTACCGCACGCACTTCGAGCGGTCGCCGCAGGGCATCTGGCTGCCCGAGTGCGGCTACATGCCGGGACAGGAGCGGTTCGTCTCGGAGGCGGGCATCAAGTTCGCCTTCCTGGAGTCCCACGGCATCACCGACGCGCATCCACGGCCGCGCTACGGCGTGACCGCGCCGATCCTCTCGCCGGGCGGGGTGGTGTTCTTCGGACGCGACATGGAGTCCTCGCGCCAGGTCTGGAGCGCGGAGTCGGGCTACCCCGGCGACTACGACTACCGCGAGTTCTACAAGGACGTCGGCTGGGAGCTGCCCACGGAGTACCTCGGCGACGTCCTGCCCGACGGCCTCCGCAAGAACGTCGGCATCAAGTACTACCGCGTCACCGGGAAGGTCTCGCTCGGCGACAAGCAGCCGTACGTGCCGGAGTGGGCGCGCGGCAAGGCGGCCCAGCACGCCGGCCATTTCCTCGAGGGACGGATCAACCAGGTCCGCGCCGCCGCCGCCCACATGGACCAGCCGCCGATCGTGGTGAGCCCCTACGACGCGGAGCTGTTCGGCCACTGGTGGTTCGAGGGGCCCATGTTCCTGGACTACCTCTTCCGCAAGATGCATTTCGACCAGGAGGTGGTCAAACCGATCACGCCGCCGCAGTTCCTGGAGATGTATCCCGATTGCGACGTGGTGCAACCCCCCATGTGCACGTGGGGCGCCAAGGGTTTCGCGGAGGTCTGGCTCAATCCCAGCAACGACTGGATCTACCCGCATCTCGAGATGGCGGCGGAGCGGATGATCGAGCTGGCACGCAAGTTCGAAAGCCCGAACGACCTGGAGCGGCGCGCGCTCAGCCAGGCCGCGCGCGGGCTGCTGCTCGCGCAGGCCTCGGATTGGGCCTTCATCATGAAGACGGGGACCCCCGTCGAGTACGCCAAGAAGCGCACCCGCGATCACGTCGCCCGATTTACTTATCTGTACCGCGCGCTCCTGAAGGAGGTCATGCTCGAGGAGCCGATCGTGAGTGACTTCGAGTCGCGGGACAACATCTTTCCGGACCTGGATTACAGGGTTTATAGGTGAAGTATTAAGTCAGGGGGGGCACTTGCGCGTCATCACGCTGGGCGCTGCGCGACCCCCCCTGAAACCCCCCTCGCGCGCCGCCGCTGCTGCGCAGCGCCGTCGCGCTCTGCGGTCGGCTGATGGCGGCGATCCGTAAACCTGCGGTGGCGGGGACGTGGTATCCGGGTGATCGGGCCTCTCTCGTTTCGGAGATCGAGGGGTACCTGTCCGATGTCCCACCGGTCGAGGCGCCCGGGCGCCTCGTCGCGCTGATCAGCCCGCACGCTGGGCTGCGCTACTCGGGGCCGGTGGCCGCCCACGCCTACGCGGGGCTGCGGGGGCGCCGGGACCTCACGGTCGTGATCGTGGGTCCGTCGCACCGTGTGCACTTCGACGGCGTGAGCGTCTACGCGCGCGGCGCCTTTGGCACACCCCTGGGCGAGATCCCGATCGACGAGGCCGTAGCGGAGGCGCTGCTCGCCGCGGACGACGTCATGCTCGACGAGCCCTCACCTCATCGCGACGAGCATTCCCTCGAGATGCAGCTCCCCTTCCTGCAGCATCTCGTGCCCGGGTTGCGGATCGTTCCTCTCCTGATGGGCAGCCAGGACCGGGCGGAGGTGGAAGCGCTCGTGCGCGCCCTCGGCCGCGCCCTCCACGAGCGTGACGCGCTGCTGGTGGCCTCGAGCGACCTCAGCCACTATCATCCGGCGACGATCGCGAACGAGCTCGACGCGAAGGTCGTGGGCGACGTGGCCCGACTGGACCCGGAGGCGCTCATGGATCGCCTCGAGTCCTCTCACGGCCATGCCTGCGGGGGAGGTCCGATGGTGGCGGTGCTGAAGGCGGCGCGCGCGCGTGGCGCCACCGTCGCCACCATCCTGCGCTACGCCGACAGCGGCGATGCGGGCGACGGCGACAAGCGCCGCGTGGTGGGGTACCTGGCCGCCGCGCTGAGCGCGCCCGTGAAGGCATGAGCTCCGACGGCCTCTCCGCGGCCGCGCGCCGGCATCTGCTCGCCATGGCGCGACGCGCCACCGCGGAGACGGCGAGCTCCGCGGATGCGTCGGGGTGCCGGAGCCCCTGTATCGCCTCGACCAGGCCGTCGCGCGGGCGGCCGTGGCCGCGGCCGTCTACGACCGCCGCTTCCATCCCGTCGCGGCCTCCGAGCTCCCCGGTCTCAGCCTGCATGTCTCCGTGCTCGGCGAACTGGGCCCGATCGCGCCGGACGCGGTCGAGGTCGGCCTGCATGGCCTGGTCATTCGATGCGACGGGCGCAGCGGCCTCCTGCTCCCTCAGGTGGCGGCCGAGCGCGGCTGGGACCGCGAGCGGTTCCTCGACGAGACCTGCCGGAAGGCGGGCCTCGCGCCGGGCACGTGGAGACGGCCAGACTGCGAGCTGCTCGCCTTCACCGCGACCGTATTCGGCGACGAAGAAAGAGCGATCGACACGGTTAGCCGATAAGAGGCTCCGGCGACGTCGGCAGTCCCCCCCAAACAGCATTAGGACGACAGCAGCGGCGCGCCGGATTCACTCCGGCGCGCCACGGCATGGGGGGTAGCGCGAAGCGTAGGGGGGCGCATCCCGCCGAGGGTGGCGCGCCCCCCTGCATCAATTCAGAACCAGGCGGGCGTACAGGTGGCCCGGTAACTCGTCTCGCCACGTCGGATATGGCCCGACGAGATCAGGATGTGGTACTGGTCGCTGAATTTGTTGTTGGTCTTGACCGCGATCTCCCCGCCGCCGTCCACGACCGCGCACAGGCCGGCGTTGCCCAGCTCCTGGACCACCTGGTTGAAGTACTGGTTCACGTTCTTGACGTAGTAGCCGCCGTCCCCGCGCGCGTTGTCGAGGTCGAAGAGCTGGGGACTCTTGGTGACGACGCGGTTGATGGCGGAGTTCACCTGGGCCAGGAAGTTCTCTCCCGATCGGGGGCAGCTGCTCTCGAGGCCGTCGCCGGATCCAGCCCCGACGCCGCAAGCCACGCGGGCGTTGACGGGCGTGGGAGAAGGCACGGGCGTCGGCGTGGCGGCCGCAGCCGGCGACGGGCTGGGACTGGGTGTGGGCTCGGCGGGGGTGCTTTTCCCGCAGTTGGCGGCAAGCAACGCGAGGGCGAAGACAGCCGACAACCGGCGCAGCGAAGACTGGGGCATGAGGGACCTCCTAACCAGCGACACTCGATCTCGCGCCACGAAGCGCTTCGGCGCGGGGATTCTATGCAGCGGCGGTGCCTTGGTAGGTCCGATCGAATGTATTGGTTGAGCTACCCGCCCCGGGACGGATAACCGGCTAGAGCCGCCAGCCTCCGGCCACGGCCAGGACCTGTCCGGTGAGGTAGTCGGCGGCGGGCGACGCGAAGAAGAGGATCGCGCGCACCACGTCCTCCAGCGAGCCGGGACGGCCCATGGGCGCCCGCTCTCCGAGCCGAGCCGCCGCGGCCAGGGCCACCTCCGTGTCCGCATCGTCCCCGTCCGTCAGCACGCCTGGACAGACCACGTTCACGGTGACGCCGCAGCGAGCCTCCTCGAGGGCGAGCGCCTTCGAGAAGGCGATCACGCCCGCCTTGGCCGCCGAGAACGCAGCCACGTTGGGCAGGCCTTCCGTCCGCTCCGCCCCCACTGCGCCAACGTTGATGATGCGGCCCCAGTTGTTGCGGCGCATGTGCGGGAGGGCGAGGCGCGACATGTTGTAGACGGAGTCGAGGTTCGAAGCCATGATCGCGCGCCAGTCGCTGGGATCGACCTCCGCCACCGGCTTCCACGCGAACGCGCCCACGGTGTTGACGAGGACGTCCAGGCGTCCGAAGGCCTTCATGGTCTCGTCGACCAGATCGCCCGCCTCGCGGTAGACGCTGACGTCGGCGCGGCACACCATGGCTTCGCCGCCGCCACGCTGGATCTCCTCGCCGAGCGCCTCCGCGCGCTTGCGGTCCGCGCGGCAGTTGATCACCACCCGCGCGCGGCTACCGGCGACGGTGCGGGCCAGGGCGGCCCCGAGGCCGAGCCCGCTGCCCGTCACCAGCACGACCTTCCCGCGCAGGCTTTCGGCGTCGGGGCTCATCGCGTCCGAACGGCCGGGGTCGGGACGGCTCATGGCGGGCTCGAAGTGCGGGGAGTCTACTGCCTGGCCGAGCGGCGCGCCACCGTCCGCGCGGGGCGCGTGGGGCGCCCTACTTGCCCGTGACCCGCGCCATCTCCGTCGTGGTGGTGATGCCGCGGAAAACCTTCTCGATGGCCGCCTCGCGCAGGGTGCGCATGCCTTCCTCGCGCGCCGTCTTGTAGATGTCGAGGGACGAGGCCTGATGCGTGACCAGCCGCCGCAGCTTCTCGGACATGGGCAGGACCTCGAACACGCCGATGCGGCCGCTGTAGCCGGTCTGCCGGCAGTGCAGGCAGCCGCGGCCGCGCTTGAACCGATAGCTCTTGAGCTTCTCCGGGTCCATCTTGAGGAGGACGGCCTCTTCCGGCGTGGGCTCGTACTCCTCGGTGCAATGCGGGCAGATCTCGCGCACCAGGCGCTGGGCCAGGATGCCGATGAGCGTGGTCGTGATGAGGAAGTGGGGGATGCCGAGGTCGAGGAGGCGCGTGATGGAGGAGGGCGCGTCGTTGGTGTGGAGAGTGGAGAGGACGAGGTGGCCGGTGAGGGCCGCCTGGACCGCCTGCTCCGCCGCTTCCGTGTCCCGGATCTCGCCCACCATGATGATGTCGGGATCCTGGCGGAGCACGGTGCGGAGGGCGGAGGCGAACGTCACCTCGATCTGCGGCCGCACCGCGACCTGGTTGAAGTCCTCGAACACCATCTCGATCGGGTCCTCGATGGTGATGATGTTCACCTCCGGCTTGGAGAGGTGCTTGAGCACGGAGTACAGGGTGGTGGTCTTGCCGCTGCCGGTGGGACCGGTGACGAGGATGATCCCGGTGGGCCGGGCCAGGAAGTCGTGGAACTTGGGCACGTCATGGCCGCTCAGGCCCAGCTCGTCGACGCCCTTCAAGAGGATGTCCGGATCGAAGATGCGCAGCACGGCCTTCTCGCCGAACGCGGTCGGCATGGTCGAGACGCGCAGCTCGATCTCGCGCCCACCCTGCTCGCGCTTGATGCGCCCGTCCTGGGGCCGGCGCTTCTCCGCGAGGTTCGCTCCCGAGAGCAGCTTGATGCGCGAGACCACCGCCTGGTAGACGATCTTGGGGATGAGGTGCACGTCGTGCAGGATCCCGTCGATGCGGAGGCGCACGAGGGTGAGGTCACGCTTGGGCTCGAAGTGGATGTCGGACGCGCGCTGTTCGAAGGCGTAGCTCAGGATGTGGTCGAGGGCCTTGACCACGGGCGCGGCCGCCGGATCGAGCTCCTTCGACTCCCCGGAGAGGTATTCCTGGTTGCCGAGGTCGACGTTCGAGATGCGGCCGGCGGTGAGTTGCTTCTCCGCCGTGGTGAGGCTGGCCTTGAGGTCGTAGAACCCGCGGTTGATCGTCTCGACGTCGCTGCGCGTGGCCACGACCTTCTGGACGTCGAGGCCGGTCACGCGCTTGATGTCCTCGGCGGGGAAGGGCGCGAAGGGGTCGTAGACGGCGACGGTGATCTTGTCCGTCGTCTTGCTGATCGCCACCAGGCCGTGCTTGCGGGCGAAGGGCCCCGCGATGCCCTTGGTGACGACGTCGAGGTCCAGGTCGAGCGGATTGATCTTGACGTAGGTGAGCCCGGAGTGGGCCGCGATCGTCTGCGCGATCTGCACCTCGTTCGCGAAGCCGAGCTGGACGATGGCCTGCTCCGGGGTCTGGGCGGTGTTCATGCGCGTCGACCGCCGGACCCGCTCCGCTTGCTCGGCGCTCAGCAGCTTGCGCGACACGAGGATCGGAACGATGTCGACCGTCGGCTCGGCGGCGGGGACGGCAACGGGGCCCGTCTTGCGCGATGGAGGCGTCGCCATCGTGTCTACCTTAACCGAAATCGGCGTCCGGGCGCGTCCGTTGACCCCCCTCGCGAGCGCGTGCTAGCGTCGCCGGATCGTGCCCGCGAAGAAGATCAGGCTCATCGGCGTGCCCCTGGACCTCGGAGCCGGACGGCGCGGCGTCGACATGGGGCCGTCCGCGTTCCGCGTCGCGGAGATCCATGCGCGCGTGCGCTCGCTCGGCTACGAGGTCTCCGATCACGGGGACATCAACGTTTTCATCCAGGAGACGCACGATCCCGGCGATCCGCGCATGAAGTACCTCAAGGAGATCCGCCACACCTGCGAGGAGGTGCGCGACGAGGTCGACCGCGCCCTCGGCGAATGCGCGATGCCGGTCGTGCTCGGGGGTGACCATTCGATCGCGATGGGCACCATCGCCGGCGTGTCGCGCCACTTCCGGAAGCAGGACGAGCGCATCGGCCTCATCTGGTTCGACGCCCACGGCGACATGAACACGCCCGAGACCTCGCCCAGCGGGAACATCCACGGCATGCCCCTGGCCGTCGCCCTCGGCATCGGCGAGAAGAGCCTGGTCTCTCTCGCCGGCGACGAGGGCCCGATGGTGGAGGGCGCGCGGGCGGCGGTGGTCGGCCTGCGCGACGTGGATCCGGCGGAGAAGGAGAACATCCGCGAGTCCGGGATCGGCGCCTTCACCATGCGCGACATCGACGAGCGCGGCATGCGCGCGGTGATGGAGGAGGCGATCAAGCGCGCCACCGCCGGCACCGCGGGCATGCACGTCAGCTTCGACCTGGACGGGATCGACCCCGACCACGCGCCGGGCGTGGGCACGGCCTCGCCGGGCGGGCTCAGCTATCGCGAGGCGCACCTCGCCATGGAGATGCTGTTCGACACGGGCAAGGTCCTCTCCGCGGAGTTCGTGGAGGGGAACCCCGTCCTCGACCATCGCAACACCACGGCCAAGCTCGGCGTCGAGCTGCTGGCGTCGCTGCTCGGCAAGAAGATCCTGTAGCCGATGATCTCCGTTGTTTCCCTCGTCGCGCTCCTTCTCGCCGCCCCATCCCCTGTCCCGACCTCCGCTCCGGCGGCATCCGCCGCGACTTCCGCACGCGTCAAGAGCCTCAAGATCCTCGTCCTTTCGACCATGCTCGCCGACGAGGGCATCGGGGAGTGGGGATTCTCCGCGCTCGTCGAGGTGGATGGGCACCGGATCCTGTTCGACACCGGCGCTCGTCCCACCACCGTCCTCGAGAACGCGCGCGAGCTGAAGGTCGATCTGGCCGGCGTCCCCGAAGTGGTCCTCAGCCACAACCATTCCGACCACACCGGCGGCCTCCTGACGCTGCGCAAGGACGTGCAGGCACGCGACGAGAAGGCCCTGGCGCGTGTGCACGTCGGCCGCGGCCTCTTCTGGAGCCGGCCCACGGCGGACGGCACGGGGGAGTCGAACCTCCCGCTGAAGACGCGCGCGGACTACGCGGCGGCCGGGCTGACCTTCATCGAGCACGACAGCGCGCAGCAGATCCTGCCGGGCGTGTGGCTCACGGGTCCCGTGCCGCGTGTTCATCCCGAGAGAAACTGGAGCGGAAAGGGGAGAGTCCGGACGCCCGAAGGCCTGGTCGAGGACACGATCCCCGAAGATCAATCCCTGGTCTTCGACACCGACCGCGGCCTCGTCATCCTGGCCGGCTGCGGCCATGCCGGGATCGTCAACACCGTCGAGTACGCGCGAAAGATCGTCCGGCCTGCCCCCATCCACGCGATCGTGGGAGGCCTTCATCTTTAAGCGCTCGACGACGAGCGGCTGAACTGGACGGCCGACCAGCTCAAGACGGCCGGCCTCGAGAACCTGATGGGTGCCCACTGCACCGGCCTCGAGGCCGTCTATCGGATCCGGCAGCGGGCGGGGCTGGATCGAAAGACGGCCGTCGTCGGCGCCGTCGGGTCTTCCTTCGTGCTCGGCCAGGGCATCGACCCCCGCGACCTCGCGCGCTGACGACCTCGCGCCGGGAGGCGTGGGTCCGCGTCAGAGAGATGTCAGCGCCAAATCAGTGCCCTGCCATGGCGCTCCGCCTTGGATTCCCGCACCTTGTGCCCCGAGGACGAAGGGCGGCCACAGCGGCGGCCCAAAGCCAAGGAGGTCGGTGGTGATACAGCGAGAGGGTAATGGAGGAGACCAGATCGTGGGGGCAGGTTGGAGGAAGGCCGGAGGGCGGCTGGCCATCGTGGCCCTGCTCGCGGCGGCGGCGGCGAGCACGTCGTCGCCGCGAGTGCGGGCCTTCAATCCGCAGCCCGAGCCTCCTGGCCGGTGGGGCCTCTTCGGCATCGTCGCCGACCAGACGGCGCGAGTGAGCGTCGTGAACACGTCCGGAGATCCCGGCGGCTATCCACCCGGCCCGTGCCGGGTGGCGCTCGCGTTCGTGGACGTCGGCGGGCAGGTCCTCGAGGAGACGCGCACGGTGCTGGCCCCCGGCCAGGCTGCTTCGCTTGACTACGCATTCCAGCCGCCTCCGGACGGCGAACGGGGCGAGGCCGGGGCATCGGCGGACCGGGTTGGCCG
>WNFN01235516.1_pt1 | contig 12930 bp, 12 predicted proteins | sample 5400161 | NCBI WGS metagenome assembly WNFN01 (sample SAMN13153353, study PRJNA577476) | soil metagenome | isolation source: 80 cm saprolite on Douglas fir-dominated hillslope | place: USA:California | collected 2013-09-17
GACGCCGTACGGGACGTGACGGCCGGCCGGCACCTCGGGCCGCCGCCGCGGCGCCGGGACGCCGGCCCGGCCCGGCGGGCTCCAGTCCGCGGGCCGGCGGCGCCCGCGACGTCGCTGCTGTCGGTACGCGGGCTCACCATCGCCTTCACCATGGCCCGCCGCGAGGTCACGGTGGTCCGGGACGTCAGCTTCGACGTGGCCCGCGGTGAGGCCCTGGGCATCGTCGGCGAATCCGGGTGCGGCAAGTCGGTGACCACCCGCGCCCTGCTCGGCCTGCTGCCAGGCGGCGGCCGCGTCACCGCGGGCTCGGCACTGTTCGGCGGCCGGGACCTGGCGGCCATGCCGGAGCGGGACTTCAGCCGCATCCGCGGGAACATGATCGCGCTGATCTCGCAGGAACCCATGAGCGGCCTTGACCCGTCGTTCCGGGTCGGCAGCCAGCTCACCGAGGTAGTCCGCCGCCACAACGCAGTGTCCGCCAGGCAGGCCCGGGCCCGGGCGGCCGAGCTGCTGGCGATGGTGAACCTGCCCGAACCGGGAGAGGTGCTGCCGGCGTACCCGCACGAGCTGTCCGGCGGGATGGCTCAGCGGGTATCGATCGCGCTCGCGCTGGCCGGGAACCCGCGGCTGCTGATCGCCGACGAGCCGACCACCTCGCTGGACGTCACCGTGCAGGCCGGCATCCTCGCCCTCTTGAGGGAGCTGCGCGAGCGCCTGGGCATGGCCATCATCCTGGTAACCCATGACTGGGGGGTCCTGGCGGACCTCTGCGACCGCGCCGTCGTGATGTATGCCGGGGAGGTCGTGGAACTGGCCAGCGTCGAGGACATCTACCGGTCACCGCGGCATCCCTACACCGAGGGCCTGCTCGCCGCCAACCCCCGCCTGGCGCCGGTCGGGGACGTGCTGCCAGCGATCCCCGGCACCGTGCCGCCGCCGTCCGCGTGGCCCGCCGGATGCCACTTCCAGCCCAGATGCTCGTACGCGACAGATCACTGCGGCGCCGGCCCCATCGCCCTCACCGCACCCGACCCCGGCCGGCTGACCAGATGCATCCACTCCGACAAGATGGTCGCGGCCCGATGACCGCCGCGGCCAGCCTGCTCGACGTCCGCGGCCTCACCGTGCGCTACCGCCGCGGGCGCAGGAAACCGCCGCTCACCGCGCTGCAGGATGTCACCCTAAGCATCGGCCCCGGCGAGACCGTGGCGCTCGTCGGCGAGAGCGGGTCCGGCAAGTCAACCCTGGGCAACGCGGTCCTCGGGCTGGTGCCGCCGGACTCAGGCACCATCACCTTCGACGGCGCGGACATCACCCACGCCAGCCCGCGCGCGCGGCGGGCCCTCACCAGGGACATCCAGGCGGTCTTCCAGGACCCGTACGGGTCGCTGAACCCGGTGCGGGCCATCCGCCAGACGCTCGCCGAGCCTTTGCGCGCACACGAGAGGCTGGACGCTGCGATCACCGCTACGCGCGTCCGCGCCGCCCTGGAACGGGTCGGGCTGAGCGCCGCCGCGGCCAGAATGTACCCGGGCCAGTTCTCTGGCGGGCAGCGCCAGCGCATCGCCATCGCCCGGGCGCTGATGCTGTCACCACGGCTGATCATCTGCGACGAGCCGCTCAGCGCTCTCGACCTGTCGGTCCAGGCGCAGGTTCTCAACCTGCTCAAGGCCCTCCAGCGCGACCTGGGCGTCAGCTATCTGTTCATCACCCATGACCTGGCCGTCGTACCGCACGTCGCCCACCGCGTCGTCGTGCTCCACCGGGGACGTGTCGTGGAAACCGGCCCGGTCAGCCAGGTATGCGACGATCCCCGCCACCCCTATACCCGGGCGCTCATATCCGCGGCGCCCGTGCCGGATCCCGCGGCGCAGCGCGCCAGGCGGCGGCCGCAACCGATACCCGGTACTGAAATGGAGACCAGATGAGACTCGCACCGCCGGTACAGGAATTCCTTGATGCGGCGCCGAAGGAGTCCCTGGACCACCTGACGGTCCGCGAGCAGCGCCAGCGCATCCGGCAGCTGAGCGACCTGAACTACAACCGGTTCGGCCGCCGGGCCGAAGCTGCCTCCGTGGCCACCGACCACACGGTGCCTGTCGACCGCGGGGAGATCACCGTTCGCGCCTACCGGCCGAGCACGCAGGGCCCGCTGCCCGGCCACGTGGAGCTGCACGGCGGCGGCTGGTGGCTTGGCTCCATCGACGAGCACGTCAACGAGGCAATCTGCCGGTACCGGTGCGTGCATGCCTACTGCGTGGTCTTCGCCGTCGAGTACCGTCTCGCTCCGGAGCACCCGTTCCCGACGGCGGTCAACGACGTTTACGCCGCGCTGCTCTGGATCGTCGGCCACGCCACCCAGCTCGGCCTCGACGCGGGCCGGATCTCCATCGGCGGTACCTCCGCCGGCGGGAACCTGGCGGCAGCGGTGACCCTCCTGGCCCGGGACACCGCAGGCCCGCAGCCGGTGTTCCAGCTGCTGGAAGTGCCCGCCCTGGACCTGACCGGGGATAGCATGCGCGCGGCGCTGGGGACCGAAGAGCTGGCGCCCATCGCCGACCGCATCGCCGAGTTCGAGACGCCCTTGCGCCGCTACTTCCGTGATCCGGCCCATGCCCTGCTACCGCTCGCGTCCCCGGTCCACGCCGATGATCTTTCCGGCCTCCCGCCGGCGCACATCATGACCGCCGAATACGACCCGCTCCGCGAGGAAGGCGAGCGGTACGCTCGCCGCCTTGCCGAAGCGGGCGTCCCGGCCACCGTGACCCGCTATGCCGCGGCGATCCATGGCACCAGTTTCCTGACCCGGGTGTGGCATCCCGCTCAGGAATGGCAGCATGACGCGGCTGTCAGGATCAGGCAGGCACACGAGGGCGCCCCCGCGGCAGGCAAGCTGTTGTGGTGAACAACGTGACCATCGATGACGTGGCCGCCCGTGCGGGCGTCAGCGCCGCGACCGTGTCCCAGGCCCTGAACCGGCCCGCCCGGGTCAGCGCGAGCACCCGCCGCCGGGTCCTGGAGGCCATCAGCCAGCTCGGATACATTCCAGAACGCGAGTCAGCGGGGCGGGTGCGCCAGAAGCGCCCCGAGTCTGCGCCGGTCACGATCTATGAGGTCGCCGAGCGGGCCGGGGTGTCCATCGCGACGGTGTCGCATGCGCTCAACCGGCCGGGCCGGGTCGGCGCCACCACGCGCGAGCGGGTGCTCGACGTCATAGACGAAATGGGCTTCACGCCCAAGCCCGCCGCGGTCACGCTGGCTCGCAAGGGCGTCGGACGGATCGGGGTCGTGGCCCCGTTTACGTCCTACGCCTCCTACATGATGCGGCTCATGGGCGTGCTCGAAGCCTGCGCTGCCCGCAACGTTGACGTTGTCGTCTTCGACGTGCCGTCGGTGGCCGCTGCCATGTCGCCGCTGCTGCGGACCCTGCCGGTGACAGGCCGGCTCGACGGGTTGCTGATCATGGGTGTCCCGCTCGAGGACGCGATGGCGCGCCGGCTGTCCCGGCGCAAACTGGCCACTGTGCTGGTCGACAGCCTCCACAAGGGCCTGGGCTGGGTGAACGTCGATGACGAGGCCGGCGGTTATCAGGTCGGCACGCATCTCATCGAACGCGGCCACCGCAGCTTCACCTACGTCAGTGAAGGACAGCGCTCCGCCGAGTACACCTCTCCGGCGCAACTGCGCATGCACGGCATCCTCCGGGCTCTGGATGAGCGCGGGCTCACCGAAGACGCGCTGCGGCACTGGATCGTCCCGGCCAATGACATGCCCGGCGGCCGCGAAGCGGCAGCGGCCATCCTGCGGCTGGCCGATGTTCCCGCCGCGGTCATCGCACACCATGACGGCCTGGCCGCCGGGCTGCTCGCCGGGTTCCGCGCCGCCGGATGCCGCGTGCCTGAGGACATCGCGGTCGTCGGCTACGACGGCTCCGACCTGGCCCAGGCTCTGGAGCTGACCACCGTTGACCAGCCATTCGAGGAAACAGGCCGCATCGCAGCCACGCTGCTCCTCGGCCAGCTCGACGGAACCGGCCGGCCAAACCAGCAAGTCAAGCTCACTCCCACGCTCATTGTCCGGGCCACGAGCTGAAACCGCCTGTCGCTAACGCGTGGACTGCCGGTCGTCACCGTGCCTGACGCTGCAGTCGCCGTTGCACGGCCATCGATGAGACGACACCGTCCGGTGCGCGCGAAGATCCAGGTGGAGCTGCCGCCCGGCTGGCCGGGCTGCTGGGTGTCGCTGTGCATCCTTCCACCATCCTGCGCCTGGTCGCAGCCCTCCCCGGGCCGCAGATCAGCGCCGCCCCCGAGGGCTCGGGGTCGATGACTTCGCGCTGCGGAAGCAAGGGGCAGGTGTACGGGACCGTGCTCGTGGACATGGACACCGGGGACGCGGTGGACCTGCTGCCGGACCGGGAGGCGGCAACCTTAGAGGCGCGGGCATCCCGGGGCACGTGCAAGCGCTCGCGGACACCCAGCAAGGCGCGGCGTTCATCGCGCTCTGCGCGGACTTCGGCCGCGACCGCACGCGGTGCTCGACTACATCGACAACCTGGACCGGGCGGACCTTGCGGCTCTGACGGTCACGCTAGGCAGGTGGCTCAGCCAGCTCATCCACGAGAAGGCGGACTCGGTCACGACCGAGGAACAGGCCTCGCAGCGGGTGATCGCCGAGGCGAGGACTTTCGCGTCGGAGTACGCTCTCCGGCTGCACGCGGCACAGGCGGAGGAGGAGCGCTGCTGCCAGGCGAAATCCTCCACGGCGAGTTCCTCCAGCGGGACGCCACGGATAAAGTGATCAAGCCCCCAGCGAGCCGCGGCATGACCGATGACCAAAAGGCGCTTGCCGTTCCACCGAAGCTGCAGCACCGACTGCGCCCGCCGCTGCCACAACGACGCCCGCGTCCTTGCCCCCGCCACCTGCTGTGCTTGAGGTTCACCGGATCAGTCTCGGAAGGCAGGATCGCGTGCCGCTTACAGGGCTGGCCGGTGATGATCCGGTGGGGACTGTCGTGCAGGCCTACCGGCTGTTTGCCCGGCGGGAGGCGCGGGGCCGGTCGGCGGCGTATGAGTCGCTGGCCGAGTCGGTCGCCGACGATGCTGCTGTCGTGGATTTCATCGCGTCGCTGTGATCCTGGCCCGGCGTACGCAGACCAACGAGCCGGCCCGCTGCGCCATCTTGCTGCCGGCCCTGGCCCGGCTGCCGCAGCCGCTGGCGCTGATCGAAGCCGGCGCCAGCGCCGGGCTCACCTTGCTGTTCGACCGCTACTCCTACGACTACGCCGGCCACCACCTGGCCGGCAGCGACCCGGACGCCCCCACCCTGCAGTGCCAGCCCCGAGGGCCGGTACCGCTCCCGCCGCGGATCCCCGCGATCGCCTGGCGGGCCGGGCTCGACCTCAGCCCGCTGGATGTCACCAGCGACGACGACGTCCGCTGGCTATCGTGCCTGGTCTGGCCCGGTGAGGGCGACCGCCAGCAGAGGCTCGCGGCCGCGATCACATCAGCCCGCCGCGACCCCCCGGCCGTGTACCGCGGTGACCTGCTCACCGACCTGCCCGCGCTGGCCGCCCAGGCACCAGCAGGCGCCACCTTGGTCATCTATCACTCCTCCGTCCTCTACCAGGTCGCCCCGGACAAGCGAGAGCAGTTCGCCGCCACGGCCCGCAGCCTGGGCGCCACCTGGCTCTCCAGCGAAGCACCGGGTGTCTTGCCCGGAACCAGCCGCGCCAGCCCCGACGAACTTCTCTGCGTGCTGGCCCGCGATGGCGACGCCATCGCGTCCGGCGACAGTCACGGGACATGGCTGCAGTGGCTGCGCTGATCGCATGACCGGACACCTCGGGGTACATAAGCGCGTAACTGGTCAGGTGCCGACGCTCCTGTGAATTTGAATGGTGCGTGCCGCAGTCAGGGACTCACGCGTAAGGCGGTGAGAAAGCCTCCGCGGGCCGGGTCGGGCACCGGGCGCCGGTAGAAGCTGGCGAGTTCGGCAAGTTCGTGGAACAGGGGTTGCCAGCCATGGCCGGTGAGCCAGCTGGGGGCGTCGTCGCCAAGGCCGCCTTTCCATAGCGTGGTGTACTGAGCTGCCGGTGGCCGCCCCTGGGATGATCGCCGAGCTACCCGGTGTCACCGCGGTCCAGTACACCGGGGCGGTCAGTAACGTCAACGCCTACAGCAGCCCGCTGATCCCTCCATCGACACCAACGCGCTGACGGTCGCCGCCTCCAGCCTGGGCCTGCCCGCCGTGGCGGGCACCTCGCTGGCGCGGGGCAGCTACCTCAACGCCGCCACCGCCAGCGCGCCGGTCGCGGTGCTCGGGGCCGCCGCGGCCCAGCGGCTGGGCATCGACCGGATCTGGCCGGGGACGCGGATCCGGGTCGGCGGCCAGTGGTTCTACGTGGTGGGCATCCTCAACCCCGCCGTCCTCGCCCCGGAGATCGATTCTTCGATCCTGGTCGGCTTCCCCGCCGCCGAAAAATACCTCAGCTTCGACGGCCACCCCACTGGAGCTGGCGCGGAAGGAGTTCGGCGTGCTGGAGGTGCTGCTGGCCGCCGGGGGCCGCGTGGTCAGCGCCGAGGAGCTGCTGGAGAAGGTGTGGGATGAGAACGCTGACCTGTTCACCACGGCGGTGCGGACCACGGTCAAGAAGCTGCGCCGCAAGCTGGGTGACCCGGACCCGATCGAGACCCTGATCGGGTCCGGCTACCGGATCCCGCGGTGAGCCAGCCGTTCCGCCTCACCGTTCGCGGCCGCCTGACGCTCCTACTCGCGGTGGTGGTGGTGCTGACCGGGATGGTGCTGCTGGTGGCGAGCTTCCTGCTCGTCATCGCTGATGTCGTCAGCAGGTTGCCTCGCCCTACCCCTACTGCCTTCACAGGTAGCCATCAGTCCGTGCTGCACAACCCTATCTCGTCGGCGCTCCTCGCGCAGTACGGCGTCGTGCTCGCGGTCCTTGTCGTGATCGCGGGCGGGCTGGCGTGGCTGGGGGCTGGGCGCATGCTGCGGCCATTGCGCCAGATCACCGACACGGCGCGGCGGATCACAAGCGAGGACCTGCACGAGCGGCTCACGCTGGGCGGGCCTGCTGACGAGCTCACCGAGCTCGGCGACACCTTCGATGCGATGCTGGCCCGGCTGGAGTCCGCCTTTGCCGCCCAGCAGCTGTTCGCCGCCAACGCGGCACACGAGCTGCGCACGCCCCTGGCGGTGATGCGCGCCGAGCTGGACCTGCTGCTCACCGGGCCGCAACCGTCACCGGCCGAGGCACGAGAGGCCGCGGCGAGGCTGCGGCGTAGCGTGCTCGGCTCCGAGCGGACCCTGGAGCGGCTGCTGACCCTCACCCGCGGGATGCTCGCCCCCGGGGACCGTGAGCCGGTGCCGCTCGATCAGATCGCGCGCCGGGCGCTCGCCGCGGTGGCTGAGGCGGCCCGCGGGCAGGGCCTGACCATCCGCGCCGGGCTGGGCCAGGCGCGCGCCTACGGCGACCCGGAGCTGCTCGGCGAACTGGCCGGCAACCTCCTCAGCAACGCCGTCAAGTACAACTGCCCGCACGGCTGGATCGCCGTGGACACCCGCATCGACGTGGACCACGTCGTGCTCGAGGTCTCCAACAGCGGGCAGCCGATCGCCGACGCGGACCTGGCCGGGCTGCTCGAACCGTTCCGGCGCGCCAGCCAGCAGCGGACCGGCAACAGCTCGGGCCTGGGCCTGTCGATCGTGCGAGCCGTCGCCGCCGCCCACGACGGTGAGCTCGGCTTGCGGGCGCTAGCTGGCGGCGGCCTCGCGGTACGGGTGAGCCTGCCCGCCGCCCCGGCGCGCCGGGGCGGGTAGGACCGTCACCCGCACCGGGGGCGCCCGCTGGGCGGCGACTGGCAGGACACGAAGACGCCACACGCTGCCGGCGACCATGACGGCTGAAGGCGCCCTCGGGTGCGGAGCGCACCCTGACGTGAAAGGCCAGAGATGTGATGAAAAACGGTGCCAGTAGCCGGCGGCGGAGAAGCCGTCTACGGCGAGACGGCCACATCGTGGCCGTTCTTGCCTGCCTCGCGACGTTCGCCGCGGCTTGCAGCGGGTCAGCCAGCCCATCACCGGCCAGCTCGGCGCACGCGGCGAGCCTCGCCTTTGCCCAGTGCATGCGCAACCACGGGTACCCGCACTTCCCCAGCCCCGACAGCGCGGGGAATTTCAACATGACCGGCATCGACCTGAACACGCCACGCGGCCGGTCGGCGGGAGCCGCGTGCAACTCACAGGTGTTTCCCGGGAATCCGAATCCTGGGCAGCAGAATGCGCAGGCGCTGTCTCAGGCCCTGAAGTTCTCCCGGTGCATGCGGGCGCACGACGTCACGAACTACCCCGACCCGAATCCGGATGGCCAGAACAGTTTCGCTGCCAGCAATGGCCAGGTCCCGCTGGTCCGGCGGGCGTTTACCGCCTGCCACCGGCTGCTGGCGGGCGCGAGCTCTGGCGGCGGGAGCACGCCGTGAGCGCCGCTTCGGGCCCGGCTACCAGGAAGCACGGCGGCACAGCGGGCACTGGCGAGCCCGGGACTCCCGCCGGGCTTGCGGGCGGCCGGCCGGGCGGCTACCGCGGGTGGCGGGTGCTCGCCGGTGTCGTCGTGGTGGTGGTCGTCGTGGCGGGCGCGGTGGTCGGCGTCGTGCGGCCCTTGATCTCCCAGACCTCGGTGAGCGCCACGCTAGGGTATGCGGGCAGCTACAGCGTGATCAACCAGGCCCAGGGCACGTACACGGCGCTGCCGGCGGTGGGCCAGGTCATCGCCCAGGGCCAGGTGGCCTACCGGGTCGACGGGTCACCGGTGGTACTGCTATATGGCCGGGTGCCCGGCTACCGGCAGCTGTCAGAGGGGACGGCCGGCGCGGATGTGCGCCAGCTCAACCGTGATCTGGTGGCCCTGGGGGATGCCACCGCGGCGGGGCTTTCTTCCTCCGGCTACTTCAGCTGGCAGACCGCCGCCGCGGTGGAGGAGCTGCAGGCGCACCTGGGGGTAGCCCAGACCGGCAGCCTCAGCCCGGAGCAGGCGGTGTTCCTGCCCTCAGCGGTCAGGGTCACCACGGTGCCGGCCACCCTGGGCGGGCCGGCCGGCCCCGGATCGCCGGCGCTGACCGGGACCTCGACGACCCGCCAGGTCACCATCGGCCTGGACGCGGCCGAGCAGTCCGATGTCAGGGCCGGTGACCAGGTGACCATCACGCTGCCGGACCTGCAGACGACCCCCGGTGTCATCACGTCGGTGGGCGCCGTGGCCACCTCCTCGTCGCCGGGCCAGGGCGGCTCGGGACCTTCCCAGGCGGCGACGATCCCGGTCGATGTGACGATGCTGCACCCGGCGGCGGCCGGCGGCCTGGACCAGGCGCCGGTACAGGTGTCGATCACCGCCGCCAGCGTCCGCAACGCCCTCGCCGTTCCTGTCACTGCCCTGCTGGCCACCGTCAGCGGCAGTTACCAGGTGCAGGTGGCCGGCCCGGCAAGGCACGACCGGTTCGTGCCGGTCAGCCTGGGGCTCTTCGACGACACCGCCGGCCTGGTGCAGGTAACCGGCCCAGGGCTGCACGCCGGGCAGAAAGTTGTGGAGGCACAGTCGTGACCGCCTGCGTCCCCGATGCTCGTGTCAGCGGCGCTGCCGCCGGGCCCGGCGACGGGTGGCCGGTGCTGTCGCTGGAGCAGGTGACCAAGATCTATCCCGGCGTGCCGCCGGTGCCTGCCCTCCGGCGGGTGAGCCTGACCATCCGCTCTGGCGAGCTGGCCGCAGTGATCGGCCCGTCGGGTTCCGGCAAGTCGACGTTGCTGCACGTGATGGGAACCCTTGACCGGCCCAGCTCGGGAACCGTCCGCGTCACCGGGCTGGACGCGGCGCGGATGACCGACCGTGAGCTGGCCTGGCTGCGGGCGACCCGGATCGGTTTCGTGTTCCAGCAGTCCTTCCTCGCCGAGCACGCCACCGTGCTCGACAACGTGGCCGACGGGCTGCTGTACGCCGGGGTCCGGCTCACCCGGCGGCGGCAGCTGGCGGCCGAGGCGCTGGACCGGGTGGGGCTTGCCCACCGGGCCGGCGCCCGCCCGACCCAGCTGTCCGGAGGAGAACGCCAGCGGGTCGGGATCGCCCGGGCACTAGCCGGCCGGCCGGCGATCGTGCTGGCCGACGAGCCCACCGGCAACCTCGATTCCGCCACCGGCCAGTCCATCCTGGCCCTGCTCGGGGAACTGCACGCCGACGGCGCCACCATCGCCGTCGTCACCCACGACCAGCACATCGCGGCGCGGATGCCCCGCCAGATCGAGATGCTCGACGGGCAGATCATCAGCGACGTCGCCCGCCCGCCGGCCCCGCCCGCCGCGGCCGGTTCCCCCGCCAGCCTGCACCCTGGCCGCGGCGACGGCCACGAACAGACGGTTTCCCGGTGACCGGACGCGCCTTGACCGCCCCCCGGCGGATGACGCCCGGCGACCTGGCCCGGGTCGCCAGCGTGGGGTTGCGTACCCGCAAGCTGCGCGCCAGCTTGTCCGCGCTGGGCATCGCCATCGGGGTCGCCGCGATCGTGGCCGTGCTCGGATTGTCAGCGTCATCGGAGGCCGGGCTGCTCGCCCAGATCGACCAGCTCGGCACCAACGTGCTGACGGTCACCCCCGGCCAGAGCCTGACCGGGCAGCCCGCCGAGCTCCCCGCGGCCGCGCCCGCGATGATCGGGCGGATCAGCGGGGTGGCCCAGGTGCAAGACATCGGCATAGTAAGCAGCGCCAAGGCCTACCGCAGCCCGCTCATCCCCGCCATCGAAACCAACTCCCTGACCGTCGACGCGGCCACCCTCGGCCTGCCGCACACCGTGGGCGCCGGCGTCGCCCAGGGCAGCTACCTCAACGCGGCCACCGCCCGCGAACCGGTCGCCGTCCTGGGCGCCGGCGCTGCCGCGCTGCTGGGAATCAACCAGGTGTTCTCCGGGGAGCGGATCTGGCTCGGCGGGCAGTGGTTCTACGTCGCCGGGATCCTGCACCCTGTGCTGCTCGACCCCAGCCTCGACACCTCGGTGCTCGTCGGGTTCCCCGCCGCCGGGCGCTACCTCGGCTTCGACGGGCATCCCTCCACGATCTACGTGCGCACCCAGACCAGCCAGGTCGGCCAGGTCGACCGGGTCCAGTCGCTGCTGGCCGCCACCGCCGACCCGGAGGACCCCAGCCAGGCCGCCGTCAGCCAGCCATCTGCTGCCCTGACCGCCCGCGCCGACGCGGCGTCCGCGCTCAACGGCCTGTACCTGGGCCTCGGCGCGGTGGCCCTGCTCGTCGGCGCGGTCGGGGTGGCGAACATCATGGTCATCTCCGTCCTGGAACGCAGATCCGAGATCGGGCTGCGTCGCGCCCTCGGCGCCACCAAAGGCCACATCCGCGTCCAGTTCCTGTCCGAGTCGATCCTCCTCACCCTCACCGGCGGCCTCGCCGGGGTGCTCGCCGGCGCCGCCGCCACCGCCAGCTACGCCCATGCCAAGGGCTGGGCGGTCGTCGTGCCCCCCGCCGCATGGGCAGGCGGAATCGGCGCCGCCATCGGAATCGGCGCCCTCGCCGGGCTGCTCCCCGCCCTCCGCGCCGCCCGCATGTCACCCACCCAGGCGCTCTGGTCACTATGAGCCCTCGCAGTCAGGACAACATCATGCGACACAAAGCCACGCACAACAGCAGCCCGGGGAGCCCGGCAGTCCGTCTCCGGCGAGCATCTGCCGCCGCCGGGTTCCTGGCCATCAGCCTCCTCGCGGCTGCCTGCGGCGCCCGTTCCCCGCCCGGCGCGAAACGTTCAGACCCGATGACCCAGGGCCTGGCCTACTCAGCGTCCATGCGGGCCCACGGCGTGAAGAACTTTCCCGACCCCGCCACGGGACCAAACGGGAACGTCACCGTGTCCGGAGCCGGAATCAACATGAACTCGCCGCAGGTGCAAGCCGCCGAGCAGGCCTGCCGGCCCCTCGAGCCCGGCGGCAGCGGCGGGGCCTCCCAGCCGCTGACCGCCGCCCAGCAGCAGGCGCTGGTCAGATGGGCGGCGTGCATCCGCACCAGCGGAGTGCCGTCCTTCCCCGACCCGGCCTTCTCCGGCGGCGCACCGGATTTCGTTTTCTCAGCCAGGCCCGGCCCCGGCATGCTGCGGTTTGCGTTGCGTGCCTGCCAGCAGTACCTGTCCGGTGTGCCAGGCGGCAGCCCGGTCCAGGTCGGGCCGAAGGCGTGAGTGCATCCGGTCGGCCGGCGCACACTCGAAGAAAAGGCGTAGCCATAACGGGTTCAGCGGCGACCAGGGGGTGCGGAGATGTTCGAGAGGTTCAAGCGGCGACCAGGGGGTGCGCAGATGTTCGAGAGGTTCACCGACCGGGCCCGGCGGGTCATCGTTCTTGCCCAGGAAGAGGCCAGGCAGCTCAACCATAACTACGTCGGCACCGAGCACATCTTGCTGGGCCTCATCCGCGAGGGCGACGGCGTCGCGGCCAAAGCCTTGGCAGCAACGGGGATCAGCCTGGACGAGGCGCGGCGGGAGGTCGAGGCGATCATCGGCCGGGGCACAGAACAACCCGCGGGGCACATCCCGTTCACACCACGGACCCAGAAGGTCCTCCAGTTTTCATCGCGGGAGGCACAGCAACTCGGGCACAGCTACGTCGGTACCGAGCACATCTTGCTGGGCCTCATCCGCGAGGGCCACGGCGTCGCTGTACAAGTGCTCGTGAGACGGGGCACCGACATCGACCTGGACCGCGTTCGTCAGCAGGTGATCCAGGTGCTGCACGGCCGCCCCGGTGACGTGCCGCCTACGGGGGGCTCCGCGTTCGACGAAGGCGAGAAGACCATCGCGGCCACGGGGACCGAACAGGCCGCCGACGGTGGCCAGATCCGGCTACTTCGCGGTGAGATCGAGCGCTTGCGCGCCCT
>WNFN01165293.1_pt1 | contig 12929 bp, 9 predicted proteins | sample 5400161 | NCBI WGS metagenome assembly WNFN01 (sample SAMN13153353, study PRJNA577476) | soil metagenome | isolation source: 80 cm saprolite on Douglas fir-dominated hillslope | place: USA:California | collected 2013-09-17
GCCAGCGGCACCAGCGACGTCTTGATGCTGGTCAGGTACGGCCTGGACAGCACCAGTCCGTCGACGCCGCCGTAGATCACGCCGACCGCGAGGCCGCCGAGCAGGGGGAAGGCCTGCCGCCGGCGGCCAAGGAGCAGCATTCCGAAGTAGAGGATCACAGGCAGGATGTCGCTCGAACTGTCGATGCGCACCAGCACCGTCAGGCCGAGGGCGAGGCCACCGAGCGCCGCCATCACCCTGGCCCCGGTCCCCTCCGCGCGAAGCGAGTCGATCACCAGGCAGAGCCCGGCCAGGAACAGGACCTGCGCGAGCGGCTCACTGTAGGTCGACCGGCTGGAGAACACCTCAGGGAGCGAGAGCGCAAGGATCGCGGCCGCGAGCGGAGCCCAGCGCGGTCCGACCAGCCGGGCGGCCAGGCCGCCGAAGGTCAGCACCGCGCACGCCCCGAGCACGGGGCCCGCGGCCGCGGCCGCGGTAACACCGCCGACCCAGAACCAGGACGCCAGGATCATCGGCATGCCCGCCATGAACTGCGGCACGACCGTGCTGCCTACCTGGTAGTACGCAAAGCTAAAGAACGTGAGCGCGTGGTGGGTGCCGCCGAAGGCGGCGCGATCCTGCGGTATCGGCAGCGAGCCGTGGTGGGCGATCCAGTTCGCGAACTGAATATAGGAGGCCGGATCGCGCGTCACGATGATGAACTGGCTGTGGTAGATCATCTGGTCGATACCGAACGCAACCGCCACCGCGACCACGCCCGCCACCGCCCACCAGGGCGTGCGCGCCTGCTCCGGTCGGCGGGCGGGCCGTGCGCCCGGCCCGCGGCCGGGAACCCAGCGCAGGCTGAGGGTCACGAGCACCACCGCCACCGGCACCGACACCACCAGCATGGCCACCGGCGTGAAGACGCCCGCGAGCAGCAGCGGCAGCCCGGCCAGCAGCCACGCCATCAGCAGCAGCGCCGGCAGCACGGTCAGCCGTCCGAGCAGCCGGGCCGCGGTGTCCGCTGGCGCCGCGCCGCCGGCCTCGACTCCGGGCACCGAGCGGCCCGCGGTCTCGGCCTGCGCCCCGACGCTCATGCCGCTGCTCACCCCGCCGCTGGCCACCCCTCCGCTCATCCTGCGGACTCCCTAGAAGCTGTCGCACCCGTCCGCGAGCCGACCCGATGCAGCACGACATACCCGTCGCGAGCAAAGACCAGCCGGTAGCCGTTGCGTTCCAGCAGCGCTACCCGCTGCTTCTGCTCGCGCACGCCGGTGAACGTGAACTGGGGCTGCCTGACGTTGGCGACCACCCACGGGGCCCCGAACGGGGGCGTGTGCCCGTCGCCGTCCCAGAGCAGGACGGTGTCCCGGGCCGAGAGCTGCGGGCCGAGATTGTCCGCGGCCTCGACGGTTACGCCGCCCGGAACCACAGCGTCCGCCGCCGCGGCCGCCGTCTCCTGCGCGTCCCGCTGGTAGTGCGACGGGTGCAGGGCGGGCCCGAACGCGAAGTGCGGGACGAGGCCCACCGCGACGGCGCACATCGCGACGGCGCAGCCCAGTGCTACCGACCACGGGGCTACCGACCACGGGGCTACCGACCACGGGGCTACCGACCACGGCGCCAACGACCGCGGGCTCCGGGAGGCCGGCGGCCCGGCAGGCGGGCCCGGGCCGGGGTCCACATTGGCACCGCCCTCCCCCGCGGCCGCTCCCGCCGCGGGGCGACGCTCCCGCCCGGCGGCGCGATGCTGCCGGGCCTGCCACTGGCGGTCGAGCCGGGCGGCGCCGTCGACGGCGGCGAACACCAGGATGATCACGAGGTACGCGTTGTACTGGTAGGAGGTGATCCACCAGTAGGGGAACAGGTTGGCCAGCATGCGCTCCAGCAGGAGCGGGATCGCGGCGAGCGCCATGGGCGAGCGAAGCGACAGGAAGCAGAACGCCCCGAACAGCCACAGCATGGTCTGGAGCTTGACTTCCGGCGTGGCCAGCAGCTTCAGGCTGGCCGGGTGGGTGATCAGGTGCCAGACGGCCTGCGGGGCATGTGGACCGAGCGCGGTGTAGGCCCAGTAGTAGTCGGAGCGGCCGCCGAAGGCCGGGATCAGGACATAGGTGGCGATGACTGCGGCGGCGATCCCAGCCACGATAAGCGCGCAGCCGACAGCCAGTTGCCTGCGGACGACGCGCGGGCGCGACACCGCGAGGTAGAGGCCGATCCCGGCCACGAACAGGCCCATGTCCTCCTTGACCAGGAGCAGGGCCCCGAGCGCGACCAGGGCCGTCCGCAGCCGGCCGGCCGACAGGCGCTCGAGCGCCACCGCCGTCAGCACCGGGGCGAACGCGACCTCATGGAAGTCGAAGGCCAAGGCCGAGGCGATCGGCCAGCTCAGCGCGTACGCCCCGGAGACGAGGTAGGCGGCCGCGGTGGCCTTGCTCCCCCCGCCGAACGCGCGGCGCGTGAACACCCACAGCGGCGGGATCGCCAGCGCGAACAACACCGCCTGCGCCACGAGGAGGGTCACCGGGCTATTGAAGATCCAGTACAGCGGCGCCAGTGAGGCAATGATCGGCGACCAGTGATCTCCGAGGACCGAGAAGTCGGGACCGAATCCGTTATGGAGACCCTTGATGATCGAAATGCCGGGCCTGAAGTGCGCATACGACCGCACGGCCTGGTCGAAGATCACCAGGTCGTACGACGAGGTCCGGAACGTGTGGTAAAGGCCCAGCGCGACCGCGGAGTAGCCGGCGGCCACCACGGTGGTCAGCGCCGCCACCGCGACCATATGGACCGTCCGGCGTCCGCCCGGCAGGTGCACGCCCGCCCGCCCACCCCCGGCCGGCCTCAGCAGGGCGGTCTCCATCGTCGCGCGGATATCCATCGTTGCGGAGACTATCGGACCAAACCCAGGTACGAGCCGTCAATGTACCCAGGTAGCTGTGCGCGCAGCGATCGAGCATCCAAGGGACTACCCGGCCTCCATGCCGAAACGGGCCATCGTGCTAGCGGGCCGCGCCGAGCGTCGCCGGGGCACCGTACCGATGCAGCACCTCGGGGACGGCGACCGTGCCGCCCTCGTCCTGAAAGTTCTCCATGATCGACAGCAGCGCGCGGGCGGTGGCGCCGGTGCCGTTGAGCGTGTGCACGAACTCCAGGCCGCGGTCCCGGCGAAACCTGATGTTCAGCCGCCGGGCCTGGTAGTCGGTGGTGTTCGAGCAGGAGGTGATCTCCCGGTACCGCTGCTGGACCGGGAACCAGGCCTCGATGTCGTACTTCTTGGCGGCGGACGCACCGAGGTCGCCCACCGCGATGTTCATCACCCGGTAGGGCAGGCCCAGAGCCTGGACGATCTCCTCCTCATAGGCCAGCAGCCGCTCGTGGAACTCCGCGGACTGCTCCGGAACGCAGTACACGTACATCTCCACCTTGTCGAACTGGTGCACCCGGAACATGCCCTTGGTGTCCTTGCCCGCCGCCCCGGCCTCGCGCCGGAAGTTGGTGGTGAATCCCGCGTAAAGGGCCGGAAGCTGGTCCTCCTCGAGCCGCTCATCCATGTGGATCCCGGCCAGCGCGACCTCGGAGGTGCCGGTCAGGTACAGGTCGTCCTTCTCCAGGCGGTAGAGGTTGGACTCCTCGGTGGGCAGGAAGCCGGTCCCGTACATGGCCCGCTCGCCGACCAGGATCGGCGGCAGCACCAGGAGGAAGCCCTTGCGGGTCAGGCTGTCGATGGTGAACCGGTACAGGGCCATCTCGGCCAGCGCCACGTCCCCGATCCGATAGGCGAACCTGGAGCCGGAGAGGCGCGCTCCCCGCGCCATGTCAACCCATCCGCGGGGCGAGGCGAGCTCCAGGTGATCGCGGGGCTCGAAGCTGAACTGCGGCGGCTCGCCCCAGGTCCGGACCAGCTGGGCGTCGTCCTCGTCCATGCCGTCGGCGGCGGTCGGGTCGGGCAGGTTCGGGATGCGGGCGAGCAGCTCTTCGCGCTCGCGGGCGGCCTGCGCCTGCTCCTCGGTCGCCGCCGCGTGTTGGGCGGCGAGCTGCCGCAGCTCGGCCAGCTCGCCGGGCCCGGGCTTGCCCCGGGACAGCCTCTTCTGCTCGGCGCGGAGCGTCTCGGCCCGCTCGGTGTGCTCGCGCCATCGGGCATCCGCGGCCAGCAGCGCATCGAAGTCCTTGGCCGCACCGCGCCGGGCCAGCGCCGTCCGGTAGAGGTCGGGCTCCAGCCGTGCGGCCTTGAGGTCGATCACCTGCGCGAGTCTAGTCGGGCGGGCGCAGAGCGGCAGCGAGGTTTATGGCTGGCTCGCGGATGCCGGAGCGCTGTGCTGTCCCGGGGGCGCGACCCCCCAGACCCCCCCGCTGTGCTGGCCCGGGGGCGCGACCCCCGGGAGCCCCCTGGGGGGCCCGGGTTCCGGCTCGGGAATCTGCGCCCGGCGCTGGCCGGAGCGGGTCGCCAGCACCGAGCCGCCGAGGATCAGCGCGAACGCGCCGGCCATCGACGGCGTGAACGGCTCGCCGAGCACCGAGACTCCCAGGGCCACGGCGATCGCGGGATTGATGTAGGTGATCACGCTCGCCCGGGCCGGGCCCACCTCGGCGATCAGCCGGAAGAAGAGCACGAACGCCGCGGCCGTGCAGACGACCGCCAGGCCGGCCAGGGCGGCGAGGACCCGGCCGGACGGCACCGCGCTCGGCCAGGTGAGCGCGGCCAGGGGCGCGTAGACGATCGCGGCGAGGCCCAGGCACGCCGCGGTCATCCCGAGCGGCGGGAGATCGCCGAGCTTCCTGCTGGCGATCAGCGGCCCGGTGGCGTAGCACACCGCGACGAGCAGCACCTCGATAATCGACAGAGCGTCGCCGCCCGCGGCCGTGGGCCCGGCGAGCAGCGCGACGCCGCCCAGCCCGGCCAGCAGTCCGGTCCACCGGATCGCGGTCAGCCGTTCCGTGCCGCCGGTGAGCCGGGCACCTGCGACGACGATGATCGGCACCGCTGCGACCAGCAGGCCGCTCAGTGAGCTTGACAGCCTGCGCTCGGCTTCGGACAGCAGCAGCCAGGGCGTGATGATCTCGACTACTGCAAACGCGGCCAGCCAGCGCCAGTGCGGCCGAAGCGCGCCAAGCTGCCGTCGTCTCACGGCCAGCGGCAGCAGCAGCGCCGCGCCGATCCCGACCCGGGCCAGAACGAGCACTGGCACCGGAACGCCGCCGACCGCGACCTTGATCAGCAGGTACGGAACCCCCCAGATGACGCCCATCGCTATGAACAGCGCCCAGCCCCGGCGGCTCACCGCAACCCCCTGCCTTCACCGAGGCTCATGGCCGCTGGTCTCCCTCCGGGCGGTCTGTCGCGGTGGCCCGTCAGGTAACAGCGGCTCATGCCCCACCATGCTGGCCCGCATCCGCGCGGCCGTCTTGAACGGTCTTGCGCGTTTTGAACGCTCCGACGGCGGTATGTCTGACCAGCGCAGCGCGCCGAATATTCCGCCAGCGCCCGGCTCACCGCCGCCCATGTTTCCAACAGGCGGCTGCCAACAGCGTGCTGCTTACCCGGTGGGAGTGCCCGGCTACGCTCGCACCATCTATCCATAACCGACGGCAGGCAGGAGGCACGGTGCCGCAGACCGGCGCCACCGGGCAGGCGGGCGGCTCAGCCGGCCAGGCGGGCGGCTCGCATCAACCTGTCCTGCCTCCCGGGCCCGCCGTACCAGCGCGGACTCCAGACACCGACCAGCAGCCCGGCGAGCGCGCCGGCCTGCCCATGCTCCCCGCGCTGCTCCTGGCGATCGCCGGGGGCCTGGGCCTCGCGGCGGCATTCCCGCCGGCCGGTTTCTGGCCGCTCGCAGCGGCCGGGCCGGCGCTGCTCGCCATCGCGCTCTGGCGGCGGAGCCTGCGCGGTTCCTTCGCCGTCGGGCTCGGGTTCGGCCTGGCGTTCTTCGTTCCGCTGTTGTCCTGGCTGATCAACGTCGCCTGGTACGCGTGGGCCTCCCTGGCGGTCGCCGAGGCTGTGATCTTCGCAGTGTTCGCGCTTGGCCAGCGGCTGATGTTGCGCCTGCGGCCCTGGCCGGTCGCCGTCGCTTGCTGGTGGGTTGCCGTAGAGGCCTTCCGTAACCGGTGGCCCTATGCCTTTCCCTGGGGCCGACTGGCCATGAGCCAGGCGCAGGCTCCCACGGTCCGCTGGGTCGCGTACGGCGGTCCCCCGCTGCTGACGTTCCTCGTGGCGCTGGCCGGGACCACGCTGGCCTGGCTGCTGCTCGCCCCGGGCCGTGCCCCGAGGCTGGTGACCCCCTGGTCGGTGAAACAGGGTCGCAGCCGCGCGGCCTGGATGACATCGCCCGGCGCCGCGCTCGCCGCGATCCGCCGCCGGGCCGTTCGCGCGCTCGCCTTCGCCGCCGTGGCTGGCCTCGCCCTGGCCGGCTCGGCCCTGCCCGCGGGCCAGCGAGGAGCCGGTGCCCCGACCGCGGAGGTGGCCGCGGTGCAGGGCAACGTCCCGCATGCCGGGACACTGGCGAAGCAAGTGCGGGAAACGACCGTGACCGGAAACCATGCCGCCGCCACGGAGCGGCTGGCCGCTCAGGTCAAAGCGAGCTCGCGCCCAGCACCTGACCTGGTGATCTGGCCGGAGAACTCCACCGACATCGATCCCCGCCTGGACCCGTACGTCTACGCCACGATCGCCGGCGCGGTCGCGGCGATCAACAGGCCGGTGCTCGTCGGCGCGGTACTGGAGAACCCGCTGCGCAACACCGGCCAGCTCTGGCTGCCGGGCCGCGGCCCGGTCGCGTTCTATATCAAGCGCCAGCTGGTCCCCTTCGGGGAGTACATCCCGTTCCGAAGCCTGCTGAATACGTTCAGCTCGCTGCCCTCGCTGCAGCCGGTGAACTTCACGCCCGGGCATCGCGCGGTGGTGTTCCGCATCGGAAAGGTCAGGCTTGGCGACGTGATCTGCTACGAGGTCGGCTTCGACAACCTGGTCTCCTCGGAGGTCAGCGCCGGCGCGAACCTGCTCACCGAGCAGACCAACGACGCCGACTTCGAGGTAGACGGCCAGCTGGGCGAGACCCTGCAGCAGCTGGCCATGGCCCGGATCCCGCCCACACCCGGACCTGGCAGCGAGCCGTGATCGAGTCCCGGGTCCCGCTGCTCACCGGCGACACGCTGGCCGAAAGGCTCGGCGAGTGGCCCGAGCTCGCGCTCAGCGCCCTGGCCGTGGCGGCACTGGCCTGGGCCATCATGGGGGCGACCAGGGAGCGGCGGCGGTCGCGCCGGGATTCTTAGGCGGAGCCCGCCCGGCCGGCCAGGCGGATGCTGGCAGAGTGTCATTCTTCCGGCCCGGCATGACCGCGCCGGACCCAAGCCTTGCGCGGGGGACTCACAATAGGGATGTGGCATTCTGGCGCGCCTTCACCCGGCCGGTTCACTATGCCGCGCTTGTCGCCGGCGCGGTGCCCGCCCTGGCCTTCCCCGCGCCGAATCTGGAGTTCCTGGCCTGGTTCGGCCTGGTCCCGGGCATGCTGCTGTTCCGCGCCGCGCCGTCGGCGCGCGAGGCGGCCGTGCGCGGCTGGTGGTTTGGGACCGGGTTCCTGGTCGCCTCGCTCTACTGGCTAGTGCTCAACCTGGGCCCCGGGCTGCTGCTCGTGGCGGCGCTGATCGGGGTGCTGTGGACCGGCGTGGGGGGAGCGACCTGGGGACTGCTGCGCCCGCCGGTGCCGCCGCTCCGCGCCCTGACCGCGGTCGTGGTCGTGCCCAGCTGCTGGCTGGTGGCCGACTGGGTTCGCTCCTGGCAAGGGCTGGGCGGACCGTGGGCGGTGTACGGGGCCAGCCAGTGGCAGCATCCGGTCTTCCTCTCCCTGGCCGCGCTGGGCGGCGTCTGGCTCACCGCGGCGATCGCGATTGCCGCTGGCCCCGTCGCCTACGCGCTCTCCTCCGCCGCGCCGGTCAGCCGGCAGGTAACGGTCGCCATGGTCCAGCCGGGAGTGTTCAACCAGGCCGGGCTCAGGGACCACGCGAGCCAGCGGCTATCGGCCGGCCTGGTCAGCGATCACGCTGACCTGATCGTCTGGGGTGAAAGCAGCGTCAACGATGACCTGGACCTGCCCAGATACGCCTCGCTGCTGCACCAGCTGGAGCTCCTGTCGGCGACCGATGGCGCGCAGCTCCTGGTGAACCAGGACTCGATCGCGCCGGGCGGCGCCAAGTCGAAGGTCGCGGTGCTGATCGGCAGCAACGGCATCGACGGCAGGTACGTCAAGACCCGGCTGGTGCCGTTCGGGGAATATATTCCGTTCCGGCAGCAGCTCGGCTGGCTAACCAAGATCAGCAAAGCGGCGCCGCAGAACATGATCGCCGGGACCGGGGCGCACGTCATGCGCGTCACGCCGTCCCGTAGCGCACCGCTCACGATCGGCGTGCTGATCTGCTTCGAGTCGGCGTTCCCCGATATGTCCCGCGTGGACACCGACCAGGGCGCCCAGCTGATCGTCTACCAGACCTCGGACTCGACCTGGCAGGCAGGCTGGGAGTGGGTCCTGGCGCAGCACGCCGCGCTCAGCGCGCTGCGCGCCGCGGAATCCGGCCGTCCGGCCATCCAGGCGGCCCTGACCGGCGACTCGGTCGCGTTCGACCAGCGAGGCCGGCTGCTGGCTTGGCGGGGCTCCACCTTCCGCGGCGTGGCCGTGGTGCGGATCGCGCTCCCGTCCGTCTCGTCCCGAACGCTGTATGACCGGCTGGGCGACTACGTCCCCTGGATCGCGGTGGCGATCGTCGTGCTGTCCGCGGCAATCGCCCGGATCCGGACCGGTAGGCTACGAATTCGTCGGCCCGGCCCGGCCGGAATACCCTTGGACGGCAGCCCCGGGCGTGACCGGTCCGGCGTCGCGCTGCGCCCAGCGCAGGACGGCCCAGCGTGGACCGGCACTGGCACCGATGGTTCCGGTTCCGGCGATGGCAACCCGGCGGCCGCGCCGCGAACTGAGCAGTAGCTGGGTCACGGTTTTACGAGCAGAGTCGCTTGACGAGCAGGGTCACTAGAGCAGGCACGATGAGCCGTTTCAGATCCGCAGTGGGAGGTCCAGACGTGGACGGACATGGCCCCTCACCGGTAGGTGCTCGCCGACGCCGCCAGCCTGGCTGGCTCGCCATGGCGGCGGTCGGCTGCGTCCTCGGCCTGGCCGCGACCGCCTGCTCGGGAGGCGGCGGTACGGGCGGCGGCAGCCAGGGCGCCGGCTCGCAGCCGAGCGCCGGGGCGACGAAGGCGGCGCCTGGCAGCGCGGGGCTGTCCATAATGCCGGCCAACGGGAGCAGGAACGTCAGCCCGACGCTGAACGCCGCCGGCACCGCCTGGCACAGCACCAACCCCACGCTGGACGTGTCGCAGCGCTACACGGTCACGGCCAGGGCGGCAGGAACCTCGAACGGGACGGTGACCCGCACGTCGACGTTCCGGACCCTGACCCCGTCGCAGACGTTCACCACGCAGATCCTCGAGGGATCCGGACAGACCTACGGCGTGGGCATGCCGGTCATCCTGTACTTCAGCCAGCACATCACCAACAAGGCCGCGGTGGAGCGGGCGCTTCAAGTGCAGTCCTCGAAGCCGGTCGTGGGCTCCTGGTACTGGGACGACAACTGCGGCATGGCGCCCACCTGCGCGTACTTCCGGCCGCAGAGCTACTGGCCAACGCACACCCAGGTGAGCTTCACCGGCCACCTTGACGGCGTCGAGGGTGCGCCAGGCGTGTACGGCTACCACACCCTGACCCAGTCGTTCACCATCGGCGACTCGCTGATCGTGGTGGCCAGCACCGCCACGCACCACATGGACCTCTACCGCAACGGCACACTGATCGACCGCTGGCCGATCAGCACCGGGCGACCCGGTGACAACACGCCCAACGGCACGTACCTGACCATCGAGAAGGCCAACCCGGTGGACATGAAGGGGCCCGGCTACAACATCGAGGTGCCCTGGTCGGTGCGGTTCACCTGGTCCGGTGACTACCTGCACGACGCCTACTGGTCGGTGGGCGAGCAGGGCTTCACCAACGTCAGCCACGGCTGCGTGAACATGCCGCCGGCCGATGCGCAGATCTACTACAACATGGAGGTTCCCGGTGATCCCGTGACGATCACCGGCAGCCCGCGGCCCGGCACCTTTGACAACGGCTGGACCATGTGGTTCCTGCCCTGGAGCAGGTACGTGAACGGCAGCGCGCTGGGTGAGGCCGTCCAGGCCGGGCCGGGCGGCAGCACGTTCGTGAGCCGCTCGTCGGTGCCGGCCTCGAGCGCGGCGGCTCCTCTCGGCGCCCCGAACCCGGGCAACTGGGCCGCGTCCTAGGACGAGGCCCGCCCCGTCTTAGGACGAGGCCCAGCGCCAGCCCATCGGGCCCCAGCCCGCCCGGACCCGGCTGCCGCCGGGCAGATGGGGTACAACATAGGCCCATGGAAAGCTTCCTGACGCATGCGGGCTACGCTGCGCTGATCATCTTCGGATTCATCGAGGCGTGCAGCATCCCGATCTCCTCGGAGATCACGTTCGGCTTCGCCGGTGTCCTGGCCTACGAGGGCCACCTCAACCTCATCCTCGTGATCATCATCGGGTCGCTGGCCGAGCTCGCGGGCTCGTACGTGTCGTACGCCGTGGGACGGCTGGGCGGCAGGCCCCTGGTCGAGCGGCTCGGCAAGTACGTCCTGGTCACGCGCAAGGACATCGACCGGGCCGAGCGGTTCCTGGCCGGCCGGGGCGCGTGGGCGGTGGTTGTCGGCCGGGCGCTGCCGGTTATCCGCGCCTTTACCTCGATCATTGCGGGCCTCGTCGAGATCCCCGCTCTGGAGTTCGGCTTCCTCAGCCTGATCGGCACGGTTGCCTTCGCCGTTGCGCTGTCAGTCACGGGATATGAGGTCGGCAGCGCCTGGCACAGCATCTCGCACTATGTCTCGATCGGCGGCTACGTGGTCGTCGCCCTGGTCGTGCTGGCCATCGCCAGCCTGATCGCCTACCGCCTGCGCGAGGTCAGGAGGGAGGCGGCGGCCGCCGGCCAGGCGGGCGACCCGAATGTCCCGTAACGCTGAGCGGGAGGTCGTCGGGGACGAGGTGCCCGCCACCCCGCTGCACCCTCATCACACCAGGGCCTGGTACACCAGCTGGCGCAGCTGTGAGCGGATCCGGGTTGCGCTCGAGGGAAGCAGCTGGGTGAAGAAGCACGCAGTGAGCTCCTCGGCCGGATCCACCCAGAACGCTGTGGAGGCCGCGCCGCCCCAGGAGCACTCGCCGACGGAACCTAGTGTCTTCTGCGCGGCCTGGTCGATGACGACGGCGAAACCCAGGCCGAAACCGACCCCGCGGAACGGCGACTCGGCATGCAGCGGCCGGCCGAAGGTCTCGAGGTCGGCCCCGCCCGGCAGGTGGTTGGCGGTCATGTAGGCCAGGGTCCGCGGGCCGAGCAGGCGCACGCCGTCCAGCTCACCGCCCGGGCTTCCGGGCCGGTCCAGCAGCATCTGCGTGAACCTGTGATAGTCGGCCGCCGTGGAGATCAGGCCCCCGCCGCCGCTGAGCATCCGCGGGCGGGCCCGCGCGACCCTGCCCATCGCGTCGAGCCGGGCCGCCGGGCCGCTCGGAGCGGGGGTCGGCGTGTAGAGCGCGGCCAGCCGGCCCGCATCCGCCTCGCCGACCCAGAAGGAGGTGTCGGTCATGTCCAGCGGGCCGAGTATCCGGCCGTCCAGGAACTCGTCCAGGGCCTGGCCGGATGCTACCTCGACCACCCGGCCGAGCACGTCGGTGGCCACCGAGTAGTTCCACTCCGCCCCGGGCTGGAACAGCAGCGGCTGATCCGCCCAGGCGTCGCAGCATTGCGCCAGGTCCATGCCCCGCGGCGTGCCCCACTCGAACCCGGCGCCACGATAGCGCGCGTCGACGGGGTGCACCCGGTGGAAGCCGTAGGTCAGGCCCGCGGTGTGGGTCAGCAGGTGCCAGATCCGGACCGGCTCCACGGCCGGCTCCGTCACCGGCCGGAGATCAGATCCCCCGGTGTACACGCGGACGTCGGCGAAGGACGGGATGAACGCGCTCACCGGGTCGGTCAGCTCGAACGCGCCCTGCTCGTACAGCATCATCGCCGCGACCGAGGTGATCGGCTTGGTCATCGAGTAGATGCGCCACAGCGTGTCGGTCTCGACCGGCAGCCCCGCCTCCATATCCCGCGCGCCGTAGCTGGCCACGTACGCGAGCCGGCCGTGCCTGCTCACCGTGAGCAGCCATCCGGGCAGCCGCCCGTCGTCCACGTACCGCCGGAGGTGCCGGTCGACCCGGTCCAGCCGGACCCGGTCGAGCCCCACCTCGGCCCGGTCGGCCTCTGCCTTGAGCTCGGTCATCGCGCCTGCCTCCTCGAACCGTCCCGACCACGCCTGCCCCGATCCTGCTATGTCGGGGCATCGCCGGTCCAGTCCACTGGGCGGCGTGACCATGCCCGGCATCACCCACGGCTGGCCGCCGGCCGCTCGCGCCGATCCCTGAATCCCTGCGCCGTGAGGCCGAGCGCAGCGTTCATCCGCGACCGCAGGTTCTCCACGGCGATGATCGCGGTGAGCTCCACCAACTGCGCGTCATCCAGGTGCCGGCGCAGCCTGCCCACCAGGTCATCGGTCACCAGCGGCGGGGTCGCCGTCATAGCCTCGGCATACAGCATCACCAGCCGTTCCAGCTCGGTGAACACCTCGCTGTCGTACCAGTCCGGGATAGCGCGGATCTTCTCCGCCAGCACATCGTGCCTCGTGGTCGACTCCCAGTACCCGAAATCCAGGCACCATGCGCAGCCGATGCTGGCGGCGGCGGCCATGACGGCCAGGTCCTTGAGCCCGCTGTCGAGCCGCTTCCACCGCTCAACCTGCAGCTGGAATAGGCCGTAGGCCCACCCAACCGGGACATTGTGCGCCAGGGCGGCGGCAGGATCCAGCAG
>WNFN01264114.1_pt1 | contig 12929 bp, 14 predicted proteins | sample 5400161 | NCBI WGS metagenome assembly WNFN01 (sample SAMN13153353, study PRJNA577476) | soil metagenome | isolation source: 80 cm saprolite on Douglas fir-dominated hillslope | place: USA:California | collected 2013-09-17
CAAGAAGACTGGCACAGGCAAGATCAAACGCAGCAAAGCGTTCAAGCGCCATATCCTTACCTCGAAACCGACCAAGCGCAAACGTCACCTCGACAGTGAGACCCTGGTGAGTGATGCCGATGCGCGCAAAGTCAAGAGGATGATCCCGTACTAGCTAGACATCGGGACGGAGTCTGGCCCGCCTGAAAATCAGTGCTGAGGCCGGACCTGAAACAGCAGCGCGCGAAGAGGAACACCTTCCTCCAGCCGCGTAACCGCCGGAGAATCCGGCATGAAAGAGAAAGGAGCAACACATGCCTCGCGTAAAACGTGGTACGAAACGTCGCCAGCGCCGTAAAAAGATATTAGAGCGCGCCAGTGGCTACTTCCTTACAAAATCCAAGCTCTACCGCGCCGCCAAGAAATCCGTGGATCGCGGACTCAAGTTTGCCTACTCCGGACGCAAGCAGAAGAAGCGCCAGTATCGCGCAATCTGGATCGTGCGCATCGGCGCCGCTTCGCGGGCGCTCGGCGTCAGCTACAACCAGTTCATTAGCGGCCTGAAAAAAGCCGGGATCGAACTGGACCGCAAGGTGCTAGCCGATATCGCGGCAAATGATCCGGCAGGTTTTGCGGCACTCGCGGAAACGGCCAAGAAAGCCAACGCGGCTTCAGCAGTTAGCAAATAGCAATTGGCAATTAGCCAAAGAGCTTCAACCACAAAGGACACGAAGTTTCACGAAGGAATTGGTCGGCTTGCCCCTTTGTGTTCCTTCGTGTCCTTTGTGGTTAGATAGCTAGCAGAGAATTTGGATTGGCTTACAATGTTCCCAAACTCGACGATTACTCTCTTTCTGCGCTCGATAGCGCAGTTCGTGAGCTGCTCACCGCGGTGCGCCAGGAGGCGGGCGCGGTCAGCTCCGAGAACGCCTGGAAAGAGTTTCGTGATCGCTGGATGGCCCGCAAGAATGGCATCCTCACGCAAATCAACGATCTTTGGTTGAAAGCAGCTCCCGGTCCGGCCAAACGCGACGTGGGAGCGCGCGTCAATCAACTCAAGACTGAAGTCGAACAGATAGTCGATGGCGCGCAACAGCGCGCGAGCGGCGCGACCTCCAGCGCCCGGCTCGAATCCGAACGCATCGACATCACTCTCCCGGGCATCCATCGTCCGCTGGGCGCGGAGCATCCGGTCATCCGCACGATGTACGAAATCGTGAACGTCTTCCGCGCTATGGGCTACTCGGTGGCTGTGGGCCCGGAGGTCGAGACCGATTACTACAATTTCGAGTCGTTGAACTTCCCGCCGAACCATCCGGCGCGCGATACGCAGGACACCATCTTCATCGCCGATCAGGAGAAGAAGCAGCAACGCGACCGCCTGCTATTGCGCACACACACTTCGCCAGTGCAGATACATTCCATGGAAAAGCAGCCCCCGCCGATCCGTGTTGTGGTTCCGGGCAAGGTGCATCGCGCCGACACGGCTGATGCCACGCACTCACCCATCTTTCACCAGGTGGAAGGGCTGGCGGTGGACACTAACATTACATTTTGCGATCTGAAGGGCACGCTGGACCACGCCATGAAGGCCCTGTTCGGCTCCAGCGTGAAGACACGCTTCTATCCATCGTTCTTTCCCTTCACTGAGCCCAGCGCTGACGTGCAGGTCACCTGCTTCAAGTGCGGCGGCAAGGGATGCCGCTTATGCAAGATGAGCGGCTGGATCGAGCTACTGGGATGCGGCATGGTCGATCCCAACGTCTTCGGCTTTGTCGAGAAGAACGGCTACGACGCGGAAAAGATCAGCGGCTTCGCCTTCGGCATGGGCGTGGAACGTATTGCCATGCTGAAGTACGGGATCGATGATATTCAACTGTTTTATCAAGGGGACGTCAGGTTTTTGGAGCAATTTGCGTAAGCAGCAGTAGCAATCAGCAATCAGCCTCAGCATTCAGCCCCTTAGCAGGGAGGACGAATGAAAGATTTTCGAGACTTGAAGGTTTGGGAGAAAGCGCACGAGTTGGCCTTGGCCTGCTACAAAGAAACCGCAGACTTTCCCAAACAGGAAATGTTTGGGCTGATATCGCAGATTCGCCGTTCAGGATCTTCCATTCCGGCAAACATTGCTGAAGGGTGTGGCCGCCGCGGAAACGCCGAGCTTCATCGATTTCTGCAAATGGCCATGGGCTCGGCTAGCGAGCTTGAATATCACTGGCTGCTTTCGCGGGATCTAGGATTCCTGGCACCGGCTGCTTATGCCCGGCTGGAGACTCAGGTCACAGAAGTAAAACGAATGCTGGCCTCGCTGATACGAAAAGTTGATGCGGAAAGAAACCGATTCGCGGGCTGAATGCTGAGTGCTGATTGCTGACTGCTTCTAGGGGCGAACCATAGCTTAAGACGAACGAAGATTTCGGCTCGTACAACACATGAGAATCTCACCCACATGGCTCCGCGAGTTCGTTGACATCAAAGTCAATGACCGCCAACTTGCCGACGATCTTACTCTCGCCGGCGTTGCGGTGGAGTCTGTTCGCGAGATGGATGGCCAGACGCTCTTCGAGATGGAGATCGGCACGAACCGTCCTGACGCCATGTGCCACTACGGCGTTGCGCGTGAATGCTCCGCGATCTACGACATTGCCCTGAAGCCGATCGTGCCCAAGTTGCCGAAGGCCAAACCTGCGGCAGCGCCGTTCCCTATCGAGATCCAGGATGCCAAGGGCTGCGCCCGATACACCGCGCGTGTCATTCGCAACCTGAAAATTGCGCCTTCGCCGGCAAAGATTCTTGAGCGGCTGAAGATCGACGATCACGGCGGCGTCAGCAATGCCGTGGATGCCAGCAATTACACCCTGATGGAGATAGGCCATCCTACGCACGCTTTCGATCTCGACAAGCTGGAAGGCGGCAAAATCATCGTTCGCCGCGCTCGTACGGGCGAGTCGCTTAAGACACTCGATGGTGTCGAGCGCAAACTCAGCTCTGAAGACCTGATTATTGCCGACGCTGTCCGTCCGGTCGCGCTTGCTGGGATCATGGGAGGACTGGATTCCGCAATCTCCGCGTTCACCAAAAATATTTTGATTGAGTCCGCCTGGTTCGATCCGGCGACAGTTCGCAAGACCGCGCGGCGATTGGGCATGCACACTGATGCATCGCACATCTTCGAGCGTGGCGCGGACTGGGGCGCGACTCTGCTGGCCTGCAACCGAGTATCTGAGCTGATTCTGCAAACCGCTGGCGGTGAACTGGAAGGCGAGCCGGTGGACGCGGTTGCGCGCAACCTGGTCCGCTACTCTATCTGGCTTCGCCGCAGCGAAATTCGGCGCCACCTGGGACAGGATATCCCCGAGGAGACGGTCTCACGCATTCTAGAGCGGCTTGGCTTCGTACTCAGATAGCGAAAGTTACCGGAGTGGCCGTGGAAACAATTCTGCCGATGGTCGCCGCATCCAGAAACTGGGGCCCAAGCTGGATGATCGACCTGCCGACCTGGCGGCTCGACATCGAGCGCGAGATTGATCTGATTGAGGAGATCGCGCGTATCTACGGTTACAACAAATTTCCCAACACCCTGCCGGCATTTTCAGGTGGAGTGATCGAGCTTCCGCACGCCGAAGCGGAAGCCAAGCTGCGCTCGGAAATGCTGGCGCTCGGCTACAACGAGGCGCTCTCGCCCACGTTCATCTCTGCAGCCGATGCCGGCGCATTTTCCAAATCCGCGCCTGTAATGCTGGCAAATCCGCTCAGCGAAGAACAATCCGTCATGCGGACTTCTCTCGTCCCGGGAATGCTGGGCATGCTTGGCTGGAACCTGAATCGTGGGACCACGGATGTGCGTCTCTTCGAGAGCGGCCACGTCTTCTCCTTGGTGAACGAACGCTCAGAGGAGCGAAGAGCTATCTGCATCGGCGCTACAGGAAATGCCAGCGCGCCGAACGTGCATGAGAAGGGCCGCGTGTACTCGTTTTTTGATCTCAAGGGCGACGTTGAATCGTTACTCTCCGCGTTTGATCTTCCCGCCCTGCGCATTGACGATAAGACTCTGGACTACTACCATAGCGGACGCTCGGCCAGAGTCATTGCAAGCAACAAAACGATCGCCTATTTCGGCCAGCTGCATCCGGACGTCGCGGCCACTCGCAAGCTCAAACAGGAGATCTACGTCGCGGAACTCTATCTTGAGGCTTTGCTTGAATTTCCACTCCGTTCGCCGCGTTATCAGCCGCTCTCGAGGTTCCCTGCTGTCGACCGTGACTTTTCATTCGTCTTTGCCGATTCGGTACGATTTGAACGCATCGAGTCTGCAGTGCGCGCATTGAACATCGCCGAACTCACCAGCTTCAAGCCAGTGGAGACCTTCCGCGGCGGTAGTGTTCCTGCTGGCAAGTACTCCGTCCTGTTGCGTGCGCAATTCCAATCCGCCGAACGCACTCTTCGCGACGACGAGGTCGCACAATGGTCCGCGCAGATCATCAAAGCGTTGGAAGCAATCGGCGGAAGCCTGCGCAGCTAAACTCGTTGTCTCTTTCCCGTGGACTCTCAATCTGAATTAGAATCCTCCCGTCCGGAGGGTCCTTATGCTGTCACGCAGAACATTTTTCAAAGCGGCCGGAATCGGCGCGGCTGCCGCTGCCACCGCGAGTTTACCAAAAGACTTGCTGGCCTGGGCCGAGCCGCCGCGCGTTCCTCAGCCCGGCGGGCCCATACTGCTGAACAGCAATGAGAATGCCTATGGACCCTTTGCCAGCGTACTAGCCATAGGCAATCCGTTCCTCGACGCTAACCGTTATCCCGACCATCATAGCGATCGCATCGCCGAACGGCTGGCTGCGCTCTCGAAGGTCAGTCCGGAATGCGTCGTGGCCGGCTGCGGGTCGACCGAGATTCTGCGCATGGCGGGGAATGCTTTTACTGGTCCGGGAAAGAAACTCGTTACCCCTGCGCCGACGTTTGAAGCTAGTGCGAACTATTCACACGTGGTCGGCGCCGAGGTGGTGCCAGTCCCTCTTGCCGCCGACTTCACCCACGATCTTGGCGCCATGTTGAAGGCCGCCGGTGCTGACGCTGGGCTGATTTACATTTGTAATCCCAACAATCCCACAGGCAATCTCACGCCCCGCCGCGACATTGAAGACTTCATCAAGAAACTGCCGAAGAATACGTATGTTCTGATAGACGAGGCCTACCATGACTTTGTCCCTGCCGGTCCTGACTATGCTTCTTTCATCGAGCGTCCGGCGGACGATGATCGTGTCATCGTAGCGCGCACATTTTCGAAAATTTACGGGATGGCGGGTTTGCGATTGGGATACGCCGTCGCTACCAAGCCGACCGCCAAACAGCTGCGCGATCAGAAGCTGGAAGACAGCTTGAATGCTCTGGTGACGCGCTGCGCGATAGTGGCGCTCGACGATGCGTCCGGCTACAAGCAGGCACAGACGCGCAATGCCGCAGACCGCAGTGAGTTCATGAGACAAGCCGCGACGCGCAAACTTACGCCAATTCCTCCCTCCGCGAATTTCGTCATGATCAAGACCGGACGGCCGATTCGCGATGTGATCGCACACTTCCGGCAAAACAACATCGCCATCGGGCGTCCTTTCCCGCCACTCGATACATATGCGAGGATTTCTCTTGGCAAACCGGAAGAGATGAAAGAATTCTGGCGCGTTTGGGATTCGCTGCCGCCGATTTCTTCGTAAAATCCCCAGGTACGGCAGCAGCGTTTCCACAGCATCCTGCGCTATACTGCGCATGAGCCAACCACAGCGAAGGGATTTTTTGCATTTATGTCGGTGAAAGCAGTACGCGATCCGGAAAATGAGACGGAGAAGCTGATGGCGAGCGAAGACTTCCCCGCTCTGGAACAGAAGATTTACAAGACCATTGAGCTACTGAAGTCGGCGCGTGAGGCCAAGGCTGCCGCGGAGCGGGACGCAGGACGCTTGCGCGACCAGTTGGAGCAGCGCGAAGAAGAGCTGGAAATGCTGCGGTCTGAAGTGGTGTCTCTACGCAAGGAGCGGGAAGACGTACGTGGCCGGCTGGAAAAGATGCTGAAGCAGATTGATGTCCTGGTCGCGGAGGGTTGAGGATTGTCATGGTTCCTCACAACATGACGACTACGCAGTTCGAGCTGGAAGGCTATAAGGTGGTGCGCACGCTGGGATTGGTCCGGGGCATTATTGTGCGCTCGCGCTCGATTTTCGGCAGCATTGGCGCCGGCCTGCAAACGCTGGTGGGCGGCAACATCACCCTGCTCACCGAGCTGTGCGAAAAAACCCGCGAAGACGCTTACGATCTCATGCTGCAACACGCAGCACAGCTCGGCGCCAATGCCGTGGTCGGCGTACGCTACGACGCTACCGAGATCATGCAGGGCGTGACCGAAGTGCTGGCATACGGCACTGCGGTCTTCGTACAGCCCAAGACCAACTAATCGCAAATCCTCACGCGATAAGTGGATTCCCTGTTGACCTCAGCGGAAACTCCTACGAATTCTCTTGACCAACGAGGAAATGACACGATAATCAAATCAGTAGCGGTTTGTTTTGAAGGAGATACGCTTGGCGACACAACCAGCAGCGCCGGTCCGAGTTGAGATTTACGACCAGTCCTACAACCTCCGCGGGACGGATGCGGATTACATCATGAAGCTGGCCGAATACGTGGACACCAAAATGCGCACCGTGGCCGAGCAGACTGCCACCATTGATTCCTTGCGGCTCGCAGTGCTGGCGGCACTGAATATCGCCGACGAGTATCACGTCCTGCGCAAGAAGTACGAGAGCCTCGCGGGTGAGTATCGCCAGCGCGCCGGCCAGCTTGCGGGGGCGTTGGATGAAGTTCTGGACGAAGGCCGACGCATCGGCTAAACCCATTAAATTTCTACCGCGGACGAACGCGGATTTTCGCGGATCCAGACTTTATTCACAGACAAATTATCTGTCTCACTTGCCATCTACTCTGCTTTTCTTTAGCATCGGTCATGAAAACCGGCCTGCAACGCAGGTGATGGACGGCAACCGTTAATTGAACCGATATTCAATAGAACCGGGGGCTTGACTCGTATATACGGCTCGGTGTGCAGAGTTCCGCCAGTACGGAAATGCCTAAAGAGCTGCGGCGGGCTTCCAAACGTCTTACGACGGGTTCATTACGGCCCGTACGCACGGCTGAGTGGGTCGGATTTCATTGGGTGACTGGGTAATTTGGTAATTGGGTAATTTAGACAGCTGATTGTCTCGCTTGCTTCGCATTTCAATTACCCAATTACCAAATTACTCAATTACCCAATTCCGCTCGCCAGTTCGTTGTACCCTCTGACGCTGCCGGCGTTCGCCTGGACCAGTGGCTTGTCTCTCAACTTCCCGACATCAGCCGGGTGCGAGTGCAACAACTCGTAGAGCAGAAAAAAGTCTCGGTCAATGGCAGCGTGCCCAAGCCCTCGCTCCGACTGCGCGGTGGCGAGGAAATTATCGTTTCCGGCGAAGTCGAACTGCCGCCCCTGCGTGCTTTTCCTGAAGACATTCCTTTGGACATCATTTACGAAGATCCAAATATTGCCGTAATCAATAAGCCGGCCGGCATGACGGTCCATGTTGGTTCGGGCAAAGACGATGCCGGCAGTAAGGGCACGCTGGTCAACGCGCTGTTGCATCACTTTGAACAGTTGTCGCAGGTCGGCGGTGAGTTGCGACCGGGAATCGTGCACCGTCTGGACAAAGAAACCAGCGGACTGCTGGTTGTTGCCAAGACGGACAAAGCGCACCGCAAACTGGCGGCGCAGTTTTCCCTGCGGGAAGTCAAGAAGACTTACATTGCGCTCGTACATGGCGCGATGAAGCAGTCTGAAGGAACAGTCAACACTCCAATCAGCCGTGATCTGGTCCGGCGCAACCGTATGACCGCCCGTCGTAGCGATGGCCGTGAAGCCATCACGCACTGGAAGGTGATCAATGAGATTGACGGCATCTACGGTAAGTTCTCTCTTCTGGAAGTAAGGATCGAGACGGGCAGGACACATCAAATCCGCGTCCATCTGGCGTCGTTGGGACATCCGGTTGTGGGAGACGCGCTCTATGGCGCTCCACGCGAAATCACCGCGAATAAATCCGCAGGCCGAATCTCTCTCAGAAGAAACTTTCTCCATGCCGCTGCCATCCAATTAAAACACCCTGGCGACAACGCGCCTATCTCGCTGGAACAGCCATTACCGGCTGAATTGACGGAATTTCTGCGCCAAATCGGCGGCTGAGGAAAAGAGTTTCCAGACTATAATGAAGACAATGAGAATCCCTGCCAGGTCACTAATTGTCTTTCTATTTTTGTGTTTCGCGGGTTGGGCGCAGACGCAGACTCCTGCGGCTCAGCCGCAGACCACAACGCCCCCGGCAACCGATAAGCCCGACGATCCGAAGGGCGAGGGCCAATTTAGTCAGCGCTTCGTCAGCAACGAGGTCAATGTAATCTTCACAGTCACTGACAAGCACGGGAAATTCATCAAGGACCTCACGCAAAACGAGTTCAAAGTCCTGGACAACAGCAGACCGCAAGCGATACGCGAATTCAGAGCGCAGACCGATCTTCCGCTACGCATCGGTCTGTTGATTGACGCCAGCAACTCCATCCGCGACCGCTTTCTCTTTGAGCAACAGGCGGCAATCGAGTTCCTGCAACAGACGATCCGCCGTGACAAAGACAAGGCTTTTGTGCTCGCCTTTGACGAGGTGCCGGAAATCACCCAGGATTTCACCAGCGATAAGGACCAGCTGACCAAGGGAGTCAAACTGATCCGGCCGGGCGGCGGCACCGCCATGTGGGACGCGGTGTTCTATGCCTGTCGCGACAAGCTGATGAAGCTAAAAGAGGACACGCCCGTGCGCCGGGTCATTGTCCTGGTGTCGGATGGTGACGACAATCAGAGCCGGGTCTTGCGGCAGGAAGCCATTGATATGGCGCAGCGAGCCAACGTGCTCATCTACACCATCAGCACCAACCTGAGCAACATCCAGGACACTGGAGACCACAATCTCAAGATGCTGGCAGAGGCCACAGGCGGACGGTCATTCCTGCCTTACAAACTCCAGGAATTGGCCGACGACTTCAATGAAATTCAGGGCGAACTTCGCAGCCAGTACTCGATCTTCTACAAGCCTGACGACCTGATCGCCAATGGACAATTCCGCAACGTGCTGATCTCCCCGGAGAACAAGAAGTTCAGAGTGCGCGCGAAAAAAGGTTATTTCGCGCCCAAAGTGGGAGCACAAAACTAGCTGGTGGGTGCGTAATATCCCCGGCGCGCCTGGATCTTCAGCCCCGTCTTCGACTTGACCTCAATCTTGCGGAAGCCGCCATCTCTCTTGGGATTTCCCGGGCTGTAGCCGATGTAATACTGGCTGCGCAGCTCGCGGGAAATCTGGTCAAAAGCGTCAGCGATTTTGTCCACGCGATCCACCGCGATCGCCCGGCCACCGGTCTGCTCCGTGAGCTCGTGCATATCACGCATGTCCGAGCCATATTGAGGATCGCTGAGCAGCAGAACGTAGCAGACCACGTCGGCCTTTTGTGCGGCTTGAATGGCGTCTCTTAGCTTCAGTCTGCTGCCCTCATCCACGCCGTCTGTCAGGATCACCAGGGCTTTGCGGCCAACCTGCTTGCTGAGCATCTCGTCGGCTGCAAGGAAGACTCCGTCGTACAGCAACGTACCTTTGGGATGCGAGATGGGGACCGGTCCCTGTCCCAGTCCGGGAATGCCGCCGCTTCCGCCGCCGACATTGATGCGCGCTTTATTCAGACCGGCACGCAGCAAGTGTACGTCCGACGTAAGGTCCTGCAGTAGATCAACGCTGATATCAAAGCTGATGATGAATGCCAAGTCCCTGGGTGTGACCACCTGGCGCAAGAAGTCCCCGGCAATAACTTTCTCTGACGACAGCATGCGCTGCATGCTTCCGCTGCTGTCAATCAGCAGACCCAGCGTGAGCGGCTGGTCGGATTCCGCGGAGAAATACTTGATGGCCTGCGGCTTGCCGTCTTCAAACAGATCAAAGTCATTCTTGGTCAGGTTCGGAATCAAAGCATTGTGCGGGCCTTTGACTGTGAAGAACACGTTCACCACGTTCACGTTCTTGCGAAATGTGGCTGTATCGTCCTGCTGGGAGGCTCCGGAGTCGGGTTGCTGGCTGAAACTCGCGGCGGCCAGGAGCAGCGTTAAAAAAAGGGCACTGAGATTTCGGGTAGACATCCTGGATAAACTGCCTTTCACTTTCCGCTACAGTTGGAAATCAATTAAAATCTATTGTAGTAGTTTTCCCTGCTGTTTGCGGTAGAACGGTTTCACCGGAGGGAGCAAATGTCGAACCTTGGGTCGAATGTGGCAAAACTGTTCGTAATCTTGGCATTGGCCTGCTTACCGGGATTGGCCCAGCAGGATATTCCAGATGCTCCCACGCCCAAGCCCAGCACGCAGTTCCCGTCCACTGCGCCGCCTGCGCCAAAGAACACCCATTCCGACCAGCAGCCCACAGACACGCCGGGAACTCCGGCCACCCAGACGCCTACACCGCAAAACACGCAACGCGGTACGGGCGATATAGTTACTGATATTGGAATGCTGCCAACCATGCGGTTCAACGTCAGTTTTGTGGAAATTCCAGTCACCGTGAAAGACAGCGTGGGACGACTGGTGGAGGGCCTGGGACCGCGCGATTTCGCAGTATTTGAAGATGGGCAACTCCAGAAGTTGAGTTACTTCAATAGCCAGGCCTTTCCGCTCTCCGCCGCGGTGGTGGTTGATATAGACCTGCCTCCTGACTCCATGAAGAAGGTCAATGAGAGCCTGCCGGCGCTGATAGGCGCTTTCAGTGAATTTGATGAAGTCGCGCTCTACCGCTATGGCTCCTCGGTCACTCAGGTGACAAGTTTCTCCACCGCAACCGATGTGACGGATTCCACGATCCAGCGCATGAAGAAGACCAATCACGATGGAGGGCCGGCCTACGTTGGCGGTCCCATCCAGAGTGTTCCCATGATCAACGGCCATCCCGCCGACCCGGGCGCCATCAATCCGGTTTACACCGCTCCACCGCGCGAAGCGCACGTCCTGAATGATGCTATTCTGCGCGCCGCCAACGATCTGGCCCGGCGGGGAGGACAGGCACGGCGGCGCATGATTTTTGTGATCAGCGACGGCCGGGAGAGCAAGAGTATTGCCAACTATGATGAAGTCAAGCGCGTGCTTCAGGCGCGTAACATCACGGTGTACGCCATCGGCGTGGACATTGCGGGGATTCCGGTTTACGACAAGCTCAACCGCATTCGCATTCCCGGGCAGGGATATGGCAACGTTCTGCCGAAATACGTGTCTGACACCGCCGGGGAGCTGCATGCCGACTTCAACCGTGAAGCCATTGAGCAGGATTTTGCCAAGATCACCGAGCTGGCCCGAAACCGATATACTCTGGGCTTCAACACGCGGGTGACGCCCGCCAGCAATTGCCACGAACTTGTAGTGAACGTGCATCGTCCGGATCTGACGGTGCTGGCTCGGCCGAATTATTGTCCGTTGCCTCCGCAGCAGCGGCCGTGATTGGGGCTTTTTCGTAGTCATAGAAGGGCGGGAGGCATTACCATCGGAACTCCCTGGCCTGTGTCGGCAGTTAGTATTTTCGTCCATTGTGATATAAGAAATCTCTTAATAGGGAATGACGTTCGAATCTCTTTCGTGCGGCAGGGGAATCCGCGTCAAGCGACCGAATGTGAGGAATGAGTTTTGAGTTTTATCAACTTTGCGGCCAGGGAAATCAACTGCAAGATCGTCTACTACGGGGCCGGTCTTGGCGGTAAGACCACCAATCTGCAATACATCTTTGATAAAACGTCCGACAAGCAAAGAAGCAAAATGATCTCCCTCGCCACGGAGACGGACCGGACGCTCTTCTTTGACTTCCTGCCTCTCGACCTGGGCACCGTCCGCGGATTCAAGACACGTTTCCACCTCTACACTGTGCCTGGACAGGTGTTCTACGACGCCAGCCGCAAGCTCATTCTGCGCGGCGTGGACGGAGTCGTCTTCGTAGCCGACTCCCAGGAAGAGCGCCTGGACGCTAACATCGAAGCCCAGGAAAATCTTCAAGAAAACCTCAAAGAGCACGGCTACGACTTCAAAAAAATCCCCTACGTGCTCCAGCTCAATAAGCGCGACCTGCCCAGCGCCATGCCGGTGGAAGAGCTAAAGCGCGAACTCATCAAGCGGGGCGAACCGGCCTTTGAAGCCGTGGCGTTCCAGGGTACAGGCGTTTTCGAAACCCTGAAGGAAGTGGCGCGGCAGGTTCTCACAGAATTAAAGAAAGGGTAGGAGAGCACTCAGCATTCAGCCTCTTCGCATTGTGGTAGGTTGCCGAGTTTGTGGTGTTCAATTTTGGCAATTTCGGCGATTTTGGCAATTCTGGCAATCAGTGATCGCTAGCTGCTTGTTTTCAGGCTCCTCAGCATCGTCTCAAACGTAGGATGCAGCCGCCCAAACTCATTCTCAGGAGCCACAAATACCAGGTACAGGATGCTTCCGTTCTGGCCTGGGACGGTGACTACCCAATCTCGCTCTTTCTGTCCCTGAATGGGAGAATTTCCTTCGAGCTCGACCGATCGTCCGCCCATGCCGTTCACGCGGATATCCTGCGTGCTTCCGATCCGACGCATGCCAGAGTTGGATTGGATCAGGCCGGCCACCAGGTCTTCAGTCGCTTGATTGATGTCGCTGCCGTTCGAAGGACGTAGGGCGCTTGTGATTACGCCATACGCCACATTGCCTCCGGAAACGCCGCCAGGTGGCGCAATCGTCACCGAAGAATTGTCGCTGCTCACCTGCCAGTTGTCAGGATAAGAAATCGTGAAGCCGGGGCCCTGGTACTCCCGGAGCTGACCGCTGGGAGTGACCTGTCCGG
>WNFN01058821.1_pt1 | contig 12923 bp, 26 predicted proteins | sample 5400161 | NCBI WGS metagenome assembly WNFN01 (sample SAMN13153353, study PRJNA577476) | soil metagenome | isolation source: 80 cm saprolite on Douglas fir-dominated hillslope | place: USA:California | collected 2013-09-17
CCCGCCGTGCGCCGAATACAGCAGGCTCGTCTGCCCGTGGCTCTCGCTCAATCGCGATCGTCATGTGCCGATGGGGAGCGAGGTACACGGCGGGCGTGTTCGCAACCCGCCCGGCGGCGTGGAGAATAAAACAAACCTTATGGCGCTGTACTCGACACACGGCTACATCGGCTGCCGGGGCGATACGAGCGGCTATGTGTTCTATGCCGATTTGCCGATCCGCGTTGTCTGGTACGAACAGGCGACAGGGGCGCGTGCGCAGCCAAAACCAGAGCCGCGCCCACGCCGCGAACTGCCGCCGCGTGAGCTACGCCTTATGCCGGCGTGGAAGCAGATCAAAGGAGCGACCTCATGACCTACACCACCATCATGCTTGCCAGGGGACGGAACGAGGACACGCCCGCGCAGGCCATCAGATGCGGGCGCTTCGCCGTACACGCCAGTGACGGCTCGCCGCTGAAGCTCTGGCCGAAAGACGCCTGGTACGTCGTCTCGCACGTCGCAACGGGCTACATGCTCTGTGCCCTGCCAGGGCGCGATAAAGCGCGCGCCCTGGCAGGGGCGTTCGACAAGGCGTTGGGCACACCGGACATCACACGAGCGGACTTCGATGGCGCATGGTCAGACCACTACCGCGCCTTCATCGCGCGGGCGCGCAGTATCGCGAAAGAGCACGGGGTAGGACGATGAAATGGCATGATATTCCCATGAGAGAGCAGCCGCCGATTGAGCACACCTCAGCGGCCGGACTTGTTGCACGGCTGCACATGCAGGGAGGCAAGCAACGTGAACTAGCTCGCAGGCATCTACGACGACGCTACCACGAAGGCGTACAGCTTGCCTTCTGCTATCACGAAGAATGGGATCGCCGCCTAGAACTTTCGCGCTTACGGCGCTTTATGGAAGAGGTAGGCGAGTGACGATACCCTTGGACATCTCGAAGACCGACCTGATCGCCGCCATCGGCAAGGCGCTGATGAGCGCGGGGCGCGTGGAAGAGGCCACACTATTCTACCGCCTCGCGACCCTTGCCCGCGACGTGCAGGAGGTGATGCGCCTGCGGCCGGACGGGCTGCCGGTGGAGTATGCGGGGTGTAGCAATGCCGATCAGTGACGGCCCGTGGTTCGCAAGCGAGCCGCATCCGCAAACGAACGCCTGTGTCATTACGAACCCACAGGGGCGCGTGATTGCGGCGATGGTGCCAAACCGGGCGGATGCCGAATTCATCGCCAAAGCGCGCGATAACACGCTCTGGAACCAGCTTGTCGTTCTTTGGAACAAGCCCGCCGTACTGGCGCTGCTTGACGATCAGGAGCTTGTGACCTTTCAGAAACTGATGATCGGTGAGTGATGGAGCGCAAGCAGACAAAGCTGTATCGGGTGGTGCATGTGCGGGATGGCCGTGTGTTCGATTTTGAGAAGGCCGAAGCCGCGGCTAACCACCTGTTCGTGCTAGCGAATTTCGACCTGAAGATGCACCCAATCTATAAGGCTGGTCGACGCTGGCCGCTACCGAAGGGCGATTGGCTGATGTCTACAAACGACCTCGCCCGCGCACTGGAGGCATTCTGATGAAAGACGGAGACACCGTGCAAGTCCTCGCAAAGACCGAGGACGAGGGCCGGGTCGGCGTGGCGCGCAAGACGACGAAGAAGATCGCCGGGCGGGAGTATTGGGTCGTGACGTTTTTCGATGGGCATCAGGGTGGATACGAAGAAAACGAGCTGCGCGTGGTGGAGAGGCGCTAGCCCTGATCGTTCACCAATCGCCGGCAGTGCGCCTGCATGTCGAACGGTCGGGCGTAGTCGGAGCCCAGCAGGCGGATCAGTTCGTCGTGGCAGATCGAGCGCTGAGCCGATAGCTCGCGGCGCTCGTCAGGGTCGTCACAGGCTTGCATCAGGCGGATGTACTCCAGGTAGTCTTCAGCAAGGCTTTTTACATATCGTTTGAAGTATAGATCGTCCATTATGCAACTCTCAATTACAAATTCTGAATTATACTATCAGCGTGGCGCGCGTGTGCTGTCCAGGCTGTCGCGTGCCATTCCGTCGGTAGCCCGATCAATCCTTGTCTACGGGGTGGATTGGGCTACCGACGAACTCCCCAACGAAACTCCCGACGCCTTCAAGTCTGATAGCGACTTGCGCATCAGCATGACCATCACATTGCTGGTTTTGCGCTGGTCGCGCTCTGCTATGTCTCTGATTTCAGCCAGCAAGTCCTTTGGGATAACGAGCTGGAAGCGGTCAACGGTCGCGGTTTCCGATTTCTTCACTTTCGATCACCTCCAAACTATCTTTGATGCTTTTGATTATACACTAGTGTGTACCGTTTGTCAATACTCTTGTGTAAAGGTATTGACAAGTGTGTACCATTGTGTTATACTAGACCTAGTTAGATAAGCAATCAATTAGGGAGCACACCACAATGGCAAAGCGCAACATCGAACCAATCTGGGTCGCACGTACCGCCGAATGGCATATAACCTATGACCGGCAGACACAGGACTACGCCGCTTTTATCGATGGTGACGTGCTGGTATTGGTCGGTTTCTACCGCACGCAGAGTGCAGCGGAGCAGGCGTGCCGCGAATACACGTTTCAAGGTTTGAGGGTGGCGGCATAGCGCCCGCGCCCAGCGCGTGGCAGCAGAAGGAGTAGAGCAGTGAGCAACCAAGAAGCAGTGGTGCGCTACGAAAACGCGCCAGCCGCACCGGTCGTAACAAGCGAACAGTACGACCTGATCAAGCGCACGATTGCGCAGACCGCCACGCCGGCCGAACTGGAACTATACATGTACGACTGCCAGCGGCACGGCGTCCATCCCCTGGATAAGCTACTGCACTTCACGAAGCGCCAGGGCAAGTACACCCCGATCACCAGCATCGATCTGCTGCGCAGCCGCGCGGCCGATACCGGCGAACTGGGCGGCATCGAAGACCCGCAATATCGCGGTGAGCCGACAAGTCAGGACTTTACCGCGTCTGTAACCGTGTACCGCTTTGTGCAAGGCCAGCGCTGCCCCTTCACCGCAACCGCTCGATGGCTAGAGTACAAGCCATCCGAAGATTTTATGTGGCGCAAGATGCCATTCCTGATGCTTGGCAAATGCGCTGAGGCGCTGGCGCTCCGCAAGGCGTTCCCGCGCCAGCTCGCTGGCCTGTACGCCAAAGAAGAGATGGATCAGGCCGACAACACCAGCGCCAGCTACACGCCACTGCCAGCACGATCGAGCACGCCTGCCCCGGCAGAGCAGGCGCAAAGCGCTCCGCGCGCCCTCCCGCAACCAACAGGCAATGCGCCTGTGTGCGATGTTTGCGGCATACCTGGACGCAAAAGCCAAAAAGGCACTGGCTACTACTGCCCAAACAAGGATGCGCACGGCGGCAAGTGGTACACCATCCCTGAGTTGCAATCAGCCGATGATACCGATACCAGCGAATGGGATGCAATCGACAATGCACCATCGGTCGCTGCCCGGCGCGGTGCTGCTGATGAGAGCTTGCTATGAACCACGCCCAACTCGCTTTCGAGCACGCCGACAAATCAGTTGCCCACTGGCAACTCATCCTCGCGGGCAGCCTATCGCCAGCGCAGCGGCAGCACGCACGGATCGAGCTAATACGCGCGATTGGGCAGCGGGTGCGCACGCGGATCGCGCTGGAGCAGGAGGTGATAGCCGATGAAATGGTAGCAGTGTAAGGTTAATTTTGTAATCAAGGAGAAACATCATGCTCAAGCGTGAAGACCAAGACCTAACCGGGAAAGTATTCGGCCTGCTGACCGTGATCGAGAAGGCGCATAACATCATCCATCGCAACGCCTTTTGGACATGCAAATGTACCTGTGGCAACACGGTGCATGTATCAGGAACGAACCTGCGGCAAGGCTACACAACCGATTGCGGATGTGACCAGGGCACGAAGTATTAGCTAAAAGGGCGGGAACAATGCTACTAGCAACTTGCTGTATCCGAACTGATGGAGGCACGCAGCCGCGCGAAACGATCGACTTCGTGACCGTGGCTGACTATGCCGATGACATGCGCGCTGGCGCACTGTTCCCGCCCATCGTGGTATTCAACGACGGCGCTGACTATTGGCTTGCAGATGGGTTCCACCGTCTGCAAGCTGCTCAGCAGGCCGGGATAGATGAAATCGCCGCCGACGTGCGGCAAGGCACCCAGCAGGATGCTCAATGGTATAGCTACAGCGTCAACCAGGCCCACGGGCTGCGCCGCACGAATGAAGACAAGCGGCGAGCTGTGGAGGCGGCACTACGACACGAGTATGCGAATAAATATAGCAATGTTGAGATAGCAAAGCATTGTGGTGTTGCTGAAAGTACAATCAGAAACTATCGAGAAAGTCTATCTTCGCAAATTGCGAAGATAGACACCCGCCTCATCACCCGCAACGGCCAAACCTACGAAATGAATGTATCGAATATTGGTCGATCTGCTGTGGTAGATGAAGACGATGAGCTACTATCCGACTATGAGCAGAGCATATCCGACCGCTACGCCCACTTCATGGGGGATACCCCCGACCCTGAGCCGCGCATGTCGCAACCGATGAGCATCCTCACAAGTCAGGGCACAATCGAGTGGTACACCCCGCCTGACATCATCGAACGCGCCCGCGCACTACTGGGTGCAATCGATCTTGACCCAGCCAGCTCAGACACGGCGCAGCATTGGATACAAGCCGCAACCACGGCTCGATAGCGAGTACATCCTTGGCAACGTGACATCGGCCGTGCTGTTGGTCAACTCCGCGCCTGGCTATATCTGGTGGGAAGATTTATGGCGACGCCGACCAGTATGCATGGTTCGTGAGCGACTGTCATTCTGGACACCAGAGGGGAAACCAGGCGGGCAAGCCAAAAAAGGCACAACGATCGCCTATTACGGGGATGATATCCGATTTTTTATTGAGGTATTCGGTGAACTCGGCCGCATCATCATGCCAGAAGATTAGCTATATACAAAGAAAGCTGAGGATATGGTGAGCATAGATCGAGAATGGCTCATCCGCCACAGTGACACGTGGCACCCAGGCACACGCCGCAAATGCGATCACTGTCAAGAAATCATCCGCATATACGGCTACATGCCGCCAGCAGATGACATCTTGGCACTCGCAGCCGAACAGCGGCGTGCGACATTGGGCGCGACAAAGGCACACATTCCTACAGAATTACGATGGCAAGTATGGGAACGCGATAACTTCACCTGTCAACATTGCGGCAGACGCCGGTTCCTATCGGTTGACCACATCATACCTGAATCTCATGGTGGCGAACTAGTTTTAGAAAACCTTCAAACGCTCTGCACCCCCTGTAACAGTCGAAAGGGCGCGCGATGAGCGTAAAGACGATGGGACGCGTTTGGGAACTTAATCTACCACACTCACACATGCTGGTGTTGCTTGCGCTCGCCGATCACGCCGATCACGAGGGTGCCAACATCTACCCTAGCGTGGGACTCGTCGCCTGGAAATGTGGCTACTCCGAACGGCAAGTGCAGCGCATCATGAGTGAACTAGTAGAAAGCGGTGTGCTTGTTAAGGTGTCTACCAAACCCGGCAAGAAAGTTACCTACCGAATAGACACCACAAAGAGCGAGCAAAAAACCCCCTATAAGGGGCGACAAAATGTCAGGGGTGACATTTTGTCAGGGGTGACAAATGCACCGCAGGGGGGTGACATTTTGACCGATCATGGGGTGACATATACGACATTTTCGCGCAAGGGTTTAGAGCAACAGGATGCGCCAAACCCTGATCCGATCCGTCATGTAGATCCGTCAGGAGATCCGTCAGTGGGAGAGAGAGGCAAAAAACAGACTATTTCAACCACGCACGCGCCCGCAGTTCAGGCATATTTTGACACCTATCCAAATGAAACATTAGACGCCGATCAAATAGCCGACATTACCCGCACCGTGGTTGATATTTCCAAGTGGAAAGAAGTGCTACGCTACTGGAAAGGCAACGGCCACCGCGCTCGCTCCGTACTGAAAATGCTTGACCGCTATTCGTCAGGGGCCTCGATCGCAGATGATCGGCCGGGCGGCAATCGCCAGCAATCGAACGGCGCCCGCGCCCCCACCGATCTGCCGCTTGTGACCGCATCCGACACTGCACGCAAGAACCTGCCAACGCTGGAAGAACGCAAGCAAATCATAGACGCGAGGCGAAAGTAAGCCGTGTACACGCCCGAACCACCCCACAACCTAGACGCGGAACGCGCAACACTCGGTTCGATTTTAATGAACAGAGAAGCTATCTCCGCCGTCGCGCCCTGGCTGACACCGGATATGTTCTATTCGGAATGCCACGCCGATATCTACCGCGCGATGCTTGACCTGTACGCAAAGCGCACGCCCGCCGACACGCGCACGGTATCGGCCGAACTGGGCCGACAGGGCAAGCTGGAGCGCGCCGGGGGTGTGCTGGGTATTTCCGACCTGATCGATGCGGTGCCAACCAGTTATCACATCGGCTACTACGCGCAGTTCGTATCTGACGCCGCGTTTCACCGCGCCATGATCGCGCTGGGCGGGCAGCTCGCCAAAAGCGGCTACGACACGATCAAGAGCGCTGATGAACTGCGCGCCGATGCGATGGCGCTTATCACAGCGGCGATAGGTAAGCGCGGCGATAAGAGCGGGCGCAGCCTGGATGAGATTATGCGCGACCTGATCGACGGCTTCACCCGCGAGCATCCGCCCGCGATCAGCACGGGCCTGTACGACCTGGACGCGATTATCTACGGCGTGCGGAAAGAGCGGCTGATCACGATCGCCGGCCGGCCGGGCCACGGCAAGAGCGCGCTGGCGTTGACCATTGCCTGCAATATTGCTAAGCACGGCGCGCCTGGGCTGTTCTTTTCGATGGAGATGAGCGAGGAAGAGCTAGGACAGCGTGTGCTGTCCATGACCAGCGAGATCGACGGTGCGGCGATCCAAGCCTACCGGCTGAACGCTGACGAGTTGTCGATTGCCGCCGACGCTGCGCAGCAGGCGGGCGCGTGGCCGCTCACGATCCACGCTGGTGGGTTTGCCCTCATCGACATCCGCACGCGCACGCTCCAGCATATTGCTGAGCACGGCCCGTTGGCGTTCGTGGTCGTTGACTATATCGGACTTGTCAGACCATCGGGCAAGAAGGGCCAAACGCGCCAGCAAGAGATAGGCGAGATTACGCGCGGACTCAAAGCGCTGGCGTCCGAGACGCAGGCCGATGTGTTTATGCTGGCGCAGCTGAACCGCGAGATTGAGGGGCGCGAAAGCGCGATCCCTACGCTGTCCGACCTGCGAGAAGCCGGCGACATCGAGAACGATAGTAACATTGTGCTGTTCGTGATCAACCCTGAGAAGTTCAATCCAAGCACGCAGGACAAGGGCAAGGGGATTATTTATGTATCGAAGCATCGCGGTGGCAAGACTGGCAAGGTTGAGCTGATTTTCAACGCCGCGCTCACCCGCTTCGACAACAAAGCGCCCGAATGGCGAGAGGTACGCGGTTATGACTATGACTAGACAGGCGCGGGGGTGGGAAGAAATACGCACCCGCCTGGCTGCTCAGGCGCAAGCTGACCGGCCCGCCCTGACGTTCACCGGCATCCCGCTGGAATACTGGCGAGAGGAAGTGCGGCTCGGGTGTGCGGTGTCGCTCCATCGGCTACAGGCGATTTGCAGCGAGCGCGGGGCGGATTACGATAAGACGATAGCAGCACTCAACGCCGCGTGGCTGGCGACGGAGGGGATGTGATAGAGCGCTACTTTTGGATCAGTCTACCGTATGCGACGTTCGGCGTCGGGGTGACAAACGGGCGGGTCACAAGCGCCGCGCCTATCGCAGGATGGGCGATGGGAAAGCCCGCCGAAGTGTTGGGGATCTACCGAAAACGGGGCGCTACTATCGTGGAGATTACGGCGATGATTAAAGCAAAGAGGGCACGATGAAACGACTTCTCCCCCGCACGCTCCCATTCTTCCTCATCGACGCGGAGTGGAACACGTACCCGTTCCGCAACGTCTGGCTCGGCTTTTGGATGCTGAGCTACGACCGCTCGCACGCCTGGTACGCGCGCTGGCCGCACGTGGCGGTCAGCTGGAATGCGGATTAGGACGATGATGGACTTTTACCCAGGCAAGAACAACGACGCGCTCAACACCCTGCCGTTCGCGCCTGAGCTTGTGACTGGGCGCGTCATGGTCAACCCGCACTATCGCGTGGATTTAGCGCCGGGGACGCGCTACGTAATCGACAGCGGCGCGTTCCAGGAGCGCGACATGCTGGCTCGCCTTCAGCCGTGGCAGGCGCTGGGTCGCCAGCTCCGCCTTGAGGCGCAGATTGAGTACGGGCCGTGCGGCGTATTTGCCGAGGCGATCGTGACCTACGACATGCTGGTCGGTGTCGATGAGGCGATTGTAAACGGCAAGCGCAAGAAGACCAGGGGGACGGAGCAGAGCGCGGTGCCCGCCGTGGAAGAGACTATTCGATCTGCGCGCTACTACAAGCAGGAGGAGGCGCGCATACGCGGCGCGATCGCCTACGCCGCGCAGGGCGCGACGGTGGGGCAGTACATGGGGTGTGTGGGCGATCTTCTCCGCCTGGCCCGCCCTGGGCGTGACTGGCTGGCGCTGGGGGGCTTCTGCATCATCGGGCGGGTGCCAAGCCTGAAGCAGACATTCTACGCGGTGCTGAGCGAGGCGCTGCCGCTGTGCCAGGTGGCGGGCATCTCCCGCGTACACATCCTCGGCGTGGCGGTGGCCGACGCGATCAAGGAGGCTATAAAGATCGGCCGCGCCTACCCTGACATCACGCTCTCGACAGATAGCACTGGCCCAGAGATGTGCGCCGTGTTTGGGCGGGGGTACAGCGAGGGCCGGCAGGAGGCGCGCTACACGAAGGCGCAGAAATATGCCGACTATCACCCGGCGACGTTCGCCATCGAGAATATTCGAGATTACAACGATTGGATGGAGACGCTATGAAACTGCTTATCGCCGCCTACCTCACCGCGATCGTGATCGCCAATCTGACCGTTGCTTGGTTCGGCCCGTCCGTCGTGATCGTCAACGCGCTGGTGCTTATTTCGCTTGACATCACGAGCCGGGATAAGTTACACGAGTTGTGGCACGGCGCGCACCTCCGGCGCAACATGGCGCTGCTGATCGCGGCCGGGTCGATCCTCTCCGCCGCGCTGGACTACGCCGCACTGCCCGTCGCCGCCGCCTCATTCGTTGCCTTCGCCCTCTCTGAGACGGCTGACACGCTCGTGTACGCCAGGCTAGAGGAGCGCGGGTGGTTCGTGAAGGTCAACGGGTCGAACCTAGCGAGCGCTGCCGTGGATAGCCTTGTGTTTCTCTCCCTGCTTGCGGCGTTCGGTGGCCTCCCGTGGGCGCTGGTGCCAGCCTTAGCGGCTGCGCAGTTTGTCGCGAAGGTTGCGGGCGGGGGCGCGTGGGCGTGGGCGCTCAGGCCCAGGGGCGGGGACGCGCATGCAAACTGAGATATTCGATAACGCCGCTGATTTTATGGCCGCTGTGCAGGGCAAGAAGCCGCGCAAGCCCGCGCGCGACGCACGTCCCGATCTGCCGCGCGGGCCGGCGGGGGAGGGCGATCGCGTCGCGCAACTGATGCGTATTGCACGGTTTGGCTTCAGCCTGCGCTTTGATAGCGGCGGCGGCTTCTGCTTTTGGCAGCCTTCGACGGGTGCGCGCACAACGGTGCACGCGACGTATGCAGGTGCCTGCATTGCGGCTGAGCAGGAGCTAGGGTCATGCTAAAGCCACGCATCGCCCCGCCGCCGCCCTGGCCGCGCCACGAGGAGGCGCTGCGATGCGTGTTATGCGTGGCGCTTGCGCCATGGGTGGGACACGGTACGGGCGGCGCGCACTGTCTGCGGGGTGTGCTCGCGTCCCTTCGTCCTCTGCGGCGGGCATCATGCGCGTGGAGCGTGCCAGGCGTGCTACCGGCGCGCGCGGAGGGCGACGTGAATCACTGCGTTGATTGCGGACGGCTCGTCACACGCGGGCATTGGCATACGGTTGGGGCTAACGCGGTGCGCTGTTTGGTGTGCCAAACGATGCTCGTGATGCAGGGGTGGAAGTTCGAGACGGCGGTGATGAAACTCAGGAAGGAAGCGAAGCGTGACACGACATATCATCTCGGATAAGGAAACATGGATTTGTACGTATGGCGAGTCACTGCCAACTATCGTCTGCCTGTGTGGCTCGACACGCTTTTCTGAAGCGTTCCAGCGGGCAAACCTACGCGAGACGTTACACGGTCGGATCGTGCTCTCTATCGGTTGCGACTTGCGCGGCGATGATGAGCTATTCGCGCATAAGCCCGCCGACGAACTGGCAGAGATCAAGGCCGCATTGGATGAGTTGCACATGCGGAAGATCGACCTCGCTGATGAAATACTTGTGCTAAATGTTGGCGGCTATATAGGCTCTTCAACGGCCCGCGAGCTTGCCTATGCGCGTTCGCTTGGCAAGGTGGTGCGCTTTCTGGAGGCCCAACCATGACCGACCAAGAGGCTAAGAACGTCGCCGCGAGCGTGCTGCATCTCCTGACCCAGCGCGGCGTTGACGCGCGCGAGTATGAGCGTCAGGCGGGCGAGTGGCGGGCCGTCGCGGATCGACAGCGCAAGGAGTTGGACGAATTAAAGCGCCGCCTTTTTTACGCCGATCGTGCGCTAGCCGATATGGTCAACCAGTACATGTCCTATCCCGAAGGCTTTGTGACGCACGAATTTATGAACGCACAAGAAGAGGCGATCGATTATTTGGAAAGCATCGGATGGCTGCGCGCCGGCGATCTGGAGCGTTATTACTGGACAGACGCAATGAACGACGCGACGAAGGCGGACGTTCCCCCGCAATCCGCGCCTTCGTCGTGACCGCGCGCGGGCGGTGGGCAGGACGCAACTTGACGATGATTGACAACGCAGGCGATAATGGAGACCTCACATGGCAGAACAACAAGAACCGATCACGTTAGAGCAGGCCGGAGTCAAGTTCGGCGGTGCAGGCAAGCCGTGGAGCCGAAAGACGGTTGAGCGTCTGATCGCCGCTGGCTTGCTCTTTGATTACGGCTACGGCGCAACGCGCCGGGTGCTGCTGCGTGATGTTGAGCGCCTGATTGATCAATTTGCAACAGGAGAAGCATCATGGCCACCAAGAAGGTCAAGCCCAAAGAGCGCAGAGACCCCGGCAGCGGATCGGTCTACGAATCGCCAAAAGGTTCAGGGCGCTGGTTCGCGGCGCTCCGAATCGAAGAACACGAAAAGCCCATCCGACGCCGCGCCGCTAGTGAGCAAGCCGCCTATGCGAAGCTTGAAGCTCTTGAAGAACTGAAACGCAAGCGGATCGATGTCAACAAGGGCTCGCAGACGTTCGAAGATTGGCTGAACGCCTGCCATGCAGAGAAAAATAGACTAACGAAGCCTAGCCCGCGCTCGATTGAATTCAACAAAAGCAAGATCGAATCCTATATCATCCCGAAGATGGGCGCGCTGCGCCTGCTCGAAATTCGACCGCCACATATCCAGGCATGTATCGATGAGGTCTATGCAGAGATCGGCGCGTACTACGCTGACACGATGGGCTACGACGGTGCGCGCACAGCGCACGCGGTGGCCTTGGTCATCAAAGAGGCTATAACCCTCGCATTTGACCGCAAGCTGATCCCCGACAATCCCTACAGTGGTATCCGGCTCCCCAAGTACCGCAGAAAGAAGATCACGCCGATGGACGATCAGCAGTGCCATGTGTTCCTTCTTGCGGCGGCTGGCAAGCTCGATTGCAGGGCACGCTACACCGATGCGCGCGGCCGGAACAAACGGCTACCGCCGATCAATCCGCGCCTGTTCGCGTTGTGGGCTTCCTACGTTCTGCTCGGTGAGCGGCGCGGTGAGGGGCTTGGCCTTTTGTGGGAAAACATCGATTGGAAAAAGCGGACGATCAAGATTACCCAGCAAGTGCAGCGGGTGAACGGCAACGAGCTGCTGACACGGGGGACGAAAACGGAGGATAGCGTCAGAGAGTTGCCGCTACCGAACAGGCTCTATGACTGGCTAGGCGAGCATTACGAAAATATCAAAGCCGAATATGCGTTGCGCGGCGTAACTTGGCTTGGCACTGGCCTGATCTTTGTTTCTGAGGTCGGCACAGCGCTGTGGCCTGATAACATCGAAGCGCGCTTCAGGAAGATCCGCGCTGCCGCTGGGCTACCAAAAACAATTAAGCTCCACCACGCGCGGCACACCCTCGCAACGCTCTGCGACGAATGCGGCTGCACTGAGGCGCTGAAGGCCGACATTTTGGGGCATTCGAAGAAGACGCAATCGCAGAAATATACGCACGGACGGATCGAGGCGATGCGGGTGGTGCTGCAAGCGGTGGAGGATCGGCTACTTGGCGGCGTGGCATTGGGGGAGATGGTGGGGTAGCAATTCTCTCATCAAAATGCAATAAATCCCTATTGCAATAACAGTGCTATTGTGATATACTGTTCTCAGTTAGAAAAGCAGTAGCACTGAAAGAGAACAATCAAATGCAAGCATCTGTAATGTTCGATAAAGAGCTAGGCGAGTGGTATGTGTCGATCTACGACACGCGCAACTACGCCAACTCTCAGCAGTTCTTCGGCTACACCACCAAAGGGCAGGCCGAAGAGGATATGCCGCTTCTGGTAGCGAAACTACAGGCGCGGCGATGGAAGTAAAAGAGTTGTTCAAAGAGACACTGGGGGTTATCAATAATCCTCGGTCGTCTAGTATAGAAATCCTCACCGCTATCAGGCGGCATGGCATTGCGATTTGGCAGTTAGGGCAGCACGAGCATACATGGGATTGGTTCTGTCAGCTATCACATAAGGCATCGTGGGGTGATCGAGGGTGGACAG
>WNFN01251332.1_pt1 | contig 12923 bp, 15 predicted proteins | sample 5400161 | NCBI WGS metagenome assembly WNFN01 (sample SAMN13153353, study PRJNA577476) | soil metagenome | isolation source: 80 cm saprolite on Douglas fir-dominated hillslope | place: USA:California | collected 2013-09-17
TGGTCGAAGCGCTCATCGCGGGGCGCCATGCCATTGGATCAGACATCAATACGCTGGCTTACTTCCTCGCCCAAGTGAAAACGACGCGGCTCACTCCTCACGAATGCGCCGAGATTGCCCAATGGGTCGATTCGATCCCAGAACGCCTCCTTTTGCGAGGGCCGCGAAGAGCTATGCTTCCGTCCCTTCTTCCGGCTTCGGACCTCTCACAGCAGGGTATTCCCACGCCACTTCGACAAACGCTGGCTCTCATCTTAGCGGAGATTGACCAGCTTCCCACATCACCACAAAGAAAACTTCTGCGCTGCGCGCTGTTACGCACTGGACAATGGGCACTGGACTGTACCAGCACCTTCCCAGCAGCAGCAGCCTTCCGTCAACAGTTTGTCGCGACCGTCCAAATGTTTCTCAAGGGCCTCACGGAATTCCGCGAGGCACTTGAGTCATCTGGGAAGGCTATTCCGCAGGCGGTGTGTCTCAATATCCCCGCAGCCACACTCCAGCCGACCTTGTGGAAACCAACAATTCAGCAGCGGCCAACTCTTATTGTCACTTCCCCACCCTATCCCAGCGTCCATGTACTCTATCATCGTTGGCAAATTAGGAGCCGAAAAGAAGTGGCAACGCCCTATTGGATTGCTGACGAACTCGACGGGCATGGCCCATCGTACTATACAATGGGGAGTCGCACACCAACGGGACTGGACAACTATTTCCAGTCGATTGAACAAACATTTACTCATCTCCACCAGATGATCGCTGAGCATGCCTTCGTGGTGCAATTACTCGCTTTCTCTCATATCGAGACACAACTTCCACGCTATTTAGCAGCGATGGATCGCGCGGGCTTTCAAGAATATGAGCACGTAGTAGCAGATGACCAGATACCTGGACGTGTCTGGCGTCGTGTACCTCTGCGGCGGTGGTATGCTTCTTACAAGGGAAACATCTCAGCCTCTCATGAAGTCTTGCTGATCCATCGAAGGCTGTCATGATGGGTGCTGTATCCAATCTGGAGGGATCCCAGAACGGTTTCTTCCTGCGATCCCTCCAGATTTGAGAGCATCAATCTTTTGGACCATGATAAAGCGATCTAATAATAGGAATGATAACCTGGGCTAGCCCGTTACACGCCTGATTAATGAGCTTCAGATCATCCTTTCCCTCTTCCGCTTCTTCTTCTGGATCTCCTTCCCCATTTGTTTTCGCCTTTTCTTTTCCCCGCCGCTCTGCGTGCTTGAGCATTCCAAATGATGCTAGGACGAGCCCCCATGTGAACCAATACCTCACCAATGGTTTGTCATCTTCCTTCGCACTCCCCACTTCATGTTTCAGAAAGCGGTTATCGACATTGAGATAGTAATCGTATCCCCCCTGGCCATCCTGCAAGATCCGTACAGATTCGTAATCTGTAAAAGGCGGGGTATACTCCTCCCATTCTCCTTGGTGAACCTCACAAAGGCTCGGTTCAGCAAAGACCACGCGAGATTGGCGACCATCTGGCCCCTTCGGCTTGCTATCAGGACCAGGTGGTGAATCATCCACAACCTCTGGCTCTGCCTTCAGTGTGAAGTGGCAAACAAAGGGATTGATGTGCTGGACATCGCTGACGGTAACGGTGAACGAGATGAGATCGCCAATCTGGGCATCCCAGGGAACACGAAAGCGTGTTTCATATCGACCGTCCCAGAGACGGTTGTGCTCCATAAGATCGCGTGTTGGCTCAATCATGATAGTGCCTTGGCTGTCAGCGCGGTTGAAGTAGTCATTTTGGACATCAGTCTCAAACTCTACCCTGCAGGTACGATTGACGGGACATCCCTTAGTGGCCCCCTCCTTTGGAGTCTTCAGACGAAAGAATGTCGGGAACTTCCGTCCAACGTAGATGGATGGCGGATTGGTTGGCCCAGCCCCAGTTGACAGCCGATCGCCTGGAGCAAACAGCGTCGCAAGGGTTGGGTCAGATTTGAGGATCTTCTGAAAGACGTCAACTGGGGTTTCCTTATTCAGATGATGTTCGAGATCCTCTTTTCGTCGCCGCTGGTTGAGTTCTTGAAGACCCGGATGGTCTTTGAGCTCATCTGCCAGTTTGTGTTCAATAAGGCTATAGACCTCATTGCGCCGGATACGATCACGGGAGGACATGAAAAAATCCTCACGCACTTGCGCATTCATTGCTGTACAGTCAACCCATACAAGCAGTGGGCCGCGGTTGTTAACCAAGTAATCAAACTTGAGACGGCGGCTCACAAAGTCGGGGGGAAGTACACCATGAACTTGCCCATTGATCACGAAGCAAACGCCATGAGGAATGCGCTTCGTCTCTTTGACGGGTTTAAACACCGCCATTTGGTAGGGAAGCGTTCCAATACCTTCCAGGTGAAGTTCTCCATAGGCAGGAAAGCCGTCTTCTAGCTTTTTGCTTTCGCCTTCCTTTGTCTCTGTTGTTGTGAGCCAGCCCCCTTTGACGCTCTCACTATAGTAATTCGCAGTATAATCGCGCGTCTCCGTGGCCCGGAAAGGAAGGCATGAGGTGAGCAGGAAGCGCTCCAGTTCATAGCACCCATCTGTGGTCAACAAACTTTTGACTCTCCAACGGTAGTTATAGAGCTTGATGCAAGTGCCATAGGGCAGATTGACAGCATAAGGAGCAGCAGGTCTATTTTTCCCTGATGGACCAGGTAGCACGCAAATGGCATCAGCCTCAAAAGAGGGGATCTCACGTCCAGGTGCCAGGTACACGTACATCGAACTGCGACGGCTTCCCGATGGGAGCAGTCGCCGTACCACTGTGAAGCCCCAACGGTTCTTAGTCGGATCGTCTGGATCTACAGGGCATCCCGGTTGCCGCCGAGAGGCAATCAGTTGATAGTTCTTGTTACCGCAGAACTGTAAGACTCCCGTTCCACCAGAGTTGAATTTCCCTTGCACAAATGGAATATGAATTTTGTTTGAGCGCATGAGCGAGAGAAAGGTAGAAGGAAATTTGGCAGGTGTTTGTCCTTCACCGCGGTCGATAATCAGGTAACTTGGGCGGCTTCGACTTCCAACGGCGACCACATTAATGTTCTCCGCCAGTTCCCGCAATTGCTGATTTCCCAGGTCGTTCAAGCGTCCATCGCGTACATGAAAGAAGCGATCTACAGCTTCAACCATAGACTGAGGGGCTTGAGAGCCTTCTGGATCGATATCATGCTGATAGCATGCACCCATGAGCATGGCGTCAATAGCATTAATGATTTTCTCGACGAGTGCTCCTGTTGGATCACTCTGTTGGTTGCCAATGGTAGCAAAATTATTTTCATAACCTCCGAAAGGAACCCAGATCTCCTCATCGTCGGTCAGATAACCGGCCTCGCGAAGAATGATCCCTACACCTTCTTCATCTTCAGCGAACATCAGTTGCTCAAACAGGTTTGCGTAATCCGTCACGCGGTTTGCTCCTTATGCTTTGGTTCTTGGTACACTACAAAACTTATGGCACGATGGGATCAACAATTGGGGTTGCTTCCAATGAACTTCCTGGACGAACACCATTGCTTCCGGCTCCTCTGGGGAGACTGGAGAGGACAGCTCGCTCTTGATTACCCAAAGGCAGGCCGAGTGCGTTTTTCAACACCGCCAATGTGGCGACATTGGCCTGGCGATGAGTTACGACAGAACCAGCGATGATGCAGACGTTATCCCACAGAGGATTGACTCGTCCATCAATCGACTTGCGCCAATCAATCTTGGAAAGCCCCTGCACCCGTTTGCGCCAGTCATTGGGATGGTGCAGAAACAAGGCGTTGCCAACACCGCCAAGAGCGCGTAAAACAATTGAATGGGTGCAGATTTTCTCTTGACGCAAAGCCGGGGCGGCAAGCACGCCATCTTTGACCTTCTGCCAATCAGGAATGGCCGAAGCCACTTCCGTCCAGTAAGTAATAGCTCTGTTCACTTTGTCTTGAAACAGTTTGGAGTCTGGATGTTCAATAGGCGAACCCAGGAGTTCGTTGTTGGCATTGTAGAAGGAAGAGAGGGTAAGCAGCTGGGGAGAGCGCAACGGAATGGACGCCTTTTCCATATCGACCATCTCCTGGAAAACCGGAACCTGATTGGCTACCTGCATGGTAAGTGTCGAGAGGTGATCGCGGTGATCATATAACACATTCATGGGTTTCGAGGTCTTATGCACGAAGCGATTGAGGTCCAGGAACATCTGTTGCAGACGGTCGAGATCTCCGGTCGGGAAAAGCAAGACGCTAATGCGTTCTTTGCCTATCTCAGGTCGCTGTTTGAGCGCTTGTGTGATGGCAGCAGAGCGATGTTGTCCATCATTAATAATAAACTGCATCTCTTCCAAGTCCATTTCCAGAACACCCATCTGCTCGTTCTGCTCGCTTGGGATGAAGGTAACTGGACAGGAGTAAGAAACCGTAATGGAGGAAAAGAGGTAGCCATCTTCATTGTCCAGAATATACTGGGTGATCTCCGGTATGCGTGCAACGTTGAGCACGCGCTGAGCGCGTGCCGCAGGGTCAACCTGTCCCCAGTCATTGAACTTGAAGAAACGGGGAATTTCCGAAAGAGCCATCAGTGTGGAATAATACTCATTTTTCCCGATGACCCCTCGCATGGCTGGAAACTGTACTTTCATAGTGAGCCTCATTTCTTTTGTAAATGGAATGCTTTACACAATAAATCTACGGGAACGCCTTTTCCAGAGTATAGGACATCCTTTTTCTATTGTCAAGACATCTCATCACCAATTTTGTGACATCGCTTTATTTTATTGGAGATGTCCTCATAATACATCTGGGAGTGAGCTGCGAGGTTGGCGCTTGGTGGAAACAGTTCAGACAAGTAGAGAGGGCGGCTAATTATTGTCATCTATGGATTCTATCTTGTTTACTCATCAATACAAAACACTACAGAAGTGAGAAAAGCCTCTTATTCCTTGACTGTCTGGTTTCTGCTAACAAGGTGCGAAACAAATGCTAACAACATTGGTGTATGCTCCTACTGAAATGAGAATGAATGGTGTTGTAACACACCAGAGGAGACAGCAATGGCAACCCTGGAACTGTATTATATGACTGCTAAAGGTGCTGGGATCTGTAAATATCTTCGAGATCAAAAGTCTACCGAGAAGGCTGTCAAGTCGCTTGCGAAACGGCATATTCAAGCAAGGCTTATTGAGTATCGGACAAGAGAAGAGATGGGGCGTGTTGAAGTAACACTGGAGGGGAAGTGGATCTGGTGGTTTTGGAGGCAGGTGTTTGAGCAAGAATAACCCTTCTACTGGTGATCGCGAGGCGAGCCCGAGCGAGCCTTCCCAACAAGACTCTCAAACATCCTCTTCGGCTCTCTGCTAACTGGAGGGCAAAGGGATAGTTTTTCGCTCAACCAGTGGCATCGAAGCATCTCCTCCTTACATCTTCTCCTCTACGATGTCAGCCAGTGGTGCCGGAAGATTCAGAGTTTCAATCAGATTCCTCGAAGCTATGCTATTCCTCCTCAAGAGCTTTCTGGATTCTGTCGTGTTTACTCATCAATACAAAACACCACAGAATCCATCTGTGACATTTTACAGAGAAGCTTTTCTGAGAGCCTAAAACACCACAGAATCCAGAATCCCAGAAGAATTTCTGCTTCACTCTGTGCCGGAGCAGCAGCTCCCGGCTGCCATTCAAGAAAATCTCCTTCAAGGGCTGTTTTCTTGAGACCTGATGTTGACCCACTTCTCGGTATCGGTGCGAATAGTCATCCAAATCGCTTCACCAACGAATGGCTCTCGCACTTTTAACACTAAAAGCATCGAATTATCGCTACGCACAGAATAAAAGCACCCTTCCGCCTTGATCATGTCTTCGATCGTTGCCATGTGCCTACCTTTCGCTATGGAAGAAAAAGCAAGAGACTCGGCTACGGGTTTTTAGCGAAGCATGAATGACTCATACAGGGATGAGCCACCAGGAACGTTTACGGAGGAAAAGCAGTACAACTGCCCAAAAAATACAGAGCGAAATAATGGTTAGTGCGAGGGAGAGCGAAAGTGGTTCCTGCCTCCAGGAGAAATCAGTTGTGGACGCTGGAGAGGGGAGATCAGGCACAGGTTCTTTCGCTTTCTGGCTGAGATCTTGTAGGAAATCTGCGAGAGGATACTCGGCCAGTCCTTGTACCAGATAGCCTGCCTGATTCTTCTTCGTAAACCACCACCACTTTTTCGCAAGGTAGATTTTCGTGGTGCCAATGGTATAACCGGTGACTTCAGCTAACTCTTCGGGGGTAAAGCAGTGGCCGGTTTGCTCGGCCCGAAGGAAAAAGACATAGGCGAGTTCGCCCCTCTGGCGCTGAGACTCCTGTAGTGGTTGCTCCATAGCATATCCTTGTTGTTTGTTGGTGTGTGATCCACAGCAAAGTACAAGAGAGAACTACGAAACGGACTCAATGGTATAGGAAAAGTGTAGCTGAGCCACATGCATAAGTCAATAAAAATGTGTTCCAAAATATGTCATGGGTGTTTCTTTCTCTTTCGGGATAAGAATGACTAGCAGTTTTTTAGTAAAAAATCGATGTTTTGATGGCTTCTGATCAATTGGAGGGAGTATACGCTTTTGTTGCACAAGATGAAGGCGATACGTTCCAGGGGATGCTGCTTATGCAGCAGTCGGAAGAAGACAAGCTCACCGGGAAATGGATCTCCCAGGAGTACATCACGGGTGAAACAGGTCATCGATATCCTGGTGGCCCTCGATAATTGTGACAATTTCGAGCAACTGGCCGCGATACCTGAACAGGATGACATAATTTCCAAACGGGATACTGCGGATGCCTTCCGCTAATTCGGGGCGTGCTCTTCCCATTGTGCCCGGCAGTGTGGCCAGCTGTTGGCAGCGCTGCCGAAGCGTTTCGGTGAACCTGAGTGCAATTGCGTCGCTCCCGCTCTCTCTGGCGATGTAGCGTTTGATCTGGAGCAGGTCTCGCCGGGCCTGCTCCAGGTAGCGGAGTTGATACACGTTGTTACCCCTCTACGGCGATGTCAGCCGAAAGCAGAGCAGCCATCTCCTCATCGGTATAACTGCCTCCCTGCTGGAGCGCCTGGTTCACATGCGCACGTAGCGCGCTCAGTTTTAATTCGCGCAGTTCCGCCAGGCGCAGGGCATCACGTACCACTTCGCTCTCATTGTTATAGCGCCCAGATGCCACCTGCTCTTTCACGAACTGGTCGAAATGATCGCCAAGGGAATAACTCCCTGCCATGTGCGTTTACCTGCCTTTCTCTGTTTCAATGCCTGCCTTTTCATCTCTCCAATTATACCAATAGATAGCAACTATTACCAGTTTGCCCAAACGGGTATTCCTTGCGCTGGAGCGCCCGTTTGGGCAAATTTTGAAATCTACTGAGCAGCAGCGCGTTCCTCTATCTGAACGTCAGGCGAGATGAGCAACGCACGAACCAAGCCAAAGGCATAACCGATTTGGTAGGCTTCGGTGTACCAGGATTCTGCTGCATGCATCGTAGCGAGTGTACCAGGTGAAAGCTCTGTAGCCAGAAGGTTCGCAAACTCGACATCTGTCAAAAGATCGTCTTTCCTCCAAATCTGCCAGTCATGAGCGGCGATATAGTAGCCAGCCAGAACATCAAGATTCCCTGTATAGCATTCCATGAGAAGTCCTGATGCCAGAAAAGCACGCACCCAGCCCAGCAATACTCCAGCATTCTTTATTGGATCGAGAGCAAAGGGCGTGAGATGGTCCTGGTAGAACTCTAGAAGCGCGAGATCTTTCAGGAATGTTTTCTGTCCATGCTCTTGCTGAAAAAGTTCCGCGCCCTGCTGCATCCCGGCCAGGAACGCGGGATGACTGAGTGTAAAGACGTTGCGTGCCGGCCACGAGGGCTCTGGCAACAGATGTTGATCCATTTCTGTAGTATCCTTCACAAATGCTCCTTTCAAGCACTTCTTCTTGTGATATTCTATCGATGACAATTCTGACCAATCGGGACCAAGAGAGACAGTAGCACACCGGAACGGGAATCGACCGGAACGAGAACGGGAAGCGCACGGGAAGCGCACGGGAATCAGGCGGGAAGCTTTGAGAAAAATCTCGCGTCTTTTACGCCAGAAAATGACATTTCCCTCACAACTTTAGAAAAGCGCGCGGGAATCAGGCGGGAAGCGGGCGGGAACTCACTTTTTTACGCTCATTCCTATGCGTTCGCTCGTCTTCCTCTATACATGCTTTCCTCTCGCATTTGCCTCCTTTGGACGAAGCAAATGCTCTCCGGTCGCCTCCCTCTTCTTGCCCGCCTTCTTCTCCTCTGCCCGTTTTTTCCTGGCCCATCGCCTGTCCCGCACCCAGCAGAGGCGATGTCTCCTGATTCAGGCCTGCCGGCTCCTTGTTCCTCACTGAGGCTCTGAGAAAGGTATAGCCGACGCATGTGGGAAGCAAGTGGGAAGAGCCTGGGAATCTTGTGGGAATGATGAGCTTTAAAAAGAGAGTAAATCAGCTTGAGAAGCCATTCCAGACAAAATTTTTTTGAGAAGAAAATGGACTATAGTTTACCTGAGCAATTATGCAAAGGCAAAAAGAGGAAGGAGGTGGGAATCCTGTGGGAATGATGAGTTTATTTAGCGAGCAGAAAGAGCGAGAGTGCGAATTGAAGCCACTTCCTGGCACTTTATTTAGATGCGCACACTGAAAGGACAAAACCCATCAACGTGTGATAGCAAAGGCTTCTGGAACCATGGAATCAAAATGGGAATCTTGTAGGAACGTTGAGCTTTATTCCAAAAGAATAGAGGTGCCGAATTTGAGCGCGCAGATGTTAGTTACAGTGCCTCCCCAGGCTCACTGAGCGCATATGCGAAAAACTGGTACTCTTTTCATCGGTTTCCACTTTTCGCCTTTCTTCGGTCTTATTTACAAATATGTCTTGCCAGTTTTACCGAAAGGTTTGCCGCCTGGATTGAGCGTAAAGTCTGCTGCTCATCCATGATTTCTTGCTCAGATAGTGGTGGCAAACCTTTCAGTGGGAAACGGCGAAACTTTCCTGTAAATAGCATTCGGAGCGGAGCAAGCGCGGTGTGCCATGAAGTTAAAGAAAAGACCATTACCCTTAACACTGACTCTTCCACCAAAATAAAAATTTTTATGACTGGCTTATTTTTCTCACCCAGCAGGACATTATCTGGGTACAGCACCCTTATCTGGTGAAAAGGAGGTGAGTGCTTGAAAAAATCAGATCCCATCGGCATGACGTGGAAACCTCGCCACGATATGCTTCTCATCTCTTCTCGCCTTTCTGTTGGACAAAAAAAAGCTCTATCAGGACATCCAAAACCAGCTACGAGAGTGAAGGGAAGATCTCTGGTTCGCACATCAGAAACTCATGCTTTTTCGCTGTCTTGTGAGGAGCCTTGAAGCCCACGCCTCATGGCACACCACAACGCGAGCATGACGACGGTAAGGCTAAGTGCATAAGGAGCCAGTGCTCCGATGCCTCGGTCTTGTGCCAACGTTCCAGCCACCCAAGGAAAGAGCGCTCCGCCGAGAATGCCCATGCTGAGGACAAAGCCCATGGCACTCTCAATGAAACCACGCTTCACGATGTCCGGCAGCAACGCGACTGTGGATGGGTAAATCGGTCCCAGGAACGTGCCAACCACGAAGAAGGCAGCGGCGCAGGCAATGACACTGGGAATGAACCAGATCATCAGCAGGCCAAAGATGATCCCAATCAGACAGGTATTCATTTGGCCCGAGAAACTCAGGTGGACTCGCCTGATCAGGAAGTTGAGGATGAAACGCCCAAGAATCGAGCCCAGCCAGTACCCGCTCATGATCCCACCAGCAAGCTCTACGTTTGCGCCTCGCTGTTCGGTCAGAAAGGTGTAGCCCCAATCGCCTAAGCTCACCTCAACTCCCACGTAGAAGAGCAAGAACAGCGTTGTGAACCAGATCATCGGTATCTTGAGGACGATGAGCAATGAACGCTCCTTCTTCCCTCTCTGTTCGGCGTTCCCAACGCCGTGAAAGGAGTGGGGAAAGAGTGTGAGCAGCCCAACCAGCAAGAGGAGGGCGAGCAGTGCCCAGACAAGAAAAGCGGTGTTCCATCCCCAGCCGAACGCCAGGAGTGTACTGGCAATCAACGGACCTGCGAGGGTTCCAACTCCTGCGAAGGCGTGCAGAGTGTTGAGGAGGGCGGTATTGTTGGGGAGTGCGACGAGCAACACATTGAATCCGGTCTCGATCATGGCTCCTGCCATGCCCTGGAAGAGGCGGATGAGGAGGGCAAGCAGAAAAGGTGGCTTGAGCGAAAAACTCACGCAGCAGAGCAGGAGCAGCGCTGTGCCAGTCACGAGATGCCAGCGCTGTCCAAGCTTCGCCGTAAGTAGACTCTTCCCAAGAGTGGAGAGGACGTAGCCAGTAGCACTGGTGGTAGTAGGCGCTCACGTCCGGCAAGAGCACTACCCAAGCTCCTGATGCCATTCCAATCAGGAGAAAACCGACGAAGGCGGTGCTTATCTGGAGACGGGAGACGGGAGATCTGGTCATGCAGGTTCATCCCTTTCGTTGGAGGCGTTCCAAATAACGGGTAATTCGGATACCCCATAGAAAAATGGGTACTCACAGAGAATACACTATCTTTTACCCATTGTAAATATGAGCAAAAAAACGGGAAAAACGGGTAGAGGGAGGTTGTGGAGCCGATGGAAAGCGGCATCGCCCACCTCATTTGTCCTGACAGAGCGTTTTTTGTCCAACAGAGAGGCGAGAAGAGATGAGAAGCATGTCGTGGCGAGGTTTCCACGTCATGCCGATGGGATCTGATTTTTTCAAGCACTCACCTCCTTTTCACCGGATAAGGGTGCTGTACCATTATCTGCGGTGCCCTAGCACAAAAATAAACCAGTCATAAAAATTTTTATTTCCGTTTTCATGCTCTGGATGATGGGCGCTCCTCATCTTTCTGATGGGAGCGAAAAAGTCGATTCCCGCCAGCCTCCCGCCCAATTCCCGCCCGCTTCCCGTGCGCTTTTGTTGAATAGAGATGAAAATGAGATTTTTTGGTGTAGAAGATGCGAAATTTTCTCTGAAGGCTTCCCGCCCGCTTCCCGTTCTCGTTCCGGGCGCTTCCCGCCCTCGTATGCTATGGTTTTTCCTAATCGAAGCTGCTTGAGGGAACATTCCTTCTGTAGTTTGGATGATCGCACCTGGTCACTCCGACCGAAGCGATCCAGGATGGTGGTCCTGTCGTGCTATGGCAGGTTGCTCTCGCGATCTCTAGCGCGGCCACCAGGATACCGCGTGCCTCTGGTGTGGTCTTGTCGGTCGAGCCTTCCCGCTCCCGCAAGATGGAAGCGAAACAGCGGAGTGATGGTTGGCCTTGTCGTGCTTCTCTTGTCACGCAGTCCCAGTGGGGTTCTCTGAGCAATTTCTGGAGAGGGACATTTCCCCCAATAAACAGAAATACCAGGAAAAATTACCGGAAAGTGAGGTCTCGTATGCATCCTCGTCGAATTTTTCGGCAACGCATAATGCACATGATTGAACTCAACCGTTGTTGCGGAGCGCGGGAGTAAAACCGAACAAGGCAACAAGGTCAATGCGTCTACGCATTGAGAGGGAAGACTATGGGCAAAACACACCGGAAAAGTATTATCTTGCAGGCCATTGAGCACCTGGATAGTCTCAAGGCCATTGGCGAGAGTCGCTATATTGCGAAACAGGCGGCGCGGGCAGCGGCTGCTGCACGTGGGGAAAAAGACTGGTCGCCGCCCATTGGTAAATATACTAGCCATGGGACCAGGAACAGCTACCAGCCGCATGTCCTGCGCTGGATCAATTGGGTCCATGACACTGAGGGCATCAGGGATCTCAAAGATCTCTGGCCGCGCGCCGACGAACTGGCCAGTCGCTACCTGGAACTGCTCCTGGAGAAACACCAGAGCCCCTGGACCTACTCGACTATTCGCTCGGCGCTGCGCTTCTTTTGCCAGAATCGTCACCTGGCGAAGCGCGTCAAGCTTCCAAAGCGCAGTCGAGAGAAGATCAAGAAGTCGCGCCATTCCGTGGCGAAAGATAAGAAATTTCAGCCTGCACACTGGCAGCCGCTCTTGAAGTTTGAGAAAGCGGTGGGCCTGCGCAAGAATGAGTTGCGCCGCATTCTCGTGAAAGAGATCCACCAGGTGGGTGGAGAACTGGTCGCCGATGTGAGCCGTGGTAAGGGCGGCAATGCCCGCGAGGTGCCAGTGCTTCCTGGCCGTGAGCAGGATGTGCGCGCGGTCGTCGCCGGGCGCAACCCGGAAGAGCGCATCTTTCCGCGCCTGCCAGATACTGAAGTACAGGACCTCCGCCGCGAGTACGCTCAGAAATTGTATCTGCACTACGCTGGGCCTGGCTGGACACTTCCACCAACTAATCGGCGCCTGCGTCCAGATGAAGCTGTATAATCATTTCACCCTGAACGGTGCGAGATGTGAAGAGTGTAAATCCCAACATTAAACGGTTCTTGTCCACACTTGATACTGGTGGCGAAGTCAATTTTCACGCTCGGAATCTGACGAAGGCAAATTTACAATGAGCGTCGTTTTCGACTTCGCCACCAGTAACACACTTGGGGCTTACTGGTGGCGAAGTCGAAAACGACGCTCAGAATGAGCGCATGCAAGTTCAAAAAGAGCATCGTTTTCGATTTCGCCACCAGTAACAAGAGTGGCCATCAGCCCGTTCAATTCCCAAATTAGCACTCCTAGATGCCCGTTCTGCCACTTTCTCCTAAACCATTTTTCTATTCCATTATATCATAGCCCCCCTATCGAAGCGCTCCAGCAAGGCAATCGCCTCCGTTAGTGCTGCTACCATGATCTGGTGCGGTATCGGGATTCCGGGGTTCGTGTCGTAGCGAGGTGGAGCAACTATAGAAGGATCCTTCG
>WNFN01232608.1_pt1 | contig 12920 bp, 21 predicted proteins | sample 5400161 | NCBI WGS metagenome assembly WNFN01 (sample SAMN13153353, study PRJNA577476) | soil metagenome | isolation source: 80 cm saprolite on Douglas fir-dominated hillslope | place: USA:California | collected 2013-09-17
GGTTCCGGCGAGTGTTGCGCGACATTTGTCCAGGGTCCGGGCAGCGATAACATAACCCCCCAGGATCTCGCGCGGGCTGCGCGGGTAATCTTTTGAAAGATTCTTTGCTAAGTCCTTTACTGTACGTGTATCAGTCGTGACTTTGTTTGTATCCATATTTCTTACAGATGGGCATTATTCGTTGTTTTCATTCCTGATTAAATGAAAGCGGCCGTCGAGAGAAATGGGCGGCGCGGGCAAATTCGGTTCGATGAAAGGCGGTTATCATTTTTCGTTTATGTGCGATGCTCCTTTTACTCTGCGAAATTATGCTGGGCGCCAAATCGAGAGGTGCGCTCATCAAAGCCGCGACGAACGGAACCTTTTGGAACGAATTCTCATATTTATTCTCATATCTATGATGTTGGTCGGGGATATTCCGCTTTCCTTACGCATCTTTTGCAAAAAAAGAGGCTCTGCTTGTCGGAGATCGGAGTTTATCTTTCTCTCGCGCGCTGGCGGTCGAAGGTTTTTCGGGCGTATGGACGCTTGGCGACTGCGCCGTAATTCCGATCAACAGGGCGGATATCACCCGCCCACGGAGCAACACGCCCTCACGCGAAGGTAAGGTGCTGGCCTAGAATATCGTCGCGAGCGTTCGCAGTGAGGCCTTGAAGCCTTTCCAGCTCAAGACACCCGGCCTCCTTGCCTCGATCGGTCGTCGTACCGGCGTTGCCAGAATTCTCGGCATCAACTTCTCTGGGTTCATCGCGTGGTGGCTTTGGCGAACGATTTATTTGCTAAAATTACCACGGCTTCCGAAAGCCCCTTGGATTCTCTCAAAACATCGGATGGATACCTTACAATTTCTTATTATCTCTGACACTTCTCGATCGTGTAATTGCTCCGACCAATTAGGAGTGACCGTGCAAAAAACTCAGCTGAAATACTAACCAATCGCATTTCTTTCATAGTGGCTAAGAAGATAGACCTGCAGGCGATCGTTTCGGAATATTATGCTGGTCTTTACCGGTTTGGTTTGGCCTTGGCAAAAAATGAGAGTGAGGCCGCTGACCTTACGCAGGAAACGTTCCTTATCCTGGCGAAACACGAGAACCAGATCCGAGAGCCCGAAAGGATCAAAGCCTGGCTCTTTACCACGCTCCGCCGGGAATTTCTCCGAAAGATTCGAATTCACACAGCCCATCCGGAAGTAGAGTTTCAGCCGGAAGAGAACGAAATTCCTGGAATTGAGTCGGACGCACTGCGCACTATTGACGGAAGAACCGCCTTGGCCGCACTTGCGAAGATCGAGGAAAGTTATCGATCCGCGCTGGAATTATTTTACTTGGCCGACCTCTCCTATAAGGAGATTTCGGAGACTTTGGGAATTCCCATCGGCACAGTGATGTCGCGGCTTTCCCGGGGAAAGGAACAATTGAGACGCGCACTGGCAGCAACTTTAGAGAGCACCTCTGACAAGATCATCCCGCTCCCGAAATCCGGTAGCCCGGAGACTCAAGATGAACAGAGAACAAGCCAAAGAATGTCTGCACGCGTTCCGAGTTTCTAATGCAGAGGGCACGAACCCGCCAAAGCGCGAACCGTTGGAACTCGCCGCGAGTGATCCCGAGCTCAGCGATTGGCTGGTACACCAGCGGGAATTTGACGAAATCCTTACTCAGAAGTTAGCATCAATCTGCCCGCCAGAAGGACTGAAAGAAAATATTCTCCGGTCGCTTGAGGCGAACGCTGCTCCAACTCAATCGTGGAAGACCACTTGGTTAGCACTCGCTGCGACAATTGTCCTAGTGGCCATAGCGTTGAGCTATCAATCTGGCTTCTTCAGCAGTTCAATCCAATCGTTCCGGAATTTTCGCTCCGACGTTCTGGTTATGGTAGCAATCAAGCCGAGGCCGCAACTCGATTTGGAAACCGCAACTCTTACGACCGCGGAAGCTTTTATTGATGCGCGGCAAGCGCCGAGGCTTCGCTGGTTTCCGCAAAAGCTGCGCGAGGTTCCCACGGAAGGTTGCCGCGTTTTCCTATGGCGCCAACAGCCAGCCTCTCTCACTTGTTTCCACTTGCCTTCTGGTAAACTGCTTCATCTAGTGGTTATCCGACAGCAGGCAGTAGGAGGTCTGGGTATCGCTTCTGGCCAATATTCCGAAAACGGCTGGCATATGATGTTCGAGGAAAAGGATGGAGTGATTGTGATGTGGGCTAGCGAAACGCCAATGAATGAACTAAAGGAACTGCTTTTCGACACGTAATGGCCGGCTGGAATCGGCTATCGGTCAATTTCACTCAAATAAAACACTTTCCTAAATTATGAAGTACGCTTTCAACACGTGGGCCTACAGCAGCTTTCCCTCGTGGCTGCCTTGCTATCCGCTGGATGAGGCCATTCGGCGGATTGCAGCAATTGGTTACGACGGCGTCGAGATCGGTTGTGCCTCGCCACACGCGTGGCCAGCATACTTGAACAAGGAAAGAAGAGCCGAGCTGCGAGCTCTGTTGACCGATTGCGGTCTCCAAGCCATTAGCCTGCTGGCAACTCCCGGAGGAGGACCAGGGTTTAACCCAGCGTCCCCTTTGGCCGAAGAGAGGGAAGCCACCGTCCGATATTATAACGAGGTGATTGATCTCGCGTTAGATCTCGGTGCGGAAAAGGTTCTGTACATCGCAGGTTGGCAAATTTTTGGCACGAGTCGCCAACAAGCTTGGGATCGGAGCAGAGACTGCTTGGATCAGATAGCCTCACACGCAAACAACAAAGGGATCACGATTGTGGTGGAGCCGACCGCAGCCGCCACCAACCTCATTGAGACTGCAGATGATGCATTGGAATTGATGCGGAGCGTTGGGCAAGACAATATCAAAGTGATGTTCGACACTCTTCACGCACTTTATCGCAACGAGATACCAGCGGACTACGTTCGAGCAATGCGAAAAGATCTAGTGCACGTCCACGTATCCGATAGCAATCGGGTAATTCCCGGCGAAGGTCGAGTAGACTGGGTGGGACTGATGCAAGCGCTAAACGATTGCGCGTATAGCGGATACTTGACCGCGGAAATTGGTCTGGACAGTCGAGCAGCAGATCCGGATCAAATCGCCAGGACCGCGTTAAGATTCTTAAAGGGAGTGGAATCACAACTGAACCGCGCCCGTGGTAGATGAACTGAATCTACGGCGGTTTCGCACGCCAACGAAGTTCCGTTACTCGCTCAGGCGACTTCGGCGATAGTAAGTCGGCCATGGCTCTAACTGTTTGCTCATAAATGAGTGTCCCTTTTGGAAACCAATGCGCTCAAATGCAACGGGCTCACGTCTGTCTTTGAACGTGAATTTGAGGTCCAGCATACTTGCACCAACTAGCGCGGCTTGGTACTCTGCGAACTCTATAGCTCGACAAACAACTCGGTGTGTTCGTAGCTCAGGAGTTAGATAGATTTGGTCAAGCACTGCTCCTCTGCCAGATCGCAAGCTGAAAGTTAAGGATAAGATGAAATATCCGATCAATTCGCCCTCGTTGAGAATCAGCCAAGCTTTGGCCAGTGGCTCGCCGGAGGTGATCTCGACGACGGCTTGTTGCTCGGCCAGCGTCATCACCTGTCCGAATTCCGAGTATGATCGGCAAACCAATTCGAGAAGCTGCGCTCCCCGAGAGGCTTCGACTCGCACAAAATTGAGAACGGGCGTACATGACATAATTTGGTGTTTCCGGGGCGATCGTTCCGTCCTGTCCAATCAAGGCCAATTTGTCCGGAAGGAACTAGTCGCCGTTGCATTGTGTTTACTCGAAAACGCGGAAGCTTGTAGCAGTCGAGTACCGGATAAGCCGCGTTCCTTCGCCCGATCGATCATCGACAGGGCAAGAATGCGTCCAATTCCTCGATTCTGGCGTCCGGCGCAATACTCAGTGGTCCAACCCCAGCAATGGTTGAGCGCTCGTCCTGACAGACGCTGCCTAGAGTCTGACCGTCTCGCTCGGCCAAAACGCAATAGAAACCCGGATGAGAGAAAAGCATCGCGAGAATGCCTATTGCGGATTCCACGGTCGGAATCTCAGGCGCGAAGCCATGCTGATTGTTGATGCCGCTGAAAGCCTCAAGAAAGATACGACCGCACGCCTCGGCATCTTCCGGCGTCGCACGACGAAGCTGCACTTTTGGTGATTGAACGTCACGGGGCATGGTTAGTTCCCAGAGAATAGGCACCACATTTTTGAAAGCCCGTGGCAGAGAAGCACCAGCGGACCTTCCCTTTGCTCAGGCACATGCCTCACAATACCGTTTCTTTCAATCAATCGATGTTTTGGTCCGTTCATATAAGCGATTTGTTCTTTATCAACCATCTACCTAGAGATCCTTGTTGGTGCCATTCATTCCCATCGTCCCGGGCGTTTCTTGGTTACCTAGCCGGAACGCTTGGGTTGATGCGCACCGGCTGAAGTTTAAGGTAGGTTAGCGAGCGCCATACCCACTCCATTGGGCCGAACCGGAATGCACGTAGCCAAAGCGTGCTCCCGATAAGATTGATCACCCAAACAACGAGAACAACGTAATTGTATTGATAGTACTCGAGTTTGCCATACAGCTTCCACGGTCCCCAGCGAAAGAGAAATTGGCACAGGATGCTGGTGAGTAGATAATTGCTGAGCGCGGTTCTACCCACTGCAGCTAGCATCGATTGAAAGGTCCGGAACACACCGCTCTTAATAACCAACAGGATCATCGATAGGACGGCAAGTCCACCTGCCTCGCGATTGAGAAAATAGGGAAGGCAGATCCATTTATCGAAGGCCAAAACAGAAAAAGCGCTGGTATATGCCTTCCAGATGCCAATGACGTATAGAGGAGCTGCCACTAGAAATCCAAGCGCGGCCGTCCAGATATAGGTCGCATAAGATTTCTCGGCGGTGAGGAAACCGAATTTGAAAAGACCCATACCAATGAGGATGGCACCAAGGGCGTTGATACCGTAGAAGAAATGGGTTAAAGCGGCCCGAGATCCCAGATAGTTTTCCACCCGATGAATCACGCCAGCAAGGTAACTCTCATCTGCCGCCGCCATCGCAGCATCGATGCTTTGCTGCGTTACTTTTTGGGAGTTTACCCGCGCGGTCCACTCCCGCTGCGCTTGTTTTTGCTCAGGCCTCAGGGGTTGACCGGCTCGTTCCCGGGCGTCGGCGACGGCAGCTTGTCTGCTGAGGTTGAAGTCGTTAGCGGAGCCGAGCCAGAAAAACAATACGATCGTGACGAGCGGAATGGAGATGCAGGTACCAATGATAAAGAAGGTTTTTGCTTTCAATTTACGGCAGGGATACAGCATCAGAACGCCGACTAGGCCGTAGTCAAAGAGGACGTCTCCCCACCAAATGAAAATTCCATGCAAAAATCCAAAGAGCGCCAGCCATAGGTTGCGACGCAGATAGATATCGGCGATCTGCTGGCCGGTACCTCGCCGCTCAGCCCGGGTAGTCATTAAAACAACACCCGCACCGAAAAGCATGCAAAAGAGGAAATTCATTTTCCCCTCAGCAAAAACCCACTTCAGCATCAGAATAATGAGGTGAAGCTGGGCGTGCGGACCGAAAAATGCCGCTATCGGTGTGCCTATGGGAATGTCATGTAATGCTTCCGGCGCCGCGAAATCTTCTATATTGATCAGGAGGATACCCAGCAAGGCAACTCCTCGAATCACGTCCAAGCTGAAGATACGATCTTTGAGCGGTACCGGTGTAGTAACAGCCAGCGACCCCGTTTCTTCCCTCACCACTATTGTCGGCGTGGCTTCCGCTCTACCCAAAGAGCTTGTCCCAGTCTGATGGTTCACGGTCAAATTTTTATCGTTGAGTTCATGTTGTCCAAATCGCCGCATTCATCTTGCGGAGCATGTGAGCGATCAGATTACCTGCGTGCTCCTTGGGGCGTAGGCTAATGCGCCCGCTCGACGATTTCTTGTAGGAGCTTACTTTCTTTTAGAAGATTCTTGCGGAAATCCGGAACTGTCGCGGCGTGACGCCGACGATCCGCTTGAAGTGCAAGGAAAGATGGCTTTGGTCCGCGAAGCCAGTGCGGAATGCGATCTCTCCCAAGCCGAGATCGTCCTCTTCCCGCAGGAGTTGCTGCGCTCGTTCAACGCGGCGCGCGATCACATACTGATGGGGCGCCAACCCGGTAGCCGCCCTGAACTGCCGCGCAAAGTGAGAGGGGCTGAGGTGGGCGACAGCAGCCATTTGCTCCAGCGTCGGACTGCCCCGGAGATTTTCCATGATGTATTCGATGACTGTGTAGAGCTTCCGGCGCGAAAGTACGCCGTTCGCCGAGGCCGGCAGCCGCTGCGGACCCGTGATATGACGGATCAAATGAACGCACAGAATGGTGGCGAGTGACTCAACAAACAGCGGCCCTCCGACGCCGCCGGCCCTCAATTCGGCATCCACGGCCACCATTGCGGAGCGCAGTTCAGGCAGGTTCAAGCCATCCAGCGGTGGCACCACCGTCCGGGTTGAATCGAATTCGAACGACTCGGCTGCGACCCGCGCGACCAGGCTCGGCTCTAGATAAATGAGGAGCGAGTCTATGCTCCCCTGCCGACGCCACAGCACGGAACTCCCGGCTGGGACCAGCGTGATCGAGCCCGCGGGAAGCGGCCTGTCCCGCTTCACCCCCTCATACCGCAGGTCCATCTTTTCCGACGGCTGGATGGTCAGGACAAGTACATGCGTCCTCGTTGTGCCCGCCGCACTCAATTCACTGATGTGACTCTTGAGGTAACGAACCGCTTGCAGTCCCTTCCATCCCATCCCGTAGCTCGTCGCCAAAGGCGCAAACGGGAAGATCTTTTGCAGTGCCTCGAGTTCCTCTTGTCGCATCATCATGACCCAGTTCGATTAACTTCGGCGTTCCGATAACTTCATGCTATGGTCGATAAAGAGCTCTTTCGTACAACTCGGTTGAGTTATCATGATGCTCGCGCGATAGGAAATATTCCTGAGGGACCGAGTCCATCGGCGGATTCCTCGGTTACAAAGGTCGAATCCGTCGAGCAGGGCCACAAAACCGCACAGCACGATGATCCTGATCTACAACCGCCCGAGAGGACGCCGGTCGATCAGTTCGGTGATATGAACGGAAGAAGATGCTAACATAAGTTCTACCACCGTTTGCAGCTGGAATCGTGCAATCTCCGGGTCGATGCGAACTCAATTCACGGGCTGAGCCTCGGGGAAAGTCCAGGCGCCATTCAAAATCTCGGCGCGGGGCCGATAGAGGCGCAACCGTATAAATCCAGCCCTTCATGATCGGCAAACAATTGGGAATTGTGCCGTCGCAGCCGCCGAACTGGATGGCTACCGAGCCGTCTTCGCCCTTCTTCGCGGTGATGCTGTTAATCGAATACGCATTAAGCTCGTTGGATTGGAAGTAGCCCTCGGCGTTGTAGACGCTGATCGACCAGAAGCCGTCGACCGTCACGTCCTTGACCTTAAGCTTGTAGATGGTCGTCCCATCGTTGGTCCTTCGTGCCGAACATGCGTTTTGTATCGGGGAGGGTCGCTCCAAGCGCCAGCAGCGCGTCGCGCACCTTCTTCTGGCTTGCGGGGTCCCAGTTGGGCACTTCGAAGCTGCCGGGACTCTGCTGGCTGACCTTGATCGCGTCCTGCAGGTTGTGGACCCACTTCATGTCCTCTGGGTTTGCCGGATCGACCAGTATGCGGACTACCAGCAGGACGTAGCGCGTGCCGATCTGCTCCCTTGTGAAGGTGTAGCTGCCCGCGTCATAGGTAACTTGAGGAGTATACATGTCCTAATGGATCACTTGCATCGACATGAAGTGCTTGCCCGCATTAGGCAGGCTGACCGTCACGGGCCTCGCATCAAGATCAAAAACGCCCGCGGAAAAGAGCGTGTCGCGGTTCGTTCTCACGACAAGCTGCTTGTCGATCGGCGTCAGTTCGCGATTGTGGGTGAATTTGCCGAAACTTCCATTCTTGGCAATCTTGCCGAAATAACGATCGGACTCGGCGCGAATGAAGCTGTCGCGGGTGACCGGGACGGCGTTGCCTGCCTGCGACTGTGCCTGAGTTCCGTTGATAAGAGTCAGCGCCGCCAGGGCGTAGATGATGAGTTTGGTCCTCACGTTTTATTCTCCTTTCGTGTTCAGTTCACCCGCTTGAGCGGCGGAGCCTTCCATGTGCCGTCCAATGCGCGCAGTCGCATTGGCCAGGGCCTGTGCTCGAAGTTACAACACTCCAGTTGAGAGCCCGATGGTGGGCCGTTATTCCCTCTCGGCCAAACGAAGAACTATTGAACGGCTGAAAACATTCTTATCCGTTCAGTAAACCGCTATGCCTAACAAGCCGCTGCCGGAGTTCGGTGCGCCGATGGCTGCTGCCCCTGTGAAAGACCCATTTGACAGCCCTGAGTGGATTTTTGAGCCCAAACTCGACGGCTATCGAGCGATAACGGTCATCGATTCGACCGGTAGCGCTCGGCTCTGGTCTCGCAATCACTTACCGCTGGAACCGAAATTTCCGACTATTCAGGACGCGATCAAAGGCTGGCCATTGCGTTGGTGTGTGAAGCACTCGGAGAAGCCTGTCCAGCATCCCTAAGACTCTCTGCCTGCGGCGGAGTCACCGGACGAAGCGGCGTGATTTTGAGGTCACCTTCGGCCGTCTTTCGATCGCTGCAGGTCTCTAGACCGGGGACGTTCTACGACCCAAACAGCTGACGCCAACGATCATATGTTTCGTCCAAATGCTGGTCGATGTTCTTCTTGAACTCTTCTGCGCCTTTCTTTTCGCTGCAAAAGTAAAGTTTTCCCTTGTAGACAAAGAACACGTTAGGATCGCCGTTTACTAACTTGCCTTTTCTTAGGTTGTTGACGCAATATCCTCCGTAGGCTGGCGCATATTTGCTGGGATTCTTGTCGAATTCTTTCTTGTCGGCGACAGAAGCAAAGTAGAACCTCGCCCCGTGATAAATGCTTTGGTTAGCTGGCGAACCTTTCACCGGTTTGTTTTGCTTAAAATAAGCGGCTGGGTCGTAGCCTTGGATCGCTACGCCCTGGGAGTCTACGGCAATCCTAGGTTTCTTTGCTTCAGCGAAAACACAAGCCGACGTTGCAATGAGAGCTAGCAGGAGAGTTGAGATCGCTTTCATTATTTTGTGTTTTCGTCGTTCCTCCGGTGTCCATCAGGAGCCAGGACATAGAACCGATCACGGTCGGGGATTGCGACTGCTTCTCGAATTTCCGCCCGCTTTCTCCGGTAAGCTTTTGCTTTCCAACAGTCTTTGCTGATTTGCTGACCGCGATCGTTGTGGGTTTGCCAGTTTCTTTTTTGGCGAAATAAGCTCCCGGAATCGCAAGCCCGTGTTTCGTGAAGATATCCGGCGTTTCGGCCTTAGCCGACGGAGTATCTCCCAAGAGCGCTGCTGCAACGAGCGTCGCGAATCCAAAATTAACGATATTTTTCGGTTGAACGAGTTCTGATAAGTTCATGCTCATTTGTCGGAGGAGCGGAGAAGTCCTTACATGGAAATAGAAAGTGGAGAGTTTGGGTAAGATCGCAGTATCTATCTTTTTCTCTTGTTCTCGATTTCCTACAAAACGGCGCTGAACGATATGCGCGCCGCACTCGTGGCAATTGTAAGGTTTTCCAACTTCTCGCGACAAATCCGATGAAGCGTCGCGATTAGGCGGCGTGGGAAAACACTAAGGGACACTTATGAAAGTACTAAGAATTCTATGTATAGGAGCTGTTGCCATTTGGCTTACGCCAGCTGCGTTAGCAGACAAATATGACGATCTCGCCGCAAAAGGATATCGTTGGGTAAGCGTTGATGGCCCATATGCGTATTTTTCTCGAGACGATCTGCGCCAAATTGGCCAACACCGCAGGGAAGGTAAGGAGTTCGAACTGATCGAGCAACTACGAGCCTATTACCTTATACCCGGCACTGTAGTACGAGTGATCCAGAAGGACACAGTTTCGGGTATGTCGCAGATCCAACTCGATGGAGTACGCAGGCCGATTTGGACCCTCACTAGATTTCTCAGCGCGCGTCCGATTACCGACTTAGATGGGAAGATTGAAAACCCTTTCGAGCCGGGTACAACCGTGAACAAGGCAATCGAGACCGTGGATCGAAATCATTAAATGGAATAATGAGTGGCGCTACAAGCGCCTGTCGGAGAGGCCAATCGTTTAGCAAAAACTTTGTAAGTAATTTAGCCGTTTCGCGACTTAACTTTGATGAAATGTCCATTCTTGACCGGAGGACTCGAGACGCCGCTAATTGCCGAAATAAACCCGCCCTGGTCAACCTGAAACGCCGACTCCACGGTTGGACTCTGCACGCAAGGTGGCAGACCGGAAAGGGATTAGCCTTTACGCCCCCACACTACTTTTTGTCGTCCAAAAAACGAATTCTTCGTCTGCTTTGATCTACGGAATGCCGAAGGCTGCTCCGATTTTTCGAACACGTGCGCGGCGCCTAGCCTGCCGCTGCAAGCGGAGATCCGCCCGACGTAATATCTCGCCAATCAGGAGTGGAAGGTCGCATAGAGTGCGGGTCCTCGTAAAGTGAGAGATTTGGTTCGCTTGAGCGGCGTAAGTCCATAAAGCCATATTTGGATCCTTTCTAGTTTGTAGACCGACAAAAAAAAGTGTGAGCAAAAAAGTCGATCCCAGCTCTGTCGGCCGCGCTGCGTAGATAAGCCAGCGTAGAAGCAGCTGTGCCATCCCTCGTTTGAGGTTTGTCGACCAGCGCAATCAGTGCGGCATTACTATCGGCAATTAGCCGCGCCCAAGTTTCAATCCACTCTCGAACCTCGGCCGGAAGTCCAGCTTTGCCGTGTAAGGAAAGAATGACGAAATCGGCCTGGGCTGCGACTCGCGCAGCCGAATTCGCAATCTCTTAAATTGCGAGAACCTGGAAGTTCCAAAGCTCGAGATTAAAGTCACATTTGCCTTTAAGTTCGTGAACAAGCTTCTCGTAGAAATACTTCGCCCGTCTGCCGGTGCCACGGTCTTCGTAAATTATCACCACGTTGAATTTCGGTCTGTCGCTCAGCTCGCCCGCTGAGTTGGCATCATTATCTGGTGAAAGTTGCACGGTACTAATGGATTTTTAGCTTATCGACGGCCGGATCTTCCGTCTCGAGTCCGTCAGGATAACCCGCCTTATAGGTCCCGAGTCCCCCGGTTAGGAGATAAGCTTCAGTGAAATATGTCGCGAGCGACCTGCGGTTGCCCCCGACTGGCCGGCTGGCAACGCCGATGGTCGCACAGACAAGCAAGTTGAATTTTGGTGTCATACTGAATTACGTTCCTTAATTAAATGGGGGTTAAGTTCGGATGAGTCGACGATTTACATCGTCAAACCGCGATGACTGTGAGTTGGTGGTACGAGCAGATATTCCTAAAAGAACTTTAAAAAGATCGAATATGCATGCGGCATACAGTTTCTCATCCGGTTTGACCACGTATGTACGGTGCATATTCTCAGACCATGTCTCTTGCTCGAACCGCTAATTTGCTGGGAGCGATCGCGCTGGGCCTCGCCGATTACATTTTAGAGACCGCCGAGAGGCATGTTGCTCACGGCGGCTGTACCCCGGCGGCGCTTTGCGTGATTGGTCATGAACCCGGACTGTCTATCGATTTCCTCGCCCGTGTGCTCGGAATGTCACATCCTGGCACCGTCCGGCTCGTCGACCGCCTCGAGGCAGATGGCCTTATCCAGCGAAGACCAAAAAAAGATGGTCGTACTGTTGCCCTTCATTTGACAGTCTCTGGTCAAAAACGCCGTATAAAATTGCTCGCTAACCGCAGGACGGCCCTCGAGCAAGCGATTAACGGGCTTTCTCGTTGCGAGCGAGAGCAGCTGGTCCTGTTACTCGAAAAATTGCTCATTGGAATTAAAAAGGACCCGCTGCACGCGTACAATGTTTGCCGTCTTTGTGAGGACACCGTTTGCGTTCCCTGCCCAATGAGGCGGGTTAATGAAAGATCATTGCGGAATATATATACGCCCGCGTCAGCCAACCACCATTGCAGTCAATAAGTCTAGTCAAGGAGGTAGGATGACAAAAACAGGTTATGCCGAACATTGCAATAAATCCGCGAACTACCTACACCGAGCGATTAGCGTTGGCGGATACTTGCTGCTTGTTGCGCGCCGGTTCTGCTGCGATAGCTGCGTTAGTGGTTCTCGCCTTGCCTCCTTGCCCTTACTTAACAAGCTGTCGACCATTTCGGGATCCGGCTCATCACTGGAGACGAGTGAGCATACAGATATTACTAAAAAGCCGGAGCTATTCTTTCGAACCAGATTCCTCTTTCCTCGAAAAGATTTTGTAAGGAAAGCGCCAGAGCTGCGACAAATCCATGAAGGATGAACATTCCTGTTGGAGTGAGGAAGAGGCTATTTGGGCCTGTTTGTTGAAGGGCGGGTCAAAGAGAATTTATGAAACGGACACTAAATTTTGAAGCAAGTACCCAATTAGGGACGGCTATGCAGAGATTCAATTCCCTGAACCGGAGCCACCCAATTCCGCGAAACCATTACAGATACCGGAAGCAAAGTGAATCCGTTTCCTAATGCTAATAGATGCAACAACCAGGGGAATATTTTATGCAATGCGACATCTGACATTCTGGATGAATGAAACGTTTACTCGCAGTCAGTGTCTGGCTTTTGCTCTACTCATCGACGTTTGGTATGGAAGCGTGGGAATCAAACTACACGCGGTTGCTGCAGAAGTATGTAAAAACCTCGGGAGTCCAGTATTCAGTTTGGAAAGAGAACAGCGCTGATGTTCTAGCTTTAAAGGAAATTATAAATCAGATCGGTGCCAGTGGCCCGTCGTCGCAAGAGCGCGAGGCGCAGTTGGCCTATTATATCAACGCTTATAACGCTTTGGTT
>WNFN01270995.1_pt1 | contig 12919 bp, 8 predicted proteins | sample 5400161 | NCBI WGS metagenome assembly WNFN01 (sample SAMN13153353, study PRJNA577476) | soil metagenome | isolation source: 80 cm saprolite on Douglas fir-dominated hillslope | place: USA:California | collected 2013-09-17
ACCGGCTTTAATGCCGACAGGCCTCGCTTGCGCTCTATCCGCCGCTCCCGAACCCATTGAACATAGGAATTGACTGATGAATGTCGCTGCCAGCCACGGTCTTGCGCCTGCCAGGACATCGATCAAGACCGTCCTGTTCGCCGCACTTGGTGTGCTTGCGGTACTCTTCGTTGCTTCGATTGTGTGGAAAGGCAAGTCAACATTTTCTGCTTACTCCACGGCTGTCGCACAGAAGGAATTCGATCGCGGCGCCAATCGGTTCATCAAGGGACTGTTTGAAGTCCTGATGGAGCGGCTTGCCACCAATAACGGGCTGCAGGGCGCGGACCCTGCTCCGGCGCCCGTCCTTGCCGAGATCGAGAAGCGCCGTAATGCGGTGAAGGCCGATTTCGACCCTGGTCTTGCCGTTCTGGCGCAGCGGGATTTCCCCAACAAGTCGGTCCTGATGCAGGAGCTTCAGGCCGCGCTGGACAAGGTCAATGATTTTCGCACGCGCGCCGACGCCGCGCTCAAGCAGGGCCGCGACCAGCGCGATGAAACCCTGCGCAAGACCTTCATCCCGGTGGTGACCGACAGCGTCAACGCGGCGCTGAAGGTCTGGTTCTCCGCACTCTACACCACCGCCAAGAACGATCCGCAACTGGCTGTGCTGGCGTCGATCAAGGAAATCGGCTTCCAGATGCGGGATTGGGCCGGCAAGGAGCGTTCCAACGTCGCCTCGTCGATCGCCGCAGGTGCAGCGCTGACCCCAGACATGATCGCTGCCAACGCCCAGTACCGTGCCCGGGTCGACATGTTGTGGGAACAGCTGCAGCATCTGACTTACGATCCGGATACACATCCCGCAATCAAGGAGGCCATGGTCACTGCCCGTGAGCAGTATTTCAAGGGCTTTCGCGGGCGTGCCGACGAGATGCGAAAAATCGGGGCGGATGGCGCAAAATATCCGATGACGACTCCGCAATTTGTCGACGAATCGACGCCCCAGCTCGGCACGTTGCTCGAGGTGATGCAGGCGGCCGGCGTCGCCAGCGAAGCTCATGCCACCGCGACCATCGATCGGGCGTTCTGGGAATTGATGATCGCTGCGGCACTCCTGACAGCGGGCCTCGCCATCGCGATCGGGTCGATGTTGACCGTGATCGTGCGTGTTACCCGTCCCCTGACGACGCTTTCAATCGTGGTGCAGCGGCTCGCTGACAATGATACGGCGGTGGAAATTCCCAAAATGCGACGCAACGATGAGCTCGGCTCGATGGCGGGTGCGCTCGCTATTTTCAAGAAAAATATTATCGATGCATCGCGACTCCACGGAGAGCAGGCTGACCACGAGCAGCGCCAATCGCAGCAGGGGCGCAATTGTCGAAACCGTGTCGGCCTCATCGAGCGAGTTGGAAGCTTCCGCCGGTACATTGACGTCAACGGCCGTTCGTTCGCAGGAATTGACCACCATGGTTGCCGCGGCGTCCGAGGAAGCCTCCACCAATGTGCAGTCGGTAGCCTCCGCGACCGAGGAGATGACCTCGTCCATCAACGAGATCAGCCGCCAGGTCCAGGCTTCGGCACGGATGGCCGGCGAGGCCGTCGATCAGGCGCGCAGGACCAACGATCGCGTCGGTGAATTGTCGAAGGCGGCGGCCCGGATCGGGGATGTCGTCGAACTCATCAACACCATCGCGGGACAGACCAATCTGCTCGCCTTGAACGCCACCATCGAGGCAGCCCGCGCCGGCGAAGCCGGTCGCGGCTTCGCGGTCGTGGCGTCCGAAGTGAAGGCGCTCGCCGAACAGACCGCGAAGGCCACCGGCGAAATCGGTCAGCAGATCACCGGCATCCAGGCGGCGACCCAGGAGTCGGTCAACGCCATCAAGGAAATCAGCGGCACCATTGAAAAACTGTCCGAGATCTCGTCAACCATCGCGGCCGCGGTGGAAGAGCAGGGTGCGGCGACGCAGGAAATTTCCCGCAACGTGCAGCAGGCAGCGCAGGGCACCCAGCAGGTCTCCTCCAACATCACCGACGTGCAACGCGGCGCCAGCGAGGCCGGTTCGGCCTCCTCGCAGGTTCTCTCCGCGGCACAATCGCTGTCCGGCGACAGCAAGCGCCTCAAGCTTGAGGTCGGCAAGTTCCTCAATTCGGTAAGGGCGGCCTGATAAGGCGGACCTGCAAACCCCCGTAAATCTACGGTATGAGAAATTAACGCGAATCGAGCACGCGCCGATTACGATTCGGTCCGGTGCGGCGAACATCGCAGGCGAAGACGAACTCCAGTTCGATGGTCCGTTGAATGCCTACCATCCTGTGGAGATCGAAATGGCGTCGGCAATGCAACACCGGTTCAGAATGACTGTTGGCCGAAAGATCTATGCCCTCATCGGCCTCAGCTTCTTAGGGCTGCTGGGAATTGCGATCCTCGACTCGCGCGAACTGGCGTCGAGCCTTATGCAGCAGAAACAGATCGAACTGAAGCACCTTGCCGAGCTGGCTCTCGGCATCGTCAAGGACGAGCATGCAGCCTCCCAGAAAGGCGACATTGCGGCCGCCGACGCGCAGAAGCGGGCGATGGCACGAGTCGCGGCGCTCCGATATGGCAATAACGATTACTTCTGGATCAATGACATGCAGCCGCGCATGGTGATGCATCCGATGAAGCCGGAGATGAACGGCAGCGATCTCTCGACCAATAAGGATCCGAACGGGAAGGCCTTGTTCGTCGACTTCGTCAACGTCGTCAAGAAGGATGGGGCAGGCTTCGTTCCCTACGAATGGCCAAAGCCGGGTTTCAATCTGCCGCAACCGAAGCTGTCCTACGTCGTCGGCTTTGCTCCATGGAGTTGGGTCATCGGCACTGGTGTCTATATCGACGACCTCGATGCGCAGACCTGGGCTTCGACCCAGCGATCCCTGATTGCGGCCGGGCTGATCCTGGTGCTCGCGCTCGCAGTGTCGATGTTCGTCGCGCGGGGCATTACCGGGGCGCTGCAGCGCATGACCGGCGCCATGAAAGATCTCGCTGGCGGCAAGCTCGACGTTGAGGTGCCCGGCATCGGCCGGCGCGACGAGATCGGCGAGATGGCGGATGCGGTCGAGGTGTTCAAGAGCAACGCCGCCACCCGCCAGGAGCTGGAGGCTGAGCAAAAGGAGACGGAGACCCGGGCCGTCGCGCGGCGCAAATCCGACATGAACAAGCTGGCGAACGAATTCGAGGGCGCGGTCGGCCAGATCGTCGAAACCGTATCGTCGGCTTCGAGCGAACTGGAAGCCTCTGCCGGTACGCTCACTTCCACCGCGGAACGCGCACAGGAGCTCACGACCATGGTTGCCGCGGCGTCCGAGGAAGCCTCCACCAATGTGCAGTCGGTGGCGTCGGCCACCGAGGAAATGGCGTCGTCGGTCAACGAGATCAGCCGTCAGGTTCAGGACTCGGCGCGGATGGCGGGCGATGCCGTGGATCAGGCCCGCAAGACCAACGATCGCGTCAGCGAGTTGTCGAAGGCCGCAGCCCGCATCGGGGACGTCGTTGAACTGATCAACACCATCGCGGGGCAAACCAATCTGCTGGCCTTGAACGCGACGATCGAAGCGGCGCGCGCCGGTGAGGCCGGTCGCGGCTTCGCGGTCGTGGCGTCGGAAGTGAAGGCGCTCGCCGAGCAGACCGCCAAGGCCACCGGCGAAATCGGCCAGCAGATCAGCGGCATCCAGGCCGCGACCCAGGACTCGGTGAACGCCATCAAGGAAATCAGCGGCACCATCGAAAAATTGTCCGAAATATCATCGGCCATTGCCGCGGCGGTGGAACAGCAGGGTGCCGCGACCCAGGAAATTTCCCGCAACGTGCAGCAGGCCGCGCACGGCACCCAGCAGGTCTCATCCCACATCACCGACGTGCAACGCGGCGCCAGCGAGACCGGATCCGCCTCCGCACAGGTTCATTCGGTCAGTAAGGGCTGCCTGAAAATCTTCGAACGAACGAACCGCTGCAGAAGGAAACGGTCAAGTGAATCTTAGAATCCGCACGATCCTGCCGTTGGTCATCTCCGCCCTCGCCTTGCTGCTGGTAGTTTCCGCCGGGCTCACCGCCTATGACGCGATCGGTAGGCGGCAAGACACCCAAGCCTTCCTCAAGGTCAATCAAATTTCGCAATTGCTGCTGCATAGTGCCGGTCAATGGGCAATTGAGCGCGGCATGACAAATGCGTCGCTCAAATCGTCTGAGGTGCCGTCGCCGGAGCGTCGTGCGGAGATTGTAAAGCTGCGGGCTGCTGCCGATCAGGCCTTCCGCGACGCAGTGCAGCGCTTGGGCGCTGTTCCGGCGATGAAAGCTGGCGAGAAGGACATCGCCGACGCCGAACGTGTTTTTCGCGAGTTCGAGGCGTTCCGCGCCAAGGTCGATGAAAACCTCGCCAAGCCCGGCGCCGAACGGACATCTGAAATCGTGCAGGGCTTTTTCCCCGCCCTGACCAATCTGATCTTGGTTGCCGGAAACAGGCTGCGATTAACGCTTGAGACGCTGAATAGTCCGCCTTCGGTGGCGCTTGCGCAACTCGTCGGTCTTCGTCACCTGACCGCGCAAATGGCAGAGAATGCTGGCAAAGAACGTGGGTTCCTCGGCGGCATCATAGGCGCACGTAGCAAGCTCGCCACGGAAGGTGCACGGACCGTTGCCGGTTTCCGGGGCCAGGTCGAGCTTGCCTGGGAAACGATCCTGCCGATCCGCCGGCGCGCCGATACCCCGGCAAAGATCGTCGCCGCGATCGCCGGCGTCGAGAGCGAATATTTTGGCAAGTACGGCGAAGTCCGCGATGCCGTGTTCGCGGCCGGCAACACCGGAGAATATAAGCTCAGTGGCAGCGAGTACGTCGCCCGTGCAACGACCGCTATCAATTCGATCCTCCATCTCGCCAACGAGATGGGCAATGCGTCGAATGATGAAGCCAATGGCGAGGCGTCGAGGAGCACGTCGAGCCTCACGCTCAACGCGGCGATGCTGTTCGCCGGTATAATACTCACAGTCATCAGCTTCTGGGTTGCGTTCCGCCGCATCCTTGGACCGTTGAACGCGATGACGGGTGCTATGACAAGACTCGCCGGAGGCGACAAGACGATAGAAATCCCGGGAATGAAGAACAAGGACGAAATCGGCGAAATGGGTGCCACCGTACAGGTGTTCAAGGACAACATGATCGAAACCGATCGGCTGCGTGCCGAACAATCGGAGGCCGAGCAGAAGCAGGCGCAACAGCGCAAGGCGGACATGCACAAGCTCGCCGATGCATTCGAAGGCGCGGTCAGTGGAATCGTCGAGATGGTATCGTCGGCTGCGGCAGAGCTTGAAGCTTCTGCCAGCACGCTGACGGCGACTGCCGAACGGGCGCAAGAGCTCGCAACTGCCGTTGCGGCAGCGTCCGAAGAAGCCTCCGCCAATGTCCAGTCGGTGGCCTCTGCGAGCGAGGAGATGACCTCGTCCGTCAACGAGATCAGCCGTCAGGTCCAGGAATCGTCGAGGGTCGCCAACGAGGCGGTGGATCAGGCACAGAAGACCAATGACCGCGTCGGTGAATTATCGAAGGCCGCTGCCCGCATCGGCGACGTGGTCGAGCTGATCAATACCATCGCGGGACAAACCAATTTGCTGGCGCTGAATGCCACGATCGAGGCGGCGCGGGCTGGCGAGGCCGGCCGCGGCTTTGCGGTGGTGGCGTCTGAGGTGAAGGCGCTCGCCGAGCAGACCGCGAAGGCGACCGGTGAGATCAGCCAGCAGATCAGCGGAATCCAGGCTGCCACGCAGGACTCAGTAAGTGCGATCAAGGAGATCGGCGGCACCATCGGCCGGATGTCGGAGATCTCCTCGACCATTGCTGCGGCGGTGGAAGAGCAGGGTACGGCAACGCAGGAGATATCCCGCAACATCCAGCAGGCCGCGCAAGGCACGACGGAGGTGAGTTCGAACATAACCGACGTGCAACGCGGCGCCAGCGAGACCGGATCGGCCTCGTCCCTGGTTCTCTCCGCGGCGCAGTCGTTGTCCGGCGAAAGCAACCGCCTCAAGCTGGAAGTCGGCAAGTTCCTCAACTCGGTCAGGGCGGCCTGACAAGCCCGGCCGCGGCTGCCGATTCCGTAGGCGGCAGGCGTCACCGCAGGCGGGTGCCAGGGATGTGAAGGCGGGCCGCGTCCCGGATATTGGCTTTTTGGCCCCGGTTCGGGTAAATCGATGCGAACGCATTGATCCTGCCGCGCCAATCTCCGCCTTGCCGCGGGGCCGAGGAATGCTTGGTTTATGCTCGCGCTGCTTCTGCTGATTGTCGGACCGCTCGCCGCGCTGCGCACGCCCACCGACATCTTTCCGGACATCCGGATCCCCGTGATCGGCGTGGTCTGGCAGTATACCGGACTGCCGCCGGATCAGATGGCCGGGCGTATCACCACGCCGTTTCAGCGGGCGCTGACGACGACGGTCAACGACATCGAGCACATCGTCGCGAATTCCTATAACGGCTTCGGTATCGTCAAGATCTTCTTCCAGCCCAATGTCGATATCCGCACCGCCAATGCCCAGGTCACCGCGATTTCGCAGACCTTGATCAAGCAGATGCCGCCGGGTGCGACGCCGCCGCTGATCCTCAATTACAGCGCGTCCACGGTTCCGATCATCCAGGTCGCGCTATCGGGCGAGGGCCTCACCGAACAAAACCTCGCCGACATCGGCATCAACCAGCTGCGCACGCCGCTGGTCACCGTGCCTGGCGCCGCGATCCCGTATCCGTTCGGCGGCAAGCAGCGCCAAGTTCAGATCGATCTCAATCCGTCGGCGCTGCAGTCGCGCGGTCTCTCCGGTCAGGACGTGGCCAACGCGCTCGCCGCGCAAAATCTGATCACCCCGGTCGGGACCCAGAAGATCGGCAGTTTCGAATACACCATCCAGCTCAACAACTCGCCGCTCCAGATGCAGGACCTCGGTAATCTGCCGATCAAGGTCGTGAACGGCGCCATGGTCTATGTCCGCGACGTCGCCAGCGTGCGCGACGGCAATCCGCCGCAGACCAATATCGTTCACGTCGATCGACGTCAAGGACGCGCTGCCGGACGCGCTCAAGATCGGCTTCATCGGCGATCAGTCGCTGTTCGTCCGTGGCGCGATTACCGGGGTTGCCTATGAAGGCATCATCGCGGCTTTGCTGACCAGCGTGATGATCCTGCTGTTTCTCGGCAGCTGGCGCTCGACCATCATCATCGCCGTTTCGATTCCGCTCTCGGTGCTTGGCGCCATCGTGATGCTGTCCGCGATCGGCGAGACCCTCAATATCATGACGCTCGGCGGTCTTGCGCTCGCGGTCGGCATCCTGGTCGATGACGCTACCGTCACGATCGAGAACATCAACTGGCATCTGGAACACGGCAAGGACGTCGAAACATCGATCATGGACGGCGCCAACCAGATCGTGACCCCGGCTTTCGTCTCGCTGCTCTGCATCTGTATCGTGTTCGTGCCGATGTTCTTCCTGCAGGGTGTTGCGCGCTTTCTGTTCGTGCCGATGGCCGAAGCGGTGATGTTCGCGATGATCTGGTCGTTCCTGCTGTCGCGCACGCTGGTGCCGACCATGGCGAAATATCTGCTGCAGCCGCATCTGCATCATGCCGAAGGCGAGGGGCCGCCGCCGTCGCGCAACCCGCTGGTACGGTTTCAGCGCGGCTTCGAGGCGCGGTTCGAGCGCGTGCGTGGCGGTTACCGCGATCTGCTGTCGATAGCGATGCGGCGACGGCCGGTGTTCGTGATCGGCTTTCTTGGCTTCGTCGCGCTTTCATTCCTGCTGGTGCCGTTTCTGGGGCGGAATTTCTTTCCCAGCGTCGATGCCGGATCGATCCTGATGCATGTGCGCACCCAGGTCGGCACCCGCGTCGAGGAAAGCGCCAATCAATTCGCCGATGTGCAGAAGGCGATCCGCAAGGTTATTCCGCCCGATGAAATCGAAACGCTCGCCGATAACATCGGCATGCCGATCAGCGGCATCAACATGACCTATAACAACACCGGCGTGATCGGTCCGCAGGATGGCGATATCCAGATCAAGCTGAAAGAGGGGCATCGGCCGACCGACGAATACGTTCAGGTCCTGCGCGAGCAATTGCCGCGTGCTTTTCCCGGCCTGACGTTTGCGTTTCTGCCCGCCGACATCGTCAGCCAGATCCTGAATTTCGGCGCGCCGGCGCCGATCGACCTCCAGGTCCGCGGCGCGGACGTCACCGCGAATTTTGTCTACGCCAATAAATTGCTGAGCCGCATCAGGCGAATCCCCGGCATCGCCGACGCGCGGATCCAGCAGTCGCCGAACAATCCGAGCTTCAATATCGATGTCGACCGCACCCGGGCGCAATATGTCGGGCTGACCGAGCGCGATGTCACCAACAGTCTCGTGGTCAATCTGGCGGGCAGTGCGCAGGTCGCGCCGACCTACTACCTCAATCCCGACAATGGTGTGTCGTATTCGATCGTCATGCAGACGCCGCAGTACCAGATCGACTCGCTGAGCGCTCGCCAACATCACACGATCGACGTCGAGCGCGGTGGTCTCCCAATACGATATCCAGCCGATGGTGCAGATCTATGCGACGCCGCAGGGCCGCGATCTCGGCGCGGTTGCCGCCGACGTCAAGACGGCGATCGCGGACACCGCGAAGGACGTGCCGAAGGGCAGTTCGGTGGTTCTGCTCGGCCAGGTGCAGACCATGAACAGCGCGTTTTCCGGCCTGCTGTTCGGGTTGCTGGCCGCTGTGGTGCTGATCTACCTCCTGATCGTGGTCAACTTCCAGTCTTGGTCCGATCCGTTTGTGATCATTACGGCTTTGCCGGCAGCGCTGGCCGGGATCGTGTGGATGCTGTTCACGACGCAGACCACACTTTCGGTGCCGGCGCTGACCGGCGCGATCATGTGCATGGGGGTTGCCACCGCCAACAGCGTGCTGGTGATCAGCTTCGCGCGCGAGCGCTATGAGGAACTGGGCGATCCGGTCGCTGCCGCGATCGAAGCCGGGTTCGTGCGCTTCCGCCCGGTGCTGATGACGGCGCTGGCGATGATCATCGGCATGGCGCCGATGGCGCTCGGTCTTGGCGAGGGCGGCGAGCAGAACGCGCCGCTCGGACGCGCCGTGATCGGCGGGCTGGTCTTCGCAACCATCGCGACGTTGATGTTTATTCCCGTGGTTTTTAGTATGGTACACAAGAAGCAAGGCGCCAAAGCAGCCGCCCTATCGGAGACGTCACATGCCCGCTGAACACAGCTCACCGGTCTCTCGCCGGAAGTTGGGCATTTTCGGATTTGTGGCCGTCATCGCCGCGCTGCTGGTGGTGGTGACCGGCATCCGGGCCCGTGAAGATTCCAGCGCGAAGCTGCGCGAATGGACCGACAACCAGGCCGTCCCGACGGTCGCCGTGGTGCTGCCCGACGCCAAGGTTCTCAACGCCACCCTGGATCTGCCGGGCCGGCTGGAGGCCTATTATCGCGCGCCGATCTTTGCGCGCGTCAGCGGCTACCTGAAAAGCTGGAGCGCCGATATCGGCGCGCAGGTCAAGGCGGGCCAGGTGATCGCCGAAATCGAGGCGCCGGACCTCGACCAGCAACTGCTGCAGGCGCGCGCCGATCTCGCCAGCCAGCAGGCCAGCGCGAAATTGTCCGAAGCCACGCTGACCCGCCGCAAATCGCTGATCGCCTCGAATTTCGTCTCGATGCAGGAAATCGACGAGCGCACCGCCGACCTCTCCAACAAGATGGCCGCGGTCAATTCCGGCCAGGCCAATGTCGAACGGCTGGAGGCGTTGGCCGGCTACAAGAAGATCACCGTGCCGTTCGACGGTGTGGTCACCGCCCGCGATACCGATGTCGGCGCTTTGATCAATGCCGGCGGCGGCTCCGGGCCGGCGATGTTCGTGGTTTCCGACATCAAGAAGCTGCGGGTCTACGTCAACATCCCGCAGAGTTATGTGCCCGCGATCAAGATCGGCGCCAAGGCTGTGATCTCGATGCCGGAATATCCGAACCGGACCTTCGCCGCGACGGTCGAGGCCTCCTCGCAATCGGTCGATGTCGGCTCCGGCACCACGCGAATGCAGCTCGCGCTCGATAACGCCAAAGGCGAGTTGATGCCGGGTGGCTATGCCAATGTGCGCATGAGCCTGCAGCGCGACGCGGTGCCGCTGCACATTCCCGCCAGCGCGCTTATTTTCAACCAGAACGGCCTGCGGGTTGCGACCGTCGGTTCCGACGACAAGGTGTTGTTCAAGACCGTGACCATCGCCCGCGACCTCGGCAAGGATATTGAATTGGCTTCCGGCATCGCGCCGGATGACCGCATCATCGTAGCACCCCCCGATGGCATCGCCGATGGCGATCAGGTCCGCGTCGCCGGCGCCAAGGGCAATAAGCCCGCGACGGTGTCAGAGAAGCAGGATGTGAAGGGGTAGGGGCGGGCTTTAATCTCGTCACGCGAACAGCGGGAGCGAGAGACTGGAGCGAAGGCCACAATTTCTGCTGTCATCGTCCGGCTTGACCGGACGATCCAGTACGCCGTGGCGGACGTATTCAAGCTCAGGCGCCTGCGATTACTAGATACCCGCCTTCGCGGGTATGACGGGCTACAGGCGCCGCCACTCCAACACGCCGTCATCCGCGCTGACGATATCGCCGGTTGAGCCCACCGGCGTGCGGTCCATGTTGAGAAGATGCGCCAGCGTCGCGCCATCGTGTGCGGGCACCCGCGCCAGCGCGCGGGCATTGTCCGGTGTCCGCAGCATCACCACGCCGTGTTCGACGTCGCCGCCCCGGCCATAGATCACGGTAAAACTCTCGACCGAGCCCTTGCCGTCAGCTTCGGTCACGAACTCGGGTACCGCGCCGCGATGCCGGTCCGCCTCGGCCTGCACGCTGGTATCCTGCGCCAGCGCATGTTGCGGCGCCTGACGTGACAGCACCAGCGCATGATGCTTGGTGACAAAACCGCCCTGGCCGTAGAGCAAGCCGAGTCTTGCGCCATTGCGGAGCTTGCGCACCATCGCGCAGGCCGCGTGCGTCATATAGGTGTTGAGCGGCGCGCCGAAAAAAGTCAGGCCGCCGGTGACGGTCGGCTGCACGTCGGCGCCGAGCCCGAGCGTTCGCCGCGCCATTTTCGGCACGCAGGGAAAGCAACTGTAGAGCTCGATCGCATCGAACGCTTTGCCGTCGCCGCCGGCGAGTTCCATGACCGCCTTGAGCACGGCGTTCTGCGGGTGACTCTCGAAAAACTGGTCGCGGATCAGATAGTCCCGCGGCTCCTCCGCCGATGCGCCACCCCAGACGTGAACCAGGCGATCCTCGGCAATGCCGGCGGCGCGCGCTTTGGCGAGGCTGGTCATCAGGACGGCAGCGCCCATGTTGACGGTCGGGTTGGCCACCATCAACTTGTTGTAGGGCCACGCGATCAGCCGGTTGTCCGGCGTCGGCGTCGTGATCTCCTCCGAGGTGAAGCGCCGCTTCAACCAGGCATTGGGGTTTTGCGAGGCGACGCTGGAATAGGTCGACCATAGCTGGCCGGATTCCGCCATCGCCTCGCGCGGGGTCTGGCCCCAATGCGCCGACGAGGCCGCCTCGTAGAACGGATACACCGTGATCGGCCTGAAGACCCCAAGCTTCACGGCCATCGGCTTCTGGAACGCGGCGCCACGTTTGGGCTCTTCCACGTCATGCGCGAACGGTGTCCATGGCAAGGTGACGCCGGCGCGCTCGGCCTTGGTCGCGGTCGATTGCGCCTCCGCGCCGCAGACCGCGGCGACGCCGCATTCGCCGCGCGCGATGCGCTGCGCCGCCTGATGCAGATAGCGGATCGGGCTTTCGCCACCGACCGGCCCGTAATAGGCGTGCCTTGGCGTGATGCCGAGGCGGCCGGCGAGCAGCTTTTCCGGATCGCGGTAGCGCCAGCTCAGGAAATTGACGACGTCGAGCGAGCCGATGTCGCCGAGCAATTCGCCGCCGCTGTCCGCTTCGGCGCGTTTCAGCGCGGCTTCCAGCAGCGCGAGCGGCTCGAGCCCGTCGGCGATGTCTTTCGGACGATCGGTGATTTCGCCGACGCCGACAATGACGGGGATACGGTCTTCGGAGACGGGGGAGGTTGGGTCCGTCATTGCTCTTCTTCTTCTTCTTCACTTTCCAGACTAGGCAAAGCCCTCATCCTGAGGAGCGGCGTCTTCGCCGCGTCTCGAAGGATGGATGCAACGCACGGACTCGCGGCCATCCTTCGAGACGCGCGCAAGGCGCGCTCCTCAGGATGAGGTCGGAGGCATACTCACAATGCTCTCACCATGAGGGACTATTTTATTCCGCCACCAGCGCGTTCATATGCTCCACCGCCTCGATGAAATCTTCCTTGAACTCCTGCACCACGGCGCCCGCGGATTTCACGCTGTCGATCAGGCCGACGCCTTGGCCGACAAAATAGCTGACGAGGTCGCGCGCCTGTGCATTGCCTGATGCGGCGGAGCGATCGATGGAGTTGAAGGCGTCGCGGCTGATAATGCTCTGCAATGGCATCGGCAGCGTGCCGGGACTGTCGGGGCCGCGGTCCCAGGCATCGGTCCAGACCGAACGCAACTGCCGCGCCGGTTTCCCGGTGCGACCCTTGGAGCGGACGGCGTCGCGCGAGGAAGCTGCGATCATCTTCTCGCGAAAAATTTCGGTGGTTTCGGATTCGACCGTCGCCAGCCACACCGAGCCGGTCCAGACACCGGCGGCGCCCATCGCCATGCACGCCGCCATCTGGCGCCCGGTCATGATGCCGCCCGCGGCCAGCACCGGCACGTCGCGGATCGGTTTGATCGCCTTGATCACCTCCGGCACCAGCACCATGGTGGAAACCTCGCCGCAATGGCCGCCGGCCTCGGTGCCTTGCACCACCA
>WNFN01115557.1_pt1 | contig 12912 bp, 8 predicted proteins | sample 5400161 | NCBI WGS metagenome assembly WNFN01 (sample SAMN13153353, study PRJNA577476) | soil metagenome | isolation source: 80 cm saprolite on Douglas fir-dominated hillslope | place: USA:California | collected 2013-09-17
CGTCCTGGACCGAGCCCGGGCCGCCATCCGCGCGCGCGAAGACATGCGGCTGGCCCGCACGCGTCTTTTCGGGATGGTTCGGCGCCTGTTCCTCCGGCTCGGCGGCCTGCTCGAGCGGCAGCAGATCCTGGAGACTGCGTCCGACGTCCACTACCTCACCATCGAGGAGCTGTTGGACCTTGGCCGGGGCACGGGCGTGACCGGGAACCTCGCGGGGCTCGTCGCGCTCCGCAAGGCCGACTATGCGCGCTACGCGGACCTCGCGGCGCCCTCGCGGCGGGAGACGACGGGCATCCCACAGTGCAGTCCCGTTCCACCTGCGGATGCGGTGCCGGACGCGCGCGCGGTGCTGAAGGGCACCGGCTGTTCGGCCGGCGTCGCGACCGGCCGGGCCGCGGTCGTGATCGATCCGGAGCACACGGTGGCCGGCCGCGACTCCATCCTCGTCGCGCGATCCACCGATCCGGGTTGGGTTTTCCTCATGATGTCGGCGGCCGGGATCGTGGTGGAGAGGGGGGAGCCTCCTCTCGCACACCGCCATCATCGGCCGCGAGCTGGGGATCCCGACCGTGGTGGGTGCCACCGGCGCCACCACGCTCATCCCGGAAGGCGCCACCCTCTCCATCGACGGCAGCACCGGAGACGTGCGATGGGCCTCGTGACCTTCACCTTCGAAAGAGAGCCGACGGGCCGCTTCATCGATCTCGGGTACGACCTCTATCGCGGCGACCCGGGCTGGGTGCCGCCGCTCCGGGTGGAGCTCGAAGCGCAGCTCTCTCCCGCCTTCCCGTTCTACGCGCGGCCGGGCAACGACCATCGGCGCTTCCTCGCCATGGCGCGGGGGCACGCCGTCGCACGCGTCATGGCCACCGTGGACGGCGCGCGGCGCGGCGAGGACGGCGCCTCGGAAGGAGCGGTCGGATTCTTCGAGGCCGTGCACGACGACGGGGCCGCGGAGGACGTCCTGGGCGCCGCCGTCGAATGGCTGCACGCCGCCCACGGTGTGCGGCGCGTCCGCGGGCCGGTCAACTTCGACATCTGGCACGGCTATCGGTTCATGACGCGCGGCTTCGAGCGCGCGCGGTTCTTCGGCGAGCCGTGCAACAAGCCCCATTACCCGCACGTGTTCGAGCGCCTCGGGTTCGCGGTGTGCCGCCGCTGGAGCTCGTTCGAGCTTCCCGGCTCCCTCCCCGCGGAGGGGCTGTCCTCTTCGCGCGGGTCCTCCTGGCGCGACTTCGTGGCGCGCGGCTACCGGTTCGAGGCCTTCGGCCACCATCCGTTCGACGTGAGCGTGGCCCTTCTTCACCACGTCTTGACGCAGTCGTTCTCGTCGTTCCCCGGCTACACGCCGATCGCGCTGGCCGAGTTCCGGGAGCTGATGAGCCTGGCCCGCTACGTCCTCCACCCGCGCTGCTCCACCTTCGTGTTCGACGAGGCGGGCGCGCTGGCGGGGTTCGCAGCCGTCCTCGTGGACGTGGCGGACGCCGTGCGCGCCATGAACGGAAGCAGCTCCCTCGCCGGACGCTTGAGGTTCCTCTGGCGCCGCCGGCACGCCAGCCGCCTGCTTCTCCACCTGGGCGGGATCACGCCCGCGGAGGCGCGACGGCACACCGGGCTCGCGCGCGCGGCGTTCCATCGCACGCTCGACTTGATACGCGCCGAGCGGTGCGACGCCGTGGTGGCATCCCTCGTCGCCCGGGGCAACCCGGTGCGCCGGCTGTACGGCGCCTACGCCAGAGACGCCGTCCGTGAATATGCCCTCTACGAGAGGGCCGCGTGACGGCGCCCGCGCTCGTGTACTACGACCGCGAGAGGGGCTCGTTCCGGACGGAGAAGGTGTACGCGCGAGGCTTCCTCCATTGGCTCTACAACGCGCGCGGCGGCGGCCTCCTGGCCTGGCTCGTGGTGGGCACGCCCTTGCCGTCGCGGCTGTGGGGGGCGCTGCAGCGGACCCGCTGGAGCGCGCGCCGCATCCCCGCCTTCGTCGAGCGGATGGCGATCGACATGTCGGAGTCGGCGCAGGGGACCGCGGAGTTCGGAAGCTTCCAGGAGTTCTTCGTCCGCCGCTGGCGCCCGGGCGCGAGGCCAGTCTGCTCCGAGCCCGGGGTGCTGGTCGCTCCCGCCGACGGGAAGGTGCTGGCCTACCCGCGCGTGGACGCGCGGGCGAGGTTCCGGATCAAACGCGCCCTGTTCGACCTGGAAGGCCTGATGCGTGACGACGCCCTGGCCGCGACGTTCGCGGGCGGCTCCATGATCGTCTGCCGGCTCGCCCTCGCCGACTTCCATCACTTCCAGTTCCCCGACTCGGGCACGCCCGGGGCCCCGCGCGTGATCCCTGGCCGCTACCACGCGGGCGGTCCCTACGCCGAGCGCCGCCTCGTCCCGTTCTTCGCCGAGAACCATCGGATGGTGACGCCGTTTCGCTCCGATCATTTCGGCCCCATGGCCATCGTGGACGTGGGCGCACTCACCGTCGGGTCGATCCGGCAGCGCTTCCAACCGGGGGCCCACGTCGAAAAGGGCGACCCCAAGGGCTGGTTCGAGCTGGGCGGGTCGACGGTGGTCCTTCTCTTCCGGGAGGGCGCCGTCGAGCTCGACGCGGACCTGTGCGCGCTGACCGCGCGGGAGATCGAGTGCTTCGTCCGCATGGGCCGGCCGCTGGGCCGGAGGGTCGCGGGTCACGGCATGCGCGCGGAGGAGCGGTGACGCCGGCGGCCGGCCGCTGGAGCCGGTGGATCGTGCGCCAGCGCTCTTTCGTCATCGGCGCCTGGCTCGCCCTGGGCACGGCTCTGCTGCCTCTGGCCGGGCGCGTCGAGGAGGAGCTGGAGGTCGTCTCGCGCATCCCGGGCAGCCCCTCCGCGGAGGTCGAAGAGATCCTGGCCACGCGGTTCGAATCGCCCTTCGCGCACAGCCTCCTGGTCGTGGCCGGCGGCGTGCCCGCACCCGACACGCCGAAGGGGCGGGAAGCCCTGAAGGACGTGGTGGCCGCCCTGGCCGGCGTGCCGGGGGTGACGCGCACGCTGTCGTATCTCGATTCCGCGGACGGGCTGTTCCTTCCGACCATCGGCGCCCGAGGGACGTTCGTCCTCGTCGGACTCGATCCGGCGCGCGCCCCCGAGGCCGGACTCATTCCGCGGCTGCGCGCTTCGACGGAGCCGGTCGCGCGGAGCTTGCGGCGACGATTCCCAGGGGCGACGGTCCGCTGGACGGGGGAAGCGGCCCTCAGCTTCGATCTACGACGCGCCACTACGAACGAGGTCAGGGCGGGCGAACGTCGGGCCGCGCCCGTCACCCTCGTCCTCCTCCTCCTGGCCTTCGGCGCAATGGTGGCCGCCCTGTTGCCCATCGCCTCCGGTGCGCTCGCGATCGTGCTGTCGCTGGGCGCGGCTACCCTGATCGCGCGCGTCTGGCCGCTCGCGGTCAGCCTGCAGAGCGTGGTGTCGATGCTCGGGCTCGGCCTGGGCATCGACTACGCCTTGCTCACCCTGAGCCGCTTCCGCGAGGCGCGGCAGGGTGGACTGGGCGCGCACGCGGCGGCCGCGCAGGCGGCCCAGCACGCTGGGCGCACCGTCGCCCTCTCGGGCACGGCGGTGGCGGTCGGGTTCCTGGGTCTGCTCCTCGTGCCCCTGAGCGGCTCCGTTCCGTCGCCGTGGGCGGCCTCCTCGCCGTCACGGCGTCGGTCCTGATCGCCACCACGCTCCTCCCCGCGCTTCTCGCCTGCCTGGGCGCGCGCGTGGACGCGGGCCGGCTCTTCCCCGCGCGTGCGGCAGGCGGTGGACGCGGATGGCAGCGCTGGGGATCCTGGGTGACCGCACACCCCGGCTGGGTCCTCCTCATCGCGGGAGCCCCCGTGATCGCGCTCGCCATGCAGGCTGGTCGGCTGCGCGCGGAGCTGCCTCGTGGGGACTGGCTGCCGGCCATGCAGTCCGCGAGCGCGCTGCGCGACCTGCGCGCGATGGGACGGGGTGGAATGGCCCAGGGCGTGCGCGTGATCCTGGAGCTGCCGGAAGACATCTCCGCCGTCGGCCCCGCCGGTTGGACGGCCACGCGGCGACTCGCGGACACGCTGGCCGCGGACGAGAGGGTCGCGCGCGTGCTCTGGCTGCGGACGGCCGCGGGCGAGCGCGGCGACGATCTGGCCTATGTGGCCCTCCTTCCCTCGTTCCTCAAGCACACCTTCGTGAGCGGCGAGGGCGACGCCGCCCTCCTCGAGATCATCCCTCGCGGCGACGTGGAACCGTCCGAGCTGTCGCGCCTGGTGCGCGAGCTGCGCCGAAAGGACGCCTCCGCCCTCGCCGGCGTCTGAGGCGCGCGGCTGCGCGTCGGGGGATTGCCCGGGTTCAACGCGGACTACGAGGATGCCGTGGCCGGACGGTCGTCGATGGTGGTGCTGCTCGTGGTCGCGGGCACGTTCGTCGCCCTCATGGTGAGCTTCCGCTCCGTGCTCGTGCCCGTGAAGGCGATCGCCCTCAACCTGCTTTCCGTGGGCGCGGCGTTCGGGGCCGTCGTCCTCGTGTTCCAGGAGGGACACGGTGCGTCCTGGGTGGGTCTGGCCGGACCGACGGGCGGCGTGTTCCCGGCGGTGCCGCTGCTCGTTTTCGCGATCGTGTTCGGGCTCAGCATGGACTACGAGGTCTTCCTGGTGGCGCGGATCGCGGAGGCCCGGAGCTCGGGCCTCCCGGAGGCGGCCGCGGTGGCGGCGGGCCTCGGCCGTACGGGCGGCGTCATCACGAGCGCGGCCGCCATCATGGTGGCAGTGTTCGGCGCGTTCGCGCTCGGGGATCTCCTCGTCGTCCGCATCCTCGGCTTCGCCCTGGCCGTGGCCGTCCTCCTGGACGCCACCCTCATCCGGATCGCAATCGGTCCCGCCCTGCTGTGCCTGGCCGGCCGCTGGAACTGGTGGCCGGGCCATCTGGATGTCCCGCCCGTGCCCACGGATGTGCCGCTCGCGCAACAGGGGTAGCCGTCCGAAGGAGGAAGCACATGCCGATATCGCGCACCATCGCTCGTGACCGGCTTGCCGCCATTCGTCGTCAGACCGAAGGGGCCTTTGGGGCGCGGCTCGGACCGCGTCCTCCTTGCGAGGCGCCATTGCCGCCGGCCATTCCCCGCGACCGGGAGGGCCGGCCCGCCCGCGCCGAGCGGCTGGCCCTGCTTGCGGCTCGAGGAGCGGCGCTGGACGTGCTGACGGGGGAGCGCACGGTCGTCCCGCCGGACGCGTTCCAGGGGAACGTGGAGAACTTCATCGGCATGGCCCAGGTTCCGGTGGGTGTCATCGGGCCGCTGCGCATCAACGGCCTGCACGCCCATGGCGATTTCTACGTGCCCCTCGCCACCACCGAGGGAGCGCTGGTGGCGTCCCACGCGCGCGGCGCCGCCGTCATCGGGCGCAGCGGGGGCGCACGTTCCCTCTGCGTCCTGCAGCGTGTGACGCGGGCGCCCCTCTTCCGCTTCCGCGACCTGATCGAGGCGGGCGCCTTCATCGCCTACGCCGTCGACTCGTTCGTGGAGTTGCAGGCGCGAGCGGCGGAGACGACCGACCACGGCCGGCTGGAGGACCTCCGGATCCATTGGGACGGCAACCTCGTCTACCTGCTGTTCGATTTCTCCACCGGCGACGCCGCCGGTCAGAACATGGTGACCATCGCCACCGACCGGCTGGCGGCTCACCTCGCGGAGACGGCGCCCGTCCGTCCGGCCTACTGGACCGTCGAGAGCAACCTCTCCGGCGACAAGAAGGCCTCGATCCTCGCCTTGCAGCACGTCCGGGGCCATCGCGTTCTCGCCGAGGTCGAGATCCCACGGGCGGTGGTGGAGGACAACCTGCATACGACGCCGGAGGCCATGGCCGCCTGCGGCCGCGACGCGCTGATGGCGGCCTCGCAAGCGGGGACCATCGGGGCGCAGGGACAGTTCGCCAACGGGCTCACCGCGCTCTTCATCGCCTGCGGCCAGGACGTGGCCTGCGTGGCGGAGGCGGCGGTGGGGACGTCGCGATTCGAGGTGACGGCGGACGGCCTCTACGCGGCGGTCTGCCTGCCCAGCCTCATCGTGGGGACGGTGGGCGGCGGGACGGGCCTCCCGACGGCCCGGGAGTGTCTCGCCCTCATGGGGTGCGTGGGCGACGGCACGGCCTCGAAGCTCGCGGAAATCGCGGCCGTGCTCGTCCTGGCCGGTGAGATCTCCATCGGCGCCGCCCTGGCCAGCGGCACCTTCACCCGCGCGCATGCCACGCTGGGCCGTAAGAGGCCGAGCGACGCGCGCGAAGCTACGTGCGTCGCGAAGTGACGGCGGCGCGAGCCCAGGCGCCGGGTGCGAGCATGCGGGCCATGCGCTCGGGATGCCGGATGCATTGCCCGGCCATCCAGGCGTCCGCTTCCGCGACCAGCGCGTGACCGGCGTCGCCGCCGGTCAGCTCGCCGCGTCCGCGGCGCGCGGCCGCGGCAAACAGGGCCATGTCGACGGCGGCCAGGCGCGCCTCCGCTTGCTCGACCTCGGAGAGGGCACGCTCACGGAGTCCGCGGGTGGCGGACGCGCCCGCACGCACGAGCAGGGCCAGCGCATCGCCCCAGGGCGTGTGCTGCCGCTCCAGCTCCCGCACCTGGCCGTCGACGTGCTCGAGGTGAGCGAGGGCGTCCGCGGGGGTGGCCGCGGCCGCGGCCAGGGCGACCCGCCGCCGCGCGCGTGAGAAGAAGCTGAGGATCAATCCGGCCTGGGGAAAGCGGTCCAGGGCGCGGGCGGCGCGTCGCCAGCCCTCCGGGATGGGCCCCGCCTCTTCCAACCCTTCGCCCGTGTACAGGGCGATGTCACGCCGTGCTCCGCTGAGCCAGAGCTGGCTGAAGTCGAACATCTTGGAGGTGCTGACGCCGATGCCGCGCTCGAGCTCGCGCCGGGCGCCGTGGGGATCGTCGGCGGCCAGCCAGGCCACGTGCGAAAAGCAGGCGACGCGGAGGTGCCGGGCCGCGAGCAGGTTGCCGCGGTCCTCGGCCCGTGCGAGGAGCCGGGGCAGCCGCCGGGACAGCTCCTCGATCTCGCCGAGCATGAACAAGGCCGCGAGCGCGTACATCTCGGCGTTGTCGGTCTCCCAGTTCGCGCCGACGCAGCGCTCCCGCAGGATGGCCGCCGCCTCGTCGCACAGGCGCCGCGCGTCCTTCCACCGTCCCTGCACCCACGCGCAGACGCCGTCCGCCATGGCGGCGAGGCCGAGCGCGTGCTCGTCCCCCAGCTCCGTGGCCAGCGCGCTCGCCGCCGCGAGCAGGCGCCCCACCCGGCCGCGCGCGCGCGTGCCGCCGAGCCCCACGAAGAGCGCCTCGAGGGCCAGGCCCCGGGCGATGCGATGCGGCTCTCCGGCACGCAGCGCGAGCTGCAGGCTTCGCGCCTGGAACTCGGCCGACCGGATCAAATCGAGAAGGCCGAGCCCGACGGCGATGGACCAGCAGGTGTCGATGCGGAGGAGGTCCCAGGCCGGGACGCGCGCCTCGTCACGCCGGCGGAACCGCAGGCCCTGCAGCCTCAGGAGCCAGCGCCGGAGGAGGAGCGAGCCGGCGCTGGAGATCGATGGCCTCCGCCGCATCCGTCCCCTCCATCGCGGCAAGATACGCGTCCGCGGATTCCCGGCCTCGGCCCGCGCTCGCGAGGGCGTCCCCGAGTTGAATGCGCAGTCGGTGGTCCTCCGGACGCAGGGCCGGGCGCAGCTCCAGCGCCAGCCGGAAGAGGCGCGCCGCGCGATCGAACGCGAGCGCGTCGGCGGCGGCATCCGCGGCCACCGCCGCGTAGTGCGACGCCTCCTCGGCGTGGCCGGCCTCGCGGAAATGCTCCGCCAGCCGCTCCGGGTCCGCCCGCGCGGAAGCGAGGAGCGCCGAGGCCAACCGCTCGTGGGTGCGTCGGGCTTCCTCCGGCTCGATGCCGCCGATGACGGCGGCGCGGATCCGGTCGTGGTAGGGCTCCACTTCCTCCCAGGCGCTGCTGCGGCGGGTGCGTATGAGATGGACGCCGCGCAGGGCGGCCAGGGCCGCCTCCGCCTCCTCGTCCAGCTCCGCCGCCTGGAAGGCGACGCTCAGCTCGAGGGGGCGGCCGGCGAGGGCCACCACGTGAAGCAGTCGGCGAGCGGAATCCGGCAGCTCGTCCGCCCGCCGGCGGATCAGGTCTTCGAGCATGGCTCCGCGACTCTCGCCCGCCCCGAACCGCGACAGCGCGTCGACGAGGAACGCGTTCCCCTGCGATTCGCGGGCGATGGCTTCGGCCCGCGCCTCCGTCCCCGGCTCCCGACCGAGCAGCGCGCTGGCCAGGGCGCGTGCGTCGTCGAGGGTCAGCTCGCCTACGGCCAGGTCCATCTTCTTCAGCGCCGCCGCATCGGGCGATTCGCGCAGGGGCAGCAGCAAGGCGAGCAGCGGGCTCGTCGTCGCCTCCTCCGTCCGATAGCACCCGATGATGAGGAGGGCGGGGGAGTCGGGCGGCTTCATCAGGTTCTCGAGCAAGGCCGAGCTGTCCGCGTCGCCCCACTGCATGTCGTCCATGACGATCACGACCGGACCCCGGTCGGCCAGCCGGACGAGGAGCTCGCGCAAGGCGGCGAAGGCCCGCCGCCGCCGCTCCTGGGAGTCCGGGATGTCGAGCACGGTGCGGCGCGCGCGGGTGACGCCCTGAACCTGGCGCAGGACGGGGAAGAGCCGCACGAGCGCGAGCACGTCGTGGGGCAGAAGGGCCTGGACGACGCTGGAAGGAAGCCGCCGCAGGTATTGGCTCAGGGCATCCACGACGCTGTCGAAGGCCTTGTAGGGCACGGACTCCCGCTCGTAGCACCGGCCGGAGAGGATCACGGGGGCCGGGCTTTCCCGACGCAGCTCGTCCAGGAAGCGCCGCACGAGTGCGGTCTTGCCCATGCCGGAGCCGCCGTGCACGCTCACGGTGATCGCGTGACCGGACCGGAGGATTGCGTAGGCCTCACGCAGCCGCGAGAGCTCCTCCGCTCTTCCCACGAAGGGAGCGGAGCTGGGAGGCGGAGCGACCGGCGCGGGGGTGACGACATCGACGGGGGCGGCTTCGAGCGGGCGCAGCCGACGTAGGACATCGGCCCCGGAGGGCCGTCGCGTTGGACGGCGGTGGAGGAGGTCGAGGCACAGCGCGCTCAGGTCCTCGGGAACGTCGGCAGCCAAGGTGCGCGGGGCGACCGGGTCCTCGAGCTGTTTGCGCCGGAGCACCTCGAACGCGGTGCCCCAGAAGGGGAGGGCCCCGGTGAGGCTTTCGTAGAGCATCACGCCGACGCTGTACCAGTCGCTGGCTTCGGTGAGCGGCTGCTCGGCCGCCTGCTCCGGCGCCATGTAGGCGGGCGTGCCCACGGCATCGAGGGTGTGCGTGATCCCCGAGCCCAGCTCGCGAATGAGCCCGAAGTCCAGCACCACCACGCGGCCTTCCGCGGTGACGAGCACGTTGGAAGGCTTGATGTCACGGTGCAGCTTGCCCGCCGAATGCAGGGCGCACACGCCTTCCGCGAGCTGCCGCAGCGCGGCGCGGAGCCGGTCGACGATGGGAGCGACGGGGGCGCCCGGAGGGAGGGCGGTCGGCAGGGCGGTGACGAAGCCAGCTTCGCTCCACGAGGACTCCCCGCGCATGAAGGCGCCGACCTCCGGCGTCGTCGGGGAGGAGAACGCGCTGGAGGCGCCGTCCGCCTCGCCGCCCCGGACGTGCTCGAGGAAGGTCACGCCGTCGATCCGTTCCATGGTGAAGAACCACTGCTCGCCTTCGGCCAGCAGCTCGTAGAGGCTGACGAGGTTGGGATGCGACACGTCGGCCAGGGCGCGGAACTCCTGCTTGAAGCGATAGAGAGTCCGGCCCGTCCCCACGCGAAGAGTCTTGAGGGCGACGCGGGTGTTGCGCTCGCGGTCCAGGGCGTCGTAGACGACGCCGAACGAGCCCGCGCCCAGCCGCCGCTGCACGAGGAACCGGTCGGTGCCGGCGAAGGACTCGGGATCGGCCAGTGGCATGATCGGCGCTTTCCGGCGCCCACGCGGACGATGGCGGCAGGCCAGGACGGGCGTACGATGGCGCCCATCTTCGGCGACGCCATGGTACCGCCGATCCACAGGTCGCATGAGACTTGAAGCCGGCCCGAAGACCGACTTGCCGGGCAATCCAGGCTCCGCGGCCACGGTGCGGGCAGCGGCCCTGGGTGCGGGCCTCCTCATCGCCCAGCAGGTGGCGGCGAAGGTGGTCCGGGATGCGTTCTACCTGTCGCAGTTCCCGGTCACCACCTTGCCCCTGGCTCTGGGGGCGAGCGCGGGCTTGTCCTTCGTCGCGGTGGCGGCTCTCTCCCGGACGATGGCGCGACGGCCGCCGGCGCGCCTGCTCCCGCCGCTGCTCTGGGGCAGCGCCGGCCTCCTGGTCGGCGAGTGGGGACTCAGCTTCGTCGCGCCGCGCGCGGCCGCCGCCCTGCTGTACCTCCACGTGGCGACCTTCGGGGCCACGCTCGTGTCCGCCTACTGGTCGCTCCTCAACGAGAGGTTCGATCCGCACGCGGCGCGGCGCGCCATGGGCACCATCGGGACCGGCGCCAGCCTGGGCGGGGTACTGGGTGGGGCGGGCACGTGGCGTGTGGCCGGGCTCGTGCGGGTGCCCACCCTGCTTCTCGGCCTGGCCGCGCTCCTCGCCTTGTGTGCGCTCGCCATCCGGGGCCTCGAGGGAACGGGGGCGGCCGCGGAGCCCTCACCGCCGCCGGCCGAAACCAAAGGGCAGTTCCGATGGCGCCTCTTCGGCCAGATCCCCTATCTCCGTTCGCTGGCCGCGCTCATCGCGCTCTGCGCGTTCATCGAGGCCCTCCTGGACTATGCGTTCAACGCCGCCGCCGTCACCCGTTTCGCGCGCGGAGAGGCCCTGGTCGGATTCTTCGCCGCGTTCCACACCGTGAGCGGCCTGCTGGCCCTCCTCGTCCAGGCCGCGCTCGTGCGCTCGTCGCTCACACGCCTGGGTCTGGCGGGGACGCTCGCCACCCATCCCCTCGGCGTGGCCGTCCTGGCCGGAGCGGTGGTGGCGGCGCCGCGGATGGGGACGATCGTCGCGTTGCGGGCGGCGGAAGCGGTGCTGCGGCATGCGACCGCACTCGTGCTGGCGGTGATGGGAGGCCACGCGACGCAGGGCCTGGCCGTGCTCGCCGGGGGGGGCGCGGTGCTCATGCTGGCCATCGCCCTGCGCTTCCATCGCGCCTACGTGATCGCGCTGGTGGACAGCCTGCGCGCGGGCGCCGTGCGGCTCGAGGAGGCGGAAGTCGTCGATGCGACGACGCGGCAGACGATGGAGACATACTCACGGGCCGAGCCGGCGGCCTCACCCAGGACGCCGCCGGCCGCTCCGAGCCTCGCGCCGGCCGGATCGCCGGAGGATGCGGATGCGAACGTGCGCCGAGCCGCCGACCTGCGGTCCGGCGACATCGTCCGGATCCGGGGTGCCCTCTCCCAGGGGCTCGTCGAGCCGGCGCTGGTGGCGGCGGCTCTGCCCCTGCTCCGGCGGGACGACCTGTTCGGCGACGTGATTCCCGCCCTGCGCCGCGCTGCGCCCGCGTGCACGGGCCAGCTCCTCGATGCGCTGCTGGACGAGCGCGTCGATCCGGTGATCCGGCGGAGGATCCCGCGCGTGCTGGCGTCGGTGCCGACGCAGCGCGCGGCCGACGGGCTGCTGGCGGGGCTGGAATCCGAACGCCTGGACCTGCGCTACCGCTGCGCGCAGGCGCTCGTCCGGCTGAGCCAGCGCGCGGCGGTGTCGATTCCCGCGGGAAGGGTCTTCGCGGTGGCCCGCCGCGAGATCGACGGGATGGGCGTGGGCGGAGGCAGCCGCCTCGAGCACGTGTTCGCCGTCCTCTCGCTCGCCCTCGAGCGCGAGCCCATCGAGATCGCGCTGCGCGCGCTGCGGGGGCGCGACCCCACGCTGCGGGGGACCGCTCTCGAGTACCTCGATCACGTGCTCCCGCCCGGCATTCGCGAGGCGCTCTGGCCGCGCCTGGGCCTGACCACCGCGCCTCCGGCCCGGCGGCCCGTCGACGACGTCCGCGACGAGCTGCTCCGGTCGTCCTCGCGCTGGACGACGGGGGAAAGGCGGCTCCGGAGCAGCGCCGGCCCCTGAGGGTGGGGGTCCGCCCTCAGCCGTCGAGGCCGAGGCGCGTCATCTTGAGGGCCAGGCCGTTGCGCGAGACGCGCAGCAGCCGGGCCGCCTCCGTGCGGTTGCCCCCGGTGCGCGCGAGCGCTTCCTTGATGAGCCGCTCCTCGAGCGCGTCGACGTGAGGCTGCAGCTCGAGCGAGTCGGCCGCGGCCGCCTCGCGGCGAGGCCGGGGGGCGCGGATCTCGTCGCGCAGCATGCCGTACTCGATGGCCTCTCCGGCGAGGCAGCCGTGGAGGAGGCGCTGCAGCTCGTGCCCCAGCTCGCGTACGTTGCCCGGCCAGTCGTAATCGACGAGCGCGGCCAGGGCCTTCCCGGTGACGCCGCGGATCGGGTGGAATCCGCAGGACGGCCCCGCAGAGCCGGTAGAACAGGTCGGCGCGGAACTGCGCATCGTCGATGCGAGAGGCCAGGTCCACGTTCGTGGCCGACACGATCCTGAGATCGACGCGCAGGGCCGGCGCGGCCAGGGCCTCGACCTCTCCCGTCTCGAGGACGCGCAGCAGCTTCGCCTGAAGGCCGAGGCTCATGTCGCCGATCTCGTCCAGGAACAGCGTTCCGCCGTGCGCGACCTGGAACCGTCCCGGCCTCGCCGCCACCCCGGTCGCCGCGCCCTTGCCGACGCCGAAGAGCTCGGCCTCGAGCAGCTCGGCCGGGATGGCCGCGCAGTTGACGGCGACGAAGGGTCCGCTCGCACGCGAGGCCGACAGGTGAAGAGCGCGCGCGAAATCCTCCTTGCCGACACCCGTCTCCCCGATGAGGAGCACG
>WNFN01036056.1_pt1 | contig 12910 bp, 10 predicted proteins | sample 5400161 | NCBI WGS metagenome assembly WNFN01 (sample SAMN13153353, study PRJNA577476) | soil metagenome | isolation source: 80 cm saprolite on Douglas fir-dominated hillslope | place: USA:California | collected 2013-09-17
ACTGAAATGCTCAGATTGGATAAAGATTGAATCTTTATCTATAGTTGCAGCAGCAGATCTACTCCATAAAGCTGGCACTTACCTGCGAAAGCGAGCACGGTATTCAGAAGCGGAACCGCTCTTGAGGCAAGCCCTCATGATCCGCGAGCAGCACCTGGGTCTGGGGCCTGAGCATCTTGACACTGCAAAGACCCTGTACAATCTTGCGGCGCTCCACCGGCAGCAGAGCAATTACGAGGATGCAGAGATCTTGCACCTGCGCGCCCTCACGATCCGCGAGCAGCACCTGGGACCCGAGCATCCCGACATAGCAAGGAGTCTGAACAATCTTGCGCTTCTCTACTGGCAGTGGGGCAAGTATGAGCAGGCGGAACCGCTGTTTCAACGAGCGCTTGCGATCCGCGAGAAGCACCAGGACCTGGGACCCGAGCATCCCGACACGGCGGTGAGCATTCACAACCTGGCACTCCTCTACCGGCTCCAGGGCAGATTCAAGGAGGCTGAGCCGCTGTGTCGGCAAGCGCTTACGATCCGCAAGAAACACCCAGATCTGGGACCTGAGCATCACGACACAGCGAGGAGCATGAACAACTTGGCGGAACTCTATCGGCAACAGGGCAATTACGAGACGGAACTCTATCGGCAACAGCGTAAATACGAGCAAGCAGAACGCTTGTATAAGCGTGCCCTCGCAATCAAAGAGAAAAGCCTGGGAGCCAGGCATCCTGATAGGGCAAGAACCACTCACAACCTGGCGGAACTCTATCGGCAGCGGCGTAAATACGAGCAAGCAGAACGCTTGTATCAAGAAGCATTCGCAATCCAGGAAAAGTACTTAGGAGACGAGCATCCCGACACGGCTAGGACCCTGTGCAACCTGGCGGAACTCTATCGGCAACAGGGTAAGTACGAGCAAGCAAAACCCCGGCATCAGCGGGCCCTCGCGATCCGTGAACAGCACTTAGGAGCAGAGCACCCCGACACGGCTCAATCGCTTCATGGATTAGCAAAACTCTATCAGGCCCAGGGCAAATACGAGCAGGCGGAACCCTTGTATAAACGCGCTCTTGATATCCGGCAAAAACAATTAGGGCCGGATCATCCTGAGACACGGGACGAGCCACGAATCATAAGTAAAGTGGAGGAAAAGCCAACAAGGCGATGATTGCCATCGCCTTGTTTCCTGTCCAGCATGCAGGCCCTGCCGCCTCTTGTCGCCCAGACGGCGCAGCAAGAGGCCGAAACGGCGGAGATGCGCGTTAAAAACAAAAGAACTTTTAAATAGCCCTGCCATATACAACGGACGACGTTGCAATCACTCGCAAAGCAGCATACAATACCACTGGCAGCAGAAACGATAGGCGTGCCATCACACTTTTTGAGCAGGAAAGAATGGATGAAAGCAGTACAATTCACTCGTCCTGGCGGCCCCGAAGTTTTGCAGGTCGCCGAAGTAGCAGATCCTATCCCGACGCCGGAGGATGTGCTGATCGATGTCAAGGCTACAACCGTCAACCGCCTGGATCTTTTCCAGCGTGATGGGAGCCGGTCCGTCCCGGCTTTGCCCTTTACGCCCGGCTTAGAGGCTGCGGGCGTGGTTGTGACGGATAGCCAGGGCTTTCGCGCTGGTGATCGTGTGCAGACCACCTGGGCCTCCCGCGCGCGCGGCGGCGGCGGATACGCGAGCCGCATTGCCGTGCATGCGCACGACCTGGTGCGCATCCCGGATGAGGTCAGCTATGAAGAAGCTGCGGCAGTCGGTCTGACCGCCTCAACGGCCTGGATGGGCCTGTTCGACATTGGGCAACTGCGCGAAGGCGAGCGTGTCCTGATCTGGGCCTGCACCAGCGGCGTTGGCTCAATTGCTATCCAGCTGGCCAAGCAGGCCGGGGCCTGGGTGCTGGCCACCAGCGGCAGTGCAGAGAAAACGCAGGCCCTGCGCGACCTGGGCGCGGATCTGGTTGTGAACTATAAGGAGCAAAGCGTGGCCGAGGCTGCGCACACTGTCAATGGCGTCCATCTGGTGCTGGAACTGGTCGGCGGAACCTTGCAAGAGAGCATTGACGCCTGTACCTTTGAGGGCCGTGTGGTACTGATCGGCAACCTGGGTGGACAGAAGGCCACTGTCGATACACAAGCCTGGCGTTTGAAGCGTGTCAACGTGCTGGGCGGCGGCCTGATGCATACCTCGCCAGCCAACGAAGAGCGTATCCGCCAACTGGTCGCGAAAAAAATCGTCAAACCACAAATCGCGGCCACTCTGCCAGTTGAACAAGCCGCTGAAGCCCACCGCAAAATCGCCAATCACGAAATCATAGGCAAAATCGTCCTCGTGCATAGGAATTAAAGAGGTAAGCTCTGACTTGGCGCCTCCCAGACCTGCGCGGTTTTGTCGGCGGAACCGGAGACGATGAAACGCCCGTCGGGCGACCAGGCCACGCTGATCACGGGCGCGGTATGACCAGTATAGGTCATGAGCGTACTCCCATCAAACGCGCTCCAGACGCGCACCGTGCCATCGTCGGAAGCCGAGGCAATATACTGACCATCGGGCGAGGACGCTACAGCATTGACTGCTGCCGTGTGCCCGTTATACACGAGCAGCGTACCCCCACTGGCTGCCTCCCAGACGCGCACAGTCTGGTCAGTTGAGCCTGAAGCCAGGTAGACGCCGTCAGCCAGCCAGGTCAGGCTGGTTACCGAGGATGTGTGGCCATGATACACAGTATAGACTGCTCTATTACCATTGCTCACATCCCAGATCACCACGCTCTGGTCCAGCGAGCCGCTTGCAAGATACCAGCCATCGGGTGAATAGGCCAGGCTGGTAATGCCACCTGTTTGATACTTGAGGGGAGTAGGGTCAGTGCGAACTCCATCCTGGATGAGCACTATGCCGTCGTCTCTCAGGCCAACTGCAACATACAGGGCAGACTGATCATTACCTATGTTCGGAGCCCAGGCCAGTGCATCCACAGTACTTGAGAAATACACATGGTCTCCCTCATCAGCGGCATCAGATGCCCGCCAGAATACATATTCGCCAGTCTCGCCAGAGATAAGATACGAGCCATCAGGCGACCAGGAGAGAGCGTGCACGGGCGTATGCTCATTACGGGTATAAGCCTTGTTGCCAATCTGGGCGCTCCAGATCTGCACGGTTTGATCGGCGGAAGCCGAGGCGATGCTCTGGCTATCGGGCGACCAGGCCAGCGCATTGACGGTATCAGTATGCCCCCTATAGAGAACCAGGGTCGGGTTTGTTGCGCTTGAGTTGTCCGAGCTACTTGCTCTGGACATGGTATAAGCCCCGAAGCCGCCCAGCACTACAGCGGCGCTGATACCCACCAGCACCCTGCGCCGGGTTAGTCGTTTGCGCTTTGGCTGCATGGCCTGCTGCATATTCCGAAATTGCTGCTGAAGCTGGATCTGTGGACCACCGCCAGCGGGGTAATTCTGTGGAACCGGCGGCTGCCAGATGCGCCGGCTATCATGTACACTGCTCCAACGCTGCCGGATGCGCTCAAACTCACGCGCAACATCCTGGGCACTCGCCGGGCGATTCTGCGGGTCACTAGCAAGCAGGCGATTGACCAGACTCTCCAGTTCCGCGCTGCCCGCCTGCCCGTTAAGATGCAGCGGAGGCAGGCCACGTGGCGTATCCGAGCGCGTATCCAGGCGAGCCAAGTGACTGCGTGTCCCGGCTCTGCCCTGCTATATAGTGGCGCGCAATGCCAAAATCAATCAAATACAGCTTGCCAGCAGGCGTGCGCATAATATTATCCGGCTTGAGGTCGCGAAAGATCAGCGGAGGATGCCGGCTGTGCAGGTAGGTCAGCACAGTACAGAGTTGCAGCCCGATCCCCAGGATCTCTTCCATCTGAAACGGCTTGCCCTGCACCCCACGGGTTTCCAGGTAGCTCTCCAGCGTCTGCCCCTCGATGTATTCCAGCACCAGATACCAATGATCGACATCGCTGAAATGATCGTATAAACGCGGCACCTGGGGATGGCTCAGCGCGGAAAGAGCCTCCACCTCGCGATTATACGTATTAGTGGCCTCGATTGTCTCCTCGGTGCCCAGGCCTTGCAGTGTAATCTGTTTGATGGCCACTGCCCGCCCATCCGCCTGTATATCCCAGCCACGATAGACCGCGCTATACCCTCCTGAACCAATCGTCGTCCCCTGGCGATAGCGCCCATGCAACAACGTCTCCTGCGCCTCAGTTTCCTCCCACACACTCGCCGGCAGAAGCTGATTACAGGCGAAACAATGCGTCTGCGTCTCATCATTCGCGGCCCCGCAGACCGGGCAAAAGCGCGTCGAAATCATCAAATCACCGCCCCTGGAAACCCCTGGACTTCAGCGATGGGGAGGAAAGAGGCATTTCTCTTGGGGAGTGCCGGGGGCTGCTCCTGTTGCGGGATCAGACCGATGTCGTAGCCATCCGCACGTTGCACCACGCGGCAATACCTGGCATTGATCCCATCCGCCGATGCCATGCGAAACGATCCGCTTTCCCGCACCGCCACGCGTCCTCGGTGGACACCACGGGTTTTGAGCAGCTTGCCGCGCGCCATTTCCGGCACCTCGGCCCGCACCAGATCACCCGCCTGAAATCCCTGCACGCGCTTGTGCCACATCAAATACCCGCGTGGGAACCCCGACCCATCAACCAGGGTCCGAGCATACCGGCCTCGTCCCTGTGCGCTGATGCTGACCGTGCGCATCGGCCTCACCTCGACGTCCACCAGATCCCCCACACACAGCGCATCGAGGGCATGATCCTTGCGCAAACCAAAACGGTCGCGGTTCCAGCGTGTGCGCCCACCGCTCCAGGTCCCCATCGGCAGTCCCAGACGCGTGAGGTGCTCCACCAGGGCGTACCTCGTGGCATTGACCGCCGCCGCGTCTTTCAACGGACGCCTGGCTTGCTGCTCCACCTCCGGGTGGCCGAACTCAGCCGCCGTCTGGTTGCCTTTGCGTTGGTTGCACTCGTGGCAACTGAGCACCAGATTAGAGACTCGATCGGAGCCCCCGCGACTGCGGGGCAGGACGTGATCGATCTCGAAGGGACAAGCGGTCACACCACAATACACACAGCGTCGGTGATATTTTTCCAGCAGAGGGTGCCGCGCTGGTACGCGACGCCGGACACCTCGGCATCTTGCAGTGCTTGCGTATCGAAGCGGACCCGTTCCACCTCGATGCGCGTCACCGGCGCCCAGCGCTGGTAACGGCGCGCCCAGGTCAGTACGTTACCGATCCGCGAGCGCAGCGATGGCGGAAGCCAACCGGCAGGACGACGCCGATTGAGAAAGCGCGGGGCTCGGTAGCGCAGATGAGCGCTGCGACGGCGACGACGGTAGCCTCTGCGGGTGTCCAGATGCTTTTTCACCTCCTGCCCTCGATGCGCCAGATGGGCCAGTTGGAGGGCATGATGCACTTCTCCGGCTTCCACGGACTCGACACGAGCCAGGGCGAGGCCTGTGGTTTGGCTGCCCGGATCAACTTTGAGAACCACGGGTTGCACTGCGCTCTCTTCAATCCGGCGGTCTTTCAAGCGAATGCAGAACGGTTCCACCCGATGGATCACGGCTCGTTGGTGGGCCAGCAGCAGCCGTGCCCGTTTCTCTGAGCAGGGCATCAACGGCTGGTGGTGACGATCGACGACAAAAACGGACATCTCTTTTCTCTCCTTCCCAATGCCGGGACCCCGTAAGGGGCTGGTGACGGGTCCAGGCAGGCGTGCTTGGACCGCTCCTCTCGCCAACGTGACTCAGGCTTGTGGCATCCGGCGCACCGCTGACTTCCCCGAACCAGCTTTTAACGACGGACGGCAGGGCCAGGAACTGAGGTGGCATTCCTGGGTGCCATGACCAGAGCAACGGTTCTTCCTTCAACCCACCGGCCGACGATGGTCAGGAATGCAGGCTGGACAACGACAGGCTTGCTCTTCACAAGCCCCCGCCTGAAACGCGTGGGGCCGTTGACTTCTAGCGTGGCATCCTTTGCTGTATTTGGCACTTGTGCTTATTCATGACCAGTGTAGCATATCTATGTAGCGCTCACAAGTTACTTTTTTCAGCGGAGGCGGCAGCCAGAGAGGGGTCATCCGCAATTGCTGCCCGGGCAGCAATTGCGGATGACCCCTCTCTGGCTGCCGCCTCCGCTACTTCTGCTCTTCTTCCTCCAGGGTGACTTTCTGTCCTTCGGGCAGGACGCCGCCAGCGGCGGATACATCGAAGGAGAGGATGTTGATGTGGTGCTTGTGGTCGATGCCGCTCCAATCCAGGAAGAGCGTACCATTGCCATAGGCCAGGCCGGCTACGCCCGTACCGGTGGATTTCTCGTTCAACGTGATCTTGTTCGACCAGGTGATGGCATCGGTCGAGGTGATCAGGTTGAGCTTGTCATCATGGCCAATCCACGAGAGATAAAAAAAGCCGTCGCCATAGATCAGGCCCGGCGTAGCAGTGTGCGGGCTGCTATCCTTCAAAGTGCGCTTGTTCTCAAAGGTCCGTCCATCGTGCGATTCCAGCACATTGAGATGATCGTCGCGCCCAATCCAGGCCAGATACAGGCGATCGCTAGTGCCTGTGAGAGCCGGGCCAGCATCTTCGGAGCTCTCCTCTCCAACTGTCGTCTTCGTGTACTCGGCTAATTCTCCGTCAGCGGCCACATTGAACGAGGTGATATTCACATGGTTCTTACGGTCACGCCCGGTCCATGCCAGGTAGAGCCGATCGTTGGCAAAGGCCAGAGTTGGTGCGGCCTTGCGATGGGAGGTTTCGGAGACGGTGAATTTATTCGCCCAGTTCAAACCATCTGGCGATGAAATAATATTTACGAGATCATTGTGGTCAATCCAGGCCAGGAAAAGCAGCCCTTTGGCATAGACAACGGCGGGCCGCGTGCTTTTCAGGCTGCGCTCATTCGTCAGCTCGTGCTTCTCATTAAAGGATTTCCCGTCGGTCGAGGATGCAACATACAGGCTCTCATCGTTGCCTTCCCAGGCCAGATAAATGACATCTTCTCCATACGCAATGGGCATGTGGATTCCTCCTAAAAGTAGTGATCCAGAATAGACTGTTCGTTGATCAGAAAATTGCTGTTTCCCCGCTTCCCTCCTACCACAGATAATAACGAACAAGCAACCGGAATTCCGCAGATATCCTTACCGATTTCGTTCCCACAGGGATAAAAAGGGAGGCAAGTTCCCATGCAACCATTGGGAACTTGCCTCCCTTTTCGAGAGGGCTAAGGGCTAGGGATTCACACCCAGCCCCTTCTGGACATAGAGCGCCATGGGGTAATAGCCATCGGTGCCGCCAAAGGGGACGCGCCGCCACCACCAGTTCCAGACGCGTTGCGCGGCCAGGCCCAGATTAAATTTGGCGTTCGCTGGAGGATTATCGCCGTAGCTGAGCCAGAGCAGCGGTCCAACGCCAGTGCCCAGCGAGGGGTCCGCGCAGGAGAGCGAAGGAGTCTGGCCCGTCGCGCAGGCCGGCATCTTGTAACCTTCATCCCACCAGCTGCGCATCTTATACTCGTGGCCGTTGTACACCTTTGCATCGGGCACATAATCGTCGCCGCCAGTAATGATCACCGGGACGTTATTCACCCAGCTGGGGCAGGCCGTCGGGTAGTTAAAGCAGAGATTAGGATAGTCGCGCAGATACCAGGCTAGCGGCCAGACGCCATCCGTAGTAATGAGCGGATTAATATCGGTGGTCGTCTGCACATAGATCATCATCTCATGCGGGCCATCAGCGGGCTCAACGTATGTCACCTCGTACATATTATGCAGTGTGGGCAGCAAGAGCAACACAGCCATTACCACGCCAAAGACGCCCAGCGCAAACTGGCCAGTCCCAACACGCGGATGCGGCAAACCTTCCTGAGCCAACCTGTCCGCTCGCTCGTTCGCGGCAACGGCCCGCGCGTTCCGAGCCTGAGCAGAGAAGAAGCGCTCTTTAAGAAAGCTGTAGCAAGCCTGAACCGAAGGCTCCAAACCAAGCGCCGCCAGGATCATCATGGGCATTGTCATAAAGACCACCAGCCAGGGCATTTTTTCACCCGCCCAGGAGTAGATGAAGAAGTCACCCAAAAACCAGTAGACCAGGAAGAGGCGGAACGCGTTGGGTTTTCTAAGCGAGCGAACAATGCCCACAATGGCGAAAACCACGCCGATCTGCTCGTAGAGAGGAATCATCAACAGGTAATAGTACCAGGGCTGGCCACCACGCGCCACGTGCTGCTGCTCCAGCCAGTAATAAAGGCCCTTCCAGATACCATCGCCAATGCCGCCGGCAATATTTGTGAAAACAACGGTGAAGAGCAATAGGAAAATCGCGATGCCCACGATTAGCGCAAAGAACCAGTGCGTCCAGGGCATCGTCAAGATGGTGTCAAGCACCTGCTGGCGGCGGTCAACCAGCTTTGCCAGGCCGCGCCTGCCAGGCTGGACAATGCCATAGACCTCCAGAGCCAGGATACTAAAGACCACCAGGCCCAGCAAAATCCCCAGCCACGGCAGTATCCTGACAGTAATCGACTCCAGGTTGAGCAGATCCCTGTCGGCAATGGCCTGGTTATTATTAATAAAAGTCGACATTGTATTTAGCAGGCCGAAGAAAAACCTGGCCACAATGCCGAGAATCATGAAGTAGACCAGCACAAACAGGGGCGAAAAGGTACGCGGCAGGTAGCGCGCGGCCTCTGGATCGCCCAGCAACGCCCGCAGGGGCAGCTTTGAGCCAATCTCCCAGACAATCAGCGCCCCCAGAAAGCTGCCAAACACCGCAATCGTCAGGAAAGTCGCCTCACTGGTCGCATAGGAAAGCGCGAAACCAGCAGCGGCCAGCACCAGCCAGCCAATCTTGCGGTCGCGCACATAACGTCCCGTCGCCACGACCAGCAGCAAGGTAAAACAGGCCATATAGATGTCATCGCGCGCGAAACGCGAGAAGTAGACCATGCTAGGCGAAACCGCCAGGAGGAAGCAGGTCAGCCAGGCTCCCAACTTGCCCATATAATCGCGCAGGAAATAGGGCAGGCCAACCATATCTGCCGCTCCCAGCCACTGGCTGAGCTGATAAACCAGCGCAATCGCATGGAACTGGAACGGGCCGTGCAGAAGCGGATCATATTGATAGCAGCTATAGCCAATTGGCGGATTATTCAAACCGACGCACCAGCCCCAGTTTTGCAAATTGTGCAGCAATTGCAAAGAATAATACCCGTGCAGGCTCTCATCGTGATGCAAAGGCTTGGCGCCAAGGTCCCAGAAACGCAAGATCGTCCCTAGCAGAATCACAGCCCAGAACGGCGCCCAGGCAAGCAACTGCTCACGCGAAGGCCAGCGCCAGCCAGCAGAAGCCGGAGCGAACACCACTCCCGCCGGCGAATTCGAGAGAGGAAACTGATCCTCTTCCTCCTCCGCAGGATACTCGATAATCGCTGGCTCATGCGCCTCATTCGCAATCACCGCCGGCTCACCTGTCACATCTGTGATCACTGCCGGCTCGCTCGCCCTATTCGCAATCACTGTCGGCTCAGTTGTGATCGCTGTCGGCTCGTTCGCCTCAGTTGTGATCACTGTCGGCTCACCTGCCACATTCGTGATCGCCGTTGATTCATCCGCCTCGGCCAGATCGTCTTTAGCCGGTGTAAGATCTGTTGGCGTGTTAAACGCGGGCCGGGTGCTCTCAATTACGGTATCGGACAGATGTTCATCAGCCTCAGCCGCTGAGGGCAGATTCTCAGGGATCTCAGTCGCATCGAAGGATGGCGTACTCTCCTTGGATGCAACCTCACCCGGTTGTGTGTCATAACTTTTCAAAGACAAACACTCCTCGTAATGTGCAGGTTGACTCGCCAGCATGCAGCGCAGGCATCTGGAAACAATCGTCCCTTACGGAACCTGATAAATGGTCACACCATCATGTTGATAAACGATCCGCATAAATGAACCAAAACGTTGGAGATTCACCCCGGAAGGTACATACGTCTGTTGCTCTAGAGATCCAACGTAGAGATATTGCGCGTTATAGCGCGCCATCAAGCTCAGCACATCCTGCGACGACTTATCAGTATAGATCTGATTGACATCAGTGACCCGGCGCGAAAAATCAACCGAATTGAGGTCCCTGTTAATCCAGTTGACTCTCCATTGCCATTCATGGCCCTGCCAGTTAATCGGCGAGGGCAGGCCGGTAAAGATTGAGACACGGCCATAGAGACTATACTCGCCACCCGGTGCCTCAACAATCCCTGGATCGCCTGTGATATTGGCATTGATCCAACGAATAGCTGCGTAATCACCAGGACTGCTACTGCTGCTTTTCATATAATCCAGACCATCCAGGCTTAAATCGCGCGTAAAGCCTTCATAACGCTGATGCACCGCCGTCAACGGATAGACCGCGCCCATCAACAAAAAGAAAAGCAGAGCAGCCGACCAGAGCAGACGACTGGCAGTGGAGGTCCAGCGAGCAGACGGCAGGCGCACCCCTGTGGGACGCAAGCTGTCCAACACAAAATAGACGCCAGCTCCTCCGGCAATCGAGAGCAGCGCCCAGGCCTGGAAGTAGAGCTTGAACACCGTATTCATACGCGGCACTGAACCGGCAAACACATCCTTGACGAAGACGATTTCGCAAACCGCGACCAGGGCGCAGGCCACCGAGCCAAGCAAGAGCACAAATGAACGCTCGCGCTCTTTCAGATGATACAACGTTAGAATCGCGCCAACCGAGGCCAGCCCACCCGTCACCACAAAGGTCAGGCTATTTTTCAGCAGCACCAGCAGGATCAGACCAACCAGCAGCGTTGCCAGGAAACCTATCACACGCACATCTCGCCATCTCAGGCCAGAGAGGCTCAGCGTCTCCTGCTCCGACTCCAGCTCTTGAGCTTGAGCGGGAGGAATTGTCAGATCCAGGTCTTCAAGCCGAATATCCAGGTCATCCTGAGTATCAACCCCGGCCTCGCCCGGCGCGGACCCACGCAAGATCTCCAGAGCGGCCTGACCCGTTCTTTCCGCTCCCATAGGGGAAGAGGAAGAAGGAAGCGTATAGAGCACAGCTTCTTCAGCCGGGCGCGACTCCTCAGACCAGCCCGCAGAAGGCGGTGCAGGCACCTGAGGCGGGAGCAGACCACGCGCAGTATCAGCAAGGCGCTCCATCCAGCGCGGGCGGAAAAAGCTGCTCAGCAAGAATGAGAAGAAGACAAAGGCGAAAATGCCATATACCAGCACCTCATCGACCAACGGAGTACGATCAGAAGCACTAACCAGGCTAATGCCCTGCGCTGGTGACACAAAGTTCAGATAGAAAGGTGCGAACAGGAAAAACGAAAGCGAGCCCAGGGCTGCCCCGGCTGTAAAAAGATCCAGCGCAAAATCCCAACTCAAGCGCGACCCATGCGCCATCCACTGCTGTAGCACCAGGCAGACCAGCGCCAGTGCCAGGTACGTGGGATAGTCCCAGCCGTTCATAGCGTAAAGACTACCGATCAATAACGCCGTCATCCCCAACGTCAGCGGCATACGCCAGCCACGTCCAAAGGCCTGCAAACCCTGTCCCTTGTATTCCAAAAAGAGATTAAAAGAGAGCGCAATTCCAACAATCGTAAAGGCCAGAGCCAGCACATGCGCGTGGAAACAGGAGAGCAAAAAGCTAAACGCCGGAAATTCGTTGATGGTATTTGTAATCACGCGGGTGGCATTAAACCAGTAGTAATCAGGCAAATCACCGTGATTTTGCCACCAGGTTTGCGTAGCCGCCAGATTGCCAAGCACTTCGCCCAGCAAAATCGACAGAATGCCAAAGGGGATCGCACTACTCATCGTTGGGAGAACCCGCTGCGGGCGCGTGCTCAACTGGTCAGAGGACTGCTTGCGCTGGCGCCGATGATGCTGCGCCCAGGCTACCACGTTAGTGGTCACGCCGAAGAGATTGACCGCAGTCAGACCAAAGAACATGCAGATGCCCGTGTTAAAGGCCACCGAAGGCGACTGGCCCAGCAATTTGGCCAGCAGCGCAATGTTGTAGTGGGCATAATAATAGTAGTTGATCGGCTGTCCCGCGTACCACATATCGTTCGGTGGAAAATGCGGACTGCGCATGATCGCGGACAAAAAGCCCTCGTCCATGTACATCTCAAAACTATTGATGTCCGGTCCGGCAGAGCGTATCCAGCCCAGCAAAAAGACCATGCCGATGAAAATCAATTCAACACAGACGATGTAGAGATAATGAGAACTCACCAGTTCGAGCACCGTCTTACGCATCCGCAGCCAGCCGAACAGATTCAGCGCCAGGAGCATTAAAAGCACGCCCAGAATAAAAAGCTGGCTAAAGGGGAGGAATTGCAAAACCATCAGCGGCAGCCAGACGCTGAAAGCCAGTACTGACAGACCGATTGCCTTGCTAAACGCCCACCCACGATCGGGCAAGTTATGAAATACGGTAATTGTGAGCGGGAGGAAGACGATACCCAGGACTTCCATGATAGCCCACATTTGCAAAAGTTGTAACATTCGGCACTCTCTCGCGCAAAGTTTTGATTCCCTAATTCAGAAGGATACTCGTTTTGATTCCCTGTTCAGAAGGATACTATAGTACAAAGCCAGGCAAAACACAACGCCGTTTCTCATCTTACTATAAGGGGATTTTAACACCCGGTTTTTCTGTAATCAACGAAAAAAGAGGCTGAGAAGTTCCCTGCTCTCCCTGATTTGCAATTTTTGCCAGGGTTCTATAATTGTTTTAACAGCGGACGTTTGAAGGTGGATGGTGGTATGCGGAAAAAGCGCTTCTTTGAGCGAACTCTCCCTTTGTATCTTACTGGCTTTCTCTTGCTGATTATGCTGGGAACGGTCTTTACCCAGGCGAAGAATGCGGC
>WNFN01251354.1_pt2 | contig 12909 bp, 9 predicted proteins | sample 5400161 | NCBI WGS metagenome assembly WNFN01 (sample SAMN13153353, study PRJNA577476) | soil metagenome | isolation source: 80 cm saprolite on Douglas fir-dominated hillslope | place: USA:California | collected 2013-09-17
CCTCACGCCAGCTCACTGGCCAATTTCCCAACTACGATGCGGTGCTGCCGCGGGACAACAACAAATCGGTCACCGTCCATTGCGATGAGCTTTCCGCCGCCATCCAGCGTGTGGCCCAGTTCGCCGATGAACGCTCCAACGCCATCCGCATGCGCCTGGAGAAGAGCGAACTGAAAATTTCCTCTTCCAACACTGAGACCGGCGAGTCGGAAGATTCCATCGAGACCGCCTATACCGGCGATGGCATTGCCATCGGCTTCAACTCGCAATATCTGCTGGAATTCCTGAAGGTGGTGGGCGCGGGGGACGTCCGTTTCGAGTTCAAGGATGCGCAGTCAGCCGGCCAGCTTCGCCCCGATGAAGCAAGCGACAGCGAATACAAATACCGCTACGTGGTCATGCCCATGCGGATCTGAGGACCAAGCGCTTTTTCCGCACTGGGCTCACCCCAAAATGAAAAGGCCGGACAAGATGTCCGGTCTGATTTTTTTGCCACCTCGAGCTCAGTGAATTTTTCTGGCCAGCACCCGGTCCACAGTTTTTTCAATGCCGGGAAGAAAAGAATCCACAGAAGCCAATACGGAGTTCTTGTCTGCCGCCACCAGAGGAGCGGCGATTAGGGCCTCATTCCAGCGCTGGAAGATGAGCTTGCTAGGCGAATCGAGGACGTTCTTTCTGGCGGGTTCAGGGCGCGCGAAGCAAATTGCCCAGTACGTGACGACACCCAGATAAGAAACATTGTCCACGATGCCCAGCGCCGGAGTCCAGGCCGGGAAGTGTTCACGCAAATAGGGAAAGCTCAAACCAAGAGCCGCAAGAATGCCCAAACCCATACCAAGACTCACAGGGTAGCTACGCCAGGACAGAGCCAGACGCCGCTCAAATAGGAAGAAAAGGAGCAGCATGCCGCATTGCATCAGCCGAAGAACCTTTTCGACCATACCCACTGCAGCTAGGCATTTTGCCAACACCGGACCACCTGTGGCCGTGGCCGTCAAGACAGCTGCCAAAAGAAGGAAAACTGCCGCCCAGCCGAAAAGCATCTTTCCCAGATCAATTAATCCTGTATAGGGCTTGATGGCGTTCACAAAGAGCTCGTACATAAGGCCGAACTGCAGAACCATGAGCAGGCTGTTCAGCCCCGCCCATACCCAAAAGTAGTACTGACCCGACGAACTCATTGACGCCGCCAGGAAGCAGGCAGTGAGGACAAAGGCTGCTATCGCGGCATACGCGTTATAGACGAGAAAAACGGGAAAGTCGGAGCGCATTCTCCGCTTAACCAAAACTCCAAAAATCCACAATTGAAGGAGTGCGGCGAAAAGTGACACCGCTATGGTGGTCCATTCAAGCGCCGAGAGATTCACAAGGCTTGCCCTCCCCGAAAGGAGGGCAAGCATACTACTGCATCCGGGTGCCAGCAAGCACTCGTTTTTGCACGAAAGTACAAGTTATCAACTAGTTAACAGTGGCGTTACCTTGCTCAACAGCAACCTGTTCGTAATCAATAGTTTGCAAGCAAAAGATAACACCAAAGCGCGCTTTACTTTGCGCACATCCCTCCTCCTCCCCCCGAGCAAGGGATTTGAGAAGGCCGGGGCACAGGGCCAATGCTCGCGCGATCAAGGCTGGTTGAAGCGGAGACCGCGGCATAACCTGCAAACACCAGCAGAGCAAGAATTGATAAACGAAGTAGCTTTTTCATGGGGAAGGTTTCTCCTATGTTTTCCAGAGATTTCGATTAGGGTTTTGGTGGAGCACGTTTTTAGGCGCGCGGTGAGTATACAGTTGCAAAATGATCTTGCAAGCGCGATTTTGGACATTACCCCGGCTGTGCAAATCGGCATCGTTTTTGACCCTCACACCCGCCCTCAGCCAGCTTTCCTTGTGGTACAATATCAGGTGGCGCAAATATCCCCTAAACTGTTAACTTTCAGTAACTTGAGTCCGCTTCGCGGACCGTCATCTAAGCCCCGGAAGCGGCTTAATTTGCGCCCATCCAACAGGAGTTCAAGTGGCCACGAAAGAACCGGCAGCAGCAGCAAAAACCAAAGCAACACCCGAACCGAATAAGAGCAAGAAGGCCGGGAATGGAAACGGTAACTACACCGCCGAGGACATCAAAGTTCTCGAAGGCATGGAAGCTGTCCGCCTGCGCCCGGCCATGTACATCGGCTCCAACGGCGAGATGGGCCTGCATCACCTGGTGTACGAGGTGGTGGACAACTCCGTGGACGAGGCGCTGGCGGAATACGCCACTAAAATTGACGTGACCATACACATCGACAACTCCATCACCGTGGTGGACGATGGCCGCGGTATTCCCGTGGACGACATGGTGGTGGACGGAGAAAAAATTCCCGCCGCCCAGGTCGTCCTCACCACGCTGCATGCTGGTGGCAAGTTTGATACCTCAAGTTATAAAGTTTCAGGCGGGCTGCATGGCGTGGGCGTTTCCGTGGTCAATGCGCTCAGCCATCAGCTCGATCTGGAAATCTGGCGTGAGGGCCACGTCTGGGAGCAGGCCTACTCCAAGGGCCGCCCGCAGACCAAGTTCAAGAAAACCGGCACCACCAAGAAGCGCGGCACCAAGATCCACTTCTTGCCCGATAAAGAGATCTTCAGCACCACCGAATACAACTTTGACACTCTGGCCCAGCGCCTGCGTGAGCTGGCCTTCCTGAACAAGGGCCTGCAGATCACCTTGACCGACGAACGCCAGACCGACGCCAAGACCGGCGAGGCCAGGTGCCTGGAGTTCAAGTACAACGGCGGCATTGCCGAGTTCATCAAGCATCTGAACCGCGGCAAATCGGTGTTGCACGACCGGCCCATCTACATGGAAGCCGACCGCGATGGCGTGAACATGGAAATCGCGCTGCAATACAACGACGGCTATTCTGAGACCGTCTTCAGCTTCGCCAACAACATCAACACCGTGGACGGCGGTTCGCATCTCTCCGGCTTCCGCACCTCGCTCACCCGCACCATCAACTACGCCGGCCAGCAACTGGGTCTGTTCAAAGACGTCAAGGAAAACCTGACCGGCGACGACGTGCGCGAAGGTCTGGTGGCCGTGGTCAGCGTGAAGCTGCCGCAGCCACAGTTTGAAGGCCAGACCAAGGGCAAGTTGAATTCTGATATCGCCGGCGTAGTCCAGGCCTTTATCAACGAGCGCCTGGGCGCGTTCTTCGAGCAAAACCCGCCGGTGGCGCGCAAGATCATCAACAAGGCCATTGAGGCCGCGCGCGCGCGGGAAGCAGCGCGCAAAGCGCGCGATCTCACCCGCCGCAAAGGCGCGCTGGATGGCGGCGGGCTCCCAGGCAAGCTGGCCGATTGCTCCGAGCGCGACCCCAACCGTTGCGAACTGTTCCTGGTGGAGGGCGAGTCAGCCGGCGGCACCGCCAAGCAGGGACGCGACCGCCGCTTCCAAGCCATTCTGCCGCTGAAGGGCAAGATCCTCAACGTGGAAAAGGCCCGTTACGACAAGATGCTGGGCCATGAAGAAATCCGCGCCATGATTACCGCGCTGGGCACGGGAATCGGCAAGGACGATTTTGATCCTACCCGGGTTCGTTACGGGAAAGTCATCCTCATGACGGACGCCGACGTCGACGGTTCGCACATCCGCACCCTGCTGCTCACGTTTTTCTTCCGCCACATGAATGAGTTGATCAAGCGCGGCAACGTCTTTATCGCCCAGCCGCCGCTGTACGGCATCAAAAAAGGCAAAACGCAGCAGTACATCAAGGATGACCGCGAGTTTGTGCGCGTGATGGTCCGCCGGGCGGCGGAAGGCATGGTGGTCCGCTACGGCGATGGCGCGGCCAAAATGGAAGGCGCGGCCCTGGCCAAGTTCATGACCACTCTGAACGAATACCTTGGTTTTTTTGACAAAGTGGATAAGCGCATCCGCAATGAAAAGATCGCGGCGCTGCTGCCGCGGCTGGGGCTTTCCCAGCGCGCCGACTTTGAGGGCGACAAGAAGACGCCGCCTAAGAAGATCGAGAAGCTTGAAAGGGATTTAAACAAGTTGTCCAAAGACCAGCAGCTCAAGAACGTGGGCGCCTACTTCGACGAAGAGCATAATCTCTGGGGCGTACACTTCACTGACGCGCAGGGCGCCGAGCGCCAGATCAGCTGGGGCCTTGCGTCCACCCCCGAATACCGGCAGATGATCTCCAAGTTCAAGCAGATTGAGCCTTTCATGGAGCCGCCTTTTGTGGTGGAGCTCTCAGGCAAGAGCGCGAACGGCGATTCCGCCTCGGACTTGAGCGATGCCGAACGCGGCGACCTGGAAAAAGCCGCCAAGAAATCGTCCAAGGCGCCGGTGCGCCGCACCAAGGCGGAAGCGGAAGTGGTGGAGAAGCAATCGCCGCGTGAACTTTTCGACTACGTGCTCGCCGAAGGCAAAAAAGAATACAGCGTGCAGCGCTACAAAGGACTGGGCGAGATGAGCTCCGAGCAGCTCTGGCAAACCACCATGGACCCGGAAAAGCGCACGCTGCTTTCAGTGAAAGCCGAGGACATTGAGGCCTGCGAATCCATCTTTACTACGCTCATGGGCGAGGACGTGGAGGCCCGGCGCAAGTTCATCGAAGAGAACGCGCTGGACGTGAAGAACCTGGATATTTAATCAGCGGCAAATCTAAGCCGGCCGCGCCGGCCCCTCCGCGTCAGCGGGGACGATCAGAACTGGCTCGCGGCGTTGCGGATAGAAGAGCAGAAAACCCACGGTCATGAGCGTCCAAAAGATCAGGACGACAATGCTGCCCTCCGGACCCACGCTGCCGCCGCTGAGCCAGTCCGGGCCCTGGATATGCGGGTTGAGCAGGTGTCCCTGTGCCTGGATCCCGCTGTCACTCACGCCATAGAAGAAAGACTGTCCCCAGTCCCAGCCGGCATGCGCGCCTACCGCCAGCCATAGATTGCCGGTGCGCCGCAGCGTGACCGCGGCAAACAAGGCAAACAGGAAAACCCCGACAATTCCGATGTGAGTCTCGCCGCCATTGCCCATGTGGGCCCTAGCAAACAACACCGCCATGACAATCGCCGCCGGCCAGAACCCTATTCCTTCGGCCAAGCTGTAGAGCAAATAGCCGCGAAAAAGGAATTCCTCCACCAGCCCCACGGACAGAAACACCAGCCCCCAGACTGCTGCCCAAGACAAGATTGTTGCTCCATGCAGGGCCAGTCCGCCGAAATAGAACACGCCCAGCCCACGCATGATCAGCAGAACCATGGTGAGCGGGAGAAAGCCCCAGACCACGTATCCAATGACGAAGCGGGAAAGAACAGATTTGCTGAGTGGCAGGCCGTAAGTTCCCGTCTTGCGGCGCTCAATCTTGCTCATGATCCACGTGGCTAGCAGGATCCAAAGAAAGATGAGTGCCCCGCCGGCTAATTGCGCCCACGGTGAAATCACTGTCGTTGGAGCCGGGTTCGGTTGGGCTGGAACGAAGCGGGAAAGGCCCCAGACAAGCAGGCGCGGAATGCCCCACACGATCCCAAGAAAGATCAGCAGGCGCCAGCCGGCGCGCAAGCCGCGTTGGTTGAAAAAAACAAAGTTAGGTGGTGTTGCTGGAGGGGCTATCGTTTCCTGCTCTGGTTCCATTGTTCTTCCTGGTGAAGAAACGCGCAGCGCTAAACACCAAGCGCCAAGCGCTAGAAGGACTCTAACAGAGTAGGCTCGGAGGCGGGAACGGCCGCGCCGGGCTGTCCCGGCAAGTAGCGGGGATCGGCGCTCGTGTGCCGGGAAGCAACCACAATGGCGCCGTTCATCAGGCGCTCAAACTCGGAGATGGATTCCGGTTCAAATCCCGGGCGCGTGCGCATGCTGCGCAGCATCTCCACGGCCAACTGCATCTTGTACCAGCTCAGCACCTCGCGCGGCGTTTGTTCGGATTTGGCCGAGAGTACCTTGGCATAGGCACAGAGGAGCATACGCAGGGCGTCCACCATGCTCTTTAGCTCGCCGGCCAGTTCAAAATCCAGACTCATGTCGGCAGCAGGCGCTTCCTTGCCAGATTGCTCGGAAACAGCGAGCAGCGATTGCCCGAGTACCGTCATGTCCTCCAGTACGCGCCGGAGCTGCGCTGAAAGAAGGTCATTATCTCCGCCGATGTTGCTCATCGCTGCCCCCATGCTCATATCATCGGCAGCACCGCCATAAGGGTTTAGTGCTTTTTGCTCACATTTAGAGCGCCTAACGGGCATGGACTGAGTGCAAGACCGGCCCGCATGATACAAATTGAAACTCATGCTCCAGGCCGCAAAAGAATTCAGGATCGGCCGGCCGCAAATCTTTGCGGGCCTGATGCTGCTTGCGTTTCTCGCGCAATGTCTTTGGGTGGCCTGCAGCCGCAAGTTTTCTGACCTGGAGTATCAGTACATTGCTTCCGGGCTTTCTCGTGAGCCGGGCCAAGAGTACCGCATCAACTCTCCCTTCACTGGATGGGCAGCGGCCCTGCCGGTGCAGATCACCAGAATGATCAAAGCGGTGGCGCCGGCTTCGCTGAGTTCCGCTCTGTCTATCCCCAGGCCCTGGCTGATACGGCTTCCTTTTGTGGTCTTTGGAGTGTGGTTAGGCGGAGCCCTGTGGTGGGTGGCCCGCCGCCTGTTCGACGACGCCGGCGGCTACGTGGCCCTGGGACTTTACTGCTCTTCGCCCGCCATGGTCATGGTCAGCAGCAACATTGGCCCGGAGATCATTCTGGCCTGGAGCAGCTTCGGATTGATCTATACCGCCATCGGGGTGGCGCACACGCTGTATGCTCCGCCGCGCAAGTGGGCCGCCAGGGTGGTGATTCTGGGTTTCTCCATCGGCTTTGCTCTTTCTACGGCCTTGTGGTCTTTCACCCTGGTCTTGCTGGCTTTTGCCTTTATGGTCTATCTGGCGCCGGGACGCCGCCGTTCGGTGCTGATGGTTTTGCTGGGCGCCTCCGCCATTGCCTTGGCCGTCTTCGGATTCTTTGCCTGGTGGACGAGAGGCTCCGGCTTAAGTCCCCACGGTTGGCTCAGTCCACGGCCCACCCTGGAACTGGTGCGCAATCTAGGATTCGTATTTGCAGATGGCTACACGGACGCTAATCGGTACATTTTTGTGGCTTTATTTATTACCGCTTTGACGGTCTACGGCTGCTGGCCGCGCTCGCGTTATTTTGGCAATACCGCACCGCTGATTACGGCATTCGCGGCTGTCCTGCTGTTCGCCCTGGTTCCTGCCATCCACATCTGGGACGCAGCTCTAGGTCTCAGTTTTGTGTTTGTTTTTGTAGGCGGCATCGCGGCTGACTTGCTGGAAACCGGTTTCCGGCGCCCAGCAGCTTTAATTTTGACCGCAGGATTCCTGCTCCGTACCGTTCTGGGATTAATAGCGCTCAGCCGCTGGATACAGACACATTAAATCCTGTATGAATGCTGGACAGCGGGGTTTATCATAAGTTAAGTAGTTCTGGGCAGGTGTCATATGTTCCGACGGGCCATTTTCTCCGCACTCCTGGCATTGGTCTTGCAATCGCAAACTTTCAGCCAGGGTCCTCCGGCTTCCGTGACCTCACCCTCGGCGGATGGCAGGCCGAATGGCCTTCCCGCCAGCGTGCTTTCACCCCGGCCGCGCCCCTTCGGCGTGAATCCGCCGCTGAAACAGAGGCCCGTCTTTACTTCCCGAGGTCCACTGCGTCGCTTCGGCAACCCGCACGCACAACGTCGTATCTTGGCGCCAATTCCGGTGTTTTATCCGGTCTACTACCAAGGCTATGATTACGGCCCGAACGTGGCCGATCCCTATGGTGTAACCGATGCTGCATCTTCAGGCCGGTCTGCCGACAGCGATGCCGCTGTTGCCAGCAACGAAGAGGCCCTGCGCCAGGCTTACCTTCAGGGCGCGCGCGATGCCGCGGCACAGCAGCAGCAGGACAGCCGCTACGGCCAGCACTATCTAGACTCGCGCGAGGCCACCCGCTCCAAGCCGCCTGCGGCCAAACCAAACGTCGCCGGCGAGAAACCCTCCCCCAGCAAGAGCATCCAGAATGAGTCCGCGAGAGCGAACACGCCGGAAGTGGATAATTCGCCAGCGACGGTTTTCATCTTCAAAGACGGACGCCAGATTGAAATTCGCAATTACGCCATCATGGGCCAGACGCTTTACGATTTTTCCAGCAACCCGCTAAAGAAAATTCAGCTCGCTGACCTGGATAACGCGGCCACGCTCAAGGCCAATGACGATCGCGGCATTCAAGTGAAGTTGCCGTGAGCTAGATTTGCCAATTGGGTAATTTTGTAAATGAGTAATTCTGTTTTTCAATTACCAAATTACTCATTTACTAAATCCTTCTCCGCTTCCTCTTTTCCTCCGTGTTTCAAAGGTTTTTCCATCCGCCAAAATCACGTTTCCTGTGCTATAATTCTCTGTAATCTTCTGGTGCATAAACTATTGTAAATGCAAGCCTTTAGCTGAGAGTTCGGCGGTCAAAACAGGCCCGCCGGGCGTGCTTGCGGTGTGCCTGGAATGACGTGCCCAGAACGAGAAAAAAATCATGGCAGATGATCAAGATCCCCAACTCCCTTTAACTCCTCCCGGCGGTGATGGCGGACTTCCTCCCGGCTCTCCGGGCGCGGCCAACGTGCAGCCCATCAACATTGAAGAGGAGATGCGGCGGTCGTATCTCGACTACGCCATGTCAGTGATCATCGGCCGCGCGCTGCCCGATGTGCGTGACGGATTGAAGCCGGTGCACCGGCGCGTGCTTTACACCATGCAGGAGATGGGCCTGCACTACAACAAAAAGCACACCAAGGGCGCCAAGGTTGTGGGCCAGGCCATGGGCCAATACCATCCGCATGGCGATGCCGCCATCTACGACACGCTGGTGCGCATGGCCCAAAGTTTTTCGCTGCGTCATCCGCTGGTGGATGGGCAAGGCAACTTCGGTTCTGTGGATGGCGATCCGCCGGCGGCCATGCGTTACACCGAGTGCCGCCTAATGCGCATCGCCGGCGCGCTGATGGAAGACATTGACAAAGAGACCGTGGATTTTGTGCCTAACTACGACGAATCCACAGTCGAGCCTACCGTCCTGCCCACGCGCATTCCGAATCTGCTGGTCAACGGCTCCAACGGCATCGCCGTGGGCATGGCCACCAACATTCCGCCGCACAATCTCACTGAGATCGTGGAAGCCACCATCATGCTGGTGAACAATCCCGCCACCACGCTCAAAGAAATATTAAAAGTGGTCAAGGGCCCGGACTTCCCCACCGGCGCGTACATCTACGGCCGCAGCGGAATTGAAGCAGCCTACACTCACGGCCGCGGGCGCTTCATGATGCGCGCCAAGGCCGGCATTGAAGACATCGCCCAGGGACGCAAGGCCATCATCATCACCGAGATTCCTTACCAGGTGAACAAGGCCAAGATGGTGGAGCGTATTGCTCAACTGGTAAACGACAAGGTCATCGACGACATCTCCGACATCCGCGATGAATCGGATCGCGACGGCATGCGCGTTGTAGTCGAGCTCAAGCGCGGCGCCGAGGCCCAGATCATCCTCAACCAGCTCTACAAGCACACCCAGATGCAGGAAAGCTTCAGCATGATCTTCCTGGCTGTGGTCAACAATCAGCCCAAAGAGATGGGGCTGGTCCAGGCCATCCAGCACTTCATCGATCATCGCGTGGACGTGGTGCGCCGCCGCACGGTCTACTTGCTGGAAAAGGCCCGCGAGCGCGAACACGTTTTGGAAGGCTACAAGATCGCGCTCGACAATCTGGACGCGATCATCAAGATCATCCGCGCTTCCGGATCGCGCCAGGAAGCCAAAGACAACTTGCTGGCCGCTAAATACAAGATCGTGGACAAGCAGATTCAGAAAAAAGTTGGCGGCGCGGAAGGCCGGCTCAGCGCCCGCCAGGCTGACGCCATCCTGGAACTGCAGCTCTACCGCCTGACCCGTCTTTCTACGGAAGACCGAACTCACTGACGAATCCACCGAGATCACCCTGGAAGACCTGATCGCCGACGAACAGGTGATCGTGACCGTCTCCCACAGCGGATATCTCAAGCGCACGCCGCTCTCCACATATCGCCAGCAGCGGCGCGGCGGCACCGGGCGCACCGGCATGAAGACCCGCGAAGAAGATTTTGTCGAGTACCTGTTCGCCGCTTCGACCCATTCTTACCTGCTGATCTTCACCAACACCGGCCGTGTCTACTGGCTCAAGGTGTATGAGGTTCCCGATGTCGGCGCCGCGGGCAAGGGCAAACACATTGGCAACCTGGTGGCTTTGCAGCCGGGCGAGACCGTGCGCACGTTGCTGGAAGTCCGCAACCTGGAAGAAGAAAACCGCTATATCTTCTTCGCCACGCGCAACGGCACAGTAAAAAAGACCCCGGTCAAGGATTTCTCTAACGTGATGTCACGCGGCATCATCGCCATCGGCATTGAGAAAGAGGACGAGCTGGTAACGGTCCGCTTGACCGACGGCAACCAGATTGTCTTCCTGGCTTCGCATGAGGGTCAGGCCATCCGCTTCGACGAAGAGGACGTGCGCTCCATGGGCCGGCCTGCGTTCGGCGTCCGCGGCATGGACCTGGATGTTGATAAAAGCGGCAAGGGCGATTACATCGTGGGCATGGCCATCACCCCCAAGGACGGAGACGGCAAGAAGCAGACCAACGGCGCCGGCGAAGCCACGGACAAAGACGTGCCCAGCCTGATCCTGAGCGTCACCGAAAACGGCTACGGCAAACGCACCCCGGTGGACGCGTACCGCTTGCAGTCGCGCGGCGGCAAGGGCGTGATCAACGTCAAGACCACGGCGCGCAACGGCAGGGTGTCCGGCATCTTGCTGGTCGATGAGACTTCTGAAGCCATGCTGATCAGCCAGTTCGGCAAGATCATCCGCATTGACACCAAACAGATCCGCGAAGCCGGACGCTCGACCCAAGGCGTCCGCCTGCTGCAACTCGAAGCCGGCGACCGGGTCGCCTCAGCCGTGGTGCTCCAGGAAAAGGAAGTAGAAGAGAACGGGAGCTTGCTGCAGTAAGTTTAGATGCTTTCAAGAAACGCCTCCGCTAGGCGTTTTGGGGACTGTTGTAACCTCTGAAGGTAGCTCGAATCATCTGGCTTCAGCCTCTGAAGGTATCAGGACACGGCTTCCAGCCGTGCCGCCAGAGCAAAAAAGATTCGGGCTTTAGCCCCTGTTCTTCTTTTGCTTCTTGAAATAAGCTGACCCGTAAGGAAACTTCTCCGGCGAATCCACAAAACCTGCCTTCACAGGATTCATATCGATGTATTCCCGATGCTTGAGAAAGCTTCTCCGGTCAACAATGCGGATTTCAGAAAAGCCCTTTTGCCAGATTTCTCCCTGATGTTTAAGCTCCTTAAAGTCATGAACGGTAAATTTCCCTGAGCTGACATATGCGCGAAGCACTTCGATGAACAGCAAGGCCATCCGCTCGGTCTGAAACAAAAATCTTCCTTGAATCGTCTTCGAAGACACGAAGAACGTGCGCGAGATTCCTCGCAACTCGTTTGGGTCTGAGTTTCTTGCTGGTCTTGCCATAAACGGCGGCTAAAGCCAAATCTTTATATACCTTTTACGGCGCGACTGAAAGCCGCGCCCTGATACCTGCAGAGGCTGAAGCCCAGCGCAGCACAAAAATCCACGCTGCTACGGTAGCAATGTTCCTGAAACTGAGCTTGGGGCTTGCTGCAAATCCTTGCCAGTCTAAAGTCCTGCTGCGCCAAGGCCCTATTTTGGCGAAGGTTCACTCGCCGGAGCCGCGCTAGCCCGCTCCATCTTGAACATGAACGGATCGGGGATATAGCCGGTGATCACGCCGGTAATATCAATCATGCTACCCACCGCGGGAAGCATGGTGGCGGGCGGCGTGAAGCTGACGTGGATATCTGCGCGGTTGGCCGTTTGGTTCCCTTCGGTCAGGGCGGCATCCACGCCGTCGTTGGTGGCGGCAATCACTTTGACGCCGTTCAACCTGAGCATCACTTCGCCGTTCTTCTGTTTGTCCTGGATAAACGTCCACACCCTCTCGGCTGCTTCCTGATTGGCCGGCGAGCAGTCACGGTGCTGCAACACGAATTCATAGTCAGCGAACGAAAGGTCTTCCGGTTTGTTTTCCTTCACGGCTTGCACGGCGATTTCACAGAGTGTGCCCGCCTTGGTAATGGCCTTGGCCAGGTCCTCGGCGGATGGAGGAGCATTTTGTGACGCGACGGAAACCACAAACGGGTCCCAGCCGTCGTTACTTCCATGATATTTGCGGTACCTGGCTTTGGCGTAATCACCAATCTGCTTGGCCCCAGCCGCATTGTTCTGGGCCTGGGCCATATTGGCCGCCTTCACTGCATACCAGAACCCACTGATGTCGATGGGGGCCAATTCCATGAGGGCATACCCGAGCTGAAAAGTGTTCTGGAAGTCCGTGGAGTCAATTTGCAGGGCCTTCAAATAATTGTCCCGCGCAGCGCCGAATTCTTTGGCCTGAAGGTGGCCAAAACCGGCGGCGCCGTAGAAAATGAAGGACATCTGTGTACGCAGTTTCTGGAAATCAGCTTCCGATGTTCCCTCCGGTCGGGTCCACTTGCTCAGCCCGGCCAGTCCTCTTTCGGCATACGCCATCCCCTCTTTGGCGGCTTCCGGAGTTCCCGCAGCACGCTTGAGGTAAGCAAGAATCGCCAGCGCGCGCACGTTTCCAGGATCGATGGCAATAATGCGCTGGACCACGTCCTGTACTTTGGCCACGTTGCCGGTCTGCTGGTAGACGGCCATGGCCTGCTCCAGGGCTTCGATCTTGACGATGCTCTGCGGATACTGCTGGGCAAAGGCTTCCATGAGAGCGGCTTTTTTTACCGGGTCCGGCTCGTTCAGGGCCGCGATATACGCGTT
>WNFN01235815.1_pt1 | contig 12900 bp, 12 predicted proteins | sample 5400161 | NCBI WGS metagenome assembly WNFN01 (sample SAMN13153353, study PRJNA577476) | soil metagenome | isolation source: 80 cm saprolite on Douglas fir-dominated hillslope | place: USA:California | collected 2013-09-17
ACTTTTGCGCCACTATACACCTGTTACAGCCTCTTTCCGTTTAAGACCGACACAGTTTTCCCCACAGTCAGAGACCTTGGGAATTCATCACCCACGGTCGCTCAATTAACCAGTCCGCATTAGTCAGATCTTGTTTCAAAGAAATTACGACCCAGAAAGACCAATTTTGACGAGTTTTGGCAACGGGAATTTACGTCGGAAAGTATCGTTCCCTCACGCGCGACGAGAACTCAGATGCATTTCAGCGGATTTGATTCGACGAGCGCGAATCAGTAGCAAGCCCGAAGACCTCGTTTAGACCGTACTGAGTAGTGGCACGAACGCCTTCGGGCAAAAGCCTGCGGTCTTGTGGTATTCGCGCTGCGTCACGAATAGTGTCCGTTACGTTCTCGAATAAATCCGTGGCGGTATCCATTGCTGTCTTTACCGTTCTGGCCGGGATCCTCGGGCGCACCTGATCCTCCCATAAAGTTCGCAACTGAACCAGTGACCCACCGAACAACTCCAGCGTATCGTGAATGTACAATATGTCCTGCACCTTCTTTTCGGCATCTCGGCGTTTGTGGATCAAGAGCTTCTGAACAACGAAGCTCACTGGGTTCGGCACCAGCAGATCAACTGAGCGAGTGATCGGCATAGTCTCGGCCCCGATGCGAACAAGCCACGGCGCTTCTAAAAGCAGATCGAGGTGCCTCAACTTTTGCGCTGTGATACCTGCTTTCAAAACGGTCATGTCGCGTTGCCCATCGCGCCTCAGGCCGCTCCCTGTTTTTGCGGTTAGAAACTCCGCATAAAACCCGGCATCGTCCTCTCCTAGTCGGTAGTGCGCAACGGGCGGCGTGTACTCACCCGACAACTCTTCTTTGAAGCCCGCCTGGCTGAGGGCTTCCCGGAGATCGCCATCGAGCGGCGCACCTGGGGAGAAAGCCAGATCAACGTCGCGCGTGCGGAGCGGCTGGTACTCCTGAGCGGTTGCTAGCGGGTGGAACCGATGCAGCCGATGACCCCAACCGCCAACAATGACCACGTGAGTAAGCCACGGGCGGATCGCATCCACAAGGCGCGCGAAGTTGGCAAGGTCCTCCATTAACGCTTCTCCTTGATCACCCGCTCAAGCACTCTCTTGCGAATCAGGTCCGCCTGTTCGCGTCCGCGCGACGGATGCGAGGAGACGTCCACCCATACTTGTAGGACATCGGATGCCGCCATACCGTTGGGGCGGACTAGTCCGCGAAAGATCGACTGTGGAGCCGGAGCTTGGCGAAGGATAACGTCAGGAAGTTCGCCATGCCCACATCGTCGCAGATTCTTCCATGCCGAAAGGTTTGAGGGCTGAATGCGTTCGACATAAACGTACGGTGGCACGCCTTCTACGAACCCGAGCTTCAACGCTTCTGCCGCAGCGAACAACGCCAGACATGCACGACCGCTACCAAGCATTTTGCGGAGTTGTACGAGTGGGTCTCCTTTGACCAGGTACCGCATGGGCACTTCCTTGACCGATCGTAAGGCCGAAGCCTGCCATCGGCGAAAGAGATCGTCACGTCGTACGAGGTCCAAGTATGGACCTGACTCGGATAGATATCCTTCGTCTTGGAGTTGTTGCACGAAGCGAAACGCGCTCATCACGGACACCTTAGCGGCGGCCGCAAGTTGCGATGCGTTTCTGTACTGTCCGCGCGGAGCGGAAAGTAATTCCTCGGGAACCTCCGGTGCCAGCAGTACCTTCAGCATCCACTGGTTTAGATCAGAGAACAAGTGTCCGGAGATTCGCGGCGACTTCGACGCCCACGATGACACACGCGGAGCTTCCGCGTTGAGGCCCTCGAGGTGTGGGCCCCTAAACAAGCGGAGTCCTTCGAAATCGATGACGCCGGCGGCCGCGTCGGAGGCGTAGTGCTCTGCGAACTTTAAGACCTGGTCTGCGGCGCTTTGGCTGATCTTAGGCGCAGCGACTACCGCGAGAGGTGCCGCATTCTTACCCGCACCACGCAATGACTGGAGCACAGCCTGGGCAAAGAGGGGCACTAGACGATCACCACGGCCCTCGACAGCCGCTTTCACTTCGACCGCATACACAACTCCAGGACGCCGGACTATCATATCGAGCCGGGATTTCTGTCGGCGAGGTTCGCGCTCAACACGCCAACCGGCTTGCTCGAATATCTCGGCGAGCAGAGATTCGGCGCGTCGTCCTCGTTCAATTCCAGCGGATTCCTTGGGTTTTTCTGAGTTGTTCATGGCCTTAATGTAACCAGGAGTACTATCGTGGCCCTGATAATTATCACGGCCAAGGTAATTAACATGGCCATGTTAGCACTATGTCGACGTAAACTCAATCTATGGGTCGCGCCGTTCAGTCAATTGCAGTTCGGACAAGGAATACTCCTTCGACGGCCGTTTAGTGACGCATCAAAATGGTCTCTGCCCCGAGGCGGTAGCAATCAATCTTTGACAGCGGCTCCCAATCGAAGCGAGCGGGGTTCTGGATGGTGGTTACTTGAGGTTGCGACGTGCAGTTGAAGACGACGTATAGCCAGTAGTCATCGCTCAACCGTTGGGCCGTCTTGTATTCGTTAGCGGTAAGTGCGATCTCACCAACCGCCGCGCGCCCCTTTACCTCGATGAACCGAGTCTCGATCTGTTCTCGCGCGGTATCGGAGATCGGCCGGCGCGAGATCAGATCAAAGCCGCGAGTGTCGCTCTCTACACTTACGACCTTGCAACCTCGCGCCTCTTCAAAAGCAACAGCAGCCTGCACCGCGATTCGTTCGATGGTTGCGAATCTCAAATCAGCCTGAGCCTCTGTCCCGTTAGACGGTCGAACCACGCTGTAGCCGACAGCTTTGTACGCTTTCAAGCGCTTTTCGTACATGCGATTTAGCACTGGCACCGAAGCATCGACATAGTCATACACACGAACTACGAGTTTGTCTTCATGAAGACGATGAAGGCGCCCGACGTATTGTTGCAAAGTTCCACGCCACGAGATGGGCATAGCGAGGAACAGCGTGTCCAGCCTGGCGTCGTCGAAGCCTTCTCCAATGTAACGTCCGGTCGCGATGATGACCCGTTGCTGGTCTTCCGGAACTGCGCTGATCTCCGAAGCAAGCGCGTCACGTTGTTTTTTGCCCATTCCGCCCTTCATGACAAAAACGTTCGGCACCCGTCGCACTAGCTTCTCAAGCAAGAGCTGCACGTGCTCTGTGCGCTCCGTGAGCAAGAGCGGAAAGCGCCCATCTTCGATGGCGCCCACAACATCGGCTACGACAAGGTCGGTTCGCCGCTCGTCGTTAACGAGAGCAGCGTAGATATCTTGTATGCCTATGCCATTCCATTCAGGAGGCACCGTGAATTCGGTCAACCTGGGTATGACTTCGTATTGAAAGGCTGAAGCTGCGGCCTGCTTCTTACTGCTCACATTGAAGCGAATGGGGCCGCATTGCATAAGGATGATTGGGTGGTGGCCGTCTTTACGAACTGGAGTCGCCGTCAATCCGACGACGTATTTTGCCTTGACCTTTTTCAACACCCGCTCAAATGAGAACGCGGAAACATGGTGGCATTCATCAACGATCACCTGCCCGTATTCGGCCACTATGTCCTTCACCTCGCCCTTTCGAATCAGGCTCTGTATGACTGCTACGTCGAGGCGTCCAGTTTTTGTGGTCTTTCCGCCTCCAATCTGGCCGATTTCCTTGCTGCTGAGTCCGAGGAACAGCGCGAGTCGCTCCCGCCACTGATCCATTAGATGGCGTCGATGAACTAACACCAGCGTGTTCACTTTGCGTGACGCAATCAGCTGCGCAGCAACTGCCGTCTTACCAAACGCTGTCGGAGCGCAAAGGATTCCGTCATCGCAAGCAGTGAGAGCCTTGGCCGCCTCTGTCTGATCGGCACGACGATCGCCGTGGAAATCGACCTCGATGGGAACTCCGCTGAAGCGATGATCTGTAACTTCCACCGCGATGCGATGGCTCTCGAACCCATCGAGTACTTCTTTCAGCAAGCCACGGGGCAGAGCGATGTGATGAAGCAAGTCCTCAGCGCAAGCGATGACGCGGGGTTTGCCAAAAGTCGAAAGGCGCATCGCCTGGGCGCTGTAAAACTCCGGATTCTGAAACGCAGCCAGCCGAATCAAGCGATCTAGAAACGCATCAGGTAAGTCTTTCTTCTCGACGTAAATCAAGTTTCCAAGTTTGATTGATATGTTTGGCGGCAGCGGTTCCGTAATGGCCTTATCAGCGACCCGTCCAGAGGGAGGCAGGATCCACGGATCACTCACTTCATCGTAATCGGATGCGCTGTGCTTAATATTAACTACGTCGCCGGCTGGATAAACCTTGCGAAGAAGTGCTTGCGCTTCTTCCGGGGCCAATCGTTTAATCGAGGAAAGGAACGCCCACTGGTCGTTGTACGGCCGAAGTTGATCATCTACGAAGACGCTGTTGCCGTTTTCGCGAGGGCCGTGCTGTAAGGGCAAGGCTATGAGATTTCCAAATCCGCCCTTAGGCATCGTGTCCTGGCTCGGAAACAAGCGATCATAAGAATCGAGGCCCAGCGCGTAACGCCGCTCCATCGTGCGAGTCAAGATGGCGCTCGCGAGCTTTCTGGCCAACGCGGCTTGTACCGGACTTGCGAAGAATATCCAGACATGACCTCCGTTACCCGATCGTGAACGCTCCAACGACGCAGGCACGCCAGCCTCGTGACACATCTTCAAGAATGCGCAAGCATCTGATTCCCAGGTTTTCTTGTCGAAGTCTACTGCTACGAACCAACAGGTATCATCTTGTAGTAAAGGATAGAGTCCGATGGTTTGCTTTCCGAGCAGATGATCCCTGATCACTTCCTCGCTCAGAGGAAAGAGTTTGCTGTGGCGAAATGATTTCTTCTTGCCACGACCAGCGGAGGGTGCTTGGTCCCATTCGCGAATACCCGCCGGCGAATAGCCAGTCCTATCGTTTCTTCCTTCCCACCGGAGCGCGTAAACATCGTCTCTTCCACGAAACAAACTCCTGAACAGGGCGACCTTTAGTTCAGGCGGAGACTCAGCCGTTACGGTTGCCGACGTTCTTACATTCGTGTTGTGTGCCGAAGCCTGCTCAGCGCGTGAAGCCCGGTCGTTGCCCATGAATCAATCCCGTTAAAAAAGAGACCAGAAAAGACGCTTGTCCGCTCTCTAAATTATTGTCGCAAGGTGAGTATTGCTTACTACGTCACACATCGCCAAGAGATTGAAGAGTATCTGCAGCAGCAGGAAACAGCGGCCGATGCTCTTCAAGCGCAACTGGAGTCTAATCCTGCCTACCAAGCCGAGATCGCCGAACTACGGTCTCGTATGTTGGGCCGGTAGACTGCGGCTCAAGAGAACGGCGATGCAACGCCAATAGGGTAGACTGCGCTGCCATGCTGCGGTCGCTCATTGATCAAGATCTCATTGGCGAGCAGTTACGCACGTTGGCAGAGCTAAAAAGGTATGCCGGAGATTCTCGATCAACTTGAGCAACGTCGGCTGGAGTTTGAGCAGTAGAAACCAGAATCTTTTCCTTATTTCAGAAGTCTAGCCGGATCGTCCTCGAAGAAGTGACAGCCCTGATGTTCAAATGTCAGCAGTCCTGCACGCGGGCTGCCAGGATTGGCACACACACCCCAATCGGCGCCCAACGGCCACTCCAACGGCAGAAAGTGCAGGCAGCCGCATGAGCAGTCCGGCGCCCAATCAGTCTCGCGGCTGCGTTCGCCGTACGGTTCAAAGTCTGTCGGTAGATGCGCACATACATTATGTAACACGTCATGTAGGTTTTCCCGGCTCACAAAGTTCCTTTCAGATTTCTCGTTGAGCTACTTCCTTATGGCCAGTTCCACACGGAATTCTTGCCGCTGATCTCCGGTAGATAAATGCCATCCTGCTTGTCAGGACGAACGTACTTGACGAGGAACTCAACGATCCATTTCCGATCGCTATTCTGGCCGGGATTGGTAAACTCATTTCGTTCAACTCGCCATACGGCTCCTTCGACTGGATCGAGCGCGCCGTGGAAGCCATAAGTGTCGAGCGCCTGCATTGCGGCCTCAACACTCAGTGGCCCGCCGCGATGAATTACTGTTGGAGTAAAAAAGTCGCCGAGCTTTACACGGTTGATTAGGTCGTCATATCGCACGCGCTCTCTATTAACCATCAGATCGAATGCCACGAATGGCTCGTACTTAAGTTGATAACGAGTTCCGTGCGCTTGCATTAGCCATTCGCCGACTAAGCGTTCGCCGTCTCTCAACACCGCGAGAAAGCGATCCTAATTCGCATAGACCCATTGCGCGAATCGCCAGTGCTGCTCGAAAGGCGAAGTGTCGGCCACGTAGCCCGCGCGCACGAGCGGGTAGAGAACACCATCGAGTCGTGCCACTCCAACGTTCGTGCCATCAAGCTTCTCTTGCACAATTATGTGGTCGTGACGATCGCGCGCCTTAAAAGTTGCGATGCGCGCCTGGCCCAACTCACAAGAGTGATCTCCCGGCCCCATCCGACTGCCTGGCAGATGCGCGATGTGCCCGTAGTTTTTCATTCCTAATGGTTTTCTTCGTTCTTGCATGGCGATGGTATTTCTATTGGTTAACCCGAAACCGATGCAGTGCCCCTTACCCACCCTCGCCGGATGAAACAGATCAGCACGCGGTAGTTACATTGACATTACGCTGTGCCCCTGTGACTTTACTGGGCATGACTTGTGATTCGGGAATCGAACCCATTTGACACTGCCCCTAGCATCACCCAAGTGAGCTGCTTTAACAGCTTAATCCAACTTAACCAGTTGGCGGTTTGTACTCGCCCCTGTTTCTCTCCGGCTACCGACTGCATCGGTTACTCGACTAGCTCAGTCTGCCAGTTTAGTTCCTGAACGCGCGCGTCGAGATCGCGGTAATTCTTCGCCAGCTCGTCGGCACGCCTCTGAATCTCGGCAACGTTAATAGTCGAGATGTACTTTACCTCCGAGCGCGTGAAGCGTCCTTGCGTAATCGCGGCCGTTTGCGCCAGATCGGCGTAAGCAGTGCGTTGCAGCGCAAGTACATCGCGCTCAGCCAGTGCATCCGAGATCGTTCCGCGTCCGGCAAGAACGGTCGCCGAGTTCGTTTTGTTGATGCGCTTGATCAAATCGAGTAGCTCACTCGAAGCGCGTTCCAGTTCCGCGATCAGATCCTGCGGAGTCTCCGCCGGCGCATCGCCTTCCTGAACCTTCGCGTTCGTAAGTAGTCTCGACTTCAGTTGCGCGATTCTCTTCTGGCAATCAGCGCGTAGAATTAGTGCCTCTGCTAGCTTCATTTTCTTTCACCTCCAAATAGATTGCTTCTGATGTAAATGAATCGAAGTACCTTCCTGCGTTTGAAAAGATTGGCTGCGGGAGAAGGAGTCGGACCTTCATCTTCGGGTTCAAAGCCCGACGTGTTGCCGGTTACACCATCCCGCAAGAAGTTACAGAATTTCGGGGTACTGGGGTTCGAACCCAGAACCTTGCGCTAATCTGGCGCTAACACCGCTTATAAGGCGGGTGCTCTTCCAGTTGAGCTATGCCCCGTCGAAGTTGGTCGCGGTGGAAGGAATTGAACCGACATCGCTCGATTATCAATCGAGTGCTCTGGCCATTGAGCTACACCGCGCGAAGTGGTTGACCCGACGGGGCTCAAACCCGCACCTCACGGATTAAAAGGCCGCCGCTCTGTCACTCGAGCTCCGGGTCAATAGATTGGCTGTGGCGGAAGGACTCGAACCTTCGCATGGCCGCATTAACAGTGCGGTGCCTTACCAGCTTGGCTACGCCACAAAAATTGAATCTGGCTGCGGCGACGAGACTCGAACTCGTATCATCTCGTTTACAAGACGAGCGCTCTGGAGCCAATTGAGCTACATCGCCATCTGAAATTGGTGGACTGGGAGGGAGTCAAACCCTCACAAGAAGTTTGCAGGACTTCTATGCTGTCGGTTACATCACCAGCCCGAACATTTTGGTGGCTGTGGGTGGAGTCGAACCACCAACCTCGCGCTTATGAGACGCTTGCTCTAATCCCGTTTGAGCTACACAGCCGAGAAACCGCAAGTGCGATCCGATGTTGAGGAGCGTGAAGGTAACGCTCCATAATGAGGCAACGGCACAGATCGGTTAGGAGGTTTTGGAAAAACGTGGACGAAACTCTTTTTCGGACCTTATTACTACAAGGTGAAGGTCCCGAACTCGATTTTAAGCGGGATCAATACACCTTCAGCGGGGCCAACGACCAAGACAAGTCGAAACTGCTGAAAGATATTTTGACTTTCGGCAATTCTTGGCGGCTTGGTGCGGCGCATATCCTCATAGGCGTAGACGACTTGGGTAACGGCCAGCGCGATCCACGTGGGATTGCGAGCGGCGATCACATTGACGACGCCTCTATCCAACAATTTGTTAACAGCAAAACTAATCGACATCTGAAGTTTTCGTATCAGGCCTTCCAATTCGACGGAAAGAGTTTTGGCGTAATCAGTATTCCTAAGCAGAAAAGACCGTTTTATGTGAACAAAGATTACGGGATAGCAAAAGCCGGTGAAGTTTACTATCGGCGCGGTAGCAGTTGCGCAGTTGCTACTCCTGATGAGATTCACCAAATGGGCGTTGATGATGATAAAGAATTCCGAACGAGTCCGATCATCCATATTGAGTTGGCTGATCTTGCGCGTCGAACGGTATTAGGAACGGCGATACGACTCCTACCATCAAGCACGAGGCCCACGCAAGAGCCGATTATCCCGACGAGCTAGATACAAGTCACGGCATTCTCGCCAGCATTACGGAAAGGGTCAATAAGAACTACTGGCGCGAACTCGCTGATTACACTTCTAAGAAAAGGGCTTTCGCTCCGATTGGGTTAGTTGCCACGAATGCTGGCACTGAACTCGCTCGGAACGTTCGCCTGGAAGTCGTCCAGACAAAAAACTCGTCCTTAACCTTCATGGCTGAAGGAGACGTCCCAAGGTTCCCGCAGAGCAAAAGCGTACTCTTTACGCCGGAGCTTCCCCGATCTATCTTCAAAACTTTGAAGGCAACTCCTAAAGTACTAGATCACGGTGACCGATGGACTTTGACCATTGAGTTCGGTGACATCCAACCGAAGGCAAAGAGTTGGGTGGAAGATCCGGTCTTAGTCTCATCAAATGCGTCTGGCGTTCATACTTTGCAACTACGAATCTATGCCGACAACCTGAGTGAACCGCAAGAAAGCGAAATTCAACTGGAATTTGATGTTGAAGCTCGTCCGAAACTGACTCTAGAGAACTTGCGCGAGGTTGAGCGTCAATACTGGGAAGAACGCGAGGCAGAAATCGATGATTATCTCTCAAGTTAGTGCATCCGAATCGTCGAAATTTTGGAAGCCCGCGGAGGAGTTGAACCTCGTGCCTTTCCACCCAGCTCTTGCAGGTTCGGTTTAGAAGACCGATGCCGGGAACGCGGGCCAGACCTTGGAGGCGATGGTGAGATTCGAACTCACACACTGCTGTTTACGGGACAGCTGCTCTTCCAGTTGGAGCTACATCGCCGAACACTTGGCCAGGGCGTGAGGCCGGACCACGCCTCTTCGAACTCCACGATCCCAGACAGTCACCGTTCTGCCGGGATGAGTCACGCCCCGATAACTTGAGATCTGAATTTGGTGCCCAAGGAAGGACTTAAACCTTCAACCTCTGGTTTGTAGGACCAGCGCTCTATCAGTTGAGCTACTCGGGCAAGAGATGGTGGTCGGAGTTGGAATCGAACCAACCTTTCGGGCTTTTCAGACCCGCGCTAATCCGTCTCAGCTATCCGACCGTTAAGGAGGGCATGAACTTCTCACGCCCTCCGCTTTTGCTCGTTGTGCACCTTTTCAATGACGGCCCGATCATCGTGCACGTCCATGAAGAGGTACTTGCGCCACTCGGCTCTGGCTTCTTGCGTGCTTCTTCCGGCGTGCGATTGCTCTTCCGGTTGTTGCACTTGATGCAAGCCGTGACGATGTTTACGGGCGAGTTATCTCCGCCGCGCGAACGCGGCAGGATGTGATCGAGCGTTAGCTCTGCCACGCCCCTCTTTTCGCCGCAGTACTGGCAGCGGAACTTGTCGCGCATGTAAATTCTCAGGCGCTTCATGCCCGACTGTTCACGGCTGCGGCGAACATTGATGTAAGTGCGGCGGCGAATTACCGATGGCACTGGCCACTCATCATGCGCTGAACGTAGTACGCGATCGCCGTCCCATTCCTCGACGAAAACCGAGTTCTTGAAGGTCATGATGATTGCTCGCGCGACACTGACGGTGCCGAGCGGCTCGTAAGTTTGATTAAGCAGCAGAACTCTGCTGTTGAGTGCCATTACTCGGCACCTCCTTTCATTTGAATTGTTATCGCAATTACGGGGGGAACATTTGGAATCAAGAACGGCTCTGAGGCTTAACTCTCAACGCTCTTGAAGGTAATTGTTAATCGAGAAAAACGACTGCTCTCGCGCCTGCCGCCTGGTTCTCGGTGTTCATCAACACGCGATGCCAGCCATCGAGCACCACAGTCTTGTGATCTGGATGCCAGACGCGGCCACGGACATACACAGTTGCATCTCGCGTCATGCGAGACCAGTTCCAATTCCCTGCGTTTGGATTGGAGTTGATCAGCGCGGCATATTCACCTGCGAGTAATCCTCGCGGGTGACGGCTGCAGACATACACAAGTTCTCCTCCGGTTCGATACAGGAATTGACACATGTGTGGCTTGCCACCGCGTCCACGACTGATTGGCTCATTTCTCAAGACTAACTTTGGGTTGACGGATAGCTCAGGAGCGGGAACGAAGAACCACTCGCCCTGTCGCACGAATGCTTCGTTGCGACGACGCAGACGGTCTTTGGTGCGCTTAACCTTGCGACCAACGGCCGCGCGCACTTCTGATGGTTGCAGGGCTTCCATCGCGGAGACTACGTTCGACACGGATGCGCCTGGAACAGCGCAAACGAACCAATGTCGCTCGTCGTGACCGCAAAGAGACTTCTGCTTGCCATTGTCTCGTCGGGCCATCAGGAGCAGGTGCTTCAGACGCGGACGAATATCAATCACTTCATATTCAACCCGGTCCGAAGCCTCGACTCCGATGTCGAAGTATTCACCTCGTTGGTCGGATCGAATGTCGATCCCACGGTTTCGGCTAAAGGTCTCGCGAACTCTCACTCGCGCTCCCATGCGTTCAAACATGGTTTCTAACTGACTTTGCATACACTCTCTTTCTAGTTTTTGACGGACTCCGAATGGAGCCGCGTGATTGAATACAACACGGATGCTCGGACCGGCTCCCCCAGCTCGAAAGAATGTGCAAGCCGGCACTAACGACCGCGACCTTCCATCGCGTCGAGCGAATGAAAAGACCTCCGCGGATTGGTTTGGTACTTCTCTGACTTCATTTCGTCATCTCCTCTGGTTTAGGTTTGAGCAAGCGAACGCCTGCTCGTTGATTAAGAAATTGGAGCGCGCGGTGAGACTCGAACTCACGATACCGGATTTGCAATCCGGCGCCTTAGCCGCTTGGCGACACGCGCTGAATGGAACGGAAGGAGAGATTCGAACTCTCGAATCGAGTTTGGAAGACTCGCATGTTTCCAGCTACATCACTTCCGCGAGCGGCGCGAGTCAAGGTAACTCGCGCCTTGGTTGTGGGGTGAGATGATTGATCGGTAATGGAACTCCTGGCAGGACTTGAACCCGCAACCTCGACGTTCGAAGCGTCGCGCTCTTCCATTTGAGCTACAGGAGCGTGAAAAGAATTGGAGCATCGTACCGGATTCGAACCGGTGTCTCAGCGTTGGCAACGCCGTGTCTTGAACCAACTGACTAATAATTAGAGGGCGAGCGTGTTTGGTCGGGGAGGACAGAATTGAACTGTCACCACGAGTTCCCAGGACTCGGATGCTGCGTTACACCACACCCCGATGGACCAAAGGAATGAATGGGAGTCCTAGCACTTTTGTGCTGAATTTTCTGCAAGTATAATCAGGCAGTTCTATGAGGAGTCGTATTGTATAAAACCGCCTCAAAATTCTCTCAGAAGCAACGTTCTGGAAGTAAACGGAAGTACATCAGGCCAAACGATTCACCAAGGGCACGATTTATCCAGACACTTCACAACGCACCTAAAGCGAATCTTTTCTCTGATACGCGAGTAAGGATATACCACACACCCGGTACGAAGGATCGTGCGACTAAGGCTCGCGAGGAGCTTATTAGTCTCGGTGCAAGTGTTAACTTGATCGGGACAACCCCTTCTGCGGCCGAGAAATTTGCGGGAAAAATCTATTACTTTCCGCAACAACATGGATATCCGGCTGTCGCATACAAAATGGCGTTAAGCTTGAAGCGAATCGAGCCTTTGAGCGTTGCGAACGGAAGTTTGGTCAAGGCTCGTCGAGTCGATTACTCCATCTGGATTTGTTAGATGAATGCAAGTAATTGGTGCGCCAGGTGAGACTCGAACTCACAATCCCCTGCTTAAGAGGCAGGTGCCTTGATCCGATTTGGCTACTGACGCATGGCGGAACTGAACGGACTCGAACCGTCATCGACCTGATCGACAATCAGGTGCCTCACCTCTCGGCCACAGTTCCGTTTGAAAATTGGCAGCGCGTGTCGGATTTGAACCGACGATCGCCTGATTGAGAATCAGGTGGCTTGAACCTCTTGCCTAACGCGCCATTTGGGATTGGGGTGACCTGCGGAGTCGAACCGTCATCTCTGCATTCACAGTGCAGCGTGTTAACCGATTACACCAAGGCCACAGCAAACTTTTGGTAGCGTCGGAGAGACTCGAACTCTCTAAGGTTAGTTTGAAAAACTAACTGCGCGACTCTTTGCATTCGAC
>WNFN01075964.1_pt1 | contig 12878 bp, 12 predicted proteins | sample 5400161 | NCBI WGS metagenome assembly WNFN01 (sample SAMN13153353, study PRJNA577476) | soil metagenome | isolation source: 80 cm saprolite on Douglas fir-dominated hillslope | place: USA:California | collected 2013-09-17
GAATGTCATATTCCCAGCTGCCCATGCCGGCAATCTGCGCCGCGCTGGATAACATGGCTTGGAAGCGCCGTTGCTGGCCTTCCGCCCGCTCACGTCCGATTTGAATCACTTGCCGGGTGCGGACACTGTTCTCAATCAGCCATGAGATCGTTCCCATAATGAACCCTGCGACAAGAAGTCTGATCAGGCCGCTGCGGCCGATAGCAAAGCCATTGGGGGAAATGAAGTAATGATCGACAATCGCCAGTGCCGCGGCCGTTGACAACAGTCCCGCCCTTAAGCCGCCAAACCACGCTGCCACACTGGTTGAAAGATAGAAAGAGAAAAATGGGACTTGTGAACCAAGCTCAGGGATGAGAAAGTCGAAGGCGGCGGCGAGTCCGGTGAGTAACAACGCAACCCCGTATCGCACGGACGGAGGGCGAGGAAACTCGCGAGCTTGCTCTAGCTTTGTATTTTTCGCTTCCATGGCCGCTCAGGTGGAGCCTGGATCATCACAGATTCCTGGGAAGTTGCCTAAAGCCTAGCATGCGCTTTAAGAACGTTATTAGAACAATCTCTCAGATTAGGGATTTCTTAGGATTTATCGCTTACGGATGGCTCAAGTATCATCTTTTCAGTGCTCGACCTTTCTACTGAAGTCAAATTCGTCAAGGGCGTAGGCCCGCGCATCGCCGAATGGCTGGGGCAGAAGAACATCTCCACCGTCGAGGACCTGCTCTACTACCTGCCCTTTCGCTATGAAGACCGCCTCAACCCGCGCGGCATTGGCGAGCTGCGCGCGGGTGAAATGGCCACGGTCATCGCTGAGGTGCGCAACTCGGCCGTCTTTCGCACCCGCAACGGCATGCCTATCTTTGAACTTGTGGCCGGCCAGGGCCGCTCCACCCTCAAGTGCATCTGGTTCCACGGCGAATACCTGCGTGACCGCTTCAAGCCCGGCCAGCTCGTCGCGCTCTATGGCAAGGTGGAAGAAGGATGGAAAGGCCGCGGCCTGCAAATCAACCAACCACAATTTGAAGTTTTGGACGGCGCCGGCGAAGGCGAGCTCGACCTGGAAAGCGCCAAAGACATTGAGTCGCTCGAAGTCGGCCGCATCGTGCCTATCTATGAATCCGCGGCCAATACCAGGCTGACCTCGCGCTGGTTTCGTCGCATCATTTATGGCGCGTTGCAAAACCTGGCCCCGCAGATTCCTGATGGCGTCCCGCCCGCGCTCTGCCGCCGGCTCGATCTGCTGGACCGCCGCACCGCCTTTGAGCGCGCCCACTTTCCGCCGGAAGGAGAAGCGTTCGCCGCGCTGCAAAATTTCTCCACTCCCGCGCACCGGAGGCTGATCTTTGAGGAGCTATTTTTTCTCGAGGTCGGACTGGAACTCAAGCGCCGCAAGATGCGCTCCCGTCCGGGCATCGCTTTCGCGCTGACCGAAAGTGTTCGCCAGGCGGTTAAAAAAGTCCTACCCTTCCATCCCACGGCCGCGCAAAAGCGCGTGCTGAAAGAAATTGCGGAAGACATGCAGCGTCCTTCGCCCATGCGCCGGCTGCTTCAGGGCGACGTCGGCTCGGGCAAGACAATCGTCGCGCTCCAGGCCGCCGTCATTGCCATTGAAAACGGCTACCAGGTGGCCTTCATGGCGCCTACAGAGATCCTGGCCACGCAGCATTATTTTTCCGCGCGGCGCATTCTGGAAGACGTGGCGGGCTATCGCATCCTGCTGCTGACCGGCTCGCTTGATGAAGACATGAAACGCAGCGCCCGCCGTCATATTGCGCAGGGTAACGTGCACCTGGTCATCGGCACGCACGCGCTGATCCAGGAAAAAGTTGAGTTTCACGATCTCGGCTTGGTCATCGTGGACGAGCAGCACCGCTTCGGCGTGATGCAGCGCTTCAAGCTGATGAAAAAAGGCGAGGCCGAGCCGGATACCCTGGTCATGACCGCCACGCCCATACCACGCACGTTGGCGCTCACGCTCTATGGCGATCTCGATACCAGCGTGCTCGACGAGCTCCCACCCGGACGCACGCCCATCACCACGCGCAAAATTTCTGACCAGCGCGCCGCCGAGGTTTGGGACTTCGTGAAAAAGCAGGTCAAGCTTGGACGCCAGGCGTACGTTGTCTATCCCGTGATTGAAGGCGCTCCGGCGGAGCAGCAGGAGATGGAATTTGCCGCCGAACCCGCGGGTTCACGATCAAAGACCGGGCTCAAGGCTGCCATGCACATGTATGACGAGCTGCGAAAGAAAATCTTTCCTGATCTACGTGTCGGGCTGCTGCACGGCCGCCTGAGCCCTGAAGAAAAAGAAGAGACCATGCGCCGCTTCAAGGCCGGAGAAATTGACGTTCTGGTTGCGACCACCGTGATCGAGGTCGGCGTGGACGTGCCCAACGCCACTGTAATGGTGGTGGAGCACGCTGAGCGCTTCGGACTTTCACAGCTTCACCAGCTTCGCGGACGCATCGGCCGCGGCGCCGCCAAATCCTATTGCGTGCTCATGACCGGCGGCAAGGTCTCCCAGGAAGCCGAGCGCCGCCTCAATGAGATGGTGCGCACCCAGGATGGCTTTGAGATCGCTGAACTCGATCTCCAACTGCGCGGCCCCGGCGAATTCTTCGGTACCAAGCAGGCGGGCATGCCCGGCCTGCGCGTTGCCAACATTCTTCGCGATCGCCAGCTGCTGGAGTTGGCCAAAGCCGAGGCAGAAAAGCTGGTGCAGGAATCCGATCCCGAAATCAGCGTTGACGACCGCCATCGCGTGATGCAGCATCTCCGCCAGCACTGGCAAAGAAGGTACGGGCTGGTGGAGGTGGGGTAGGACTTTTTCTGGAACCCGAAGCGCAGCTCTTTCTGAAATCCCGAGCGGAGCGAGGGATCCCTATCAGCCTAAAAGTCGCACAGCCTGTTGATTTGCGTTGGATTCGTGTTCATTCGCGTGCATTCGCGGCGCCTAATCTTTGTTGCGATAGGGATCTCTCGCTACGCTCGAGATGTTAGAAAAGAGCTCGATCGTGAAATAATATTGCTTCCGATGACCACCGCCTCCAAATCCGATCTCTATCGCCTTCTCCCTTCAGTGGACGAACTGCTGAAGACCGCGGACCTTGCCGAACTCCTGGCCGACGAAGGCCAGCCGGCAGTCACCGAATCCGTCCGCGCCGTGCTGGCGAGCCTGCGAGAAGAGATCAACGCCGGAACTCTGGCAGCGCGCGAGTCGGTCGAGCTTGCGGTGGCGAACCTGCCCCAAGCTATTGCCCGCCACCTGAGCAGCGCGATGCAATTCTCTCTCAAGCCCGTCATTAACGCCACGGGAGTAATTCTGCACACCAATCTCGGCCGCGCGCCGCTGGCCGAAGCCGCCATCAAGCGCATCAGTGAAGTCGCCGGGCGCTACTCCAATCTGGAATTTGATGTCGCTGCGGGCGAGCGCGGCAAACGCGACGTCCACGTGGAGCGCCTTTTCTCCCGCCTGCTCAACCAGGAAAACGTAAGCGGCATTCGCACCGTGGTGGTGAACAATTGCGCCGCCGCGGTGATGCTGGCGCTGAACACGCTGGCCGAGGGCGGTGAGGTGATTGTCTCCCGCGGCGAGCTGGTGGAAATTGGCGGCTCTTTCCGCGTGCCTGACGTGATGGCCAAGTCCGGCGCGGTGCTGCGCGAGGTCGGCACCACCAACCGCACGCGACTGGCCGACTACGAACGCGCCATCAACGACAAAACTCGCTTGCTGCTGCGCGTGCATCGCTCCAACTTCGCCATCATCGGCTTTACTGAGCAGCCGTCACTCGACGACCTGGCCGGCCTCGGTCGCAAGCACAACATCCCGGTCATGGAAGATCTGGGTGGCGGCGCCATGGTTCCGCTGCGTGGCCTGGGCGTGAATGAAAGCGGCGTGATGGACAGCCTGCGCGCCGGCGTTGATCTGGTGACTTACAGCGGTGACAAGATGCTGGGCGGCCCGCAAGCCGGCCTGCTCAGCGGACGTGAAGCGCTCATCGGCCGCGTGCGCGCCAATCCTCTCTTCCGTGCTTTGCGCGTGGACAAGCTGACCTACGCCGCGCTGGAAGCCACGCTGATGGAGTACATCCGCCAGAACCACGATGCGATCCCATTTCTGCGCATGTTGCGGATGCCCGCCGAAGAAGTCCGCACGCGCGCGCAAGCCGTCCAGCAAAAGCTGACGGCTTCGGCCCATCTCAAGACTGAAATCGTTGCCGGCGAATCGCTGGTCGGCGGCGGCTCCGCCCCGACTTCTACCGTGCCCACGTTCTTATTGGCCATCACCGCTGGCGCTCTCAGCGCCGACGAGCTGGCTGCCCGCTTGCGCCGTCATGATCCGCCATTAATTGCGCGGGTGGAAGAGGGCCGCGTGCTTCTCGACTTCCGCACCGTTCTGGGGCTGGCTGAAGACGCCGAGATCGCGCGCGCGCTGCTCGAGATCGTAGCGTGATCCACAGCACAAGCAGTTTTTCCGCACTCAAGCACGCATATAATTCCTTCGATGGCTTCCTACATCGACTGGATACGCGCCTTTTGTCTCTCCTTGCCGCACGCCACGGAAGACGTACAGTGGGAGCATGACCTGTTGTTCCGGATTTCCGGCAAGATGTTTTGCGTCGCCAACATGGAGCCAGAGCTGGTCCCGACCAAGATTGCCTTCAAGTGCACGCCGGAAAAGTTTGCCGAGCTGGTGGAATTGGAAGGCATCATTCCCGCGCCCTATATGGCGCGCAATCACTGGGTGGCCATTTTGGAGTTGGACACGCTGCGCCAGCCCGAGCTCAAGGAGTTGATCGGCAACTCATATCAACTTGTACTGGAAAAGCTGCCCAAGAAGACCCAGTCCGCACTGAGCGCCAAGCCTGCCGCCAGGGCCGCCAAAACTAAACCACCACCGGCTGCGAAGCGCCGGAAGTAATCTGCTCCACGGCCTGCCGCGCCGACTTGATACAATCTGGCACGCCGATGCCGTGAAACGAATTGCCGATGATGTGGAAGCCAGGCATCTCCGCGATGATCTTCTCCATTGCAGCCACCCGTTCCAGATGTCCCGTTTCATACTGCGCCATGGCGCGGTCCCAGCGAAACGTGCGTGCAAATGTCGGACGGGCATCCAGGCCCAGAATGTCCTTGAGTTCCTGCTGCGCCATCGCCACAAAATCCCCATCGCTGTAGCTGAGCAGATCCGGCATGCGCGAACTGGAAAAGAAGCAGCGTAGCAGCCCGGCTCCTTCAGGCGCGCGATGGGAAAACTTTTTGTGTACAAACGTGCAGGCCATCATCTTACGGTTTTCCGATCGTGGCACCAGGAAGCCGTGACCGGGAGGCAGCTCAGCACTGTCATAAGCGAGGGCGACTGCTACTGACGACGTGTACTCGATTCGCGCCAGCCCTTCAATCAATGACGGGTGAAACTGGCGTAATATGGCTGCCGCTGCGGGTGCCGGAACAGCCAGAAGCACCACCTGAAATTGTTCCTTGATATCACCGGCCTCGACCTGCCAATCCTCATTCATCGGACGCAGCAGCAAATTCTGCTGCTGGAGACGCACCGACGATTTCGGCAAGGCCGAAACCAGCGCTTCCACCATCTGCTGCATTCCATTTTTTAGCGAGGTAAACAGCGGCTGCGGTTTTGCTCCCGGTTTGGCCGCGGCCTTGGCTTTGAGTGTCGCGCGCACCAGACTGCCGCTTTCGCGCTCCATTTCCCACCGGCCAGCAGGGGTTCGGCCACGCGGTCCACCATCTCCGGGCCGAAATGGCGGCGCACAAAGTCGCCGACAGATTCGTCCTCGCCGTCTCTGCGTCGGGCAGTCGAAAAAACCTCCGCCGCCATCCGCAATTTTGTTTTGAAAGAGAACAACGGAGTGGCAACCATGGGCCAGATGCGCGTCGGCACCATAAACTCCAGCCCTTGCGGGATGGGCACAAGCCGGCCTTTCACCAGGATGTAAGTCTTGCGTTCGCTGTCGTTCGAGCTGATGAGTTGATCTGCAAGCCCCAGGTCAGTACACAGCCGCGCTGCATCCGGCTTGATGGTCAGGAAAGAATCGGGTCCAGCTTCAAGAACGAAGCCATCCCGGCGCTCCGTCTGGATGACGCCGCCCAGGCGGTCAGATTTTTCAAACAGCGTCCATTGCAGTTGCGCGCCGCTCTGTCGCGCTTTTTCCAGGTAATAAGCCGCGGTAAGCCCGGCGATGCCGCTGCCGATGATCGCTACGCGCTTCATACCAGGGAGATGATTCCCGAGGCCCGGGCCAGCTCGGTTGAAGCCAGCCTGGCCAGCGCAGCGATAAACGTGGCCGAATCGTTCAGCGATTCCGGCCGCCACATCCTGAGCCCTTGTTCGCTGGCGAATTCGCGGAAGCCGATATCAATATCGTAGAGCACCTCAACGTGATCGCACACAAAACCGACCGGCGCAATCACCACGCCCTGGTGTCCCTGTCTCTTGAGTTCGAGCATGGCGCTTTCCACGGTCGGTCCCAGCCACGGTCCGCCGGACATGCCCTGGCTCTGGAAAGCGAAATGCAGCAGCTCCGGCGCAAGCCCCGCAACAAAGATCCCCGGGACCAGTTCGCCGACTTCATTGCTGGCGCGCTGCCAGACCGGCTCAAGCCGCTCGGCGAATGCCTGGACCAGCAGTGGATGGTCATGCCACGACTCCACGAAATGCATGGATGTCCCCGGCTTCAGCTCCGCCAGCAGCGCCTTGCGATACAAGCCCACACTAGTGGAGGAATTCTGCGGCGCCAGGCAGATGGCCACAACCAGATCAATGCCCTGGTCCGTCATCTGCCGCACTGCCTCGGCGATGAACGGCTTCCAGTTGCGCATGCCAACGTAAACCGGAAGTTTGAGCTGATTTTTCAGGCCTTCCGCCTGCTGCATGGTGATTTTCGTCAGGGGAGACTTGCCGATCAGCGAATAACGATGCGCAATTTCCTGGATCACCGAGTCCGGGACCGGCCTTCCGCCGGTGATGTACTTCATGAATTCGGGAACGTCGGCGGGAGAATCAGGGCTGCCATGGGCCAGCAACAGGACTGCCGATTTCTGACCGCTCATCGTACCGCTCCAGCCGAGGAATATCGTGGACTCAATTCTCTGACAAAATTGACCAGCGCGCGAACATTTTCCACCGGCGTTTCCGGCAGAATACCGTGCCCCAGATTAAAGATGTGCCCGGGACGTCCGGCCGCCTGCCGCAGGATGGCATCTGCGCGCTCGCGTAGTTCCTTTTGTCCGGCGAAGAGCAGAACGGGATCAAGATTGCCCTGCACGGCGCCTGCAAATTTCAGGCTGTTCCATGCCTGATCGAGCGGAAACCTCCAGTCCACGCCCATCACCTGCGCGCCCGTCTCTTTCATGGCGGGAAGGAGATCCTCCACGCTCAGGCAGCCCACCCAGCTATCAAAGATTTGCAGCGCGTCGGCTCCGGCAGTGGCCTGTTCCGCGGCGTATGCGGCCAGCACTTCCACCAGCTTGCGCATCAGCATTTCCCAGGCCGCAGTCTCCGTATACATCATCTTCTTTGTATGGACGTAATTGCGCGATCCGCCGCCCTCAATCATGTAGCTGGCCAGCGTAAAGGGAGCGCCGCAAAAGCCGATCACCGGCAGCTTGTCGCCAAAGTGTTTCACCACGCGCCGGACCGACTCGGCCACGTAGCCAAGCTCGGCGCTGCGGTTGGTGACAAGAACGTCAATGTCCTTCTTCACGCGCAGTGGCCGTTCGATGACGGGGCCTTCGCCGGCTTCAAAGTGGAATGGCATCCCCATGACTTCCAGAGGCAGAAGCAGGTCGGCAAAAATGATGGCCGCGTCCACGTCCAGCTTTTCCGCCGCCGTGATTGTGACCTCAGCCGCAATTTCCGGCGTCTTGCAAATCTCCAGGATGGAATGCTTTTTGCGCACGGCGCGGTATTCGGCCATATAGCGGCCGGCCTGGCGCATCAGCCAGATCGGGGTTACGTCCACCGGCTCGCAGCGGCAGGCGCGGACAAACCTTGAATTTGGCGCAGACATTACGCTTTTAAATCTACCACGGAGACACGGAGAGAACGGGAATCTTGACCACAGAGGACACAGAGAACATAGAGAGGAAGAGACCACAACAACCGATAACCGATACGCGAAGTGTTTAGGGCACGCTGTTAGGCGGGAAAAGTAGCTTCGGCTGTTCCTCCGTGTGCCTCTGTGCTCTCTGTGGTAGGTGTTGGTCTTTCTATAGGCCGTGCCCAGTTGTGAATTCGCAGATATCATTGAATCCCATGAAAAAGATCCTGCTTTCCTGGAGCAGCGGCAAAGACAGCGCGTGGGCGTTGCACGTGCTGCGCCAGCAGGGCGAGTACGAGGTCGCCGGCCTGATCACGACCATCAACTCTGCTTTTGATCGCGTGGCCATGCACGGTACGCGGCGGGCTTTGGTGGAAATGCAGGCCGCGGCGGCCGGCCTTCCGCTGATCGCGGCGCCGTTACCATGGCCATGCTCCAACGCCGACTACGAGCAGGCCATGAAACAAGTATGCGATCAAGCATTGGCGCAAGGCGTCAGCGCCATCGCTTTCGGAGATCTCTTCCTTGCCGATGTGCGCGCTTATCGCGAGAGCCAGCTCAAAGGAACTGGATTGGAGCCGCTCTTCCCCATCTGGCAGCTCCCGACGGACCAACTTGCCCGGCAGATGGTTGATGGCGGCCTCCGCGCCAAGCTGGTCTGCATCGATCCCAAGCAGCTCGACCCCGGCTTCGCAGGACGCGACTTTGACCTGCAATTCCTAAGCGAGCTTCCGGCCGGCGCTGATCCCTGCGGAGAGAATGGAGAATTCCATTCGTTCGTCTATGCAGGCCCAATGTTCAGTGGGCAGATTCCCATCGTCACAGGCGAAAAAGTGCAGCGGGACGGTTTCTGGTATTGTGACGTGCTGGCGGCTGCTTCGTTGCCTGGTTAAAGGAGACATAAACAATCATGATGATCGCGAACTTGATTGCTGCTACGACGGCGTTGACGTTGACCATCGCAAGTGTTGTAGCAGGGCAGACGAAAGAATCAGTGGAATCGGAGACCGCTCCGCCGAAATTGCTTGTATTGGTGTATCAGAGATTTTCGTTCGACAAAGGAAGCGACCGCGACAAATGGGAAATCGCCGCGGCGCGCGCTTGCCAAAAGCTGGCGGTCCCGAATTCGTGGATCGTGCTTGAATCGGTTACCGGCGAGCCGGAAGTGCTGTCATTCGATCCATTCGATTCGTTTGCGCAATTGGAAAAACCTCTTGCCGAGTGGGGACCGATCTATGCGACCCACCCGGAGCTGGGACGACTGCAAGCGCAGATTAACGCTGCTCTGGTGAGCCAGCGAACGGTGATCGCGGTGCGGCGAGACGACTTGAGCTACCGCGCGAATCGCATTGACCTATCGAAGGCCCGGTTCTTGCGCGTTCTCGAAGTGCGGCTGCATCCTGGCCGCGAGAACGAGTTCGCCGAAGCGTTTCAGAAGCTCAGCGCAGCTTACGAAAAAGCGGAATCGGATTTGCCGTGGGTGGTGTATCAGGTGAATCTAGGGATGCCTTCGCCCACGTTTCTGGCTTTCGTACCAATGAAAGTGGTGGGACAAAACGATGATTTGCTGAAGAGGCGCGGAAGTTTGCACACAGCGGAAGGCGAAGCTGCGGAGCGCATGCAACAGATCGCGCGCGAAGCGTACGCCAGGACGGAGAGCAATCTTTATTCCATCAACCCTGAAAAATCACACGTATCCAAAGAGTTTGCGGCGGGCGATCCGGAGTTCTGGACGCCCAAGCCACGGGTAACCCCTAAACCCGAGAGGAAAAAGTCCAGAAATTCAAAGGGCACAGACACCAAGCCAAGAAAGTAGCTTCACACCGGCACTTCATGGCGGCCATTAACATTTTGAATGGCGTCGGGCATATCACCGGTACCATTTTGGGAAAGGAATCGTTAGGTTCATTTCGCACTATCCGCGCCGGGATTCCATTTCTCTCCATAACTTCTGGGCGCATCATTGTTTTATCTTTAGTTACCTATTACCGTCGGGAAGGCCGTCGCGAGCTTCTAACCGTTGAAGCCCGGTTTAGATTCTGAAGGAACGATCCGACGTTAAGAATATTCTTAATCGTTCGAACCAGGGCAGCTCATTACGGTCCAGTCGAATCCCCGCTCCGCGTTACTCCCCTAATGTTACTTCCGATTTTAAAAAATATCTTATAACGACCAAAATGCTTAGAGCCCGCTACTTTTGCGATCCGATATTTGGTATGGTTGCTGTAAAGCAAAAAACGTCATCGCGAAGCCTCAGTCGCTTCGTCTATTACTCATTGGAATGTATCGAGTCGCGGATAAGCTTAAGGTAAGGTCTCAGGTGAAACCTGGAAAGCCGATCAGAATCCTGCTTCTGGAAGATGATCCTTTAGACGCAGAGCTATGTCTGCGCAAACTGAAGTCGTCTGACTTGGAATTTACCATCCACAGCGTTGGCGATCCAGACCAGTTCAAACTTGAGGTGGGTACAGGCCAGTACGATGTTGTCCTGGGAGACTACCGCCTTCCCAATTGGACAGGTTTGGATGCAGTGCGCTGGCTGCGGGCATCCGGCTCAACTCTTCCTTTCATTCTGGTGACCGGCACGCTCGGGGACGAGCTCGCGGTCGAATGTATCAGAGAGGGCGCCCACGACTACATCTTGAAAGACAAGATGGAGCGTCTCCCTTTCGCGATCGTGCGCATAATTGAGGAATGCCGGGTGCGCGCGGAGCGCGACCAGGCCGCGCGCGAACTGCGCCAGTCAGAGCAACAGTATTCCTCGATCATCCGCGGCGCACCGTATGGGATTTACCGCAATGACGAGCGAGGACGAATTTGAACGTTCAGACTGACATCTATGTCGAGCCACAGGAGCGCCGCGACATACTGAAAGAAATTGGGAACGGCAATACCTTCCATCGCACGGAAGTTAAATGGCGGCGCAAGGATGGCCGCACCATCATCGTGCGGGTGGCGGGGCGGCAGTTGGAGACGTTCAAAGGCGGCCCCACGGTTTACGAAGCCTTTATACAAGACATAACCGAGCAGCGCGTGATGGAGCAACAGTTTCAACAGGCGCAGAAGATGGAAGCCATCGGCCGCCTGGCGGGCGGCGTGGCCCACGATTTTAACAACCTGTTGATGATTATCCGCGGCTGCGCGGAGTTGCTGGACCATCACAAGAGCGAGCCGGCAAAGGTCGGCGGCTACATCAAGCAGATCAATGATGCCACTGCCATTGCGGCTTCCGTGGTCCAGCAGTTGATGGCCTTCAGCCGTAAACAGGTGCCGGAGAAGAGTGCGCTCGATTGCAACGCCGTATTGCGGGACCTGCGCAAGATGCTGCCCCGCCTGCTGGGAGAAGATATCCAGATCGTTTTCAATCCCGGTCACGCGCTGGAGCGTATTTCGGCGGACCGCGCACAACTGGAGCAGATCATCCTGAACCTGGCGGTGAATGCCCGCGACGCCATGCCAGAGGGAGGCAAGCTGGAGATTGCCACCACGAACCTCTATTTGAACTCGGCACAAATTGAAAAGCCCGGAGTTGAACTTCCCTCTGGTTCTTATGTAATGCTTTTCGTGACTGACAGCGGGACCGGCATGCCTCTCGATATACAATCGCACATCTTCGAGCCGTTCTTTACCACCAAGGAGCGAGGAAAAGGCACCGGGTTGGGACTGGCCACGGTTTACGGCATTGTGAAAGAGAGTCATGGATACATCGCGGTAGAGAGCGCGCCAGGGAAGGGCACTACCTTTAAGATCTATTTCCCTGCGGTCGGATTGCCGAAGGAGGCGCCGGCGGCCGCGCCAACTGTGGCCATGGGCCCGGGTGGATCGGAAACCATCCTGCTTGTGGAAGATGAAGCCGCTCTGCGAGAAATCACCTCCGAATATCTGCAATCGCGCGGATACCGCGTGCTCACTGCCGGCAGCGGCATGCATGCTCTGGAAATTTGCCGCTCTCATACAGAGCCCATCGACCTTCTTCTCACCGATATTGTCATGCCCGGAATTCGCGGGCCGGAGCTCGTCAAGGCCGCTCTGAATATGCGCCCTGGCCTGCGCGTAATCTACGTTTCCGGGTATGCGGACCGAGGTCTGGAAAGCGTCGACATGGCGCGCGATGTCGTCTTTCTTCACAAGCCTTATAGCCTGGTAGACCTGGGACAAAAAATCCGGTCCACAGTGTCCAGCTAAATTACATAATCCACGCTGACGTTTCCGGCACAAAGCTGCGGACGCCGTCAAAGCGCCCGCGAATCACACCAAGTTATGTTTCGCCTATGCGGCGCGCGATTGACCGCGATAACGCGGAACAAACTCATTGGCCACAAAAGTTTCGAAGGACGTGGGCGTAGTGTTCTGCGGAGAGCGTTTTTCCAGCGCTCGCATGTAGCCCGAATTCAATGCCGCCGACATCTCCAGCAGAAGATCGACCATACTCGCGGACATGCCCAGCTGCTGCAGCGCCGGACGCAGTTGTTCGTCAGGTAGTTGCAGGTATTCGAGATCGGGCTTTTCGATGGCCTTGCCAATGATCGCTGTGGCCTCGGCCATGCTCAGGTCGCGTTCCCCCAGCAGCTCGCGAGTCGCGGAGCCGGTGAAATCAAGGCGGAGCAGCGCATCGGCCGCGGCTGCGCCTATGTCTTGCGTGGCAATCAGCGGCAGTTTCAAGTCTCCACGCAACGGGCCGGCCGCCTTGCCGATGGACCGGATAATCCCCGCCTGGGCCAGCGTGTTTTCCATGAAATAACCGGCGCGCAGATGAAGCACGTTGAGCCCGGAAACGCGGTTGAGCTTTTCTTCCAGATGATGCAGCCCAATCACGGGGCC
>WNFN01109305.1_pt1 | contig 12875 bp, 8 predicted proteins | sample 5400161 | NCBI WGS metagenome assembly WNFN01 (sample SAMN13153353, study PRJNA577476) | soil metagenome | isolation source: 80 cm saprolite on Douglas fir-dominated hillslope | place: USA:California | collected 2013-09-17
CACGTCCTGCGCGGAATCGAGAGCGTGCACGACCGCCGGGGCCGGCCCGGGCTGCGGCTTGGCCTTCTTGCCCGGGCGCGCGGCTTCCGCCTCCGCCCGCAGCGTGTAGCCACGGCGCGCCCGCACGGTGAGGCCCGGCTTCTTCACTTCGACGCTGAGCTTGCGCCACTCCCGCGCGGACTTCCCCGCCGGCGGGTAGAAGCCGAGGAGATAGTAGACGCGCGACTCCTTGGCGATCCGCTCCATGCCCGCCCCGATGTCATTGCTGTGGACCGAGAAGCCGCCGGTGGCGTCGGCCAGCGTCTCCGACCCGGCGGTCGTGAGCACCGAATCCTCGAAGCGCATCGCGGTCTGCTCGCGGGCATCGGGCAGGGCGAATTGCACCACCTCCGACGCCGACCCGAAGCCCGACTGGGCGACGAGGCCGCGGGCATCCAGGAAGTAGATGGCCGTGTTCGCCTCGCGCGACGCCGCCGCGACCTCGCGCAGCTCCGACCCGTAGTCCTCGAGGAACCCGTCCGACAGGAGGAGCAGCGACTTGCGCCCGTGGTCGAAGGCGAGCGCCTCGAGCTCGCGGCGCACGGCCTGGAGGGTGGTCCGCATCCGGGTCTTCCGCTGCGCGTCGATCTCCATGGCCCGCGCGCGCACCTGGCTGTCGCAGTTGCTGGGGATGCACAGGAGCGCGGTGAGCCAGCGCGCCTTCACACGCTCTTTCGTCGCCGCCAGGCCCGTGCCCGCGACCCGCGTCTCCTCGGAGGGCTGGCCCGGTGCCCTGCCCGACGCGCCGCCCGTCGGGTTGGCCAGCCCTTCCGCCGCCATCGCGGGCGAGTCTTCGCGGTTGGCGATCTGGAACGCCTCGTACTCGCTCATGCTGTCGATCGATTGCGGCACGATCTCGCGCCCCCGCAGGCGCGCGAGCACCGCGATCAGGTCTTCCGTGCCCTCGGGGATGCGGGCGGTCCAGGAGAGGTCGCCGCTGGAGGTCCGCAGCGCCACGAGGTCGCCCTCGCGGACGGAGCGCTCGAGGAAGGAGACGACCGCGCTCCGGGCGACCTCCGTGCGCTCCGGCGGAATCCGGACGTCGTCGATGAGGATCGCGAACGAGCGGCCGTTGCGGCTGCGCGCCGTGGGCTCGTTGCTCGCGACCGCCGGCGGCTCCGACGGCGCCTCCGCGGGCTCCAGGACGAAGGACTCGAAGGTCGCGATCTCCTGGATGCGCCCGTCCTCCTTGACCACGAAGTCGTCCTTGGTGAGGCCGGGCACGGGACGGCCGTCGTGGTCGACCACCACCGCGTCGACCGTGATCAGCTCCACCTGCGAGGGGAACGTGGGCAGGGCCGGCTTGTCCTGCGCCCTCGCCCCTTCCGGCGCGCACAAGGGAACGAGCAGGCTCAGCAGCACAGCCATGGCCGAGCGCGGCCCCGGGGTCGTCTTGTCACGATAGAAGGACATCCGTAGACTCTCCTCCCAAGATGATGCCCGAGGCAAGGCTGACGGCATGCGTCTCCTACGCCGCCCTCGCCCTGGCCGCCCTCAGCGGGGCGGAACCACCCGCCGTGGCCGCCCACGTCAGTCCGAGCACGCAGGAGATGGCGGCGCTACTCCAGCAGAGCGCCGCGCTCGTGGATCCGATGGCGCTCTCCCTGGTCGTGAACGACCGGCGTGCCGACCTCCTGATGCGCCAGCTCGCCCGCCCGCTTCCCGTGGCCGAGCGGCTACCCCTGCGCGGCTCGGCCGTCGTCGAGCTCATCAACTCCGGCCGCACCGAGGAGGCCTTGAAGATGCTTCAGGCCCTCGACAGCGACGCGCGGGCCAACGATCCCGTCGGCTGGCGCAAATCCCAGACGGGCGCGCGCATGCTCGAGGTGGCCGCCTTTCTCCGGATGGCCGAGGACCAGAATTGCCATCTCTCCAATACCCATGACGCCTGCCTCGCCCCCATCCGCGGGCAGGGCGTTCACCTCCGCCGCGAAGGCTCCACCCGGGCCATCCAGGCCCTCACGGAGATCCTGGCCCGGGCGCCGGACAACCTCCGCGCTCGTTGGCTCCTCAACATCGCCCACATGACCCTGGGGACCTATCCCGCGGGCGTCCCAGTACGGCAGAGGATACCGCCCAGCGCGTTCGCCGCCGCCTTTCCGCTGCCACGCTTCGACAACGTGGCCCGGGAGGCCGGCCTCGACCTCTACGCCCTGTCGGGAGGCGCGATCCTCGAGGACTTCGACGGCGACGGCCGCCTCGACCTGATGGTCTCCTCCATCGGATTCGCGGACCAGCTCCGCTTCTTCCACAACTCCGGGAACGGCACGTTCGAGGACCGGACGGACCTCGCCGGCCTCACCGGCGAGGTGGGCGGCCTGAATCTCATCCAGGCCGACTACAACAACGACGGCTTCGTGGACGTCCTCGTGCTGCGGGGCGGCTGGCTGGGAACCCAGGGGCGGTTTCCCCTATCGCTCCTCCGCAACAACGGCGACGGCACCTTCACGGACGTGACCCGCGAGGCGGGCCTGCTGCGATTCGCCCCGACCCAGACCGCGACCTGGCTCGACTACGATGGAGACGGCTGGCTCGACCTCTTCGTGGGGAACGAGTCGACGCCGGGCGACGAGCATCCTTGCGAGCTCTACCACAACGAAGGCAACGGGACGTTCCGCAACGTCGCCCCGCAGGCCGGCGTCGCCGTCGTCGGCTTCGTGAAGGGAGTCGTCAGCGGGGACTACGACAACGACGGCCGGCCCGACCTCTTCGTGTCCGTCTTCGGCGGCGACAACCTGCTCTTCCACAACGGGCTGGCACTTCACCAACGTCGCCGCGGCGGCGGGCGTCACCGCCCCGCGCGCCAGCTTCGGCACGTTCTTTTTCGACTACGACAACGACGGCTGGCTGGACCTGTTCGTGGCCGGCTACGGCCGGAAGAGCGCGGACGGCCTGCCCGTCGTGGAGGACGTGGCCGCCGATTACCTGGGCCTGCCCAACGACGGAGAGACGGGGCGCCTCTATCACAACGAAGGCGGGACCTTCCGGGACGTCACGAAAGAGGCGAACCTGTCCAAGGTCGTTCCCGCCATGGGTCTCAACTTCGGCGACCTCGACAACGACGGCTGGCTCGATGTCTACCTGGGTACGGGAACCCCCGACCTGGGCATGCTCGTGCCCAACCGCATGTTCCGCAATGACGGAGGGCGCTCCTTCCAGGACGTGACCACTTCCGGCAACTTCGGCCATCTGCAGAAGGGGCACGCGATATGCTTCGGTGACGTCGACAACGACGGGGACCAGGACATCTTCGAGGAGATGGGCGGAGCGTTCCTCGCGGACAAGGCCAGGAGCACGCTCTACGAGAATCCCGGCAACGACAACGCCTGGCTCGGCCTCGAGCTCGAGGGCGTCCGTTCCAATCGGAGGGCCATGGGCGCCCGCATCAAGGTCGTGGTCGACGGCGGATCGGGGCCGCGCGTCCTCTACCGCACGGTGGGCAGCGGGGGGAGCTTCGGGGCCTCGCCGCTCCGCCAGGAGATCGGGCTCGGGTCCGCGACGCGTGTGGAGCGGGTCGAGGTCTTCTGGCCGGTGACCGGCGAGACCCAGAAGATCGAGGGTCTCGAGCCGCGCCATCGCTATCACATCCGGGAAGGGAGCCCCGCCGCCCGGCAAGTCGAATGGCCGGAGTCCACGCGGCGGCGCGCCTCGGCGCGATGACCGCTCCCCAGCTGCTGCTCGCCGTCGACGGCGGAGGCACCAATACCCAGGCTCTCCTCACCGACCTCGAAGGCAAGGTGCTGGCGCGCGGCCTGGGCCCGAGCAGCAACCTCCACAACGTCGGGTTCGAGAAGGGATTCGAGGCCATCGCCACCGCGATCGAAGGCGCGCTGGCCCAGGTGCGGGGAACGATGCCGGCCGCCGCCAGCGCGTCGGGCAGCGCACGCTGGCGGTCGGCCGGGATCGCCGCCGCCTGCCTCGGCTTGTCCGGCGTGGATTCGTCCGCGGACGAGGCCCAAGTGTCGCAGTGGGCCAAGGATGAGGCGCTCGCCCCGCGGTTCGCCGTGGTCAACGACTCCGAGCTGGTCCTGGCCGGGGGCACGCCCGACGGCTGGGGAGTCGCCCTCATCAGCGGCACCGGGTCGGTCTGCCTCGGGCGCACGGCGGAGGGGAAATCGGCGCGTGTCGGCGGCTGGGGGCCGCTCCTGGGCGACGAGGGGAGCGGCTATCACATCGCCAGCCTCGCCCTCCAGCGCGCGACCCAGGCGGCGGACGGCCGGGCCGACGCACCGGCCCTGCTGAAGGCGATCCTCCGTCATTGGTCCCTGCCCAATCCGACCGCGCTCATCCGCCACGTGCACGCCGAGACCACGACCATGTCGGATATCGCCAGCGTGGCCACGGTCGTGGTCGACCTGGCCGGCCGCAACGACGCCGCGGCCCTGGAGGTCGTGGCGGTGGCGGGCCGGGAGCTGGCCCTCCACATCGATATGAAGAGCGAGCTGGGCCCGATCGCGCAGGTCACCGACCCACCGCTGGGCGCGGTCGTGCTCGCCCGCCGTGTCCTTCAGGGGTCGCTCAAACCAACCTGAAACTGAACATTCAATGCTCGCGCCCGCCGGCCGCGGCGCGGAGCTGCTCGTCGAGCTTCCGGTTCCACTCCGCGGGGGTCATCGACTTGAGCTGATCGAGCTGCGATGCGGCGAGCACCAGCTTGGCCAGGCCGGGCACGACCGCCAGCTCCACTTCTGCTCGGGCCGGCGCCGACGCTTCCACCACGGCACGCGCGCGCTCGGTCCAGGCCGCGGGGGCCTGGGTGCCGCCGCGGATGGAGTCGAGGGCTTCCAGCCCCACCCTGCCCAGGGCGGTCAGGTCGCGCGAGAGCGGGCGCGCCTCCTGTCCGAGGGGCGACGCGGTCAGGATGGGCTCCAGCACCGCGTGATTGTCGCGCCAGCTCGTGAACATCGCCCGCAGGGCCGAATCGTCGCGGGTGGCGGGCGGGCTCTGCAGGTAGCGGTCGAGAGCCGTCTGGAAGGTGCGGATGGCCACGCTGTCCGCGCGCGCGGTGTCGACGAGGCGGTCCAGCGGGCTGGACGAGGTGTAGATGCGCAGCCCGCCGCGACGGTACTCCTTGACGGGGGTGACGAGATCGGCCAGCACGCGCAGCGACGTCGTGGGCTGGCCGCCCGTGAGCTTCTTCAGCATGGGCTCGTAGCTGGCGAGGTGGGTCAGGCCGAGCACGCCCAGCCGCACGCTCTCGATCTCGAGCCGCCGGTACATATCGGGTAGGTCGCGCACCTCGGGGGGGGACCAGAGCCGCTCCGCAATGGCGGCGGTGCGCGGCCAGAGGCGCGAGTCGATCGTCTCCGGCGACACGTACTCGCCCCACATGCAGGCTTCGCCGCCGAGGATGTGCCGCCGCTCGTCCACCGTGAGCGTGCTGTCGGCGGGGACCGGATCGTTCAGGTAGTGGTCGGCCACGGGAAAGAGAAGGTCCAGGTAGTAGCCGTTGGCGAGGATGCCGTCGTACCCCTTGCGGGCGTTCTCGGCCAGCGCCTTCGGGCCGCGCCAGGACTCGATGAGGATGTTCTTGGGCAGGTCCGGGCTCTGGATCTCGTCCCAGCCGATCATCTTCTTACCGTGGCGGGTAAAGATCTCGTTGACGCGCTTGTTGAAATGGGCCTGGATGCCGTGGGCGCCGGCCAGGTTGTTCCGGTAGATGAAGTCCTGCACGGACGGGCTGCCGTTCCACTGCCGGGGGGTGACCTCGTCGCCTCCGATGTGCATGTAGGCGTCGGGGAAGAGAGAGGCCATCTCGCCGAAGAAGCGGTCGAGGAAGGTGTAGACCTCCTCCTTGGACGGATCGAGGACGTTATCGAAGATGCCCCACTCGCGCACGAGCGTGAACGGGCCGGGCACGACCCCGAGCTCCGGGTAACCCACCAGCCAGCTCGTGGAGTGCCCGGGCAGGTCGAACTCGGGGAGGACGCGTATCCCGCGCTCGCGCGCGTACGCGATGACGTCGCGCACCTGGTCCTGCGTATAGAAATTCCCGTCGGAGCCGAGCTGATGCAGCTTCGGATAGACCTTGCTCTCGACGCGGAACCCCTGGTCCTCGCTGAGGTGCCAGTGCAGGACGTTGAGCTTGACCGCGGCCATGCCGTCGAGCGTCCGCTTGACCACCTCGACCGGCTCCCAGCGGCGGCAGGGATCGATCAAGAGCCCGCGCCAGGGGAATCGGGGCCGATCCGAGATCCGCACCGCGGGCACGACCGGCCTTCCCCCGTCCACGCGGGTGAGCTGGAGGAAGGTCTCCAGCCCGCGCAGGACGCCAAGCGGGTTGCCGGCGGTGACGCGGGCCTGTTTCGGGGTGACGGTGAGCTCGTACGATTCGTCCTCCCCCACCTCTTGGACGCCCTTCCCCGCGCCCGTGGACTCGACGACCAGCGTGGCCTTGGCCCCCGCCGGAGCGGCCGCGAGCGTGAGGCCCAGGGTTTCCAGGCGCCGGCGGGCGCGCGCGAGCGCCGCCTCGATGCGCGGATCGGCCGTGCCGACCGAGCCGAGGCTGAACCGGCGATCGAGGACGAGCTGTCCGGGCTGCCATTCCAGGCGGACGGGAGCCGGCATGAGATCGTGGGTCACCGGGGCGGCGTCCGCGACGACGGGCGCGGGGCTGGCGGCGGCGATCACGGCCGATCCGGCAAGAGCGAGCAGGCGCGTCCTCAGATCCATCGGCCGATCTCCCTGTAGGTCAACGCGCTGCCTGCGTTGACAGCCTTTCGAGCCAGGAATACTCTCACAAGCTCCTAGCGTGCGGAAGCTCTCCCTCGGGTTCCTCGTCCTCGTCGCCAACAGCGCGTACCTGGCGTCCCACGCGGACGCGACGCTCTTCTACTTCGGAAGCGTCGTCCTCCACCTCCTGCTGGGCATGCTTCTCATCGCCGCGGCGGCCAGGGAGCTGCCGGGTTGGCGGGCGTGGCCGCGCCCCCTGGTCTGGGCGGGGCCGCTGCTGGCCCTGGCGGCGGTGTCGGGACTGGCCCTTGCGGTGGTGGGCGCGACGCGCGCGCACACGGGGCTGCTGCGCGCCCACATCGTCGTGTCGGCGCTGGGCTCTCTGCTCGTGCTGGCCTGGATGGCGGCCCGTGTCGCGCGTGGCGCGCGCCCTGGCGAGCGGTTGGCCGAGGGTCTGGCCCTCGGCATCGTGGCCGTCGTGATCGGCGCGGCCGCGCTGGTGATCGTGAGGGAGCACCGGGACGCCCCGGAGCGCTATCGCATCGCGAACCCGGCCCTGCCCCCGGACAGCATGGACGGCGAAGGCGGCGGCGCGAAGGGCGCCTTCTTCCCTTCCTCCGCGCAGACCAACGTGGGCGGCACGATCCCGTCCAACTTCTTCATGACCAGCCACACCTGCGCCCGCTGCCACGAGGAGATCTACAAGCAGTGGTCCTCCTCCGCCCACCACTTCTCGTCCTTCAACAACCAGTGGTACCGCAGGTCGATCGAGTACATGCAGGACGTCGTGGGCACGCGGCCCTCGAAGTGGTGCGCGGGCTGCCACGACCACGCCGTCTTCTTCAACGGCCGCTTCGACCGGCCGATCAAGGAGCAGATCAACACGCCGGAGGCGCAGGCGGGGCTGGGCTGCACGTCCTGCCATTCCATCGTTCACGTCAAGAGCACGATGGGCCAGGGCGACTTCACCATCGAGTACCCGCCCCTGCACGACCTGGCCGCGAGCGAGAACCCCGTGCTGTCCCGGGTGCACGACTATCTTCTTTATACGGACCCGGAGCCGCACCGGCGCACGTTCCTCAAGAGCTTCCACCGCGAGCAGACCGCGCAGTTCTGCTCCTGGTGTCCGGAGAGGGCGCGCGGTCGTTCTACTACCCGGCCAAACCCCAGAAGTGCGCGGACTGCCACATGCCGCTGGTGGCGTCGAAGGACCCCGCAGCCCGGGAAGGGAAGATCCACTCCCACCGCTTCCCCGCCGCCAACACCGCGCTCCCCTTCGTCAACGGCGACGCGGAGCAGCTGCGCGTCACGCAGGATTTCCTGCGCGACGGCCAGGTCACGGTCGACCTCTTCGGCCTCGCCCGCGTTGCGGAAGCAAAGGGCGTGGCCGGCGACGCCGTCAGCCAGGGACAGGCCAGCGCCCGGACCTCGGAACCTCAGCTCGCCTCGACGTTCGCCCAGGGCGAGGAGTCCGGTAGCTTCGGCGCCGTGCCGACGGTCCTGTCGCCTCCCGTCGAGGTGATCGCGCCCATCGACAAGGTGCGGCCGACGGTGCGCCGCGGCGATTCCGTGCGCGTCGAGGTCGTGGTGCGGACGCGCAAGGTCGGCCACTTCTTCCCGGGCGGGACCATCGATGCGCAGGAGGCCTGGGTCGAGCTGGAGGCGGTGGACGACAAGGGACGCGTGATCCTGCACAGCGGCGCGGTTGCGGACGAGGGCCGCGGGCCCGTCGACCCCGGCGCCCACCTCTACCGCAATCTCCTGCTCGACGAGCACGGGAATCCGATCAACAAGCGCAACGCCTGGATGGCGCGGTCGGTGGCCTACGTGCGCCTCATCCCGCCGGGAGCCGCGGACACGGTGCATTACCGGCTTCGCATCCCGGAGGACTGCGGCGACACCATCCGCCTCCGCGCGAAGGTGAACTACCGCAAGTTCTCGTGGTGGAACACGCAGTGGGCCTTCGCCGGCGTGCGCGATCCCGCCGACCCCAAACCCTCGGTCGGACCCGGCCATGACGACGGCCGATGGATCTTCACGGGCGACGCGTCCGGCGTGTCCGGCGGGATCAAGGCGATCCCGAGCATCCCCACCACGATCATGAGCAGCGCGGAGGCGACGCTCAAGGTGGCGGCCAAGGGGGCCGCGCTACCGCCCGACGCGCCGATGCTCGACAAGTCCGTGCGCGAGCGCTGGAACGACTACGGCATCGGGTTGCTCCTCCAGGGCGATCTCAAGGGCGCGGAGGCCGCCTTCGAGAAGGTCACGGTGATGGAGCCGGACTACGCCGACGGCTGGGTCAACGTCGGCCGGGCGCGCATCCAGGAAGGCAACATGGAGGGCGCGGAAGAGGTCCTGCGCCGGGCGCTGGAGAAAGACCCCGCGCTGGCCAAGACGCACTTCTTCCTCGCCACCGCGCTCAAGGCGCGTGGCCAATACGACGAGGCGCTCGCCCACCTGCGCACCGCCGCCGAGCGCTACCCGCGGGACCGCGTGGTGCGCAACCAGATCGGCCGCGTGCTCTTCCTGAAGCGCCAGTACAAGGAGGCCATCACGGAGTTGGAGAAGGTGCTCGAGATCGACCCCGAAGACCTGCAGGCGCACTACAACCTGATGCTCTGCTGGCAGGGGCTCGGCGAGGCCGACAAGGCCCGGCGGGCGCAGGCGCTGTACGTGCGCTTCAAGGCGGACGAGAGCGCGCAGGCCATCACCGGGCCCTATCGGCAGCTCCATCCCAACGACAACAACGAGCGCCAGGCCATCCACGAGCACCGCACGGCGGAGCCCTCGCCGGCACCGCCCGCCCGCGGCTACAGCGGAGCGGGACGGTGAGGCGGACGCGTCTCTCCGCGCTGGCCCTGTTCGCAATGGGTGCGCTGGCCCTGCCCCGGGCCTTCGAGGCCCCGGTGCGGTCCGCGTCTCCCTCCCCGGCCTCCGCCTCCGCCGTGTCGTTCAGCGATGCAACCGCCGCCGCCGGGATCCGCTTCAAGCACAACTCGGGCGCGTTTGGGAAGAAGTACCTGCCGGAGACGATGGGCGCGGGCGTGCTGTTCGTGGACCTCGACGGGGACGGCTGGCCCGACCTCCTCTTCGTCAACTCGAAGAACTGGCCGGGGCGGCCCGGTCCCGCTTCGCTGCCCGCGTTCTATCGCAACAACCGTGACGGCACGTTCACGGACCTCACGCGCGGGTCCGGCCTCGACGTCTCGATGTACGGGCTGGGCGGCGCGGCCGCCGACTACGACAACGACGGCCGGGTGGACGTCTACCTCACCGGCCTCGGCGGCAACCGGCTCTTCCACAACGAGGGCAACGGCCGCTTCGCCGACGTCACCGCGAAGGCCGGGACCGGCGGCGGAGGCTTCGGCACCAGCGCGGCCTTCTTCGACTACGACAAGGACGGCAAGCTGGACCTGTTCGTCACCAACTACGTGCAGTGGGCGCTGGACAAGGACCTCTTCTGCACGCTGGACGGCACCCACAAGTCCTACTGCACGCCGGAGTCGTACAAGGGGCAGAGCCCGATCCTGTACCGCAACCGCGGGGACGGCACCTTCGAGGACGTCACGGTCAAGGCGGGGCTGAGCGACCCCAACTCCAAGGCGCTGGGCGTGGCCGTGCTCGACTACGACGACGACGGCTGGCCGGACCTCTTCGTCGCCAACGACACCCAGCCCAACAAGCTGTACCGCAACGGGGGCAAGGGGACCTTCACGGACGTGGGCATGACCGCGGGCGTGGCCTTCAGCGAGTCCGGCGTGGCCCGCGCCGGAATGGGGACCGATGCCGCCGACTACGACGGCTCGGGCCGCCCCAGCATCGTGGTGGGCAACTTCTCGAACGAGATGATGGCGCTCTACCACAACGAAGGGACGGGGCTCTTCATCGACGACGCGGCCACCACGTCCATCGGCCAGGCCACCCTCCTGAGCCTCAGCTTCGCGGCGTTCTTCTTCGACTACGACCTCGACGGCCGGCTCGACATCTTCGCCGCCAACGGGCACGTGGCCGACGACATCCAGGCCGTGCAGGCGCGCGTGCGCTACGCGCAGCCGCCGCACCTGTTCCGCAACACCGGCAACAAGCGCTTCGAGCCCGAAGACGACCGGCTGGGCCCCGCCTTCAAGGTGCCCATGGTCGGCCGCGGGGCCGCCTATGCCGACTACGACGGCGACGGAGATCTCGACGTCGTCGTCACCGCCAACAACGGGCCCGCGCGCCTCCTCCGGAACGACGGCGGCAACCGCAATCATTTCCTGCGCGTACGCACGGTGGGAACCTCGTCCAATCGCGACGGCATCGGCGCGAAGGTCTCCGTCACTCCCGCCGGTGGGCCACGGCAATGGCGGATGGTGAAGAGCGGCTCGAGCTATTGCTCACAGAGCGAGCTGCCCGTCACCTTCGGCCTCGGCTCCTGGACACGGTGGAGGCACGCGCGGACGAGCGGATCACCATCCGCGAGGGTCAGGGCCGCGTGCCCGAGCCCGGCCCGGGGCCGGCGCGTCCCGCGTCTCGCTAGCCGTGGCGCGTCACTGGTCGGGACGCCTCGCCGCCGTCGCCGTCTTCCCCGCGCTCGTGGTCGCGGCCGCCTCCCCTTCTCCCTCCCCGGCGTCGATCGAGGCGGCCTGCCGCGCGAACAACGTCGGCGTCGCCCTGCTCGAGCAGTACCGCCACGACGATGCGGCGGCTTCGTTTCGCACGGCGCTCGAGCTCGCGCCGGGACTGGGCCTGGCCCGCGCCAACCTCGCCATCGCGCTCCTCAACGAGCCCAAGCTCGAGGAGGCCCGCGACGCCGCACGCGAAGCGGCGGCCCGGCTGCCAGGCGTGCCACAGCCGCAGTACGTCCTCGGTCTCGCCGCGCGCGGGCTGGGCGCGACGGGGCGCGGTGGCGGCGGAGCCGTTCAACGCGACCGCGGTCTACAACCTCGGCCTCGCCCTCGTCCGCTCCGGCCAGGCCGACGAAGGACAGCGCACGATGGACCGCTTCCGCGCGCTCAAGGAAAGCGGATACGCGACGCTCCTCGCCAACACGTACCCCGAGCAGGGGCGGTACGCGGAAGCGCTGGTCTCCACCGGCGCCGAGCCCGAGCTGGTGGACACGGCGACTCCGCCCGTCCAGTTCGCGGATGCAACCGACAAGTGGCTGCCGCTCCCCGGCGCCGTCTCCGGCCCGCCGGCGGTCGGCCCCGGTCGCGTCACGTTGGCCGACGTGGACAGCGACGGGGACCTCGATCTGGTCTCGGTGGGACCCCAGGGTCTGCGCCTGTACCTCAACGACGGGGGCCGCTTCCGGGACGCGACCGCGGAGCGCGGTCTCGATCCCGGGCTGGCCGGCGCGGGCGCGATCGTCGCGGACGTCGACAACGACACGCGGCCGGACCTCGGCGCGGCCACCGCGGGCGCCCTCGTCGACACCGACCACGACGGAGACCTGGATCTCGTGCTGGGCGGCAGCGGGACTTCCCCCCATCGGCTCTTCCAGAACGACGGGGCCGCGCACTTCAAGGACGTCTCGACCGCGTCCGGCCTTGCCGCCGCGGCCGCCACTGGCCTGGCCGTCGTGCCCACGGACTTCGACAACCGCCGCGACATCGACTTGCTCATGGCCGGGCCTCAGGCCGTGCAGCTCTTCCAGAACGGCCGCGACGGCACGTTCCGCGACGTGGCGGGCGCCGTGGGCCTGGGCGCGGTGCACTCCGCCCTCGGTGTGGCCGCGGGCGACATTAATAAGGATGACTTCACCGACTTCGTGTTCGCGGTCGAGGGCGGGCCGGCCCGTATCGCGCTGAGCGACGGGAAGGGCCACTTCAACGTAGCGGACGGTCCGGAGGCGGCGCGTGACGCGCGCCAGATCCTGCTCCTCGACTACGACGGCGACGGCCTGCTCGACCTCGTCGTGCTGCGCGCAGACGGGCTTCGCGTGGTGCGCAACCTGGGGCGGGCGGGATGGAAGGACGTCTCTACAACCGCGCTTCCGGAATCGGCGCCGGCGAAAGATGCGTCCCCTCCCGTGGCGTTCGCCGCCGGAGACCTCGACGGCGATGGCCATCCCGACGTCGTCGAGCGTCTCGCGTCCGGCGCGGTTCGCGTCCTTCAGAGCCGCGGGGCGACAAGCCACTCGTTCGTCGTTCGACTCGCGGGGCTGGTCAGCAATCGAAGCGGCG
>WNFN01254684.1_pt2 | contig 12872 bp, 9 predicted proteins | sample 5400161 | NCBI WGS metagenome assembly WNFN01 (sample SAMN13153353, study PRJNA577476) | soil metagenome | isolation source: 80 cm saprolite on Douglas fir-dominated hillslope | place: USA:California | collected 2013-09-17
CTCGGGCATTTCTGGTCGTCCTAGCGGGCAGCGCATGCATCCAACCAGCCCTGGGTGATCTGGGCGGCGGCGGCGTGGCCCGGCTGCGACGTTACGACGAACTCCCCGCCCGCGCAGGCTGCCAGGTCCGAACCCGCCGGAACCCAGGCGAGGTCGGCGTCGGCCAGCATCAGCCTGTCGTGCTCGGTGTCGCCCGCGGCGAGCCGGCGCGGAACGGCGCCTGCCCGCCTGGCGACTTTCTCGGCCACGAACGTTGCGGCGCGCTCCTTCCCGAACCCGGCGGGAAACGCGTACAGCTTCCGGCCGACCAGCGAGGCCTCCCAGCCAAGCTCCAGGCACCGGCCCGCGATCTCGGCGAGCTGCTCGGGCGCGAGCAGCGCCGGGTCTACGATCGCGAGGCAGCACATGTCGTCCTCATCACCCATCCGCTGCAGCCAAGGCGGGCCAGCCACCGAGCTCGTCCCCGCGGATCTGCCGCTCCCGACCCGGGAACCGGTCAGCACGGCCCGGACCTCGGCGGCCGGAGCCGCGCAGGAAACTAGCCCCCCGATCCGCGCCGCCCACTCCGGGTCAGGCTCGCCGTCGACCAGGACGACGCCACCGTTGGCGGCGATCTCGTACGGTACCGCGAACGGCAGCCTGAGCCGCTTCAGCCTGCTGACGCTGCGGCTGGTCGCGACGCAGATCCGCGCGTGAGCGGGCAGAGCGTTGAGCGCGTCACGCGCCGCGCGACTCAGCTCCCCAGCGGTGGTCTGCCCGCCAGCCGTCTCGACCGGGTCGGCCGGCAACCCCCCGCCTAGCTGGGCAATGGCCCGCGGGCTGAAGATCAGCGTCCGGTCCAGATCGGTGGTGATCAGGACGGGATCTGGCCTGGCAGGCATCTCCATGCCCTCACCCGTGCGTCGCTGCCTGCGGCCTGACCAGCCCGATGCAGCTGTACGGCATGTCGGGATAGTCGATGACCTCGACTCCGCGCTCCTTGGCGAGCAGCAGCAGGTGCTCGAGCATGTCCCGGCAGTCCGGCCGCACCAGCAGGAGCCAGGGCAGCCTGCGCAGGAGAACCCGGGTCGCCTCGCCCGCTCCCGGCTTGATCAGATGCTGGCTCGGCAGGCCGAACTCCGCCTGGACCCGGCTGACCAGCCGCCGGCCGGCGAAGGTCACGGAGCGATCCCCCGCATAAGCGGCCGGCCAGCGCTCAGCCACCGCCCTGGCCACCTGCTCGAACCGGCCGCTGACCGCGTCGAGGAACTGCGCCGAGCGATCAGCCGCCGCCAGGTCGGAGTACACCTTCGCGCCGTGAAACATGCCGGGCCGGATCAGGTCGTTCAGCACGGTCCTGCTGACCAGCCCGCACACCGTTGAGTTCAGGCAGGCGGCCCGCCGCCTGCCGCGTAGCAGGCTAGCGCCTCGGCCAGCTCGGCGGCGATCGCGCCCTTGCCGGTCCACCCGTCGACAAACAGCACGTCACGCCGGTCGTGTCGCGCGACGATGTGGTCGAGCGCGACGGTATCTATGCCGCGCCCGCGCACGATGGACACCGAATAGTGCGGGAGCTCAACACCATGGGAGAACAGGGCCCACCGGCGCATCAGGATTCCGACGGGAGTCCCGGCCCTGGCCAGCGACACCAGCACGGGATGACCCTGCCTGGCAACGAGCGCCAACTCGGTGACGACCCCCACATGCTCGGCGACCTGGCCGGAGAACCGCTCGAGCAGGGCGTCGAACAGGGCCAGGTAATCGGCGCTTGGCGCATACTCGATTGGCAGCACCTCGGCGTAGTTACGCCCGCCCTGGATGGCCCGTTCCCGTTCGCGCAAGCCGAGCTCAAGCGCGTGCCCGGACAGATCGGTGAGCAGGAAGGTCACCTCGTCCGGGCGGTAGCTACTGCTCAGCACGGCGCTGCCCCGTCCTGCTGGCCCTGGCGGCCATGAGGGCCTGGTCCGCGCCGGCCTGCCGGTCCCTCCTGGCCGGCCAGCTCAGCCTCCCCGGCCGAAGCGTCACGACATGGACGGCTCGGCCGACGCTGTCGCCCAGTCTGCCGGCCAGATCAGCGGTGCGCGGGCCCCGCGGCGCGTCGGTCACGAGCACGATGTGATCGAACCCTGGCGCGTTCCCCGCGTCGGTGTGCGCGCTGCCGGCGACGTTGTAGGCATAGGCGGGCCGGTGGCCGTCCTCGGTCGAGCCGAACGTGAGGACCGTCCGCAGCGGATACCCGGGCCGGTCGATCGTGACCGCTGGCGTCCGGGTCGTGGAGGATGACCGCACGTCGCCGCCGAGCGCGGCGGCGAGCAACTGAGGCAGGTACATGAGCTCCTCGTCGCCGAGCACGAGCGTACGGCCGTCACCGGGGACCGGCAAACAGGCCGCCGCCAGGCTCATCGCTTCCCGGGCGGCGCGCTCCTGGTCCGGACCCCAGCCCGTGCTGGCGTTCGCTGGCACTGCGTCAGGGAGTGCGACCTCCAGCCAGGAGACAGCGGCCTGGCCAGACCGGCGCGCGGAGGCTGAGCACTGCGCGGGCGGCTGGGGCAACGCGGCGATAAAGTCGCGCGCCCTGGCCAGCACATCGGCGGGCAGCCGGACCCGGCCGTCGAGCAGCGAGACGCTCACCACGTCAGCCCCGAGCTCGCCGACGGCCTGCGCTACCTCGGCCCGGCATTCGTCGCTGCGGCAGTCGAGCAGCGACGCGAGCACGTAGACCGGTCGCGGCCAGGACGCCTGAAGGACCCGGATCGCGTTGACCGCCGTCTTGCCGGTGGTGAGCTCGTCGTCGACCAGAACAAGCGGCCGGCCGCCGCGAAGTTCCGCATCGTCGAGTACGATCAGCGACTGGTCCACGGCGTGACTGTGTTCCTCGCTGAACCTGATGACCCGCGCACCGTCTGGAGCAGGCCGGCGGGTGGTGTGCAGGTACGGCGCTGGTCCGCTATCGGCGGCGCTGACCGCGGCGACGCCGTGGCCGAGGCCGGTCGCGGTCTCGGCGAAGCCGATCACGATCGGCGTCTGCCCGGCGCAGGCCGACCGCACGGCGGCGCCGAGCGCATGGGCGGCCGACAGCACGTCGCTGACCGGAGCCGGGATGTGCTTGCCGAGCACGCGGGAGACCAGCAGCTGAGCGCGGTTCGGGTTGCGCCGCAGCCCGACCTCAAGCGTTCCGGCGAACCTGGCCCCTCCGGGAGCCGACGGCGCGAGGTGAACCGTGATGCCAAGCTGGCCGGCTACCGAGCCGTCAGTCATGCGCCGATGTCTTCGATGTCGAGCAGGTCGACGAACGTCCGGTCCGGCCGCAGCACTCCGAAGACGACCGCACGGCGCAGGATGCCGGCCGCCCAGCGGGCGTGCGGCTTGCTCTCGATCATCTTGTTCGCATAGGCACTCGACTGCACCCCGCCGTCGGTCAGGCAGAGCGTCGCGAGCGCATCACCGTACTCTTCGGCGGTCACGACGAGCATCGCGTGCACCGGCCTGACGTGAGTGGGATGGATGACCGTCTTGCCGAGAATGCCGGTGGCCTTATCGAGCACCACCTCCCTGAGCAGCCCGTCCAGGTCGCTGCTCACCAGCTGCCGCCGGACCCTGACCGCGTTGGGCAGGTCGTCGCGGGCCCGGAATGGCGACTCGCGCAGCAGCGGCTTGAAGATCCGCTCGCCATGCGCGAAATACTCCCACACCGGCCCGGTAACGACGAACTGCCCGTCGCGGCAGAACACATTCACGATGTCGGCGATGACCTCGCGCACCAGTGTCAGGTCATAAACGGTCTGCTCGTTGCTGCGCCGCAGGCCGAACAGCCCGCACATGTCGGTCGCCCCGATGCGGACAGCAAGGATAGCGTCGGCGTGGCGCTCGAGCAGGTCGCGGACGGCTAGCAACTCACGGACCCGTGATTCGGCGTAAATAGTCTCCGGCGATTCCAGGACCGGCATCCCGTAAAACGGCAGGCCGGTTTCCGCCCGCACTCCGGCGAGAACGTCGAGGAAGTCAATGCCGTTCGCCGCGGTGAATTTCGGGAAAACAAAGCCACTCAGGATGGTCGCCGCCGATCCGATTTCCTTTATCACGGTTCGGATCTGATCGGGTTGCCTCACTCGGACGAACAGCAACGGGGCGCCGGCGTTGATCTTGTAGAGCTCGATCAGCTGCGCCGCGACGTTACGCTCGGCGGCCGCGACGTCGGCGTCGCGGATCGCGTCCTCCAGGCACAGGACGGCTGAGGTCACACCCCGGCCTACCAGGCCGGCGATCCGGCACGCATAGTCGGCGGCCGTTCCTGGCGTGTACAGCGTGGCGCCAAGCGCCATGGCGAGCGTGCCGCGGTCGCTGTCCCGCCCGAACGACTGCGGGACGTGCGCGAACAAAGAGGCGTCCTGGCCTGCCGCTAGATATCCGAAATGCCGCACCTACGCTCCGCGAATGAGGGCCGACGAGGACCTGCCGCACACGCGCGCCCGCCGTGAGCGAACGATAGCTGATGATCACCCGTGTTTGGTACCGCGTGCACAACCCGCGTGATCACGCCGGGGTATGGGACGCCGCTGGGGACGGTGGCTACTGTTGGGGCGTGAACGCGTTGCCATCGAACCGGACATATGGCGAGCAGCTTGATGTGGCCGATCCGCTGGCCAAGTTCAGGGACCGCTTCCTGCGAGCCGACGATGCGCCGATCTACCTGGACGGGAACTCGCTCGGCCCGCTGCCCCTGGCGACCCAGGCCAGGATCGCCGAGGTGGTCGGCTCGGAATGGGGCACCGGCCTGGTCAGGTCGTGGGGTCACTGGGTCGGCCTGCCCCGCGAGGTTGGCGACCTGATCGGCGAGCACCTGACCGGCGCCGGGCCCGGCCAGATTCTGGTGGGCGATTCGACCACTGTGAATTTGTTCAAGCTAGTCAACGCGGCGCTCGACGCACAGCCGGGCCGCAACGTCCTGGTGACCGATGATGACAACTTCCCTACCGACCGCTACGTGCTGCAGGGCGTCGCCGCGCAGCGGCGCTGCGAACTGCGGATGCTGCACACCGACCTGGACCAGGGGGTGGCCGACGACGCCCTCCTCGACGCGCTCGGGCCCGACGTCGCGCTGGTCAGCCTGTCTCATGTGGCCTACCGGAGCGGCGCGCTCGCCGACATGCCCAGGATCACCGGTCAGGTCCACGAGGCCGGCGCGCTGATGGCATGGGACCTGTGCCACTCCGTCGGGGCGGTGCCGATCAAGCTCGATGCCAGCGCGGCCGACCTGGCGGTCGGGTGCACGTACAAGTACCTCAACGCGGGACCAGGCGCCCCCGCATTCCTCTATGTCCGCCGGGAGCTGCAGGAACAGATGCGGCAGCCGATCTGGGGCTGGTTCGGCCAGAGCGATCAGTTCGCGATGGGCCCGGCCTACGACCCGGTGCCCGGCATCGACCGGTTCGGCACCGGCACGCCGGACATCATCGGGACGGTAGCTGTCGCCGAGGGGACCAAGCTCCTCGCGGAGGCGGGCATCGAGCGGCTGCGGGAGAAGGGCATCGCGCTGACCAGCTACCTGATTCACCTGGCTGATGAGTGGCTCGAGCCGCTCGGATTCAGGCTCGCCTCGCCGCGCGCCGACGCCCGTCGCGGCAACCACGTAACCCTGCATCACCCGGATGCCTGGCGGATCAGCCAGGCGCTGATCGCAGCCGGGGTGATCGGCGACTACCGGACGCCGGACCGGCTGCGGCTCGGGCCCGCGCCAATCATCACCAGGTTCACCGACGTCTGGGACGCCATCGACCGCCTGCGGAAGATCGCCGCGGACAAGTCCTACGAAGACCTGCCCGCCGAGCTTGCCCGCGTGACCTGACCGGCCCGCCGGCGGTGGCGTCCCAACAACCCTGGCGGCATGCATCCGCCAATCGAGCTGACCGAATCCAGACCAGGTGCATTAACTGAGCATCTGTTAACATGCTGATTCGGATTACAAAGCCGGGCAAGATTCTTGGAACGTGCTTTCGTCAGCTTGGTGATAAATGACCCAGGTCGGGAGCACCGCATGTTCCGGATCCCGCGCAAGAGCGCCGGCCTGCTCACCGCCGCCCTGGCAGCGATCGCTACGGCCATACCCGCGACATCGGCAGTAGCGGGCAAGGACCTTCCGACATCGAGCCACGTTCAGCTCATGGTGATCCCGCAGGACACGTCCGTGACGTTTCCGTTGGACATCGTGTTCGCCGGTTCTACTGGATTCCTGACCGCCGCTGTAGCTGGGCCAGACACCTATCACTACTACTGGACCGACAATACGTCCGGCACCAGCACTCCGGTCCCGGGCCTGGCCACGATCTATCCAGGTGACCTCCGCCCCGCCGGAGCTGATTCAGTCGGGACCACGCGTGCCGTCGGCGCGGGCGCTGTTGCGGGCGACGCGAGCGTCCTTGACCTCGCGACCATGAGCTGGACGCACTACGCAGTGCCTAGCGCGTACCAGGCGGGCGCGCTCTACAGCAATCGCGTCGTTGCCGCCGACGCCAATGGTGCACTCTGGATCCTGGCATTCTCCAGTCACAGCAATTACAGCCTCATGGGCGTAACCGGATTGCCTGCGACATTCCAAGGCTGGCCTGTCGCGACCGGACATGCTATGGACATGCTCCTGCGGTCTCGCGCGTCCGCCGGCGGCGAAGCCGTCCTGGACCTTGCGACGGGGGTCGCCTCCGTCATCCCAATGCCGGCCGGATTTGGCTCCTACCTGGATCTGCTGACCCCGACGCAGGTTGGGCTCTACAACTGGACGAGGCAGCAGGTGCTGGTCTACTCCCTGGCCGGTCTGGTCAGCGGGGCCGAGACAAGGCATCAGACCGTCAGCCTGCCGGCCACTACCGCTGCGATTGCGCTAGTTCCTGGCGCCGTACTCGCGGGCAGCAACGAGCTGAGCGGGCCGGTCAGAGCTTTCCCGGACTCTGGCGGCGCCGCAACAACGGTCTTGTCCAGCGGCGATGGCGCCGCTCTCGCCCCTGCCCCGGACGGGTCGGTTCTCGAGGCGGGTGCGCCCGCCCCCGGCGGCTGGGGTGTGCAGCGCATCAAGGGCGACGCCAACGGCGGCGCAAGCAGCAGTCAGGTCGTCGGGCTCAACGGGCCGCTGCGGAACGCCGGCCTGACGTTCAACCACGGACTGCTCAGGCATATCGAGTCCATTCCGCTCACGCCGCTGACTCAGTCCGGCTCTTACCAGGTGTTCAATCACGTACTCGTCCCCGACACTTCGGCGGCCGACCAGAGCTCTCTTGCCGCGTTTGTGCCCTCTGGGGCTCTGCCGTGCGCGGTTGGCGTCCAGTGCGTTCGAATTGGCGACGGGGGTCTCGGCGGCGCCAGCGTACTGCTGCGATCGCGCAGCGGAATTGTTGTCCGCTACGCGGCTGGCAACGATGTGGTGCTGCCGTCAGCCGACGGCCGCATCGTCGACACGTCGCCGTCGTCGCAGATCGTCGACGGTACCAATCCAGCACGCCAGTACCTGATCGCACCAAGCCAGAACCACCCTGTGGCGCGCATTTTCGCCGTCGCTGGTGCGGGCCTGTGGTACTCCACACTGTGGCGGGGCGACGGCCCGGGCAAGCTCGTCGAGTACCTCCGCCCGCACGTCGAGCTGAGCCCGGTGACCGTCGGCGGTGTCTGCACCGCGACTGACGTCCAGGTCTCGGCACGATGGGTGTACTGGAGCTGCGGACAGGCCGGGCCTGCTGGGCTGTACAACAAGCGGACCGGGGCCAAGCTACGGGTTCCTGCGGGCCCGTCGCTGCTTGGCGACGGCTACCTGGTACAGGCCAGGCCCGCCTCGCCGCACACCGTGAACTTGGTGCTGTATGACTTCCATGCCGGCGCGCTCAGGTCGCCTGCAACGCTGGCCACGATCCCGGCCGGACCTACCGCCGACTCCAGGAACATCACCTGGGCCGTGGACAAGTACAGCGGTGACATCGCTTATGTCGATGCCGCTGATGCCGTCCATGTCATGAACCCCGGAGTCCCGACCACCCCCGTCACCAATGAGCTGCCGAAAAGCCAGACCTATTGGCTGCGGGTCTTCGGCCCGCGCAACACGATGATCGGCACGATCGAACCAAGCCGCCCGGTACTGAGGTGGGCAGTCCAGATCCGGTATATCAACGGCCCTGCGATCTACCAGACATCCGGGGGACCGGCCCGGATGACCATAACCGTTCCCTGGAACGGCCTGATCCAAGACGGGCTGAAGGCATACAGCGGCTCGTACGCCTGGATCGCCCGGGCCACGGTGGCAGGTTCGCCAACTTCGATAAAGCTCGGTCGCGGCATAGTAAACGCCTATTGCGGCCGCATCCCCTTCCGGTCAGAGGACTGTGATGGGGAGCCCGCCCTATTGGCGATCCACAAGCCCATCAAAGGCTTTACCGGCCTGGAAGCGTTTTGGTACCAAGGATCGCTTCATGGCCTGCTGCGCGCTGCACCCGCCCACGGGTTCGGCGGCTACTGGCCCATGTGCGGCAGGCAGAGCGGCGGAGATTGCATCAACGATTTCGTCCCGTTCGGGGACTTCAACGGCGACGGGTACGGCGACATGCTCGTCAAGTACGGCAATGGCATGTTGCGCGTGTTCCTCGGTTATGGATCGGCTGACTTCTATGGCGTCAAGTCGATGCTGGTCGGCCGGGGCTGGCGGTACAACATGCTTGCCGCCCCCGGAGATCTCACTAGCGACGGGTGGCCGGACCTGTTGGCCAGGGACAACCTAGGCCGAATGTGGCTATATCGCGGAACCGGTCACGGCCGGTTCATGCGGCGGAAATTGATCGGCGGGGGCTGGGGCCGGTACCTGCGCCTGGTCGGCGCCGGGAACCTGACCGGCACCGGTGCCGCCGCCGAGACAGGCCCGGGCGACCTGCTCGCTGTGAGCAGGTCCGGCATTATGTGGATGTTCAAGGGCAACGGCCACGGCGGCTTCACCCGACCGGCCCGGGTCAGCGGCGGCTGGTCCAGGTACAACGCGATCATCGGAATCGGTGACCTGAACCATGACGGCCGCAACGACTTTGTGGCGCGAGATACTCACGGCAGGCTGTGGTTCTTCGCGGGCAACGGCAGCGGCGGCTTTGCGCGCGGTAAGGTCGTGGCCCGGAACTGGAACCGGTGGCGGGCCATTTTCTGATCGCTTAGTCGTAGCCGCACAGGCTAGTGCGGCAGGCGTGCGACCAGCCTGGACGGAACCACCGTCAGCGGGAACGGAACGCCTGCCAGGAAGGGCTCATCGCCAGCGACGTGTGCGACCTGCTCGTAGCTTCCGTGGCTCAGTTCAAACGCGATCACGGCGGGCTTCTCGCGATCCGGCACGACCACCCAGTACGACGCGATGCCGAAGCGCTCGTACACGGCCTTCTTCGTGTTCATGTCGAACAGCGCGGTGCTGCGCGACCGTACCTCGACAGCAAGCAGCGGCGGCGCGGTCAGTCGTGGCCCCGCAAGCTCCTCCCTGCGGACAACCACCAGGTCAGGAATGAGTTCGGTGATCTGCGACATCCGCAGGCCCGGTCCGGGGACGATTGCAAGGTCGTCGGGCAGCACCGCATGAAGAACGACCGCGAGTTCGTGCAGTACGACCTGATGCGGGATGAGCGGAGCGGGGCTCACCGTGAGGACCCCGTCGACCAGCTCGTACTTGCGGCCGTCATCGGGCGTCTGCTCGAGGTCGGCTACCGTGAGCGGACCGCTCGCTGGCGGCCAGTCGCTGGTGAGTGTCACAGCTCCCATACTGCCTCCTGTCTAACATGACTGCCACCCTCGCAGGAAGCTGTGACAGTCAGGCCTACTCCCATTCGATGGTGCCGGGGGGCTTGCTGGTGATGTCGAGCACGACCCGGTTGATCTGCTGCACCTCGTTGGTGATCCGGCCAGAGATCCTGGCCAGCACGGCGTCAGGCAGCCGCGCCCAGTCCGCCGTCATCGCGTCCTCGCTGGTCACTGGCCTGAGCACGATCGGGTACCCGTAGCTGCGCTCGTCGCCTTGCACGCCGACCGACCGTACGTCAGCCAGGAGTACCACGGGGCACTGCCAGATCTGCCGGTCCAGCCCCGCCACGGTCAGTTCCTCGCGCGCGATAGCGTCGGCCTCCCTGACGATCCTGAGCCGGTCAGGCGTGACCTCCCCCACGATCCTGATCGCCAGGCCCGGGCCTGGGAACGGCTGCCGCCAGACGATCTCAGGCGGCAGCCCGAGTTCGGCACCTAGCGACCTGACCTCGTCCTTGAACAGCGTGCGCAGCGGCTCTATCAGCGTGAACCCGAGATCGGTTGGCAGCCCGCCGACGTTGTGATGGGACTTGATGTTGGCGGTGCCGGTGCCGCCGCCCGACTCCACCACATCCGGGTACAGCGTTCCCTGGACCAGGAACTCGGCCGTGCCGCCTGGATCGGGATCTGTGGCGTCGCCTTCGGCGATCCGCCTGGCGGCCTGCTCGAAGGCCCGGATGAATTCCCTGCCGATGATCTTGCGCTTGGCTTCGGGGTCGGTGATGCCGGCCAGTGCCGCGGCGAAGTCGGCCTGCGCGTCGACGACGACCAGATCGACTCCCGTCGCCGCGACGAAGTCATGCTCGACCTGCTCGGCCTCGCCTTTGCGTAGCAGTCCGTGATCGACGAACACGCACGTAAGGTGGTCCCCGATGGCTCGCTGGACGAGCGCCGCCGCGACCGCCGAGTCCACTCCCCCGGACAGGCCGCAGATCGCGTGACCCGACCCGATCTGGGCCCGGATGAGCTCAATCTGCTCGACGATGATGTTGCGCATCGTCCAGTCGGCGCGGCAGCCCGCTGCGGCGAGGAAACGCCTCAGCATCGTCAGTCCGTGCTCGGTGTGCATGACCTCGGGATGGAACTGCATGCCATACAGGCCGAGCCGCGGGTTCTCGGCGGCGGCGGCTGGTGTTCCTGCCGTGCTGGCGGTGACGGTGAAGCCATCGGGCGCGCGCACGGCGGTGTCGCCGTGCGACATCCAGACCTGCTGCACCGCAGGCAGTTCGCCGAGCAGGACGCTGCCCGCGTCGCTGCTGCGCAGCGTCGCAGCTGCCAGCTTCCAGCAGCCCGGGCGGCGCGGGCGGCGCCCCCGGTGCATACACCGAGGCCGGGCCGCCGGACAAGATGATCGCGGCCGGTTTACGCTGCACGATCTCGTCGGTCGATATCGTGGACGGGACGATTTCCGAGTAGACGTGGCACTCCCGGACGCGCCGGGCGATGAGCTGGGCGTACTGGGCCCCGAAGTCCACCACGAGAACCGGGCCGGTGCCGTCGGAGTGGTACACCGCGTCAGCTTACTTGGGTCGCGGTCTCGCTCCACGTTGGCTGCGCTGGCGGCGACGCCGACTCGGTGACCTTGACTCTGGAAATCCGGCGGCCGTCCAGCTCTGTGACGGTCAGCCGGGTCCCGTCGAGTTCGGCCGATTCACCCAGCTGCGGCAGGTGGCCGAGGGCGGCCAGGAGATAGCCGGCCACCGTCTCATACGGGCCGTCCGGTAGCTCTATGCCGGTCTGCTCGGCGAAGTCGTCCAGGTTCATCAGCCCGTCGACCTCGATCTCGCCGGTGCGCAGCCGGCGGGACGGGCGGCCCTCAACGTCGTACTCATCCTGGATGTCGCCGATCAGCTCCTCGACCAGGTCCTCGAGAGTGACGATGCCCGCCGTGCCGCCGTACTCGTCGACGACGATCGCCAGGTGGGCTCGGTCCCTGCGCATCTCCGATAGCGCCGACATCACGGTCTTGCTGGTCGGCAGCATCTTCACCGGCCGCTTGATATCACCGACCCTGACGGACCCGTTGCGGCCAGGATCGAGCAGGTCGCGGGCGTGCACGAAGCCGATCACGTCGTCGTAGGAGTCCTCGAAAACCGGGAAGCGGGAATGCGTTCCCCGGGCCGCGACCGCGATCGCCTGGGTCAGCGGCATCGAGGCTGGCAGGAAGTCGACCTCGGTGCGCGGCACGAGAACCTCGCGGATCTGCCTCTTGCCCGCGTCGAAGACCTCGCTGACGATGTGCCGTTCGTCCGGGGTCAGGTTCTGGTGCCCGGCGACCAGATCGCGCAGCTCGTCGCTGCTCATCGTGCCCCGGCCGACCTTCGGGTCGCCGCCGAGCAGCCGGACCACCAGGTTGACGAAGCCGCCGATCAGCCAGACCAGGGGCCTGGCCAGTGCGGCGATGCGGTCAAGCACCGGAGCGGCGATGATCGAGATCCGCTCCTGCCGCTGCAGCGCGATCCGCTTGGGCGCGAGTTCGCCAAGCACCAGCGAGAAGAACGCGATCACCAGCGTGACGAGGACGAACGCGAGCGGGTTAGCGACGCTCCGGGGCATCTGGTGGACCAGCCAGCGTCTGAGGTCCTCCACCAGGGTGGCCGCGCCGTAGGCTCCGGATAGCAACGTGGCGACCGTGACGCCGATCTGGACGGCGGCCAGGAACCTGTTGGGATCATGCGCCAGCCGTGCCGCGCGCTGGCCGCGCTTGCCCCGTTTCGCCAGCGCCCTGACCTGGCCCTCACGCAGCGAGACCAGAGCCATCTCGGCGGCGGCGAAAAATCCGCCGATCAGGATGAAGGCAAGGACGACCAGTGCGTCCCAGCCGGCGGCGTTCACGTCGCATCCTTGTTCTCGGCTGCCATTCGCGGACGGTGGCCTGCCTGATCGCTGCCGCCCGCGGCAGGAACCACGCGGTCGCGCGGTGTGCGAATCAGTCTAGGCAGTCACCGGCGGCCAGGCGACCATCCCGAGCAAGCGCCGGCGGCCTGGCTATGCCGTCCTGATCCCGCTATGTCATGCTGACACGGACACGAACGACCGCTGGAGGAGTCCGGATGGCCGCTGGGATCCTGGAAGACGCCGCCGCCATC
>WNFN01237989.1_pt1 | contig 12867 bp, 7 predicted proteins | sample 5400161 | NCBI WGS metagenome assembly WNFN01 (sample SAMN13153353, study PRJNA577476) | soil metagenome | isolation source: 80 cm saprolite on Douglas fir-dominated hillslope | place: USA:California | collected 2013-09-17
GAATAATACCTTCATGATTATTGGTGACCGCCTTCGCGCACTCCGCGAAGAAAAGAAACTCTCCCAGGGCGACATCGAAAAGCGTACCGGCCTGCTTCGCTGCTACATTTCCCGCGTAGAGAATGGTCATACCGTCCCGGCCATCGAAACGTTGGAAAAGCTTGCCCGCGCTCTAGAGTGCCCACTCTATCAACTCTTTTATGACGGTGAGGAACCGCCGCAGTTGCCGAATCTCCCCAAGCGCAAGTCGTCCGATGACATCGCCTGGGGCAGCGTCGGTAAAGATGCACGCTTTCTCAACAAGCTTCGCCGCTTGCTGAGCAAAGTGGAAGACGGGGATCGCAAACTCATTCTGTACATGGCCCAGAAAATGGCCAACCGCTAGTCCTGCAATCGGACCTGTGCGGTTGTCTCCGTTCTTTGCCACCAGAACTTAAGGGGAAGGCCGCGCATACCCGCCGCTGTGCGGCCTCTTTTCTTTCCGGCGCGCATCTCTTCAGCAAATTCTCCTTTTCTGGGTGTCCCAAGTCTTCGCTCCCCTCTGCTCATTGCCACGTCCTCTCGCAGCACTATTCCCACTCGATCGTGCTCGGAGGCTTGGAGCTGATATCGTATACCACCCTTGTCACACCGGTTACTTCGTTGACGATGCGCGTCGAGATGCGTTCTAGTACTTCCCCCGGCAGCCGGACCCAGTCCGCCGTCATGGCGTCATCCGATTCCACCACCCTCACTGCCACGGTCAGCCCGTAGGTTCGCCCGTCGCCCATCACGCCCACGCTCCGCACCGGGAGAAGCACCGCAAATGCTTGCCACACCTTGACATACAGGCCGGCACGGCGAATTTCCTCAACCACGATTGCGTCGGCCTCCTGGAGAGTTACCAGATGTGGACGGGTGATCTCTCCGAGCAGCCGGACGGCCAGCCCCGGCCCCGGAAACGGGTGTTTCACCAGGATTTCCTCCGGTAGGCCCAGCTCCTTGCCAATTCGGCGAACCTCGTCCTTAAAGAGGTCCCTCAGCGGTTCGATCAACCCGAAAGGCATCTTTTCCGGCAATCCACCGACGTTATGATGCGTTTTGATGGTCGCGGAGGGCCCCTTCACGGAAACTGACTCGATCACGTCCGGATAAAGGGTCCCCTGCACTAGGTAACCAATCTCGCCATGGGCTTCCCCAGCCTGGAGCTTCTGCGCTTCGTCCGCAAATACCGCGATGAACTCTTTTCCGATTCGCTTGCGCTTTTCCTCGGGGTCCGTAACCCCTTTCAATTGAGCGAGAAAGCGTTCCGAGGCGTCCACGCCGATGACATGGAGTTTCAGCCGGTCCCGCAGCATCTCCAGCGTCTCTTCAAACTCGTTCTTCCTCAGCATCCCCGTATTTACGAAGATGTTCGTCAGCCGCGTTCCCATCGCCCGGTGCACGAGCACCGCCGCAACCGTGGAATCCACGCCCCCGCTCAGCCCGCAGATGGCCCACTTATTTCCCACCTTCTCGCGAATCGCTCGCGTCGTCTCCTCGATAAAGGCCGCGCCGCTCCACTTTGGCTCCGCCTTGCACACTCGGAACAGGAAATTCCGGAGCAGGTCAGTCCCGCGCTCTGTGTGGTTTACTTCCGGGTGAAACTCGACCGCGTAGATCTTCTTTTCCGGGTTCTCCACCGCGGCGATGGCATTCTCGGTTCGTCCGATGGTTCGAAAGCCCTGCGGGAGCGTTCGAACGTGGTCTCCGTGGCTGTTCCACACGCGCAGCGAGGCCGGAACCCCCGTGAACAGGCCGGATCCGCCTTGTTCTTTCGAATCAGCGACGCTCAATTGCGCGCGGCCATATTCCCGCCGCTCCGCCTTCTCTACCGTGCCGCCGAGCGTGTGCGTGATCCACTGCATCCCGTAGCAAATCCCCAGGACCGGAATTCCCAGCGCCAGCACCTTCGGATCGCACTTGGGCGCTTCAGCGTCATAAACCGAGCTCGGACCGCCCGATAGAACGATTCCCGCAGGCTGCAGCTTTCGAATTTCTTCAATAGAAGACGTGCATGGCAAGACAGCGGAAAACACCTGTTGTTCGCGAATGCGGCGCGCGATCAGTTGGGTATACTGCCCGCCGAAATCGAGAACCACCACGCCGCCCAGTTCCGCCTTCATCCTGCCTCCCTGCTCTCGCGCTCGCTCTGCCGCCTGTTTTGCCGCGCTCTCGATCATGCTACCTCCATTGCCTTCGCTCGCGCCGTGCTTGCCTACCGATTGCTTTTGTAGCGGGAGCGGGCGGGGCAAGCCCCGCCCCTACGCCACGACGAGATTCAATAATTTGTATCTCCGCTGGTCCCCGCGGCGACTTTCACTTTGCCCCGCAGCCGTCCATTTACCTGCACGGCAATCTCGACTTCGTCCTCGCGCGTCAACGCCTCATCAAATGCCGGCCAGCCCGCGGTCCATAATCCGCCCGTATGTCCCAGCATTTCCCAAAGCTCTTCCGCAAGGTGTGGCGTCATCGGCGCCAGCATCAGCGTCAGCAATTCCAGCACTTCCTTGCGTACTTCCGGCCGCACGCTTTTTTCCAGCGGCTCCTGCAAATAAATCTCGTTGGTCAGCTCCATGATCAGCGCGATCGCCGAATTGAAGTGCCAGCGCGTCTCGAAGTCCTGCGTCACGCGCCGCAGTGTCTGATGCACTTTGCGCAGAAGAATTTTTTCCTTCGGAGAAGCCGTCGTAGCTACGGCGCTTGCGCTTTTCACTCCACGGACCGTTTGAGCGTGGCGTTCCACCAGCCGGTACACGCGATTCAGAAAGCGCCAGGAGCCTTCGATGCTCTCCTCGCTCCACTCCAGATCCTTTTCAGGAGGCGCAGCAAAGAGCGTATAGAGCCGCCCCGTATCCGCTCCATATTTTTGCGCCATCTCTTCCGCGCCGACTACGTTGCCCCGTGACTTGGACATGGCCACACCGCCCTTTTGCACCATGCCTTGCGTAAAGAGCCGCGCCGCAGGCTCGTTGTGCGTAATCAACCCCAGATCGCGCATCACCTTGCACCAGAATCGCGAATACAGAAGGTGCAAGATCGCGTGAGTGATCCCGCCGATGTACTGGTCAATCGGAAACCAGTAAGCGACCTTCGCCGAGTCGAACGGGGCCTTGTCGTTTTGCGGATCGGCGTAGCGATAGAAATACCAGGACGAATCCACAAACGTGTCCATGGTGTCCGTCTCGCGCCGCGCCGGACCGCCGCATTTCGGGCAAATCGTGTTCACGAACTCGGGCGTCGACGCCAGAGGCGATTCTCCCTCGCCAGTGAGCTTCGGATTCGGCGGCAGTAGCACCGGTAAATTTTTGTCCGGCACGGGCACCATGCCGTCCTTCTCGCAATAGATCACCGGAATGGGCGTGCCCCAATACCGCTGCCGCGAAACGCCCCAATCCTTCAGCCTGAAAATTGTCTCGGCGCGCCCGAATCCTTCTTGTTCCGCAAACGCCGCCATCTTCGCGCTCGCTGCGGCGCTCTCCATCCCGCTGTACGGCCCGGAATCCACGCTGACGCCATAATCGGCAAACGCCTCTTCGACAACTTCTCGGCCCGCGCGAGCAGCCCCCGCTAATCTTTTCTCCCCTTCAACTTCTTTTCCCGCCACCACCACGCGGACCGGCAGCCCATATTTCCGGCAGAACTCCAAGTCGCGCTGGTCGTGCGCCGGCACGGCCATGATCGCGCCCGTGCCGTATTCCATCAGCACGAAATTGCCGACCCAGATCGGAATCTTCTCGCCGCTGAAGGGATTGATGGCGTATCGCCCCGTGAAGAAGCCTTCCTTCTCCATCGTTGCCAGATCCTCGGTTTTCACCGATGCCTGGCGCATTTTGGCCAGCCTGGCATCTGCTTCCACGCGCGCGGACGAACCTTCCAACAGTTTCGGCAGCAGCGGGTGCGCCGGCGCAAGGATTAGCGCCGTCGCACCATAAATCGTGTCAATGCGCGTGGTAAAAACTTCGATTGGTTCCGCGCCCGTCACGTCTGCTACGGCGAACTTCACCTTGGCGCCCTGCGACTTCCCAATCCAGTTCCGCTGCATCAGGATGACGCGTTCGGGCCATCCGCCTTCGAGTTGCTTCAAATCATCCAGCAATTGATCCGCATACGCGGTTGTCTTCAGGAACCACTGTTCAATCTCGCGGGATTCCACCAGCGTGCCCTCGTGACGCCAGCAGTAGCCGCCATTAATCACCTGTTCGTTGGCCAGCACCGTGCAGCACTTTGGGCACCAGTTCACGCGGCTCTTTTTGCGGTACGCCAGTCCGCGCTCCAGCATGCGCAGGAAAAACCACTGGTTCCAGCGGTAATACTTTGGTTCGCAGGTGGAAATCTCCCGACGCCAGTCGTAACTGAAGCCAAAGCGCCGCAGCACGCGCTGAAATTCCGCAATGTTCTTGTTGGTCCATTCGCGCGGATGGGTATTGTTCTTGATGGCCGCGTTTTCCGCCGGCAGGCCGAAGGCGTCCCAGCCCATCGGGTGCAGCACGTTGAATCCGCGCATGCGCTTGACGCGGGCAACCACATCCCCAATCGCGTAGTTGCGCATGTGGCCCATGTGCATCGTGCCGCTGGGATACGGCAGCATTTCCAGCACGTAGTACTTCGGCTTCGACGGGTCCGCCTCCGATTCGAATACGCGCGCCTCCGCCCAGCGCTTCTGCCACTTCTCTTCGATTTTCTGCGGATCGTATCCCGACACCGCCGCAGGTGTGCCCGCTGTTGTGCTTTGTTCCGCCACGCCGCGCTATCCCCTCTTCTTCTTCGCTTTAATCCTCTTCGCCGCGCTCTTTCTTGTTGCGATCTGCTTTTCTGAGTGCCTCTGCGTCTTTGCGTTGGCGTTTCTCTTCTTCTCTGCTTTTTTGTGTATAGAAATCTTTTTTTGCAACGCCGCAGTCAGCATGGAGAATCCCTTCTCCGCCGCGGGCGCCAGGTCCTTCAATCCCGCCAGTTCCCACAACATCGCTACGTTCCGGCGGTCATCGCCCGGATCATCAATCGGCGTTTCGGCCACAAACGCCCGCCCGGTTAATCCTTCCGGCGCGGCCGCGCCGAATCGTGGGTGCCGCAAAATCCTCGCAAGCGCCTCCGCCCCAATCTTTCCTTTTCCGACATGCTCGTGGCGGTCCACGCGCCCGCCGAGCGGAATCTTCGAATCATTCATGTGAATCACCGGCACGTTCTCGAGCCCGATGGCACCGTCAATCTGGCCGATCGTCGAAGCCAGTCCGCCCTCGGTCTTGATGTCGTATCCCGCGGCAAAAAGGTGCGCCGTATCCAGGCACGCCCCGACCGGCAAGTTCCGCAACCCCGCTAGAATCTCTCCGACTTCTTCCAGCCGCGCCCCAACCGCCGTTCCCATCCCCGCGGTGTTCTCGATCAGGATTCGCAGGCTGCCCATCGGGGCGCGCTTCGATGCCTGCTTCACCGACTCCACAATCGTGGAAATCGCCTGCCCGGTCGTCGCCTCGCCTCGCGCGCCCGGATGCACGACCAGAAAATCGGCTCCCAACGCCACTGCGCGCACGATTTCATCGTGGAATGCCTGGATCGACCGCGTCTGCAACATCCGCTGCTCCGACGCCAGGTTGATCAGGTAGTTTGCATGGATCACCAACGGCCCGAGCCGCAATTCTTCTTGGCGCGCCCGAAACGCCTGCGCGTCCACGTCCGGAATCCGCGCCGTCCCGCCTTGCCACATTCTCGGGCTGGCCGAGAAGATTTGCAGCGCGTTGCAGCCCAGCTTCCGCGCCGATTCCAGAGCGTTCAAATAGCTCCCCACGATGGACGTGTGGATCCCGATTCGCAGACTCCCATCCATCCACGATGGCGGCTGCGGTTCAGGTTCGGGTTCCGGGCGATATTCGTCTTCAGGGTCGAATTCTGTCGGTTGGATGATGGGCTGTTCAGGCATGCCGGTTGAGATTTTCTGTTCCGTCATAAACTTTATATTCTAGCACACGCAGCCTTTGCTCTTTCCTCTGCCAGGCTTATCATCAGAAAAGGACGGACTTATGATTTTCAATCCAGCGCATCCTGGAGAAGTATTGAGGGATTACCTAGGCGACATGAGCGTCAGGGAAGCTGCCTCCCGTCTAGGCGTGTCGCGCGCTCATTTGTCTCGCATCCTCGATAGGCATGTTGGGATTACCGGGGCTATGTCCCTGAGGTTGTCTGCCGCGCTCGGCACGTCCCCGGAATTCTGGCTGAACATGCAAATCCAGCACGATTCATGGCGCGCGAAGCGTGAATACCAAGCAAGCTAGCTCGTGAATGTGCGGGAAACTGGGCGCTTGGCAGGTAATTTTTGTGGGCTGCCCACTTGTCCGAGTTAATCAGTTGTGGTTGCAAATCAGCATCTTTGCAAGAATGGTTAGATAAGTTTGTGGCCCTTATTTTTTCGGTCTCTCTGAAAGGGTGGATTTGTCCAATAAGAATCTGCACAAAGCAAGAAAGGTAGTCAATTTGCGTTTCTCGGGGTGATAGGAATCCGCGCACCATCGCACAGCAACATGGTATTTGCCTTGTGAAACGCCTTCAACTATCCACTGTTCGCCATCAAGCCCTCTTACGCGGTCTTCCGCAGACAACTGGAAAAAGTTGAGATTCTGAATTAGCACCGCAAGCGACTTTGAATCGTCTGCACCCAGTTCAATGTCCTTTGCTTCGACCAATTTGCCGGGGTCATATCCCCCCTGCCCGTCTAACCGACGAGCTGACAGGCTGTACAATTCCCCGTGCCTTTGGACCCTGACTACAATGGGACTTCCCCACGTAGGCAGAATCATGATGCGGTAGATGTCAGCGTTGACGTCTTTGGCGAATCCGGGCAACCGAGGTTCGTTCATTCGTTCTAAGGACTTGCCGTACCATTTGGACTCGAACGCAGTTACACCCTCACCACCCGCCTTTGTCTTGATTGGAAAATAAGAATCGTCGGCAAATGCCAAGGCCGTAGCGCACCAAAGGGCCCAAACTAAAATAATAGCCTTCACTGGATTCGCCCACCCGACATCGTTCCAGAGTTTGTCCCGACAACTGGAATCTACCACAATTCTATGCAAGTGCCTGGAAGTCTTAGGGTTGTATCGGAAGCGCGATGGGGCAAGGCGCCTGCACGAGCACGGTGTGTTGGCGCGCTTTCGATACAACGACTTGAAGGAAGCCGCCTTGAAGGCGCACCCCATGCCGGGTTCCCTCCGCACCGCCATAGGCATCACCGGCAACAAGGGCGCCATCGACCTCGGCATCCTTGAGTCCCTCCCCGGCGTCATCGAGTGCATCCCGGTCAGCAAGCCGTACAAACTCGTGAGCCGCGACACCAAGCAGGAAGACACTATCCTGCGAATCCCCACGCCCTCCGGCGACGTCATCGTCGGCGGCGATCAGATCGCCCTCGTTGCCGGCCCTTGCGCCGTCGAAACTGAGGAGCAATGCCTCGCCATCGCCGAACGCCTCAAAAAATCCGGCGTGCGGCTTTTCCGCGGGGGCGCTTATAAGCCGCGCACTTCCCCGTATAGTTTTCAGGGCCTCGGCGAAGACGGCCTCAAGATTCTCTCGAAAGTTCGTGCGACCCACGGCTTCGGTATCGTCACCGAAGCGATTGACAATGAATCGCTCGACCTCGTCGAGGAGTACGCCGACGTCATCCAGATCGGTGCGCGCAACATGCAGAATTTCTCTCTGCTCAAACGCGCCGGCCGCGCCAAGAAACCCGTTCTCCTCAAGCGCGGCATGTCCGCAACGCTCGACGAATTCCTCATGGCCGCCGAGTACATTCTCTCGGAGGGCAATTACAACGTAATGCTCTGCGAGCGCGGCGTGCGCACCTTCTCCGATTTTTCTCGCAACACCCTCGACCTCGCCGTCGTCCCGGCCGTAAAAAAGCGCAGTCACCTACCCATTTTCGTCGATCCCAGCCACGGCACCGGCAAGCGTCACAAAGTGCTGCCGCTCTCCCGCGCCGCTGTCGCCGTCGGCGCTGATGGTCTCCTCATTGAAGTTCATCACGAGCCGGAAAAGGCCCTCTCCGATGGCATGCAGTCCCTCCTCCCCGAGGAATTCATCGTCCTCGCCGACGAAATGCGCCAAATCGCCGCCGTCCTCCACCGGTCCATTAACTAGCCGGTTGCTCGCCACCTCTCTCGCTATCGCCAAGCTGTAGCCCAACCCCTGCGAGACCTCGGCCGAAATCAGTATGCTCTCTCGCTGGCCCGCCTTGGCAGCCGCAGCACTACCGAAGTACCAAGAATCCCGCATACTGCTTTAAGGTCTTCACCCGATTGGCAGGAAAACATAGCGATGTTAATTACAGGATGAGCGAAAGAGAGGAGTTCGGGCAACGGTCTGCGGAACCCACCCACCGGCCCAGCGTCGCAGATCTACGCCACCCGGCTTAGCTCAGGCCAAATGGCCCTACTAAAAAGCAGATTCGACGGACGTATGGAGAAACGCTTACCAATCGCTATAGTTGTCCGCCTCACCGAAGCGCAGGACCAGCCTGTCAACGGAGCAGAACTGGCTTATACGGATAACGTCAGTGCTCATGGTGCCCGCGTGATTTCCAGCCGCCCCCGGCAAATTGGCGAAGTGACGCAAGTCACTTGCTTGAAAGATGAAATCACGGTCCGCGGAAAGGTTGTCTATTGCCAGAAACTCCTAGACGACCGCTACTGCATCGGATTGAATTTCCAGGACCGCCGCGTCACGTGGTCCGCATACCGCACTCACAGCAGCGCCTTACCCTAGCCCACTTGCCAAGTCCACTGCCGGCACCGCTTGACAGCCCATCACAACACAAACGGTGAAGACAATCTTCCGTCGGCTCGGCAACCGGTTTCGCGAGCTGAAGCGCCCCCAGAGTTAGCCTGGCTGGGGTGCGGGAGCTCTGCTCCCGGCGGCCAGTCGATGGGATCGACAGTTTCCGAGGGCTAATCGCCAAAACTGTACCAAATTGGACAGAATTTCGCCATTTCTTGGGACATTCTATGTCCATGAGAATGCGGGACCTTACTCCAGCACAATTGTCCTCGGTCCCTTGCCCCACGTGCGGTGTCGCGGTGTCGCTTCTGGCCAGCGCTGCTTGTTGCATTCAGGGGGCCTGCGCACGGAACCACACTTAGACCGTAGACTCTCCGCGGCCGAGGCCATTGAGTCGAAAAGAATCCGTCCTGGTAGTAAACACCGATAAGTCCGCGGACCACCTGACACCCGGGTTTGGTAGGGCGGGTGCGTATGCTTCGTTGCGGACTGGTGGCCCCTGCGCGGATTTTGCGTGCCTCCTGAGAGGAATCAGGTTCCGAACAGGCTGAACGCGGGGATGGTCAGTCTTGTGAGCTTTGCGTCTTCCATCGGCTGCCGTGCGCTAGCCAAGAGGTCAGCGTGAGGTCAGCGATCCTCGGTGCCGAGTGCAACTCCGATCTCATCGGAGAGTTTTTGCAGCGTAGTTCCGTCCGCGGAGAGCAGTGGGGTTTTCTGGAGAAGATTGGCGGCGTCCGACAGGTAGGAGCGCGCCCGCTCCTTGCATTCGGAGATGGCCGCACACTGTGTGGCAAAGCTGTTGGCGAGCAAGAAAACCTTGCGCCGGCTCTCCTCTACTCTTGCTTCCACCTGCCCCGGCTTGCCCAGATCCTTACCGAGCAGGTCCAGGTCATAAGTGAATCCACCCACGGCATAAAAAAATTGTCCGTCGGTTTGGGCGACGCAAAATGTGTCTAAGCGCTTGCGAAGCTCAGCGATCAGAGGTGGAGCGGAGCCTTTGCGATTTTCCAGAGGCACGGCCAAGCGAGTGGAGGTTTGCTGCGCTAGATCGCTCAATTCCTCAGGGGCCCCCACCCTCTGCAGGTCTCCCATGATACTCCCCGCCGCGCCCTCCGCCGCGCGTCCCGTTCGCGTCGACATTTCCTCGACTAGGCGCATGCTTAGCCCCAGCCTGTAAAAGGCCTGCGTTCGGTTCTTTCTTATCAACGCTTGCGTTCCGACATCGCGTGGATCCGAAGCAGGGCCAGGAGGATCCGGGACGTCCGTTATTCCGTCGCTGGGAGCTTTATGTTCAGTTTTCAAGGGAGGATTCTTGAGCAGCGCAATGATATCCGAATAGCGCTGCTGCGTCGCCAAAGAGAGAGCGGTGCTTCCATCCAGGGCCTGCAGATCTACCGCCGCCCCGTTTTCTAAGAGAAGACGCACTGCATCCGTGTGTCCCTGACGCGCCGCTTCGATTAATGCTGTCTTTCCCATGTCGTCCTTTGCGTTTACGTCGGCATGGTGATCGAGCAGCACCGCTACGGTGTCCATGTCGCCTCCGTAGGCGGCATGGATCAACGCGTTGTCCTCATGCTTGTTCTTGGCGTTCACATCCGCGCCCTTTTCCAGCAGCAAGCGGATGGTATCGCTGCGGCGAGAAAAGGCGGCCCAGAACAAGGGCGTCCATCCCTCATGGTCGGTGGCATTCACCTTCGCACCCTTTTCGAGCAGGAGACGAACCGTATCCGTGTAGCCCCCGAACGCCGCTTCCATTAAGGCTGTCCGTCCGGCGTTGTCTCTTGCATCCACTTCTCCGCCCTTCTCCAGCACGGCGCGAACGGTGGCCGTATATCCCCGCGCCGCCGCATCGATCAAGGCAGTGTTTCCGTAGGTAGCCCCTCTGGCGTTCACCCCAGCACCCTCCCGGATGAGGCTGAGCACTTCCGCAGTATCCCCCGCCCCAGCGGCTTGCAGGAGCTGCTGGTTGAGAATCTCGCTTTTCGAGGGAGCGGGAGCGATCGACGGGGACGCGGGAGCAGAAGGTGAGTTGCTTTTCTTACTCCCAGGCGCGGGGACAGCAGCGATGGCAGACTTTCCAGCTGGTCCAGCCGGTGTGCTCCCGGAAGCACCATTTGGGCTCTTGTCCGGTGGCGTCCGAGAAGCGTTTTCGAGCAGCGCCACGATGTCGTTGTATTTGTATTTTTTGGCCAGGCTCTGGGCCGTGGTTCCGTCCTTACCCCGGACATGGACGTCCGCCCCTTTTTCCAGCAGCGCGCGAACGGCGTCAATGTGGCCCAGATCGGCAGCACTCATTAGCGCCGTCCAGCCATGGCTGTCCCGGGCATTCGCGCGTGCGCCCTTCGCCAGCAGGGCGCGCACGGTGTCCGTGTAGCCGAAGTATGCGGCCCAGAACAGCGCTGTCCTTTTCTCGTTGTCCCTGGCATTGACGTCCGCGCCTTTCGCCACTAGCGCGCGCAGAGTGTCCGTACGGCGCGAAAGGGCGGCCCAGAACAAAGCGTTCCATCCGACCAGGTCCGTGGCATTCACATCTGCGCCGTTTTCCAACAAGACGCGGACGGTATCCGTGTAGCCCCCCGCCGCCGCTTCCATCAGCGGCGTCCTCCCGTTCTTATCTTTTGCGTTGGGATCTGCGCCCTGCGCGAGCAACTTCCGAACTTCGGCCGTATCCCGCGTCCTGGCGGCATCCGTGAGTCTTGTGTTGAGGTCCTGAGAGAGGGCGGGAAGGGCGAGGCACAGGACTACCGCGAGTGCCCACAGTGCTTTCGGCATCGTGACTTCCAAGGAAATTCGCAGCATCCGTGGTCTGCCTCGCGCAGGCCTGTTCCCCATGAGGCGGAACCTAACGAAGAATATAAGGCCATAACAGTCTGAGATACGAATAATTCTATCGCGCCAGGAACGAAAAGCGCGCAGGGATTGGTGAAATTGGGTGAATGTATAACGGTACGGCTTCCGATCTCACTAGAGAAACAACTGCCATGCCGAAGCCATCTGGGAGTGTGCGACGAAAACGGCTGGCCCACCTGGCGCATCCGCCTCGCACTAAAGGATTTGGCGGGCTAACTCGCCGCCTTCGCAGCCCGGGTTTCCATGAAACCGAGCATCGCCTGCTTCAATTGCGAATCGACTTCGTCTGCGATGGTCATCACGTCGAGCAACACGGTGCTGAAATCCACGCTTCCTAGATTGTTCTGCAGAGTATTAAAGTTATGTTGCGCGGAATGCCGCTGGTCCCTCTCACCTGCGCTTGATGTGATTTAGCGCCACATAAGAATTCATACTGGGCTGATTCTAATTTCTCTCTGAAAGGAGTCAGCCGATGTTCGCTCAGCTCGTAAAAAACCCGCTCACCTTGGAGCGATACCGTAATGGACCGTTCTCCCAAGAACGGGAGCAATACCTTATTCACCTCTCTCAGCGAGGTTACGGCAAGGGCCGGTTGACGGGAATCAACATTCAACTCCTTGCCATCGCCCAGCGGCTACGAATCAGCGTGCACAAACGCGTAACGAAGGTCGAGGTCTCTGAAGCGGCGGAAATATGGATGAAGGAAAGGAGACAGCGGAGTTCACTGTCCCACTCGCTTGTCCTTGCTAAGACCGATTTCATCTCGATTGCCTGTAATTGGTTGCGGTTCCTAGGCTGGGTAGATGAGGCGCGGCCTGCCTTACCTTTTGCCAATCAGCTCGATGAGTTTCTCATCCATTTGCCGGACGACCGAGGGTTGAGCGAAGCGACAACCATCCATCGCAAACGTACCCTCGAACCGTTCTTCAGCTGGTTAACAACACGTGGCGGTGCGATAGCCACCGTCACGCCGAGGGACATCTCGGAGTTTTTTTCAGCCAGCAGAGCGCACGGATGGGCACGGCAAACCATTTCCGGCTGCGTCAATTCTCTCCGGTCTTTCTTCCGCTATGCCGCTTCTCGTTCTTGGTGTGCGCCTGATATCGCACAGACCATCGACAAACCCCGCTTGTATTCCCATGAAGGTCTTCCCCAGGGGCCCGCCTGGAAAGATGTTCAGCGCTTGATAGAGAGTGTTAGCGACGAGAATCCTACTCACATCAGGAACCGCGCAGT
>WNFN01221318.1_pt1 | contig 12862 bp, 11 predicted proteins | sample 5400161 | NCBI WGS metagenome assembly WNFN01 (sample SAMN13153353, study PRJNA577476) | soil metagenome | isolation source: 80 cm saprolite on Douglas fir-dominated hillslope | place: USA:California | collected 2013-09-17
CCGCCGTGATGTTTGGGGGATATTTCCCGAACGCACGAGTCCCCATTCCGAGCAGCATATCGCACCATGCTCACCAACTCTTCGGCCGAAGTTTGGCGGAATGTACGGCCTGATTCGCCCCGTCGCTCCTCAGTTGAAGAAACGTCCTCTTGCTTGTGCGCGCTTAAAAAAAGCACCTTGCTTAGTGGGGATTCCCTGAGGAACAAGCTTTCTGCATCGCGAGCCGACAAGCCCATGGTCGCTGGGTCTGCAATCACCACTTCTGGCTGATTCTCGCACACCCTCTGCAAAGCTTCGGCTGCATTCCCGGCTTCCGCCACCACCTCGACGTCTGTCTCGCTATCGAGTAAGCTCCGGAGTCCTTGCCGCAAAAGGACGTGGTCGTGGACCAGGACACAACGAATCCTGCCATTGAAAAATGAGCTTTCACGCTGGGTCTGTGCGTGAGGGCACACAGTTCCTCCTTGTGGCGGCCAGAGTGAAATTTGCGATGCGGCGCAGACAGACCAAAGGTGAATCCCAGAGCGGTGAGGACCAGAACGTTAACGCCATTGTAACGCTTACCGCCGCCACAGTGTACGCGAAATAAGCCCCTCCACGCAATTTTTTGAGCGAATTGCTTCGCCGGTACATACGGTCCGCAATCCTCCTCATGCGTCGCATCAGGTACAATCGAAAATTTATGCTGCGCTATTTCACTGCGGGTGAGTCTCACGGTGAAGCTCTGGTCGCCTTCCTCTCCGGCCTACCTGCTGGGGTGAAGGTAGATCAGTCTTTTGTCGACCGCGAACTCTGGCGCCGCCAGCAAGGTTATGGCCGCGGCGGACGCATGAAGATCGAGCGCGATACGGCCCACATTCTTTCCGGAGTACGTCAGGGCATGACGATCGGCTCACCCATCGCCATTCAACTCGAAAACAAAGACTGGAAAAATTGGCAGGAAGCGCTGCCGGTTGGCGAAGGCGATCCGGCCAAGCACAAACGTGTCGCTTCGCCCCGGCCGGGGCATGCCGATCTGGCGGGAGCGTTGAAATACAACTTTTCCGAAGCCCGCTACGTCCTGGAGCGCGCCTCCGCCCGCGAGTCTGCCGCCCGCGTGGCGGTAGGAGCCCTAGCGAAACTCTTTCTGCGCGAACTCGGCATCGAGGTTCTCAGCCACGTCATCACGACCGGCAGCGTCACTCTGCAAAACGAAGTTGCCTGGGAAAAGATTATTTCACTGTATGCGCGGGAAGAAGTTCTGCTGAACTGCGCCGATCCTGAAGCTGAGCAACGCATGAAGGAAGAAGTCGACAAAGTCCTCAGAACTGGCGACTCCCTCGGCGGGGTCTTCGAGGTGGTCGCGCACAAGGTCCCGCCCGGCCTGGGAACCTACGCGCAATGGGATGAACGCCTCGACGCCCTTCTGGCGGCCGCTGTCATGTCGCTTCAAGCGGTCAAAGCGGTCGAGATCGGATCCGGCGTTGCAGCGGCCTTTTCGCCCGGTTCGGCTGTGCACGACGAAATCGGGTACAACAGCGATTCTGGGTTCACTGCCTTCTCACGAACTCGCAACAATGCCGGCGGCATTGAAGGCGGCGTTTCGAATGGCGAAGAAATTCGCATTCGGGGCTACCTGAAGCCGATTTCTACCTTGCGCCGGCCGCTGCGGTCGGTCGATTTCTCGACTCGCGAGCCGGTGAAGGCCGCGTACGAGCGCTCGGACGTTTGCGTTGTCCCGGCTGCCGGCGTGGCCGCCGAGTCCATGGTCGCTCTGACCCTCGCGCGCTGCGCACTGGATAAATTTGGCGGCGATTCCATGACCGAGACTCTGCGAAATTTTCAGGGCTACCGCCAGCAATTGAAAAATTTCTGATGATCTATCCCTCTGATGATCTATCCCATTGTGAAGTTCGGTAATCCGGTCCTCGACAAGCCCGCCGAAAAGGTGACGGTATTTGACGAAGAGTTGAAAAAACTCATCGACGACATGTTTGAGTCCATGTATGCGGCACATGGCGTCGGCCTTGCCGCGCCGCAGATCGGCATCTCGCGCCGCGTCGCGGTCGTGGACGTTACCTTCCAGGAAGACCCCAAGGCCAAGCTGGTCCTGGTGAATCCCGAGATCATTCATACCGAAGGCAAACACACGCAGAGCGAAGGCTGCCTGAGCATTCCGGACTTCCGCGAAAACGTAAAGCGGGCCCTGAAGGTCACCATTCGTGCCCAGGATGCGCATGGGAAAATTTTTGAAAAGGCCGGAGAAGAGTTGCTAGCCCGCGCCTTTCAGCACGAAACCGATCATCTGAACGGCAAGCTCTACATCAGCCACATCAGCGCATTAAAACGCGATCTCATCAAGCGCAAGATCCGCAAGCTGGTGAAAGCGGGAGAATGGTAGAAGATTGAGTAATTGTGTAATTTGGTAATCGAGCAATTGGCCTGCACTTCGGAGCACAGGGGTTAAATTGCCAATTACCCGATTACACAATTACCCAATGCCTTTGAGTCTCGTATTCTGCGGTACGCCGCGCTTTGCCGTGTTCACTCTTGAAGCGCTCGTCGCGGCCGGATTTCCTGTTCAGCTCGTTGTCACCCAGCCTGACCGGCCCAAGGGCCGCGGTCTGGAAGTAATTTCCTCGCCGGTCAAACAGTCCGCGCTGCAATTGGGATTGCCGATCACGCAGCCCGATAAGATCAAGAACAACGACGAATTCCGCGCGCACCAGACCAGTCTCAAGCCGGACGTTATTGTGGTCGTCGGCTACGGCCGCATCATTCCGCAGTGGATGCTCGACTTGCCTCCGCTCGGTAACATCAACCTGCATGCATCAGTACTTCCGAAGTATCGCGGCGCCGCGCCGATTCAGTGGGCGATCGCGCAGGGCGAGAGTGTCACGGGTGTGACCACTATGCGTCTCGACGCCGGACTCGACACTGGCGACATCCTTCTGCAGCGCGGGATGCCAATCACTGATGACGACACTGCTGAGACGCTCGCTCCGCGGCTCGCGCAAGTCGGAGCCGATCTCATGGTCGAAACTTTGCGCGGCCTGCAGTCTGGCTCGATTGAACCGCGGCCGCAAGACAGCTCGCTAGCAACTCTTGCGCCGATTCTGAAGAAAAAGGACGGACTGCTGGATTTCTCGCGCCCTGCCTCCGAACTTCTCAACCGCATTCGCGGTTTTCAACCCTGGCCTGGTGCGTATACAAAGTTTCGCGGCAAGAACTTGCACATCTGGAAAGCCGCTCCGGCCAGCGAAACGTTACCCATCGCGGGACTTCACCTCGACGGTGATCGTCTCCTGATCGGCTGTGGCCACAATACTTCTTTCGAGCTCCTCGAGATTCAGCTCGAAGGCAAAAAGCGTTCGTCGGCCCGCGACTTCGTTCACGGTTATCGTCCGCAGTCGGGCGAAAAACTTGGAACCTGACGGCATTTTAGGCGCAGCATTTTGGGGCACGTCTTTTCCCGCGGCTGCGCTTCCGTCATACTGACAACTTGAAACCCCAGGCTCGAGGTTTGAAACCGGCGGTGACCGCCGCGCGCTCTACCGCGTTCGACATCTTGTTTCGCGTTGAGCATGAGTCCTCATACGCATCGGATCTTCTGCACTCTGCCGCCTATACACGGCTCTCAGCGCCGGATCATGCCTTGGCTACCGAGCTTGTGATGGGCGTTCTCCGCTGGCGTTCCCTGCTGGATGATGAGATCGCTAATGCTTCCTCGCAACCGTTGTCCAAACTTGACCTGGAGATTCTCATCGCGTTACGCCTCGCGCTCTACCAACTCCGCTGGCTGGATCGCATCCCCCACCGCGCGGCGATCCACGAAAGCGTCGAAGTGGGCCCGTAACTCATATTCTTCCCGGTGCGGACACGCCCATCTCGGCCGAAACTCTGTCCCGCACCTATGCGCATCCGTTATGGCTCGTCCAGCGCTGGGCCAGCGAATATGGCCTCACGGCCGCCCACCGTATTTGTCAGCACGATCAATCGGTACCGGCCACGACTGTTCGGCTTCGCAACCCTGCGGCTGAAACAGCGCTCGTTGGTGAAGGCATCGAGGTCGCTCCCGGGGCCTTTCTGAAATCCGCACGCCGGGTGCAACGAGGTGATGTTACCCAGACCCTGGCTTTCCGCACCGGCCAGGTTGTAATTCAGGACGAGGCTTCGCAGCTGGTCGCAGCCCTGGTGGGTCAAGGCTCGCGCATTCTCGACTGCTGTTCGGCCCCAGGCGGCAAGACACTGGCCATGGCGGATCGCAATCCCGATGCCACGATTACCGCGGTTGAGCTTCATCCCCACCGCGCGCGCCTTCTTCAGAGGCTGCTCCGCTCGAATAAGGGTTCTGCTGAAGCTCGCGACGCACAAAAGATAAACATCGCAGTCGCGGATGCCCGTAATCTTCCATCGATCGTTCATTTCGACCGCATCCTTGCGGATGTTCCTTGCTCCGGCGCCGGCACGCTGGCACGCAATCCGGAGATCAAGTGGCGACTCGCACTCTCAGACCTCGCCGACCTGCACGAACGCCAGTACGCGATACTCCGTTCCGCCCTGGCCCAAGTCGCCGCTGGCGGACGCGTCATCTACTCGACTTGTTCTTTGGAAAGAGAAGAAAACGAAAACGTGGTCGAGCGATGTTTGGCCGAAGGCGATGGTTTCCGTTTGCTCGACTGCGGCGTTGAGCTGGAGCAACTCAGAACTGAAGGCGAATTGACCTGGGCTCAGCCGGACGTGCTCACACGCGGCCTCTACCTGCGCACTCTCCCTGGAATTCACCCTTGCGACGGATTCTTCGCCGCAATCCTGGAAAGACTTTGAGGCGCAAAACCTTCGGGGACATCCGGGAGCTTGTCTCGCAGGGCGATTCGGGACCCGTCAGACATGCGTTTGTTCAACGCAGAAAAAAGTCGCGGCTGAAGAGTTTGCCGAAGAAATCCGCTTCTGATCTTGCTTTGAAAGGGCGCGGCTTTAAGCCGTGCCGTAAGTGCCACAAAATCAATACCGGCTCCACAGTTTGGCTGAAAAACACTGATTTTGGGTGACGCAGCGTTTCAACGCTGCGATAAAGTCTTTCTCTTCCGTACAGGCTTTAGCCGCTGAGGTGGAAAAACACGGCCCAAGGCAGCAAACTGTTCAGCCGCTGAGGGCGCCCTCAGCCTGCAATGCCACTCTTTCAGCAAACTGTGAAGCCGCCTTTCACCGTACTTCGAAATTCACTGCCGTACCAGCCACAACCTTCTGTCCTGATACCGGCGTTTGCGAAACGATGATGCTCGCGGGCGATGCTTGAGGGGGCGTGGGGAGTGGAGCAACCGGCGTAGTCTCCTCCACAGGTGCCGAAGAAGGATTCGCCGGCGGAGCCGCCACATTTACTGTCCCAAGTTTGAATCCTGCGTCCTGCAGCGTGCGGCTCGCGCTGCCCAATGGCTGCCCAACAAAGTTGGGCATCACAAACGCTTGCGGATCCGCAGCGACCGTGACCAGCAGACTAATCTTCGGCGCCGCTACCTGGCTCGCGTTCGCCGGCGGACTCTGCGCCAGCACCTGATCCGTCGACGCGCCCGGCATCGGGATCTCAGCCGTAGAATCCACGTCCAGCCCCCGCCGCCGTATGTTCAATTCCGCCGCGCGTTGACTTTGCCCGGCGACATCCGGAATTCACTTTCGTTCCTGGCAAAGGCAACTGCGACATGATTTTCCCCTCGGGGATCTGCGGACTGTAGTACTGTCGCTCAATCTCAATCTGCAGCCCCATACCCGCGACCGCCCGCTCCGCCTCCGCCGGCGCCAGCCCCACGAGCGCGGGTACCGCGACTTCCTGTCCGTGGATGGCAAATCGCATCGCCGTCAGCGCAGAGACAAGCGCCACCGTCACCAGCACCAGCGCCAAAATTGCGAAACGGAGGAAAGATTTCATAGCTGACGAGACAAATGTCGCGAAACGAAATTATAGTCCGCCAGCCCCGGGCAAGCGCTACTTCAGCAGTTTCACGAGCTTGCAGGCCAATCCACGCGCCGCGGAGCCCCGAGCTCAGGCCCGCGTGAATCTGAAATGCAGCACGGGCAATCTAAGTTAAGTGTATGGAGTGACTCGCAGAGTTGCTCCAGGATGAGGTGCTCATGACTTGCTCGTTGGAGTATCATAAAAACGTGCGCCGCTGGATTCTGGCTTCGGTTTCTGTTCTTGCGCTGCTGTTGTTACCCGGGGTATCTATTTCGTACGCCCGCGCCCAGATCAATGGCGTGCCTGCGTCGGTGACGTCTCCCGGTTTCGGCGGCCGGGCAATCAACGGAACCCCACCCAGCGTCTCATCCCTTGGCCCGCGCGGCTTCGCACCACATTTCGGTGGGCGGTTCGAATCTGGCGTTCCCCGGCATGATCGCGATCACGATGGCGACCATCACCGTGGTTCTCAGTTCGTCTATCCCTTCTACTATCCCTATTACGGTTCGGTCTACGGGGATCCCGGTTCCTACGGGATGGACTCCGGGCAGAACAGCGAATCTGACTCCGACTATCAAGGTGGCCCTACCATATTCGACCGTCGCGGACGTGGAGCATGCTCCCGAGACGCCGCAAGTGCCAACGGTACTCGTCTTCAAGGACGGCCATCAGTCCGAGGTTGAGAACTATGCGATCTTTGGCCAAACGCTATTTGACCTGACTCCGGGACATCGGCGTAAAATCGCGCTTGCTGATCTCGACCTCGTTGCCACTGAGAAGCAGAATGACGATCGGGGAGTAAGTTTTCAACTGCCTCCAGGCACCCAGGCGAACTAATCATGCGCAAGCTACTCCTCGTCGCAACGCTCGCTGCAATCGCGCCGTGGGCTGTCGCTCAGAGGACAAGCTCCAGGGCTTCACATTTCACTGCACCCGTCGCTGCTCCGGCACATCCCGACGCGTCCGCGGGGCTCATCCGCGGTCTCATGTCCAGGCCGAACTCTGAGGGCTTCCGAAGGTTCCACCCGTCCAGCTCTTTCCCGCTTCTTTCCGCGTTCGGATTGTTTTCTGATTCTTTCTATCCAAATGATTCTTCCGCAGCTGATTCCTCTACTCCGGGTTATCCACCCGCTGGTCAGGCGCCCAATATACTGCTGCAAGCTCTGTCCCCAGCCGGCGTGAGTCAGGATCAGCAACAGCCCCCTTCCCAACCTCTGCTGATCGAACTACAGGGCGGGCGCTACGTCCGCGTGACTGGCGAGAACTTGACTGGCGAGAATACGTCCGCCAGCGGATTGGCGTATCAGGCGCCGACGGCGGCCGCAGCGCGAAGCAATTCAGCCAAGCTCGATTCCAACAGGCCTCCTGCTCACGAAGTAACGGCTCGAATAAGACGATTGAACTCTCCACGCTGAACCTGCCCGAGACCGTCAAGTCCAATCAAGAACGCGGGGTGCGCTTCGTGTTGCCCAGCGCGCCGAATGAAGTCATCACAAGGCCGTAGAGTACTTTCCCTGCAGCCCTTTCAAGGCGTCGACAGCAGCACCATGATTGTCATCTAGCAGAGCCCCTCCCCTGCCGCGTAAGCTCCTGAATCGTGGTATAATTTCTATAGCTTAATAAGCAGATAACATCCTGTAATTACAACCAGTTACAAGCGCTAATGGAAGCTCCATCATTCGATTTTCGAACGACAACTACGGCTCAGAGCTGACAGGTAAAGGCTAAAGCGATTTCATGGCTGACGATCAAAATCCTGAGCTCCCACTGACTCCTCCGCCCGGCGGCGACGGACAAGGCCCCGGTGCGCTAAACATTCAGCCGGTCAATATCGAAGACGAGATGCGCCGGTCGTATCTCGACTATTCGATGTCGGTGATCATTGGCCGCGCGCTGCCCGACGTGCGCGACGGACTCAAGCCCGTGCACCGGCGCATTCTTTACACGATGCAGCAGATGGGCCTTCAACCGAACCGGGCCACGCGCAAGTGCGCAAGGATCGTCGGTGAGGTGATGGGCAAGTATCATCCGCATGGAAACCTGGCCGTTTATGACGCGCTCGTGCGGCTGGCACAGCCGTGGAGCATGCGATATCCGCTGATCTTTGGGCAGGGAAACTTTGGCTCAGTTGATGGAGATCCACCGGCTGCGGATCGTTACACCGAAGCCAAGCTCGCGCAGGTTTCTACCGCGCTCCTCGAAGATCTCGATAAGGACACCGTCGACTTCCATCCGAACTACGACGGCAGTGAAGTCGAACCTGACGTTCTTCCTACGCGCATCCCCAATCTGCTGATCAACGGCTCCGACGGAATCGCGGTTGGGATGGCCACCAAGATCCCGCCGCACAATCTGACGGAAATTGTCGATGCCACCATCACACTGATCAACAATCCCAATGCACAGCTCGCGGAAATCCTGAAGTACGTCCTGGGCCCCGATTTCCCGACTGCAGGCATCATTCACGGGCGCGCCGGAATCTTCGAAGCCTACCGCACCGGGCGTGGCCGTTTCATGATGCGCGCCAAGGCCGCCATCGAGAACATTACCAAGGACAAGCAGGCCATCATCATCACCGAAATTCCGTATCAGGTGAACAAGGCCCGGCTGGTCGAGCGCATCGCGCAACTGGTCAACAACAAAGATATCGAAGACATTTCCGACATCCGCGACGAAAGCGATCGCGACGGCATGCGCATCGTGGTGGAGTTGAAGCGCAGCGCCGAACCACAGATCGTTCTCAACCAGCTCTTCAAGCACACCGCCATGCAGGAAAGTTTCAGCATGATTTTCCTGGCGGTGGTGAATGGACAACCGCGCGAGTTGGGCCTGATCCAGGCCATCAAACACTTCATCGACCACCGCGTTGACGTGGTCCGCCGTCGCACCGCCTACCTGCTCTCTAAGGCCCGCGACCGCGAGCATATCCTCGAAGGATATCTCACCGCGCTCGATCATCTGGACAATGTCATCGCCATCATCCGTGGCAGCGCCAATCGCGCCGACGCTCGCGAGAATTTGGTTGCCTACTTCGGCGGCAAGAAAATCGAAATCAATACCACCGGGCGCGCGCCCAAGCTCGATCCGGAAAAACCATTCAGTACGAAGCAGGCCGACGCCATCCTGGAATTGCAGTTGCATCGCCTGACCAAGCTTTCTATCGACGAAATCTCGAACGAGCTGAAGCAGGTGCGCGACAACATTACCGAATACGAATCGATTCTGGGCTCCGAACGGAAACTGCGGGGCGTGATCATCAAGGAACTGGAAGAGATCAAGAAGCTCTACGGGGACGAGCGCCGCACCCGCATCGAAGACGAAGCCGCCGAGATCGTGCTCGAAGATCTAATCGCTGACGAGCAGACGGCGGTCACGGTCAGCCACTCCGGCTACATGAAGCGCACGCCGATTTCGACTTACCGCATGCAGCGCCGCGGCGGCACGGGCCGCACCGGCATGAAGACGCGGGACGAAGATTTCGTCGAGCATCTTTTCCTGGCTTCCACGCACGCCTACATTCTGATCTTCACCAACAAAGGGCGCGTCTACTGGCTCAAGGTATATGAGATTCCCGACGTCAGTGCCGCCGGCAAAGGCAAACACATCGGCAATCTGGTCGGACTGCAGCCCGGCGAAACGGTGAAGACCATGCTCGCCGTTCGCAACCTCGAAGAAGCAAACAAATTTGTCTTCTTCGCCACGCGCAACGGGCTGGTGAAGAAATCGAGCCTCAACGAATTCATCCACGTGCGTTCCAACGGCATCAATGCCATCGCCATCGAAGAAGGGGATGAGCTGGTCGCGGCGCGGATCACTGACGGCAACCAGATTATCTTCCTGGCGTCGCACGAAGGCATGGCCGTCCGCTTCGACGAGAGCCACGTCCGTCCCATGGGCCGCGTCGCCTACGGTGTCTGGGGCATCGACCTGGAAAAGGGCGATTACGTGGTCGGCATGGCCACCACCACAAAGCCGGACGCGCCGGCGCCAGCCCCTGCGAAGGTAGAAGGCGAAGCCGAGCCTGAAGCGATCGATGTAACGGTCAAAGGTTCGCTGATCCTCTCAGTCACCGAAAACGGATTTGGCAAGCGCACGGCGGCGGATGAATACCGCCTGACCAATCGCGGCGGCAAAGGCGTCATCAACCTGAAGACGACGGAGCGCGTCGGCAAAGTGGTGGGCATTGCCCAAGTCGACGAAACGTCCGAAGTCATGCTGATCAGCCACTACGGCAAAATCATTCGCATGGACTCAACCACCATCCGCGAATCCGGCCGCAACGCCCAGGGCGTGCGTCTCCTGCACATGGAACCTGGCGACCGAGTGGCCGCCGCGGTCGTCCTAGCCCCCGACGCAGAGCCGAATGGCGGGAATGGCGGGACGCTGCTTCAGTAGGCTGATCGTGTGGAGCGGGCGCCCTCGCCCGCTCATCTTTTAGCAAAGTGAGCCTGATCTTAAGGGCCATCATGAGTTAGCCGAAGGCGTCTACGATTGCTTGCGAAATTAGCAGAGCGCCTCGGCTTAGATAATGATGCGGCCTGTCCTTCCCACGTCTCGAAAAACGGCGAAAGCGTGGGCAGCTCCCGTTGCGGTTAGTGCAAAGATGGGACCCCTCAGTAGACTCCGGTCGCCGTGGCCCAGCAGTCTTTAGGCCCATGTCTCTCTCACCCAATCCAGTATCTTCTTTTCCCTCTCCTCAATCTGTGCCAATCCCCATCCCTGCTTTTCAATGGTACTGGCAACCTCATCCGCGGCATACATACCAGTGGCGCGATAGTCTTTGACCTTGTCTAGAGGACTCTTGTTGGTCAGCTTCGTGTTGAGCCCGGGCGGCAACAGCATTAGGTTGCCAAGACGGTGAACGAACGCCGCCCCGGTGTCCTGAGCTTGGATGTGTTCAATGGAATGGGAAGCCGACTCCTCCCATATCCGGTGCCACTGCTCATTGGTGAACGGGGAATCTGCTTTATCTTCCTCGTACCGATACATCAGATAACGAAGTTCCTCCTCCCACCCTTCGTAGCAGTTCGTGTCCTTGATATTCTCAACGGCCCACTCGATACTGTGCTCCCGATCGTCGCTACCAATTTTTAGCAATCGCTCTTCGACCTCTTCCGGTGAGATTTTGCTATTCAGACTATCCCAGGCGAGTCTTACGTATTCACCGATCTGGGTTCGAGCATCCTTGCGGCAAAGTCCGAACACGCGGAATGAAATCTTTTCCCACAATGTCAGCAGTCTTGCCTCAGTATCATGAGGAAATTGTACGAGGACAATCGCTATCGCGAGGAGCCTCGCATGGGCAATCCTCGTGACGGCCTTAGATCGGTGGGGCGTTCCGAGGAACTGTTCAACTGCATTGGCTACTTGCAGAAGCCAGCGAGATGTTTTCACGGCCAGAGCTGGATCGGTGCCGCACTGTCCGGTAAGGCTATCCACAGCATCTTCCTCGCCAAGTGGCTTACTCCGCTGACTCGCTGATTTTAACGTTGCAGCAAATCTGAGCGACTCTGTGTTAAGGCCTTGTCGGAGGCCGATAGTTCTGTAAACTCCTTCCCAAATCCCGTGTAATTCCTTAATGGTTTCATCTTTGTTGCCTGAGCCGTGCTCGAAAGCGATTGCCATAAGCATGCTCTTCAGTCGATCAACCCATGGTACAGAGAGGCCTCGGCTGTTGAGAACTTCAAAAACGGTATATACGGTGGCCTCATCGTCAATTTCGTGAAAAATGAAGGTGAGTCTGTTTTTCACGATGCTGGTCAGTTGGATGAGGTTCCCCCAGTTTTTAACGAATGCCTGGCACTCGCGGATGCCGTTCAGTAATGCTCGGTCGGCGAGCGTCGTGGCGACGTCCGGTGCGGCCGCAGTACCAGTCCGCAAGTAAGTCGGGAAGTACCCGTTTGGATCGTGGTTCATCTGAAGCAAAATGAGGCTAAGCTTGTCTTCCTTGATTAGTACTTCTTGTAATTCACCGGCTAGTTTCGCGTAATTTACTTCGTCGCGACCAAGCGCTAACTGAATGGCTTTCAGAAGAAGAATTAAGGTAGTTAGTCGCTGTTGCCCGTCCACTACTTCGATGACAGAATATTCATCTGTGATAAATCGTTTTTTGGCCACGATTGAGCCCGACAACGGTGGCCATGAAATGCCGGCGCTCTGGCTGGTCGCGAAGCGCCTGGATATCCGCGAACATGTCATCTCGATGCTTGCGCTCCCAAGAGTAAGAGCGTTGGTATTGTGGGATTCGGAAAAGGCGATTCGCCAAGAGATCTGACAGAGTGAGGAATTTTGGTTGTATCAGCAAGTTAAGATTTCTCCGTTGGGTCTAGCAACGTGGTCTGGACCGTACGTAGGCAAGCAAGTATATCCGGAAAGACTTCTCCGCTCCTAAGCCAGACTGGCGTGAATGCCGGCCCTTCGGCGGCCTTGCGGAGTCGCTTATCTCTTGTCCACAGAAACGTGGACGAATTGACAAAGACAGAGGCTATTAAATGTGCGTCAGGCCGATGCCGAGGCTGTACAAACGGCGGGCCTCAATCATCAGCCGCACCTCGCTGACTTGCGCCACTTGCCGAGATAATCGCGCATTCCGTTCGTCTTTTTGCGTCCCCAACACTGTCATCCCGTCTCTAACGACGTGGTGCCCTGTCAAGCGTTTTGAAGCGACACCTCGGCGTGGACGCCGAAAGCAGCGCCATTTCGCTCTAGTAGAAAGCCTTTGATTCCCAGACCAAGCTCGTCACTCATTTAATCTTGCAGTGGAACACCAGGTCCCACCATCCATCTCTTCGGGACTTGCACCCACGATTGCTCACTTCGAACTCCCTGCTTTTCAGGGAGGCAGGCTGCCCACTCAAGCGCTCGGCTCCGTTACTCGCCGGCCACAGAATGACTCGGGCTCACCTGCATGACGGCCTGACATAGTTGCGC
>WNFN01099906.1_pt1 | contig 12858 bp, 16 predicted proteins | sample 5400161 | NCBI WGS metagenome assembly WNFN01 (sample SAMN13153353, study PRJNA577476) | soil metagenome | isolation source: 80 cm saprolite on Douglas fir-dominated hillslope | place: USA:California | collected 2013-09-17
CTACAGCTGTGGTGCCGTACAGGTTGCCGTCGTGTCCCACGAACAAGCTATCGGGAAGGTTGCCGTCCCTGCAATTCGCCGCGGAGCAAAAATTATGGATGACCTGGAATCCGGTACGAGTCTTGCTGATCCGGAACAACACCCCGCTGTTGTTTGCTCCGCCTGCGAAGGTAGCACCATAGAGAAATCCGTCATTAGCCTCCGCCAGGGCGGTGGCGGGTTGGTTGCCGTTCACGTAGTTCCCGCTGCTGTTTGGGCGAAAAGTAAAGAGCAAGTGAATTTGCCGGTGGGCGTGATTTTGAACAGAGTGCCACCTTGCGGGTTCGATGAGGCAATCGTAGTCAGCTGGGCCGCACCGTAAAAATTGCCATCCGAAGCCTGGAGCAGCACGTTGGGCGCGTAACCCTTAGAGCAAGAACCCGACTGCTGGAGCGGGCAAGGGAACGCGAAGAGCTGATTGATGGTGGCGCTGGGCGCGTCTGCGGCTGTGGCCACAGCTGTCAAGCAAATCAGTGCAGCACATGCGACCAGCGCAGCCCGGACCGTGTTTGCCGAGATTGATCTCCGCGCTGGGTTCGTGGTGGGATTTGAGAGTGCAACTTTCAACATGACAACCTCCGTAGGTTATTGTCAATTCCGGCTGAATTGAGAACCTGGTTCTCGCCGTACTGCGATTCGGCTTCAGGGTTGCCGTCGCGAACGAGTACATAGGATTACTTCGGGGGGGCATGTCGGCGGGATGTAAAAAAATTGTAAGAACTCTCCGGCAGAGAGAGAAAAGTGAAAAATTAGATAGATAGAGAGAAAGGAGGCTACTTGATGTCCTTCATCGAAAGCAGCGTGCCATAGTCGCGGCCGCTGGGATCCACGGCACGAGCATTGACGGCGGCGAAGGCCTGTTTGAACTCGGGATACTTCGTCACCAAAGCTTTCATCACAGCTATGTTGCTCTGATAGGTTTGGTTGGTATTTGAGATGTCGCTTACCTGATATCGCACCAGCAAATCCAGGTCGTTGCCCATCGCGTCAGGGAACATGGCAGTTAGTTTGTAGGTGGCCGTTCCAGCCTGGAAATCCGCGGTTTTGCTTTCTGCGGGGATATCGGTGGGCTGCAGGCTTTGAGACTCATCGTAAAGTTTGTCGGTCGCCGCGGTGCTCATGAAAGGCAGAGGAGAGATCAGGTTGCGCGCCATAAGATAATAGAGCCAGGCATTGTGCAGTTGGCCTTTCGCTTTGTACTCCCGCGCGCGGGCCGTGAACCATTCGCTGTCGTGACCTCCGACTTGCAGCGCCTTGATGTACAGCCCTCCCAGTTTCCAGTCATTCCCCACCTGCTGAAGAATGAGCGAAACTGCATTTGGCCCTTGTGCCGAGGGGGCGTCAAGAATCACCACGCCATACTTGCCCGGAGGCAAATTATTTAAATAGAAAGCGGCGCTGCCGGCGGTTTGGCCACTCTTGCCGAAGACGCCGCAGAAAAACTCCGCGTGAGCGATGGGAGCAGTTCCGTCCGCCTCCAACAGGAAGGGCGGACGCGCCGTCGGGTGCGCGTCACCCTTCGCGATCATGTCGAAGTGGCGCTGTCCCGCGGTCATTAATGCGGAGCGCGTGGCCGCGTCCATGTCAGTGGCCGTCTGGCAGTTCTCAGCGTAGCCACTTACGATCGCAACCATGAAAACCGCAATCGCTAATGCCGTCCAAATTGCGCCACGATGTAAGCCGGAATTCATCGAAGTGCCGCCTTTGCTTTCAACAGGTTAGATGAAGGTTGCCCGCTTTGTGTCTTCTTTGCGTTCACGCAATTGTACGCCAGGCAAAAATGTTTGATGGCAAATGTCTGCCCCCCTGGCTCCCGCTTCGTGCCATAGCATTGTGGACTGCAAGATAGTAAGTTCAATACGTTCAATCTGGTAGATGGACGGATTTACTGGCCAATCTTCGAGGCGGAGTTAACCTCGCAGCGGTGCTAGAATTCTGTTTAAGAGTGCCTGCGGTATTCTCCGAATCCGCAGAGGTTTCAGGAGGAGTGGTCATGCGCACAGGATGGAAGTCGGCAACGTGGATGATCGCAGGTGTTCTGTGCGTGGGACTTCTTCCGGCCTCCGCCACTTCTCGCAATCAGCGCAAAGCGAAGAAGCCGGTGTTGACGCCGCTGCCATCGGGGCCGCAAGGACCGGTGCCGCAGATTCCGCTGGACTCCATTCCAGCAGTCGCGCCACAAGTTAGCTATCAGAGCGGACAGCTAACCATCGTCGCGCCCAATTCGACCCTGGGAGACATTTTACGCGCCGTGCGCAAATTGACGGCTGCCGAGATTGAGATCCCCGGGGCCGCTAACGAGCGAGTGGTAACGCGCCTGGGGCCAGGGTCGGCGCGAGAGGTAGTTGCGCAATTATTGAACGGTTCGCGATTCAACTATGTGCTTCTCGGTTCGCCTGCGGACGCAAATCTGCTGACCCGCGTAGTGCTCGTGGCGAAGACCGCCGCGGCTCCAGCTTCAAATGAGCAAGGATCAAATCCTCAAGGGCAGCCAGGACAGCCTGTTATGGGACAGCCCGGATATGTCCCGCCACCGCAACAAGAGGCCGGGAACGTTCCCCCAGACGCTCCTGACGCGGAGGCGACCACCGAAGAGAATCCCGATGAGAACGCCGATCAGAATGCCGCAGAAGCGGAGCAGCAACCCACCGTACCGGAGCAGCCCGGCGTGAAGACTCCGCAGCAGATGCTGCAGGAGATGCAACAACGGCAAATGCAAATGCAGCAACAGCTGCCCCCCGGACAAGCACCGATCCCCGGCGGCGCGGCGCCCCCGCAACGGCCTCAGGAGCAATAGACGGCGATCGACGGCTTCAAAGCTCTCTCCTGTCCTCAGGGGTGTCCTCGTTTCGACACTTGTGTCCACTTCGAATCCCATCTGAATAAGCTGACAGTGGCCTTTCATCGACTCTGGCGAGAGGCTTCTCGATATATTGCAGTCACTTACAGTCATTGAGACTTTGGCATCTTGCTTGCCTGTATCCTATTTGTCGAAAGAAAACATATTGGGAGGATGGTATGGCAACGGTGATCGAATTCTATATTCCAACACGGTTTCACAGGCGAGTGAAGTTGATTCCGGCGGCCCAGCGGGGCAAGGTGCTTGAGTTTCCGGCTGAGCTTCGGAAATCCGCATAACGGGAGCTCCGAAGATTCGAGGGTTCGGGCGGATCAACATCGTCTTCAACAACTCCACTTGCTCTGAGCCGAGAGTGCGGGCTTTGCCTTCAGGATTTCTTACGCTAACGTCTTATTGGAATCTTATTCAGACCGGAGCCGAAGGTTTGTAGTGCGATTTAGGGCTGATTTCCATCGATGCGCTCGGAACGCAGAGAGGCAGACTGTTCGGGCCGGCGCTGCACGGTTCGGGCAGTAACCTGGGGATCGTTCTCTTGCATCGCCTGCTGCAGTAATTTCCAATCGCGAGCAATCTCGCGCTCCGAAACACCATGCGGACCACTCCCCCGCAATTCAGCTTGTAGCCTGGCCTCGAGAAGCGCCTGGACCAACTGCGGAGGAGCGCCGCTGGTCAGAACGTTTTCCGCTGACTCCCCTACACTCACCACCTGCGGTCCAACATTTATTTGAAGAACCGGTCTGCCCTGTTGGTCGAGTCCAGCCTTGGCTTTGGACTGCATACGTTCCCAGGCTTTTTCTGCGTTACCGGCTGATCTCCCAGCGTTGGCGCCGGCCAGAAGGTGTTCCAACGCTTTGCGATAAGAGCGGAGGTCCTCGCGGCCCAGGGGCAGTTCGGGTTCGCCGCCCAGCGCGAATATCATCGCGTTGTGGTTCGGATCGAAGCGGCCGCTTCCACTGCCAACGAAAACGACGGCCACGCATCCGGCAAAGATCGGACTCACGACGGCGCTGGGAACAATGTATTTCTTCGATTTGAAAAATGACTCAACCACGCCGTGCACGGCCGTGCTGCGGGCCACGCTCCCGGGAACCTGAGGAATGATCGTCCTCGAAAGTTCCAGCTCCGGGTGACGCGTGCTGAACTTGACCAGGGTCTTTGCCATCTGCTTGGGCGTAGTGATACCAATGTCCGCTACATAACTGCGATGCAGGGCCCTTGGCTGATAGAAGTTGATGACGTCCTTGACGAAGTCGGCACAATTCCGGGAGACGGCGTGGAAGTGCGAGCGGTTGGGGGACGAGTTGTACTTCAGGATCAGAGCCTCATCCTGTTGGGGAGTAGTCGCAATCTCGAAACCATAAATCGTTCGGTCATAGGACGAGCCGACAAGTTCATACCAGTTCCCACCCGGAGTCTCTCCGTTGGGCAAATCGGGAGCGATGTCCTCCAAATATTTGCGGCGATAGTGATCGCGAAGGAAGGCGACCATCTTGGCATCGGCAAATAGCGGCACATCTTTCGGATTTTCGATCGCGTACAAGTAGGGAACAAGGGGGATTGCGATCCAATCGTAGCCGCCGACTCCGTTATACCGGCTCAGGACAATGCCCATTTCTCCGGCAGCGCACCGGCGAAGGATCAAGGGCGTTTCGGCGCAGACGCCGGAGAGATAGACAGCTGAGTGGCCGGTAGCGGAAAAGAATCCCAGTTTTCCGTATGGCTCTTCAAGCAGAAGAGTAGCGGAGGCTTCGGCCTTCGGCACAAAAGCCACGACCAGGGCAGCCAACACCCCGATGGCCCGCCGCATTAAAAGGCTGTCGCCTCGCACAATAATATCCAACCCCAAACCGAAATACCGGCTCCTTTAGAAACCCTTCAGAGAAAGGTTAGTTGCCTCCAATATGGGATGCCAGTTACGGAAGTTCGGGTACGTGGATGAAGCAGCGAGTAACCGGCGAATGTTGCGATGAGGTTACAAATCAGATTCAAGCAGTTGTTTCCGGGCCCAAAGCGCGCTTTCCGCCACGGATTTATCTTCATCGGATGCAAGCTGGTCGAGCAGCGGCAGAAACTTCCGCTCGGAGCTATTGCCCATGGCGATGGCAACATTGCGGCGCAGACCGGCTCGTTTTGTCCGACGGACGGGCGATCCGCGAAATACCTCGCGGAACTCTTCCGCGCTCATTTCGGCGAGCCACTCGAGCGCTGGATTTAGCAGCTCCGGACGAGGCTCGAATTCCGGCGCGGCGGTTACTGGAGCTTTACGGTTCCAGGGGCAGACGTCCTGGCAGATGTCGCATCCGAAAATGTTTTGGCCAATGCCCGTCCGCAGTTCCTCGGGAATCGCTCCACGTTTCTCAATCGTGAGATAGGAAATGCACTTGGTGGCATCGAGCTTGTAGGGAGCGATGAAGGCGTCGGTCGGACAAGCTTCGATACAGCGGGTGCAGGTGCCACAGCGGTCGGGAGCAGGCAAGTCCGGCGCAAGTTCGAGAGAAGTCAGGATCACACCTAAGAACAGCCACGAACCTTTTCCCTGATTGATGATGCAAGTATTCTTGCCGATCCAGCCCACGCCGGCGTACTTCGCGTAGACGCGCTCGACGATGGGCCCGGTGTCGACGTAACAGCGCGTGATGACATCGGGTCCTTCGCTGACATCACCCGCCGCGCTTCGAATCGCATCCTCGACGCGCCGCAGCCGGCGCATGACTGCTTCGTGATAGTCCTCACGGCTCCAGGCATAGCGGGAGATCCAACCGCGGCCGCGAGCGTGGACCTGGGTTGAGTGGACCTGATCTGAGTGGACCTGGTCTGAATGGACCTGGGTCGAGTACGGCTGTGCGCTGTTGTAATTGATGGCACACACCACCACGCTTCGCGCCCAGGGTGCTACGTGTGCGAGCGATTCGCGCTTGAGTGCTCCCTGCTCGTCGCGCGCTTCCATGTATCGCATTTCACCCGCGTGGCCAGTTGCGATCCATTCAGGAAAGTAGCGCTGTTCAGGAGCATCCGTTGCCGGCGCAATGCCCGAGAGATCGAAGCCGGCCGCGTGGGCTGCACGCTTGACGGTCGCCGCGATTTCGCTGATGCAATTCATGACGGGCAGTTTTTCCGTTTTTCAGTGCTTAGCTTGAAGCTACTCATGCAGCGAGAACTGAAAGCCAGTTCCAAATTGGAAATACAGTTCATTTTCTTTTGGTATTTCTCTTGCTTTCCTTCGTTCAGGGTATAAGCTTTTTTTCACAGAGTCACGCACTTCCCATGCGCGTTCTCCGAATTTGTCTTGCAAAGGAGAAGCCAAATATGGCGCAAGTTCCAAAATCACAACTAGCCACCATTCAGATCTCCGTCATCAATCAGAGCACGGTGCTGACGGACGACCAAGTGATCCCCGTCGTCGGGGCTCTGCAAAAACAAGTCACGAATGATTTCCGTCCTGTCTGGGGTGTTGATGCCGAACTACAGTTTGTTCCAAGCGGAGCTCAGCCCGCGGCGGGTACCTGGTGGTTGTCCATTCTGGACGACTCCGACCAGGCCAACGCACTGGGCTACCACGACCTCACCACCGACGGACTGCCGATCGGCAAGGTCTTTGCCGGCACTGACCTGAAGATCGGTGCGTCCTGGTCAGTCACATCCAGCCACGAACTGCTGGAAATGCTGGCCGATCCCAACATCAACCTAACGGTATTTGTGCAGAACGCCGATACCACCGGGACACTCTACGCCTATGAGGCCTGCGATGCCTGTGAGTCCGAGAACCTTGGTTATCAGGTCGATAACATTCTGCTCTCCGACTTCGTCTTCCCGTCGTGGTTTGAGAGCTTTCGTGCCCAGGGCTCGACCCAGTTCGACCAGACCGGGCACATCCAAGGTCCCCTTCAACTGCTTCCTGGGGGATACATTGGTGTGTTTGACGTGAGCGCTGGAAACGGCTGGCACCAGATGGTCGCAGAAAAGCGGCCCGTCAGCATGGCCCAGCGAGGCAATGTGGGCAGCCGCCGCGAACGCCGGCGCATACCTCGCGAACAATGGCTGGTCAGCGTACCGCATAAGGAGATCACGCGCCGAGCCACGGAATACCGTCGACGCCTAGAGGTTATGCAGACTCAAGCTGCCTGAGCTCCCATCCCGCAAGCCCTCCCCCATCGGCCCCGCGTGAAAACGCGGGGCCTTTTTTGTAGCCGCGATTCGGTTTTACAACACTTAAAAAGCGTCGGACAAACATCAAAGGAAGGAGGCCACTCTTCTCAGGCTGAGGAATCCACGATTTTCAGGCTGACGAATCCACGATTCGCATTCCGGATGGCTCGTAGGATGGTTCGTATCAGGATATGGCCTTAGCCATATCGCAAGTGCGCCCGAAGTAACGCGGCTTCACCGCTGTCTGGATCTGGGATCGAGCCTTTGTCGGGCAATTAAAAAAGGGATGGGCAATCGCCGCTCCCTCTTAAAAACTCCCTACTCGGTTCTGTCTATACGCCGAGCTTCTTAACTTCCTCGTTGTAGTACTTGCGGTAGAGAATGTCCCACTCCTGGGAGCCTTCGAGGATGGTGCGTTTCTGGCTCTCGATCTTGTGGCGGGCGGCTACATCAATCCGTTCCTCCTGGTTGAGAAGCTCCTCGAGAATCTTGCGGGTCTCCTGCCGGATCGTGTTGGGGTCCTCAATGAACTCGACTTCGTCTAGCTGTTTGAGTACGTCGGAGACGGCCCGGGCGAGCACGTTGACTTTGTCGCGGCTCAGTCTCACAGCACCGCCTTATATTTGCGCACCAGTTCGCTTTTCACCTTGCGGAACATTTCCTGGTAGTTGGCGCCGCTCTTGCGCATCTCGTCGGAGTAGGCCTCCAAAATTACGCGTACTTCGTCGTTGATACGGTCCTCAAGGGAAAGCTCATCGAACAGCGCAGCATGCACCCGCTCGGTAACCGCAGGTACGGCGGCGGTCTCTATGAACTTGCCAGCAATCAGTTTCTTGGTGAGTTCGCGGGCCAGGTAGCCCACATATTCTTTCGAAAGAAGCATGTGCGGATCGAATGCCCTGCGTGCAAAGAATGGTCTTCGTGAATCAAAAAGTGTAACACAGCACGCGGTCGCATTAGGGGCATCTACCCTTCGCATGGCAGGCAACGGCTACGTTCGTGAAAAATTCTTCGGAGGTATTGCGGCAAAATTTCCCTCCAAATATTTCGTTCTCGCAATCCGTCAGCGTGCAAACCCGGCGCCCCCGCTGGCACCTTATTTACGGACGGCATACAATGCTGCCTAGGCGAGAGCCTCATATGTCTCCCATTCCAGACGATCTTACTACCGTTAAAGACGATATGATCGCCTTCATTGAAGGCCACGGCATGCGCCGCTTTCACGGCTACGTGGACTACGACGAGGTGCAGTGCGTCACGTGGGAATCGGGCTCGAATCCCGACGGATGGAAGGATTTTGTGGAACTGGCCAAGTCGGCTGGCGCTCCTTTCCTGACCATGCATGCTTGGATTCTGGAGCGCACCGAACTTGACGAAATGGTAGAGCGGCTTTCGAATTCGGAGTTCACCGACGGTGACGATGTGGACGACGCGCGCTGGCTTCGCGCCCACGTCGGCAAAGTTGGTTTTCTACAGTTGGGATGGGCATACCAGGGATCGATGTTTCTTTGCGAGGTCAGCACCGAGTGGTACGAGCGCTACCAGCGATTGCTTGAAGTGTCCGACGAATTCGGCGGAATTACTATCGACGAACCTGACCAGGATGAAGAGAGTTAGCCGCCCCGAAGGCCGGGTTTCAGAAAACAGCACGCCTACCAGCTTCTCACTGGATCACTCCGTCTCTGGCTATTGAGTATACTTCGTATATCCGGAGGTATATACTGAGGATCTACAGAGAGGTTTCCTATGCCAGTCGGACAAATCGTCAAGTGGGGGAATAGCCTTGCCCTTAGAATTCCCAAGCCGGTCGCCGAAGAAGCCGGTGTGCGGGAAGGGGATCCCGTGGAAATCGCCGTCGCAACTGGAGAGATCAAAGTACGTCGTAAAGACCGCATTCCCACTCTGAAGGCACTAGTCTCCCAGATTACAGAAGAAAATCGCTATGCAGAGACTGCCACCGGGCCTGCCCGCGGGAAGGAAACGGTTGAATGGTGACGCGCTATGTCCCCCGCGCCGGTGACTTTGTGTGGCTGGATTTCGACCCGCAAGCGGGGCGTGAGCAGTCTAAGCGTCGGCCAGCCCTTGTCATCACGGATCAAAGCTACAACCGCGCCAGCGGACTCGCGATGGTTTGCCCACTCACCATCCGCCGTAAGCCGTATCCATTTGCCCTGCACATTTCATTCCAAGGCCCATCCGGCGCTTCTCGCCAAGGTGCGGGCTTATCTCGGTGTTCTGCTTGGCATCCAGCATCCATGAAGTCCATCCCCATAGATGCAGGTGCTCATTAATTGGCTTCGCGTTGTCCCACCCTGCGAGTGGAGTAAACTTTTCCCACCACCATGAAATGGATTCTTCGGGACGCCGATCCGCGGTGTTACTCCAACTTCGCCACAGAACTGAGATCTTGCTTCGCACCGCTTGCGCAGATCAATCCCGCAACGGTTTCGACCCTGACTCACCTACTTCACCGCCGCGGTATCACCGACCCTGAATCCGCTACGCGCTTCCTCACTCCCTCGCTTTCCCATCTCCATCCACCGGAACAAATGACCGGCGTTCGCGCCGCCATTGACCGCTTGGACGCAGCCATCGAACGGAAGGAGTCCATCCTGATTTACGGCGACTACGACGTGGACGGCACGATGGCGGTCATCATCCTGAAGACCGCAATTGAGCTCTGCGGCGGTACGGCTGACTTCCATGTTCCGCACCGTATTCGCGAAGGCTACGATCTTCGGGATGACGTGATTGAAAGCGCCGCAGCGGCGGGCATTCGCCTGATTATCAGCGTGGACATGGGAATCCGCGCCTTCGCTCCCGCTGAGACGGCGCAGCGGCTTGGTGTTGATCTCATTGTCACCGACCATCATCTTCCCGGGCCCAATGGCGTACCGAACGCATTGGCGGTGGTAAATCCGAACCAGGCCGGTTGCGCGTATCCCTACAAGCAGCTTTGCGGTGCCGGCGTGGCATTCAAGGTGGCGCAGGGATTAATGCAGCGCCGTCTTGAGGCGAAAGATCACACCAGGCTGCTGCTGTCTTTCATGAAGGTGGTCGCGATTGCGACCATCGCTGATGCGGTTCCGCTGACCGGCGAGAATCGAGTGTTCGCCAGCCTGGGCCTCGAGGCGTTGCGCAAGGCGGTGAATCCCGGTCTGAAGGCGCTGCTCGAAGTTGCGCAGATCTCGACCAAGCGTCCGCCCACCTCGACCGAGGTAGCGTTTCGAATCGCACCCCGCATCAACGCTGCCGGCCGTATGGACGTGGCCCGCGACGTAATCGAACTATTCAGCGTGAAAGATCCTGCGCGAGACGTATCCTGCGCGCGGTCGAAGAGCGTTTCAGCGGCGATCCCACTCTCTGCGATTCCTATTGCATCGTCGTCGACGGCGAGGGATGGCATCGCGGCGTCATCGGCATCACTGCGACACGGGTCGTCGAACGCTACAACCGTCCCGCCGTCGTGATCTCGAGCCAAGGCGAAGAAGCGTTCGGCTCCGGACGCTCCATTCGCGCCTTCCATCTGCTCGAAGCCATCGAATCCTGCGGCGATCTTTTTTCGCGCTACGGCGGACACGCTCACGCCTGCGGCTTCGCTATGCCCACAGCGAATGTTCCCCAACTTCGCGCCCATTTGGATGCCTTCGCCCGCACCCGGCTTACTCTGGCTGACTTCGACCCCATGCTGGATCTCGATGCCGAGCTGCCGCTCGATGAAATTACGCCCGCGCTGTTTCAGGCCCTGCATATGCTCGATCCCTACGGAGTAGGAAATCCCGAGCCGGTATTCTCGGCACGCGGAGTACAGTTAACCGCGCCGCCCAGGATTCTGAAAGAGAAGCATGTGAAGTTGAAGCTGAGGGCGGGGGAACACGGGCGCGCGGCCCCATCTCAAGTTTTAGTGGACGAAAGTTCGCCCAAGGAATCTCCTCAGGAACTCTCCGCGGTCGCAGTCCTGGTCACGCCGAACTGCCATCCCGATGGAGCCGCGATCCGGCGCAGCGAAAAGGTGGCGTCCGCCAAAGAACTGAAAACTGAGAACCGAGAACTGAGAACTGGCTCTTGGCGAAACTCCATCGTGTTTGACGCCCTGGGCTGGAACATGGCCGAGCGCCTGCAGCAGTCGCCGCTTCTCGCCGGCGACGCCATTGACATCGCGTTCACCGTCGGACACAACGATCATCCCGAGTACGGCGGCCTGGAACTCTCCCTGCGCGACCTCAGAGTGAGCGCCACGGGCCAGGCTCGATAACTTTTCCCCACGGACTGCGCAAGAATTTGCAATGTGTGGCGCCTCGTTTGTTCGGCTTTCGTAACAGCAGCGGATATTGCCCGGATTCTTGTTGACGCGCCTCCCGATTCGGGTCAAGATCGCATAAGTCTGCGCAAGCTGATCTTGCCGCTCGCGTGATTCGCAGCTGACCATCCGGGGCTCGATCGCTCTCCCACCCAGCTCGGCTAGTAGTCTCTCGGTCTTCAAAAGGGGTTTTTTAATCATGAAGTGGACCAGGCCTGTCTTTCGTTCGGGGATTTTTCTTCTGCTAATGCTTCTGGTTCTCTCAATCGCGCCTGCATCGGCGCAAACGCCAGCGGCGGCTAGCCAGGCACACAACCCACAGCAACTTGCGCTACTTAAGTGGTACGGCGCCAATACGACCACCAGCTTCGCTGTCGGCACCAATCCGCGGGGTGTGGCTTTCGATGGCGCCAACATCTGGGTGGCGAACTACGGCAGCAACACGGTGACCAAGCTGCGGGCCAACGACGGTACGGTATTGGGTGCCTACAACGTGGGCACACAACCGGCGAACGTGGCCTTCGACGGAGCCAACATCTGGGTCACCAACTACGGCAGCGGCAATGTCACCAAGCTGCGAGCGGGGGATGGGAAAGTCCTCGGCACGTTTGCCACGGGGTCCACGCCGTTCGGACTGGCATTTGATGGCACGAATATCTGGGTTGGTGGCGCCGGCACCGTGACCAAACTGCAGGCCAGCGACGGCAAGCTGCTGGGCACGTTTACCATCATTGGAGAGTGCTATGGGATCGCCTTTGACGGTACCTACGTTTGGACCACCAACGGGAACGCGAACACAGTCACGCGCCTGAAACTGGACGGAACGAATGCGGGGGTATTCACTGTTGGCGGCACTCCTTTTGGCCTGGCTTTTGACGGGGCCAACATTTGGGTGGCCAACTCCAACGGACAGAGCGCCACGAAACTACGGGCGAGCGACGGGGCCGTCTTGGCGACCATCAATGTGGGCACGCTTCCTTATGGTGTCGTCTTTGACGGGACGTATGTGTGGGTTACGGCATTCAACTATGTGGCGCAGTTGCGCGTGAGCGATGGCGCGATACTGCACACCTTTAACACTGCTGGAGGTTCAGCCGGTATTGCCTTCGATGGTGCAAACCTGTGGATCGCCGAGTACGACGCCAAAAACATTTCCAAGATGTAAACGGGCCCAGTCACTTCAACGAAAGGAAAATACTAATGAAGATCTCACCGCGCTTGCCTCGTATTTCCATGCGCATGACTATTGCCCTGTGTCTGTTTTCATCTCTGCGTTTGTGGGCGCAGAGTCCCGGCGTAGGCGTGAACGTCTGGACCTGGCATAACGACAACGGCCGGACCGGGCAGAATGCTAGCGAAACGGTTCTGACGACAGCAAACGTCAATAAAACGAACTTCGGCCAGCTCTGTTCCTACCCCGTTGACGGCCAGGTTTATGCTCAACCTTTGGTGCTGTGGGATTCTGTAAACAACAGGAACCTGGTATATGTCGTGACGCAAAAAGACAGTATCT
>WNFN01187125.1_pt1 | contig 12855 bp, 13 predicted proteins | sample 5400161 | NCBI WGS metagenome assembly WNFN01 (sample SAMN13153353, study PRJNA577476) | soil metagenome | isolation source: 80 cm saprolite on Douglas fir-dominated hillslope | place: USA:California | collected 2013-09-17
CGATTGGTGGCTCAACGGTTCCCGGCGCGTCAATGGTGTTCGGCGCTTGACAGGAGGGACATGCCACGGTCACGACGGATCGCGGTGTGCCCGGCTGATGCCGGAGGCTGACGGTGAACCGCGCGCCGCAGTGCTCGCACGGCCTAGCAATGAGCTGTGAGCCGTCCATTCAGTGATTGTCGCGCGCTGCGCCCGTCCCTCGGGCTGCTGGCGCCGATTCGAGCATGCCGACCGGCTTATCCGGAAGGTGATTGACGAGCTGAGGCGCGAACGGTCCCGACGTGGCCCAGCGGAACGAGCCGGTGAGAGTATGAGCCGGCCCGCACCACGTCGGGACGGAGCTGAATCTAGCACCGCGCGCTGCGGGCCGCCGCATCGCACGCGGCCTGGAACCGACCCTTCTAGCCCACTCTATTTCCGCGGCAGGTGACGCTTGATCACGGAGGTGAGGTCCGCTGGAAGGCACGGCTTGGTGAGGAACTCATCGGCGCCTGCTTCGAGCGCGCGGCGACGAGCGTTGTCAAGCAGGTGTCCGGTCAAGACTATAACGGAAGTGCTACGCGTCACCGGGTCGGCCTTGAGGCATCGCGCGACTTCTACCCCGTCCATACCGGGCATGCCGAGGTCGAGCACGATCACGTCGGGCCGAAGGCCGGCGGCTTGAGTGAGCGCGTCTTGTCCCGAGGACGCCGTCGCCGTGCGCCAGCCGTTGTGCGCGAAGAACTGCGCGTAGACGTCCAGGTTGTCCTCGACGTCGTCGACGAGCAAGATCAACGGCGCTGTCTCCGCAGGCTTCCGCGTCATCGGGGCCGGGAGCGTAACACGCCCGTCGGGCTGGGCGCGGACCCGGCCGCCCCATACTCGTCCCGGCTGGGAACAGCTACCGCACAGCACCGGTCGTTAGCTCCAGGCGCGGTGACTGACTCCGCTTCCGGGGTCCAAACCTGCGGATGAGCCAGCGCGTCAAGAGAGTCGTGCCTACGGCAAAGAGTGCGCCGCACAACAGACCCACGGGTAGAAGCCAGGAACCCAGCAGTTCTCGAACGGGACCTTCCGTGGGGCTAAGAGTACCTAGCACGAACAATGCGGGCGGCCGTACCGAGATGCCATACACCTGCGTCCCGGAGAAACGGCCGTCCCAGTAACCCAGTGTGAGTGTGTGCTCTGGTCGAAGCCAGAGCCCGATGCGGGATGGGAAGAACGGCTTCAAGAAAACGGACAGATAACAAACTGCTGCGCACCCGTAGCCGGTCAGCGTGACGAAGAGGGCGATGACGCCCGCAATGCCGGTCGTGGCCCACGTCAGGGTACTGCGGAGCAGCACCCAGGGCGATTTGGTCTTCAACGCTCGCCGCAAGGTCGCTTCCGTCCTGTCCTGCGAAGCGAGTTCCTCGGGGTCGCCAACGGCGCGCAGTATCCCATTCACGAGTTGCTCCGTGAGGCACGGCTCGGCTTCAATTCGTTCGAGAACGTGGCTACGCACCTCTTCAACCATCTCGTCTCTTTCGGCAGACGGAAGGTAGTCGAAGGCCTTTCGCAGGCGGGCGAGATACTCATTGACGGCTGCCATGGCGCTATCGGTGGACACTGGCAAGCTCCCTTCCAGACAGGACAGGTTCAAGTAGAGCGTCGAGGTCCCCGCTGAACTGAACCCAGAATCGGGCCATGGTGCGCAGGCGATCCTTGCCCGACGCCGTCAGCCAATAATACTTGCGGGGGTGACCAGACCCGGCGTCCACCCACTCGGAGTGAACCAATCCGTCGGCTTTGAGACGGTTTAGGATCACGTAGAGAGTCCCTTCCGCCAGTCCCAGACTGGAGCTGCGTTCAAGCCGGCGGAGGATTTCGAGGCCGTAGAGCCTGCTCTTCCACAGGCTGGCAAGGATCGCCATCTCCAGACATCCCTTGCGGAACTGCGCCCCCCAGTGATCCGCGCGATTGTCTGCAATCTTGCCCAGAGCCACTCCTTACGCTATACATCGCATTGATAGGTATTATGTGAGGCTAGACATTGCCTTGTCAAGCCGCCGCGCTGATCCCTCTCCCCCCGAGGCTAGTCAAGGGAAAGCCCGCGCTGATGCGCCTCGTCATCCTGGGGACCGGCGCTGGGCTCGCCTCTCGCCGCGCCGCTCGCCCCGCGCGCGTCGCGCCCCGTCGCGCGACTCAGGCTCCTCGAGATCCACGAGCTGGAGAAGCGCGCAGCCATGCTCGGTGACGAAGACCTCGCCCTTGAGATGCGCCAGGCCTGGACGAAGGCGTGCGACCGCGCCGTCGAGGTCTTCGGGATGTCGATGCTCGACCAGCCGCGACCGTCCAAGCTGCCGCCGTCTTCGGTGTCTACGTTGGCTACTTGGTGGACCCTGGCCGGGTGATTACCCGCGAAATTAGGTAGGGGGGGTGTCCCCTGCCATTGTTCTCCAAGCCTCACGGTGTGTGGTGTGAAGAGGGACCCCCCCACCCGCAGCCGAACAGGACCGCTCCGTCTACCTTGGCTGCATCCAAATCACGTTCGTTTGGAACGACGACGCATACGGGCAGCGTCAGGGTGACGGGGTCATCGCCACGCCTCGATGGCGCTCGCGAATCGCTCCGCCACCCAACGATTCCCGTCCTGAGTGAGATGGATGCCGTCGACCATCATCTCCGCGGGCATATCGGTCAGGTCCACGAGGCAGAGGCCCCGGTCGCGGGCAATCTGGCGGTAGGCCTGGTTAAGGGCGTCGATCGTCTCGTTCATCGCCCACGGCTCGCGCGGTGTCCCAAAACCGCGCTTGCTGGGCAGGGTCGCGAGATAGACGAAACGGCCGGCCGCGGAGCACTGATCCAGGACCGCATGACACGCGGTGAGTACTTCCGGAAGCGGACGCATCTTGCGCGCGTCATTGGTGCCAGCCAAGAGGCAGACCTCCCCCGCCTCGGGAATCGAGAGCAGCTCGCGGTAGTTGCGGCGCCAGATCTCCGCCCAGCCGTCTTCGGGAATGCCCAAGTTCACCGTAACCCAGGTCTGCTGGTGCCGCTCCGAGAGTCGGCGGCCCAGGAACAAGGGGTAACTCATCCCATCCGGATCACGCGATCCGAAGGTCAACGAGCCTCCTTGGCAGGCGATCACGCCGTACACCCGCGCACGGCGGCTCGCAAGGGGCGGGGGTTGTCCAGCCGCTGTCGTATGTTCGCGCTGTCCTGTCAGTTCCATGTGGTCACCCGATGAAAACGATATGAGGCCGTGGATGCGGCGAGGATTCTAGCCTGCCCTGCAGCGGCTCAGGCGCCCGCGGCTGCGGTGATCGAAGCCGGCACGACTCGGGATTTGGGATCACAAGCGAGCGTGTGATTACTCGCGATGCTTTGCTGGTAGGGTGACCGTGACGGCCAGAGGACGTCTTCGATGGAGCCCCTCGTCCTCGAGAGCGAGATCCCGGCGGGCCACCCCGGGAAGCAGGAGATCGAGGACGCCATCCGGGAGGCGCTGGCCGGGCTCTCAGGCTGGAGGGTGCAGATCGCCGTGGCGCACCCTGCAATCAGCCGCAACGCGTCAATGACCCTCACTCCGGGAACCTCCCTCGGTCCTTACGAGATCCTCGCCCTGCTCGGCGGGGGTGGCATGGGCGAGGTCTACCGCGCCCGGGACGAGAAGCTCCGCCGCGACGTCGCGGTCAAGGTGCTCCCGACCCGCCTCTCCGAGAATGCCGACGCCCTCGCGCGCTTCGAGCGCGAGGCCCAGGCCGTAGCCGCGCTCTCCCATCCAAACATCCTCGCCATCCACGACTTCGGGCAGCAAGGCAAGGCCGTATACGCGGTCATGGAGCTGCTCGATGGCGAGTCGCTCCGCGCGCGGCTGGCCGCCGGACCGCTCCCCGCGCGCAAGGCCGTCGAATATGCCTTGCAGATCGCCGACGGCCTCGCGGCCGCCCACGACAAGGGGATCGTCCATCGGGACCTCAAGCCGGACAACCTCTTCATCACGAAGGACGGCCGCCTCAAGATCCTCGACTTTGGCCTGGCGAGGCAGGCTCCGGCCGCCGGGGCGGGGGACGACACCGACTCGCCGACCGTATCCCGCCACACGGACCCCGGTACGGTGATGGGCACGGTGGGCTACATGTCCCCCGAGCAGGTGAGGGGCAAGCCCGTGGATCACCGCGCCGATGTCTTCAGTTTCGGCGCGGTCCTGTACGAGATGCTCACGGCGCAGCGGGCCTTCCGGGGAGATTCGGCCGCGGAGACGATGAGCGCCATCCTCAAGGAGGAGCCACCGGAGATCTCCGCGAGCGGACGGACGGCTCCGGCAGGGCTCGAGCGGATCATCCGTCACTGCCTCGAGAAGAAGCCCGAGGAACGGTTCCAGTCGGCTCGCGACCTCGCCTTCGGCCTCCAGGCCCTCTCCGCGGATTCCGAACGGAGCGCGGGTCCATCTGGCGCGCCGACCGGAGCTCCACGTGGGATCGGGGGCAGGAGGACGGCGGCGGCCGCGGCCCTCGTGGGTATCGGCACCCTGCTGGGCATGGGTCTCGCGCGGCTGGTTCGCTCCCCGTCGGTGGCCCCTGACATGGCGTCCGTGCGGTACCTCACCTACTCCGGTCACGACACGTCGCCGGCCGCTTCGCCCGACGGGCGGACCATCGCTTTCTGCTCGGACCGCGACGGACGCCCGCGCATCTGGCTGAAGCAGCTTGCCGATGGGAGCGAGGTCGCTCTCACGGCGGGGCCCGACGACTTCCCCCGGTTCTCCCCCGACGGCTCCGCGATCCTCTTCGTGCGGACGGAAGGCTCTCGGACCTCTCTTTACCGAGTCCCGCTCCTGGGGGGCGACGCCCGGAAGCTCGTCGATCAGGCGGCGAGCGGCGACTGGTCGCCCGACGGACACCGGATCGTCTTCCTGCGCCTGGAGCCCGGCGGCGTGACAAGCACGGCGGCGACGACCGTATGGGTCGCGGCCGCCGACGGCGGGGGACAGATCCAGATCGCGCGGCTCGCGGAAGAGCACGGACATCCCCGTTGGTCCCCGGACGGCCGGACGATCGCGGTCACGGGCTTCCGAAGCTTCGTCCTACTGCCGATCATGCTCATCGCCGCCGACGGCAAGGAGACCCGGGCCCTCGACCCGCCTCCCCCCTGGCCCACGGGCCGCATCTCCGCGGTGGCGTGGTTGAGCTCGACGGAGCTCGTCTACTCGCAAGCGGAGTCGGTCGCCGGGGACAGCGCCGGCGGCACGGCGCGCCTCATCCTTCAGGATGTTCGCTCGGGCGCCGCCCGGCCCTTGGCCTGGAGTCCGAACAACGGCGTCGTACTCGACGTCCTCGCCCCCGGCCGCGTCGTCTTCGATGCGCGCTCGCCGCGCGAGAATCTGCGGGAGGTCCTGCTCCAACGCGCTTCCCTCCCGGAGAAGCGCCCACCGGGCGATCGCGGAGCGGTCGCCACGGATGGGGAACGGCCGAATTCACCCGTCGCGCTCCGATGGATCACGCGCGGCAACAGCACGGACCGCCAGCCCGTGTATTCTCCGGATGGCGAGCGTGTCGTCTTCGCCTCCACGCGCAGCGGCAACCTCGACCTCTGGGAGATCTCGACGGGGAGCGGGGCCGTGCGCCGGCTGACGGATGACCCCGCCGATGATTTCGATCCGGCCTTCACCCACGACGGCAAGACGCTCCTCTGGAGCTCCAACCGGAAGGGGCATTTCGAGATCTGGACCGCGGAGGCCGACGGCAGCGGGGCCCGGCAGCTCACGCACGACGGGGTCGATGCCACGAACGCCACGTCGACGCCCGATGGACGTTGGATCGTCTACTCGTCCGGGCATCCGGAGAAGGTCGGGGTCTGGAAGGTTCACCGAGATGGCTCGGAGGCAACCCTCCTCGCGGCCGGCTGGGACGGCCCTCCGGAGGTGTCGCCCGACGGCCAGTACGCCCTTGGTTCGGTGGGATACGGGTCGAGGTCCGTCGTCGTGCGAGTCGTCCGGATCGCCGACGGGGTCGGCGTGCCCTTCGAGATTCTCGTCGAAAGGCGCAGGGAGACTACGGCCAGGATGGGCCGCGGGCGCTGGATGCCGGGGGGCCGCTCCATCGCCTTCGTCGGCCAGGACGAGCGGGGGGTGAACGGTGTCTTCGTCCAGGACTTCGTGCCGGGGCAGGACACGACCGCGACGCGCCGGCCCCTCGCCGGGTTCGACCCCGAAGCCTCCACGGAATCCTTCGGCATCTCCCCCGATGGCTCGCGCATCGTCGTGGCGGCATGGGAGCAGCTCTTCAGCATCATGACGGCGGAAGGCGTTCCCGGGATCGCGCCCCCGGATCGGCGCGGAGGCCATTGACCCGCGCAACGGCCTCGGGACCGTGCTCGGCGCGGGCGACTAGCGGAATCCACGCCAAGGCCTTTCACACGGTGGAAGTCGTAGGTTCAAGTCCTACAGCGCCCACCATCTACCAATAGTCTACGGGCCGTGCGCCATCGACTTGGGTCCAATTCGGGTCCAGCTTGGGTCCAAGAACGCGGGCGTTTACCGCGCGCGGACCCAGGGTGCAGAACGAGGGTTCCGCAGCGTGATCGTTCCGAACCCGAGAGCGGCCCACGGCCTCTAGACTAGGACCGCCAGGCTTGCCATCGAGCGGTGGCGGCGAAGGGCTCGGCGTCCGGCACTCGCTGCGATCAGGTCGAGCAGTCGCTGACGTGCATAGCGGCCACGACCACATCACGAGCGCCACGGTCACGGGAGTGGCAATTCGCGAAGGCGCGGCAAGGAGCTCTCGGCCCCGTAGACCGCCAACTTCAGAGGTGCCAGTTCACCGGCAGGCGAGCGTCGGGCAGGTAGGCGCAGTAGGTGCCCGTGCGGATGGCCCGCTCGAGATGCTCCCCCAGCGGCGCGTTGTGTTCACGGATCCGTGCCATGGCCTCGCGGACCGCCTTGGTGACGCTGGCCCTCGCCCGTTCGGAGACGGAAGCCGCGCGACGATCACGGCCGCCCAGCCCGACCGCACGGGCGAGCTCACGAACGAGGAACTCACGTTCGGCTTCCGCCTGGGCGGCCCGGTCCGAATTCCCCAAGGTCCGCGCCTCTTCGAGGTCCTCCTCGATCTCGGCGAGCCGCCGGCGGTAGGCCTGCTTCGCTGGAGCATCGAGGAGCTCGCCGGCATCTCCGCCCAGGAGCATCGGGGATTCCGCCCTCTCGGCGGAGACGAGGTCGAGAACGTGGAACTCCTTTCCGGGATCGGCGAGGAGCCGGGCCAGGTACTGCAGGCCCTTCAGGTCCCGCAGGCGCGTAGTGCGGTCCTCGAACACGACGGACCAGAAGTCGCCCTCGCGGCGAAAAACGTTTACCGGGCCGGCGCGGTCGCTGGTGCCGGATCGAGCCGGCGGCACCCGTGGTCCGACGTCACGTCCTCGCACGACATCGCCAGCCTGCGATGCGGGGCCGGCCACGAGCCCGGCGCCGATCTGATCGAAGGCCGACCGTGCAGCGCCGTGCTCCAGCACGGCTTGAGCCTCCCGTCCATCCGCACGGTAGGCGTCCCCGAGCCCCCTGCGTGCGAGCGCCGTCTCGTAGGGTGCGCCGACCTCGTCCCAGAGACGCGCGGCCGCGGCGAAATCCAACTGGGCGCCCGCGGCATCGCCCGCGGCCAGCCGTACGCTTCCTCGGGCGTGGGTTGCGCCGGCGGCGAGCGCCTTGCTCTCGAACCGCGCTGCGATGCGCGAGAGCTCGTCGGCAGCCGCCCGCGCCGAATCGAGGTTCCCGGCCGCGACCTCGATCTCGACCTGCGCCTCGAGGAGAGGCGCCCGGCGCAGCTCCGTGTTCGGCGGCACTTCCTTGGAAGGCACGTTTCCGGGGCGCTCGAGCGCGTCCCGGATGGATGCCGCCGCCAGCGCGACGTCACCCCTCGCCAGGCGAACGAGGGCGAGCCCCGGCTGGGGGTCCCACCCGACCTCGTGCGCAGCGAGGAATGCCGCCTCCGCGCCCGGGACGTCTCCTCTCCGGAGGCGGATGCGGCCGAGCTCGGTCAGCGGCCACCCGAACTCCCGGCGCAGGTACGGGCGCAGCTCCTCGCAGGCCACGAGCGCTTCCTTCTCCGCTTCGCCCCACGACCCACGTAGCCGGAGGATCTCGGCTCGGTGAACCCGGCAGCGTCCGTGGATGCTCCCCACGGGCTGTCCCTGCCGCCAGCGCTCCATCGCTTCCGTCCACTCCTCGGCCAGGTCGTATTGCGCGAGCGCTTGCAGGCCGCACACGACCTCGCAATAGACGATCCCGGTGGAGATGGGATCGAGCTCGCCGGAAACCGCTGCCGTTCCCGCCTCGTCGAGGAGGCCGAGACCCTGCGCGACGTCGCCTTCCAGGATCAGGCTGCGGGCCTCGGCGACACGACCGATGGCGGCCGCGGCCGGCGCGCACCTCGTGCCGGTGTCGATCGCGCGGCGGGCCCAGAGCCGCGCTTCATGGAAGTCGCCCGAGAGCAGGCGCTCGTAGTTGCGAACGACGGCCAGCCAGGCGTGAACCGGCGTCTCATCCTGTCCCTCCAGGAGCTGCTCGACCCGCCGGGCCCAGCCACGCACGGGGGCCATGAGAGCTGTGTCCAGGAGCAGATGCATGGCCACCCGGACGGCCGCGCCTGCCGCCGCCAGACGATCACCCGCGGCCATGCCCTGCACATACGCCCGTTCCCACGTCGCGATCGTCACGTCGAGATGACCTGCCGCGTATGCCATGTCGGCGAGAAGGGCGAGATCGGGCGCGGTCAGGGGCGATCGGGCGTCCGCCTCGATGAGCAGGTCGTAGGCCTGCTGCCACTCACCCCGTGACACGGAATCGCGTGCTCGTCCAAGAAGCGCTTCGCCGGACGATCCGTCGCGTGGGCTCATGGCACTCGGCGCAGCGAGTGTAACCGCGGAAGTTCCCTCCGTAACCGTCTTTATCCCGCCATGGGTGTGGAGGTGTTCGATGCGAAGGATCATTGCTTGTGGTGCCGTTGCCCTCGTGCCCATGGTCGGAGCCGCCGTCGCCCAAGGAGCCAAGGCGCCCAGCCACACCATGGTGACGGCGGGTGAGTTGAAGTGGGGCGAGCCGCTGCCGGTCTTCGAGAAGGGCATGTCCTTCACGGTCGTTTCCGGAGACCCGGGCAAGACGGGCAACTTCGTGGTGCGCCTCAGGATGCCCGCTGGCTACAAGATCGCGCCGCACTGGCACCCGACGGACGAGCACGTGACGGTTCTCTCGGGCACGCTCGCCCTGGGCATGGGCGACACGCTCGACAAGTCGGCGATGAAGGATCTGCCGGCTGGCGGCTACGCGTTGCTGCCTGCCGACATGCGCCATTTCGCCGTGGCGACGACGGCGGCGATGGTTCAGGTCTCGGGCGCCGGTCCGTTTGCGCTGACCTACGTGAATCCGGCAGACGACCCGACCAAACGCTCGGCCGGAAAGTAGGCGGTCGAACATGAAGAAAGCGAACGTCAATGGACGCGTGTGGGAGTACGAAGTCAAGGGATCGGGCGAGCCGGTTCTGCTGATCAGCACTGGCCCCATCGTGGACAGCTTCTTGCCGCTGTTCCCGGAGAAGGCGCTCGAGCGTTACCGCCTGATCCGATACCGCCAGCGGGGCCTGAACGGCACCAACAGTGGCCACGCGCCGGTGAGCTTCGCGGAGCATGCGGCCGATGCGGTCGCGCTGCTCGGCCATCTCGGTGTCCGTCACGCGCACGTCGCCGGCCACTCGACCGGGGCAGCCATCGCCCTCCAGCTCGCAGTGGACCGTCCCGACATCGTTCGAACGCTGGCTCTTCTCGAGCCGCCGCTGGTGGGCGCGCCGAGCGCTGGGGCCTTCTTCGAGAAGGCGGGGCCTGCCCTGGCGGCTTACGGCGCGGGTGATCGCGACGGGGCGATGTCGAAGTTCCTGAGCCTCGTCTGCAGTCTCGACTGGGAGACTTGCCAGAGAGTCATCGAAAAAGCCATCCCGGACGGCGTGGCGCTGGCGATGACGAACGTTGACAACTTCTTCGGCAGCTATCTGCCCGCTCTCAACGCATGGCAGTTCGGGGCCGCTCAGGCGGCGGCCATCTCCCAGCCGGTGCTGTCCGTGGTGGGCACGGAGAGCGAACCGTGGTTCGTAGATGGCAACGAGCTGCTCCACACCTGGTTCCCGCAAGTCGAGGCCTGCAGGATCGAGGGCGCGGCGCATCTGCTCCACCTGCAGCGCCCGGAACCAGTTGCACGCGGCCTCGCCGGGTTCATGGCCCGCCATCCGATGAAAGGCTGAAGCGCCGGCGACCTGAGTCGCCGTTCTTCCCTGTCATACGCACCGATGACCCGCCCAATCGGATACGGAGATGGGTTCGGCCTGAACGCGGCGCGTGCGGGCACAAACCCGACCATACCGGCCTCTTCCCACCACTCGTCAGGCAGGTCTTGCCTCACGTGGCCGTGGCGGATCTCCATCAGGGGTTCCGTACCTTGCGGCAGACGGCGCTCACTCTGCCTTTGGCAGCTTACCCGTCGCGGCGAGAAGGAGGATCAAGTGCGCCACCGTCTGCGCGGTCCCGTCCGGTTCGTCGTAGCGCGGAATTTCCCGCACTTCGGAACCGAGGCCGAGGTAGCGAGGCGGCCTGCCCTTCCATTCGCCTTGGGCTAGAACCGGAGGACGCGTCTCGGTCCAGCCGAGGGCCTCGGCGACACGCACGCTGACCGGCTTGCCGGCGCTCACGACTTCTCATCCCGGTGCTTCCGCAAGATGGCCACTACCGCGACCTCCTCGACGTATCCGTCCCTCACCTCATTGTCCGTGATCGCCTCCGCCGCGCGCTTCAGCCAGCCGTCGGAGCGCAGGCGACGGACCTCGGCCAACAGCGGCGCTCGATAGTCTCGTCGTGCAAACCACCCTCTCCCCAGGCGATACAGCCCGCCCCGGGCGATCGCATCCAGCTCGTCGTCGGTGAGCGGCGGCAGCTCGCGGTCGTTTACGCGATCGAGCACGCCAGGGCCCGGCGCCGCCGACAGCGTCCCCATCCGCGCCTTCGCCTGCTCGACCGTTTCCGGCTCGTCCCATGCGCTGTTGCCGAGGTCACCTACGACGCGCTTGCCGGCGCGTTCGTACCAGTCGACGATCTCTTCCGCCCCTTCGACGCCGAGGGCCGCGATCGCCCTCGCTACGATGTCTCGCATCTGGCGCGCGATCGACTGCGCCTGGTCGCGGCTTGGAGACGGCCCGCCGAGCGAGCGGTAGAGCTGGGCCTCCAGCGCCATCATCGCGTGGCGAGCGGCGGCGAGGTACTCATCGTCGGTGGGCGGCATCAGTGGCGATCCTCTTTACGCGCCTTCCGCTCTCGTTTGTGCGCGAGGCGCCACCTGACTCCGTGCGGGCCATCGGCCACGTTCCCGGCTGCAGTTGCACAGCGCGCGCCGGCTGGCGCACCGCAGACGGGGCAGGGGACGGAATAGTTCTTCACGGTGTACGCTTCCCCTGGCTGCATCGTCCGAGTAGGGTCGGTCGTTCGGATGAAGCGCCACCCGCCCCAATTTCTCGGCCATGGCGGTTTCGCGGCTGTGAACTGCTGCCGCCGACGATCACAACGACAGTCGGGACAATCGTGCACGGGTGCGCGCACGTCGCTCACAGCGCCGGCGGCAGCTTCGACGGTCGCGGCGGATCGAGCATCGACATCCCGAAGACCGCAACGGCCCGGTCGCACGCACTCGTCCAGGCCTGGCGCATCTCAAGGGCGAGGTCGTCGTCACCGAGCATGGCCGCACGCTTCTCCAGCTCGTGGATCTCAAGGAGCCGGAGGCGTGCGACGGTGCGGCTCGGCTCCCGGCCACTGAGGGCTCGGTCCAGGCCCCGCGCCACAGTCATGAGCGCGCGGCGGGCGGTGGCGGCGTACTCCTCGTCTGTGGGCGGCATGCGGGTGGGGATTCTACCCCCCGCCACCGTCATGCAGCACGCGGTGCTAGATTCATGTCCGTCCCGACGTGGCGCGGGCCGGGCGCCTACTCTCACCGGCTCGTCCGCTGGGGCCACGTCGGGACACCCGCTGAGCGGCCATGAGAGCGAGCACGATTAGCTCGATGACGGGCGTCTCGGCGCGCTCACGTCGGCGACCTGCAACACCGAACCTGGCCTTTTCAGATCCGGCACCAGAAGTGGGAGACAGCGCCAGGGAAGGCGCCGCCGCTCGTTCGTCATTTCTTTGGGTCGTCGCGTCTCCGGTGTGCCCAGAAGATCCGCTCCAGCTGCGCAGCGATCGTCTCGTAGTCGATGGGCTTAACGAGGTGGCCGTCGAACCCGGCCGCCCAGGTGCGTCTGATGTCCGCCTCGCTTGCGAGCGCGGTGAGGGCCAAGACTGCGGTTCGGCTCAGGTTCGGGTCGCGGCGCAGGCGGTCGATGAAGCCGAAGCCGTCGATGACGGGCATCCGAAGGTCGCACAGGATCAGGTCTGGCCGCATCCACGACGCGATGCGCAGCGCTCCGCGGCCATCCGCGGCGATGGCCACGGTGGCTCCGAAGGACTCCATGACCTGTTGCATCATGTCTCGCGAGTCTGGGTCGTCCTCCACGATGAGCACGGTCACGCCGTGGAGGTCGGGCTTGCGCGAGGCCAGCTCCGCCCTTGCAGAGTTCGCGGCCCGCTCGGCCGGTGTTCGGCCGTGGGGGCGTGATCGTGGCTTCGGACCAGCAGCGATGGCAGCCGCGCGGCGCGCCATGGACCTCGGGCACCCAGCCTGACTCGTCTTGGAACCGCTCGCGGCCCAGGCGACGTCGCGCGTCCGCTTGTTCTGAAGGGCACAGCGTACCGCCGAACACGCCAGGCATGTGGGGCTTGCGGTCGAATTGCGGGATCCAACTCTAGTCGACCACCACCAGTTGGAATCGCGAG
>WNFN01273804.1_pt1 | contig 12853 bp, 9 predicted proteins | sample 5400161 | NCBI WGS metagenome assembly WNFN01 (sample SAMN13153353, study PRJNA577476) | soil metagenome | isolation source: 80 cm saprolite on Douglas fir-dominated hillslope | place: USA:California | collected 2013-09-17
GGTCCCTACAATGGTAATTCAGGATTCCCGCAGGGATGGGCAGCCGGGGAACTCGCGCAGCGAAGTGTTACCTATATATTGAAGGTCGGCGATGCCGATCTTGCTGGTGTAGAAGCCGTCGGTGGTGAGGTTGCGCAGAAAGGCAAAGAAGGCCACGCCCTGGCTGAGCGCGGGATCCTTTTTGGCGTTCTTGCGATAGGCTATCAGGTCGAGGATCTCTTTCTTCTGCTCACCGTTGCAATCCATAAAGACGCTGCCGTAGCGATCGGTGCAAACGGCATCCAGCCAGAAGAGTCCGCCGCCAAGCCTCAATTGATATTCCGGATTTTCGCTGGTGAGCAGATCGATAAATTCCGGCGCGCCGGCCTCCACGGCGCCGCCCGATTTTTCGTCCTTGGGAATAATGGCATCGCAGAGAAATATCAGCGTCGCGTATTGCGCCGTAGAAAAATATTTCGGCGTGTACGCGCCCGCTGGAGCTGCAGCCTTCTCTTTGTGCACCATCTGGTGGACGTACTCGGCGGCCTCCGCGGGAATCATCTGCAGCACGGAGCCGGCGGCTGCGCCGAAGGCGAGAGTGCGGAGGATGTCACGGCGGGTTATGGATTCGTTCATGGGTGGGCCTCACAACAAAAAAGCGGAGGATTTAACACAGAGTTCACGGAGGAAGATGGGGAAAAGAATCGGACGGGCGGGGCAAGCCCCGCCCCTACAGGCATGCATTGATGCGGTGTTGAGGGGCATGTCAGAGGTTGCCTTTCTTCGCTTCGTCGAGAAGATATTCGGAGGCGCGCCAGGAGAGCGCCATGATCGTCAGCGTCGGATTTTTGTCCGGGTTGGTGACCAGAGGCGCGCCATCGGTGACGAAAAGATTCTTCACGTCGTGGGCCTGGCAAAAACCATTGAGCACGGAGGTTTTCGGATCAGCGCCCATGCGAGCGGTGCCGACCTCGTGAATAATCTTGCCGCCCGGCTCGATTCCGAAGGGATACTCACCATGGATGGAACTCCGGGTCCGGTATTCGCCGCCCATGGTCTCAACGATGGCGCGAAATGTTTCCTGCATGTCCTTGGCCTGGAGCAACTCATAATCCGACCACTTGAAGTGGAACCGCAGCGCGGGAATGCCCCACTGGTCGACGACGTCGGGATCGATCTCGCAATAAGTGTCCGGGTTGGGAATCATTTCGCCGCGTCCGGCGAATCCAATGTGCGTGCCATAAACCTGGCGCGCGCGCTGCTTCAACTTGGCGCCGTAGCCTTCTTCATCGTGACACAGGCCATGGAACATGCCGACGCCGGGCATGTCGCGTCCCCCGCCAAGTTCGATGTGATAGCCACGGGGAAAATCATTCTTGCGGTCGAATTTCCACCACGGCATGTACATGTGCATTCCGCCGACGCCGTCGTGGTTGTGCGGCGGCATCTTCTCGAGCTGCGGGAAGTAGCCATAACCGCCGCTGCCGACGGAATCGGTGAGGTATTTGCCGACCGCCCCGGAAGAGTTGGCGATGCCGGCCGGAAAGGCCGAGGATTTGGAATTCAGCAGCAGCCGCGCAGATTCGCAAGCGCTGGCAGCCACGACGACGGCGCGCGCCTTGATACGCTTTTCCGTGCGCGTCGCTTTATCAACGTAGGAGACACCTTCCGCTTTGCCCTCTTTGTTGACGAGGATTTCGCGCGCCATGGCGCCAGTAACCAGCGTCAGCTTTCCCGTTTTCATCGCCGGCGGCAGCAGCACCTGGCTGGAGCTGAAATTGGACGCGGTGATGCAGCCCCGGCCGCACTGGCCGCAGTAGTGGCAGGGCAGGCGTCCGTTGAGTGAAAATTCGGTGCAGCGCGGTTTGGGAGGAGGCAGGAAAACGCCGTCGGGTGCGCTGGATACATTTTCTTTCGTTCCGAAAACCCCGATGTAGGATTCCACTTTGTCGTAATACGGCGCGAGATCTTCGTACGTGATGGGCCAATCGTCGCCAAGCCCGTCGCGCGTCGCGGACTTGAAATCAATCGGAGCAAAGCGCAGCGCGATGCGGCCCCAGTGATTGGTGCGGCCACCAACAATGCGGGAACGAAACCACTGGAAATTCGAGCCCGGAGCGGAAGTGTACGGCTCGCCCTCAATTTTCCACGCGCCATTGGGAGCAAGGAACTCGCCGAAATTCTCGCCGGCTTTCCCGCCCACCCCCGCGCCGCGATGCGGCAATTCGTACGGCCACGTAAACATCTTGAAATCTTTTTCCGGAGTGACGTTCGGTCCGGCTTCCAGCAGCACGCAATTCAGGCCCCCTTCGGTGAGAACCTTCGCGGCCATGCCTCCGCCCGCACCGGAGCCGATGATGCAAACGTCATACTGCTTTGGCGAGCGGATCACCTGAGCCATGCGGCGCTATCTCCCTACAAATTATTTTTTTTGAGTTCAGAAACCGCGAAATCGCAGGCGCGCGCGGTCAGCGCCATGTACGTGAGCGATGGATTGACGCAGGAAGAAGACACCATGCAGGCGCCATCGGTCATGAACAGATTTTTCGCGTCGTGCGCCTGATTGTGTTCGTTCAACACGGAAGTTCTCGGATCGCGGCCCATGCGCGCGGTGCCCATTTCGTGGATCGCCAGACCCGGCGGCGTAATTTCCTGATTGACGGAAATATTCTTTGCGCCGGCGGCGGCGAGCATTTCCGCGGCCTGCACCGCAATGTCCCTGGACATGGCGAGTTCGTTTTCGCTCCAGCCGCAGTGGATTTTCAGCGTGGGGATGCTCCAAGCGTCAAGTTTTTCCTTGTCGATCTCGACGTAATTATTGTGATTCGGCAAGCATTCGCCGAAACCGCCCATGCCCATGCGCCACGGGCCGGGCATTCGAAGCATATTCTTGAAATCCACGCCGAGACCCATTTTGTACATGCCGCGGGACCAGCCTTCGCGGCTCCCGCCGCCCTGGTAGCCATAGCCGCGCACAAAATCTTTTTGTTTGGTTTTTACGTTTACGTTTCGAAAGCGCGGGATGTAAATGCCGTTGGGGCGATTGCCGAAAGGCATTTTGTCTTCATGGCCGGGCATTTCGCCGCCGGCGCCGCTGCCCATGTGGGGATCCATGAGGTTGTGGCCGAGTTCGCCACTGGAGTTGGCGAGGCCGTTGGGAAATTCGGGAGTCGCGGAATTGAGGAGCATGCGCGTGGACTCCAGAGTCGAGCCACAAATAAAAAAGACGCGGGCCTTGAATTCCAGCGCGCTCTTGGATTGCGCGTCGATGACGCGAACTCCGCTGACGCGGCGGGCATTCGAATCGAAGATCAAGCTGTGGACCACGCTGTACGGGCGCATGGTGAGGCGGCCGGTTTTTTGGGCAGCGGGCAGAGTGGAACTGATGCTGCTGAAATAAGAACCGGTGATGCAGCCACGGTGGCAGAAGCCACAATAGTGACACGGGGCGCGTCCCTTGTGGACGCGGGTGAGAACGGCGACACGTCCGATGGTGAGCATGCGATCGTCAAAATTCTTCGCCAGTGCGTTCTTGAGATCGATTTCAACGCAGGTCATCTCCATCGGAGGAAGAAACTCTCCATCGGGCAGTTGCGGCAATCCTTCGGGCTGGCCGCTGATGCCCGCAAACTCTTCCACGTAGTCGTACCACGGAGCGATGTCCGCGTAGCGGATGGGCCAATCGACCGCGATTCCCTCTTTCAAATTGGCTTCGAAATCGAGATCGCTCCAGCGGTAACTCTGGCGGCCCCAAAGGATGGACTTTCCGCCGACCTGGCGTCCGCGAATCCAGGAAAAATGTTTTCCGGGATCCGTGGAATAAGGATTGTCCTTGTCGCTGACAAAAAACTGATGCGAGTATTCATCACATGCGTAGTAAACCTCGCGCTGAATGGGCTGCGTTTTCTCGCGTTCCGCGCGATTGTCCCAGCCGCGGTGCTTGAGCTCCCACACGGGAACGTGCTCGACATAATCGCGTTCGGGGACGATGCTGCGGCCCGCTTCGAGGACCAGTGTGTTCAGGCCCTTTTCGGTGAGTTCCTTGGCGGCCCAGCCGCCGGTGATTCCCGAACCAACAACAATTGCATCGTAGGTTGTGGTCGCCATGTTTGCCCCTATCCCTCCGCGTCCCCAGCTCCAGGAGCGGCGTGAACACAGCCATGTTGCGCTCCCGGAATGATTTGCAGCTTGAGCTCCTGGCTGAAACCGATTTCGGAGGTGTAGTAACCGTGGACCGTCATTTTCTTGAAGACGGTGAAGAAATCGTCTTGCATCTGGAGATCGCGGCCTTCGGGCTTCCAGAGCGGCGGGCGGGTCTTGCGGTCCGAGCGGGCCCGGGCTACGGCGGCGGCTTCATCGAGAGAGCGCAAGAGGACAAGCTGTTGCTCCGAAGATGCAGCCGCAAAGTCTTTGTCGAAGAGGGTGTTGCTCTGTTTGTCGACATCGGCGAGGCCGCTGAGAAAATTGCGGCGCTCTTCGTCGTTGGCCCATTCGGTGAGGATCACGTCGATGAATTCGTTGACGCGCGCTCCCTTTGCGCCCGGCGTATCGGTCGCAGGAATAATCTGATCGATCATGGCGACCGAGAGTGCGCAGCGCGTAGCCGGAGGCAGGGTGGGAATCACGGAAAAAACCAAAAAGATCGGCAGGCACCACCGGCAAAACGCCTCCAGCCAAAACCAATTTTAACGCTTCACGCCGTTGCATAGAACCTCCCTGGCCTAATTTCGCGCGCAATTTTTTGCTCCCGGCGGCCGAATTTCAGAGCCGTCGCGCGCGGCAGAGCGACTCATTCGCCCAAAAGTTCCTTGCGCACGTTTTTCAAAACATAAGCAGCGCGCTCCACCCCAACTTCCCCAGCGAGAATGGGGTCTTCATTTTCGATGCTGAGAATGCCTTCGAAGCCGATGTCCATGTAAGCCTTGATGATGGACTTCCAGAGGCTGGCGCTGTGGCCATAGCCTACGGCGCGGAAAGTCTCCGAAGCAAGATCAAGTTCGCTGGTTTCGAATGCAAAGTTCAGCACCCCATATTTATTGACGTTCTCGGGAAAGAAAACGGTGTCCTTCATGTGCGCGTGGAAAAGGGCGCCCTGTTTCCCCAAAAAGTGGATGACTTCGACCGGATCGCAGCCTTGCCAGAAGAGGTGGCTCAGGTCGCAATTTGCGCCGATCTCTTCGCCAGCGGTTTCGCGGAGCTTCATAAGCGTGCGCGGGTTATAGACCACGAAGTTGGGGTGCATCTCGAGGGCGAGGCGCTTGACGCCGTGCGAGCGCGCGAATTTCGCGGCATCCTTCCAGTACGGAACAACTTTTTCTTTCCACTGCCAATCCTGCATCTGCGCGTATTCGGGAGGCCAGCGATAGGTGATCCAATTCGGCTGAGTATCCTGTGGAGTGCCGCCAGGACAGCCGGAAAAACCGACGATGACTTTCACATCCAGGATTTCCGCTAGCAGGACGGTCTTACGGAACGTATCGATGTCTTTCTGGGCATGCTTGGGGTCGGGATGAATGGGGTTGCCATGACAACTGAGAGTGGCGACGCGAATCCCGCGGTCTTCAAACTTTTTCAGCCAAGCTTTCGCCTTGGCGCGGTCGGCGATGAGCTCGTCAAGAGGGCAATGGGGATTGTTGGGATAGCCGCCGGTGCCGATCTCCATGGCTTCCAGGCCCAGACCGGTGACCTTGTCCAGCATGGCGTCGAGGGAGAGATGTTCATAGACCGGATCGAAGACGCCGATGGGAATCTTGCGCAAGTTACCGGGAGGCTTGGCGGCGGGAACGCTGGGAAGCGGGGCTTCGGAATTTGCCGCGTGGGCGAGCATTTCACCCCCGGGAACCGCGGCCGCCAGCAGGCCGCTCGTAGCGGCGAGAAACTCCCTCCGTCCGATGGCGGAGTTCTTGGGTCGTTTCTTCATGCGCTTCTCCTCGGCAAACGCAGCAATGGAGCAAGCACCAATGTTTCCGCCGCATTATACGACGATGTGAGGGTTAAACAATCATTGAAAATCGTTTTTCTAATGGATTCCTGTGGAAGGCGAGAGGCGAAGGGGAAAATGCACGAGTGCGAACCTCCAAAGCGAGCGGCTGCCCGCCGCGGCGGGGAGGGACCAAGGATATCTGGCAAGGAGCTGGGAAAGCACAAGACGCAAAGCTGCCGGAGGTGCGAATTGCGGCGAAGCAGTGCCCAAGGAAATGTGCGGCAGAAAAAGGCACAGATTGGACTAAGTAAGAAGCGCGAGAGGAGCGGAGAAACGTCAAGAAACGTAATGGCATTCGCGGGCTGCAACTGAGCGCGCTGGGGGGCTTCTTTGCCGTTCTGCATGGCGTCGACGAGCATCTCGATGGCCTGGCCGGCATTGGGAGGAACGAAGACGGTCGCGGCCAACAGCCCGGTGCGGACCCAAGCCTCGCCCGTCTTGGGTAAGCCGTCACAGCCGGTAAAGGGCAGTTTCAGCCAACGCTCGCGTTCCGATTCGTTCGCCAATTCTTCAAAGGCTTTCCGGGCGCCGATGGCCATCGAATCATCCTGTGCGCCAATCAAGTCAACGGCTGCCTTTTGCGAGGTAGTTAGTTTCAGCCAGGAACGCACGGAACGCTGGGCGCTTTCCTCGGTCCATTGCGCTCGAAGCGCGGTGACGTGAATGTTGGATGGTTTCGTCTCCTGCATTCCCACGGTGCGTTCTTTGGCCGCGGGATTTTCCGCTGGTCCCTGGATATAGAGGATCGTGCCGCCGTGGGGCAGCAGTGCGGCAAACTGACGGCCCTGGATGCGGCCGATTTCGAGATGATCGGAGCTCACACCGAAAAAGGGAGCAGACGACAACTTGCGCAGTTCCAGGATGTAGTTGGCGTCGCGATTCAGCACGGCCCATCCGATACCCGCGGATGCGGCCGCCCGGGCGACCTGGGGTAAAGCGGTGCCGCCGACAGGCTCAAAAACAACGGCATCCGGCCGCTGATTCTGGTCAACCTGGATGGCTTTCAGTATCTGAGTGCTTTGCGTAATGGCGTCGTTATCGGCGTAAACGATCTGGATCTCCGCGCCAACTTTGCCGGCCGCCAGCTCGGCGGAGTGCGCCTGTTCGATCTGGTAATCGTTGTCGTTCGTCGTAAGGGAAACCAAAAAGCGCAACTTTTTCATGGCAATGCGAAGGCCTCTGTTTGGGATTCATGTTAACGATACATCTTGCGCCGTGCGTTTCGGGAGGAAACTGAAACTTGCGTTTCATGAGACGAAATCCCTGCCCGGGCACATGTAGCCCGAGCAAGCGGGGCATTGCGCGACAGCTATTTCGCCGGAGCGGCGAGCGGCTTGGTGTTCCGAATTCCCTCTCCTTCCACAATCATATAGATCGCGTCGGCGGCGACATTCTCCAGCATCTCCACCTTGCCAGAGGGCCAGCGGATCTCCACGGAATCGATCTTCGTGGCGGCACCGAGGCCAAAATGCTGGCGCAGGTCGTTCTGCGAGAGATAACTTCCGCCGGCGCGAACCTCGCTGAACTGACGGACGCCCGCAGCAAGAATCGTGACCCGCGCGCCGATCGCCGCGCGATTGCTCTTGGCGCCGACCAGCTTGAACAGCACGCGATGATTGGCGTTCCGGGAGCGATTGATCAGCAGTGTAGGCGGTTCACCCACATTCAGGATAGCTACGTCTATGTTGCCGTCATTATTGACATCACCGAAGGCGGCGCCCCGGCGGCAGGCAAGCGCGAGCTGATCCAGCCCGGAGGCGGCGGAGATGTCCTCGAACGTGCCGTCGCGCAGGTTGCGGAACAGTTGCATCGGCTGCCGATATTTCACACCCCCGGGGATCGCGTCTACCTGCGGGTACACGTGCCCATTTGCGACAAAGAGATCCAGCCAGCCGGTGTTGTCGAAGTCTATAAATCCAGTTCCCCACTTTACGTAGGGAAAACTGGGCTGGCTAGTCTTCGACGCCCAGCCCTCGTCTGTGAAACCTTGCGAACCAAGATTGTGATACAGGTTGTTCGATTGATCGGTGAAATTAGTAACGAAGATACTCAGACGCCCTTCGTGCCTGTAGTCGCCGAAGTCGACGCCCATCGAACCTAGTTCCTGTCCGTCGGCACTTAGCGCTGTCCCGGTCAGAAGGCCGACTTCCTCGAACGTCCCATCGTGCTTGTTGTGGTAGAGAAAATTGGGCCCTGCGTCGTTGGCCACGTACAGATCGGGCCAGCCGTCGTTATCGTAGTCGCCCCACACAACACCAAGTCCATAGCGGTGCCGAGGATCGTCAACTCTGGCCTTCTTGGAGACCTCCTCGAAGGTGCCGTCGCCGCGGTTGTGGTACAGCAGATCGCTTTCGCCTTCCATGCCCCAGGGACCGCATTGCACGAGAATTCCCTTGTAGCGGCAAAATTTTTCATTGCTGCCGAATTCCGGGAGCTTGTTCATATCCAGATGGACATACCGCGCCACAAAGAGGTCGACGAAGCCGTCGCGATCGTAGTCGGCCCAGGCCGCCCCGGTCATGAAGCCACTCCCGCGCACTCCCGCTTTCTCGGTCACGTCCTCGAACTTGCAATTTCCAAGGCCGCGGTAGAGCGCGCTGCCCCCGAAACCGGTGACAAACAGGTCCAGTTTGCCGTCATTATCGAAGTCGGCGACCGTGATTCCCATGCCCCACCCTTTGCGCGCGATAGTGTTCCACCGTGGAGCCGTTCACCACGGCAATGTCCAGTTTGCCGTCATCGTCGCAGTCAAACAGGGCGATACCGCCGCTCATGGACTCGATGATATAATGCTGCTCGGCCGTCGAGATATGTGACACACTCAGACCCGCCTGCCGCGAAACATCCTCGAATTGCGGAACCACTGGCGGTGATGGAGTTTTCGTCTGAGCCATCGCAAAGAAGAGGGAAACGAAGAGGGCGAGGGCAGTGACGATGAGCATCGACCCGGAGTGCGGATCAGGTTTATTATATCGCACGTGGTCCCAATTCATCACCCCGAGTCCCAGCAACCAAATCATTGCTCGTTTTAAGAATACAGAATAATATCGTGAACAGGCTGATTCGCAAATGAGCAAAATAACCAAGGCTGGGGCGCTTGTTGTGTGCACTTGCGCGAGCGCGCTGCTCGTTCGAGCTCAAGTCCAACAAAGCTCTACTGACTCCTCCGCAGTGATCCGCGCAACAACGCGTCTGGTGCAGCTAGACGTCGTGGTGACTGACTCTTCTGGGCACCCGGCTAAAGATCGACTCAGCGAGAAGGACTTCTCGATCTTCGAAGATGGAAAACCGCAAAAGCTTTCGTTCTTTTCGTTTCAACAATTCGAGGGACAGGAGAAGCAGCAGCTTCCACAACTTCCACCTCATGTGGCCACGAACCGGCCAGAGTACCGGCACACCTCGGGGCCACCGATCATCCTGCTGCTCGATGGCATCAACACGCCGGTGGAAAACCAGATGGTTGTCCGCCAGCAGATGCTCATGTTCATGGCCGATCACTTCGACCCGCGCATGCGCATGGCGGTGTTCCTGTTGGGCAACGAACTCACCATGTTGCAGGATTTCACATCCGACCCGGCGCTGCTGACGGCAGCCATGCAGAAGTACCGCTCGCAAGCTTCCTCTGCGGGAAGAATGGGAGGCACGGACGTCCAATTGCAAGCACCAACCGCTGACGGTGTCGGCCCACAAGCCGCAGGACGGGGAGGCTCGAGTGGAACAGGAGCAGGCTCACAATCGGTCCCCGGCCTCGCTTCCAAACTGGCCAGGTTTGAGAAAGAGGTCAATGCTAATACGCTGGAGATGCGCATTGCCCACACCGCGGACGCGCTCTCAGCGATTGCCCGTTACCTGGCGGGATACCCCGGGCGCAAAGTTGTCATTTGGTTCTCGGCATCTTTTCCGCTGAACCTCTCCGTAATCGATCCAGAAGATTTTGATGTTTATCGTACTTATGCTGACCGGGTCCGGAATACCACGAACTTGCTCTCGGATGCCCAGGTCGCGATTTACACGGTGGATGCGCGCGGGCTGGTAGGATCTGTGGTTGCCGATCCCAGTGACAAGGGCCTCGACGAAAACGGCAGGATGGCCCTGACTGTGGAAGATCACATGCGCGCAAACCGAAAGGAAACCTTTGAGCGCTTCAACAAAGAAGACAGTTTGACCAAGGTTGCCGACGAGACCGGCGGACGCGCTTTCCTGAACACGAATGACTTTGATCGCGCCATTGTGGAGAGCGTGCACGACAGCAGCACCTTCTACGAGATTGGTTACTACCCTATTCATAAGCAATGGGACGGCAAGTTTCACACGATTAAGGTGAAGGTTGCCGGGGATGGCCTGAAAGTACGTCATCGCCGCGGGTACTACGCCACCGATCCCGAGAAGTGGCGCCGCGCCGGCGAAGGGGAGATGAAACTAGCCTTGGAGAAAGATTCCCTTGCGTCGACCGGGGTATTGTTTTACGCGCGAGCGATGCCGCCATCCGGCAATGCGGACGTGAAAGTGGAATTCTTAGTGGACCCTCACACCATCACCTTTGAGGCGCAATCGGAGAACCAGCACGAGTGCAATCTGGAATTTCAGGTTCAAGCCTTCACGCCGGACGGCAAGCTGGTAAAGGCTCAAGTGCAGCAAGCCGAAGCCCCTCTCAAGCCGGACACTTTCGACCGTATCCAGAAAAGCGGTCTTCCGATGCCCGTCTCCATAAAGCTGGCGCCCGGTCAATACATGCTTCACCTTGGCGTTCGCGACAATCGGACGGGGCAATTTGGCACTTCGGAACTGCCGCTGAGCATTGCTGAGGCTCCTGCACACTAAAAACTTTCCGGATTACTTCGGATGACCCTCACCCGAATTTTTCGGCGAATTCTTCTCTTTCAGTTGCTGGTAGGTGCGGAGAGCTTTATCCGCATCCTCGACCCGGCCGACGCGGCGATAAGCGAGACTCAGCTGGTAATAACCGTAAGATTGGGCGGGCTGCAATTGAGTCGCCGTCTCGAGGTGCTGGATCGCCCCTTGGACATCGCCCTTATCCAGCAGCGCCTTTCCGAGCTGATAATGCGCATCGCCGTAAGAAGGCTTTTCGGCCAGTACCGCGTTGAGCAGCCGGATGGCCTCTTCCGTTTGGCGCTGCTCCAGATGGACATAAGCGAGCTGATACATGGCTGGCACGGATCGTGAATTCACTGTCAGTTCGGCATTCAATTCCTGCACAGCCTGGTCGAGCTTGCCCTGTTTGAAATAGACCATGCCGATAAAGTAGTGCGCCTCGGCCAGGTTTGAATTCAGATCAAGTGCGCGCTGGAACTCGAGAAGCGCCTCGGAGTATTGCGACTGCCCGTAGTATGCCTGCCCCACCATAAGATGGACTTCGGGGGAATTGGCGCCATGCTCCAGCATTCGCGTAAAGAGGCGGCCGCCAGCCGCCGAATCACCGCTGCGCACCAGCGCGACCCCGGCAGCGTAGAGCAGCCCCGGATTGTCGGGCAATTCACTCAGTATCGGGCGGAAGGTTTCCGCACTCTTCGCGAACTGGTCGGTCATGTAGTAGCTAAGACCGAGCATCTGGCGGAGGTTGGTATCCTTGGGCGACTGGCGAAGCAGGCGCTCGATAGGGCCAATCGCGTGCTCGTAGCGTTCCGCGCGGAAAGCGGCCAGGGCCCAATTGCGATCCAACTTTTCGATCCTGGGATTCCACCTTGCGGCTTCGGCGAATTCTTCCTCTGCGTTGGAGTAGCGGGAGGCCCGCGCGTCAATCACGCCTAGATTGTGATACGCCTCTCCTAACAGCGCGGAAATGCGCTTAACGAATTCGGCCTCCTGGCTGCCAGGGAGCGCAGATTCTTGCGGTGCGCGCAGCAACATGGAGCGCAGCTCTTGCTGGCCGGAACGGCTGATTGAGGCAGCTTCGCCGGATCCAGATCCAGAAAAAGCATCCGGGCTCTGCCGCGCACCGGGGTCTGCCTGTTGGCTGCGAAGCTGTTTAGCTCGTGCCAGTTCGGACTCCCCCTCTGCATGACGGCCGAGCTTTTCCTGCGCTTTACCCATTAACTCGTGGGCCTCTGCTACATCCGGATCGTCTCCCGCATGTGGAGCGAGTGCGAGCGATCTCTGCAGCGCGGCAACGGCTTTCTCCAGGTGCCCGGTATTGAAGCTAGCCTGCCCCAATCGGAAGTAGGCGTCGGAATCCTCGGGGAGAGCGGAGGCAACCTGTTCGAACCACTTCTCCGCCTCATCCGCATTCCCTTCTTTTGCCGCGATCATCCCCATGTAATAGTGGCTGTTATAGTCATCGGGGGTTATCGACAGTTCGGCCATGAACTGCTCACGGGCCTTGGCGTAGCTTTGGGGACCTTGGAGGAAATAGGTGAGTCCGAGGGATGAGCGCACGCGTGACTTTTTAGGTTCAAGTTCAATGGCTTTGCCAAAATGAAGGGCGGCTTGATCCAGATAGCCGGTTTCCCGATAGGCGAGGCCAATCAGGACGTGCATACTGGCGCTCGGTGGGGAGGAGGCCTGCATTTCGTCGAAAATCACGCCTGCAGGAACCGGGTTCTTCAGTTCCAAATCAGCGAGTGCCAGCAGGTAGCCCGTATCGAAATCCGGTTGCAGCCGTATCGCCGATTCCAGGCGATTGGCTGCGGCGGCGAAATCGCCTTTCATAAAATAGATTTTGCCTGCAAGGTTCAAGGCGCTCGCATTTTCCGGTTCCCTTTGAAGCGCTGCTTCAATCTCCGCCTTTGCCTTCTCGAAATCACGGGCCTCAAAGTGTGCGATGGTCAAGTCCACGCGGGCGGTCACCCGGACAGGTGCGGCCTGCACGGCTCGGGCTAACAGATCAATTCCTTCGGCGTACTCCTTGTGGGAAACGCGCAGGTTTCCTAACTG
>WNFN01193660.1_pt3 | contig 12841 bp, 15 predicted proteins | sample 5400161 | NCBI WGS metagenome assembly WNFN01 (sample SAMN13153353, study PRJNA577476) | soil metagenome | isolation source: 80 cm saprolite on Douglas fir-dominated hillslope | place: USA:California | collected 2013-09-17
TCCCTCCGTTGAGAGCGCTGCATCTAAGATACTCGAAGGAATCTCGATCTCACGACTGGCGAAGAATCAGGACCGCCATACCTGCAGTGTTTCCGCCAGGTCGCGTTAGAATAGGTGTAATGGACATCTACGAACAAATCGTGCAGCTCCGGCGCGAGGGACGCCGCGGTGCTGTCGCCACGATCGTCAATGTCCGGGGCTCGATTCCCTCGTTTCGCACGGCCAAGATGCTGGTTCGAGATGATGGCTCCATTGTCGGCACGATCGGCGGGGGCTGCGTCGAAGCTGAGATCTGGCAAGCCGCCCGAGAAGTAATGGAATCGGAAAAGCCTCGCACACTGACCTTCGACCTCAACCAAGACCCAAAGTACGATACGGGCCTGGTCTGCGGGGGCACGCTCGAGATATTCGTGGAGCCCGTCTTACCTCCGGCATTACTTTATGTTTTCGGTGCAGGTCATGTCGCCATCAATCTTTCCCAAACGGCTGCCAATGCTGGATTTGATGTTATCGTCGCCGATGACCGCACCTCCTTTGCCACCAAAGAGCGTTTCCCATCCGCTCGCGAGGTTTATGCAGAGGACTTCGACCAGGCCATGCAGCATCTGGACCCCAACGAGTCTTCATATGTCGTCATCGTCACCCGCGGTCATCGAGACGATATGCGTATCCTCCGGTGGGCCGTTCAAACTCGTGCCCGCTATGTCGGCATGATCGGCTCCAAGCGTAAGGTTATTGAGATTTTCAAGACGCTCCAGAAGGAGGGCGTCCCTGCCCATCTTTTCGACCGCGTGCATGCTCCTGTCGGTCTCGATATCGGAGCCATCACGCCCGAAGAAATCGCCGTAGCCATTACCGCCGAACTGATCGCCATCCGCCGCCAGGCGACCGCTGCTGTGCCACATATGAGCTGGTTCAAAGGCAAAGAGGTAGATGTGGATAAGAAATCAAGCCGGGAGTCGGATACGGCTGCAGAAGTGTTGGAAGACGGCAAAAGGAACGCCTGATCCGAATCCCACGTTTTTGATTGCCAATTACTCTCACCTGGTTTCCAATCGAACTCTTCATGTCCCGCGCTCCCAGCTTCGCAGGAGTGATTCTCGCCGCCGGGGAATCCTCGCGCATGGGGACCGACAAGGCGTTACTTCCCTGGCCTCCGTCGGCTGCTGGACAACCACCTTCGGGGCACACATTTCTTTCCTCAGCCATCCATTCCTTTTCGCTCTCAACTGACTTCGTCCTGGTCGTCGCCGGCAAAAACGAGGCCGCGCTCGCTCCCATCGCCTACGCCAACGGCGCATCGATCGTCATCAATCCCGATCCCAGCCGCGGACAGTTCAGTTCCCTTCAGGTAGGCCTGCGCGAATTGCTCAATCGCGGGCGCGATGCCGCCATCATTACACTGGTCGACCGGCCGCCCGCAAGCACCGCGACGGTCCAGCGTTTGCGGGAGGCCTTCGAAACCGCCGGAAATGAAATTTGGGCGGTCGTTCCGGAATTTTCCGGTAAGCATGGTCACCCTTTGCTCGTCGGACGTGAAATGATCGAAGCCTTCCTTCACGCCCCGCCGACCTCCACGGCGCGCGACATCGAGCACCTGCATCGGGACCGTATCCGATATGTGGCGGTGGATGATCCCAATGTGACGGTGAACATCAACACCCCCGACGACTACGCCAAACTCTCAGCGCTCACCTCAAAGTAGGATTACCCCGCAGCAGCGAGTTTTTTCCACCCCTTGGCTCCGGACCCGATCTCCCGTTATCTTGGAAGCTCCGCGACTGCGGCGATTGGAATCAAATTGCAAACTGACTCCCCGGCATCATTCCTCGACCTTGTCCTTCGCCTCCAACCCCGCGTCGCCGCTTTTGACTGCGACGGCACACTATGGTCCGGTGACGTCGGCGAAGGCTTCTTCGATTGGGAACTCAAGCAAGGTATCGTCTCCGAAGTCATTGCCAAGTCGATGCGCGTCCGCTACGCCGACTACAAAGCCGGGAGAGTCTCGGAGGACGACATGTGCGGAGAAATGGTTACCATGCACCGGGGCATGCCCGAATCCGCCCTGCTGCGCGCCACCAGCGATTATTTTGAACACTCATTTCCCGGGCACATCTTCCCTGAAATGCGCGAACTGGTCGGACGCCTTCAGCAGGGTGGCTGCGATGTCTGGGCAGTCTCCTCGTCGAACGAGTGGTTGATTCGCGCCGGAATGAAGCATTTCGGAATCCCCGATAACCGCCTCCTCGCTGCCTCGGTCGAAATCGAAGACGGCATTATCACCGACCGCATCGTTCGTATTCCATCCGGCCCTGGAAAGCCCCGCGCATTGCGCGAAGTTGTCACGCAAGACATTGACGCTGCCTTCGGTAACTCCCGGTGGGACACGGAAATGCTCGCCATGGCCAAGCACGCCTTCGCGGTCAACCCGAATCCGGATCTCGAAGCGACTGCCCGCCAGCGTAATTTCACTGTCTACTTCCCGGACGGCACGAGACGCGAGTAGTTCCCACTCTGATGGCGGTTCTTTCGTATAGCCGCATAGCCCGATGGACTGTCCGTTTTACAATGTGGTTGCGATGTATTCCGCCCAAACGCTTGATCACCTCCAGGACCCGCGCAACGCCGGCGAAATTTCCGATCCTGATGTAGCGGTCGAAATCGAAAACCCCGCCTGCGGAGACGTACTGAGACTGACACTGAAATTTACCTCCGGGCGTATTTCCGAGGTACGCTTCAAGGCCAAGGGATGCGTCCCAGCCATGGCTTGCGGCTCAGCGCTGACTGAGCTGGTCTCGGGAAAGACAGTCGACGACGCACGCAAACTGCGGCGCAAAGACATAGTTGCCGCCGTCGGCGGTCTCCCACAAGCCTCAAGCCACGCCGCGCAACTGGCTCTGGATGCCCTATCCGCAGCTTTGAATCAGCTCCCAGCCTGACCCACGGCTTGGTTATAGACTTCCCCAAGCACCCGAATCCTCAAGGCAACTGGTTCAGATAGCAAGATCCACTTGTGTTCTGAGCCGGAGGTGTCGGCGGCTTCATCCAGGGTGGGAAATTGAAGTTGAAGAACTGCGTCATGTTGATCTGCGCTGCATCCCGCTTGGTCAGCGGTGCCAGGTTGAACCGGGTCTCAATCAATTTCAAAATTGCGGTGAAATCGGCGACGTTGTGATTTACGTAATGCTTCTTTGCATAGGGGGAGACCACGATCAGCGGCAGCCGGTAACCGGTGTAGGTGAAATCGCAAGTCGGGCCGGTCGTCTGGGTGCAAATATCCCCCGGCAGCAGATCCTTGGGCTTGATGCCGTCCGGACTTACCGCGGAATGAGCCGCCACGTGGTCGTACAGCCCGCCGGCTTCGTCGAAGGTCAGAATGAATACCGAGTCCTTCCACGAACTGCTCGTCATCAGCGGGTTAATCAGAGACGAAACGTAATTCGCACCCAGCTGAATGTTGATCGGGTACTGATCCGAGTCGGATCCGTGCTCATCGAGCCCAGCGCTCGACGCTGGTTCGATGAACGCCACCTGCGGCAGGGTCCCATTCTGCACGTCATTGAAGTACTGCGAGATCGGCACCAGGCTCTGCGGATACTGCGAAGGAATCGTCTGTCCCCACTGGAAATTCTGCACATAACTCAGCGTGAGCAGACACTGCGGCGTTGGGTTTGACTGACACGGGCTATTTTGAGGATTGACGTAGATCTTCCAGCTGATGCCCTCGGTCTGCAGTTCCTGAAAGATTGTTGTAGCGGTTAACAGCGCCTGGTCCGCACTATCTGTGCCGATGGGATAAACATATCCCTGCGAAGTGGCCGCGATGAGATATTCGCGATTCGGCGAAGTCCGCGTCATGACCGGAGCAAACCAGCGATCGGAAGTCGCGAACTGGGAGGCCATGTAGTAGTAGTAATTCAAATCCGTGTCGTCGTAGTACCCCATGGAGCGAATTCCCTTCGTGTCGTTAAAGGGAGGATTGTTATTGCGCGCATCGTGCGCCGAGGTGTAGACGTAGCCGTCCAGGGTTGGAGTAACCGAATACGGATTGACCAGATTCCAATCCTCATGGCTCTCGTTCCAGGAAGGGCTGGGGTTCTCGATACACTGCGTGATCAGGTGGTAAGACGCAACTTGCGGACTGTTGCTATCGACGATGCAATCATTCGGTGGCGGATATGCAGGATCGCATCCCGGGTTCGCCGGTGGCGGCCCGTAAAGCGGCGCAATTCCGGAGGTCGGATTGAATTGCGGGAGTCCGTCGAAGGACTGATCTGAAAACTTGTTCGCCCTCCAATAGGCTCGCAACGCGCCGAAGTAGTGATCGAGGCCACGGTTCTCTTGCGCCATGAAGATGATGTGGTTTAAAACATTCACCGTCTGCGACACATTAAAAGTCGCGGTCACCGATTGGTTCGCATTCATCGTCAGCGTGCACGTGCTGGCCGTGCCTTTGCAGGCGCCTCCCCACCCGGCGAAGAATGCGCCTTTACTGGCCGTCGCGGTCAGCTTGACCTGTGTTCCCGAAGCGTATGAAGCGGTGCACGTCGGAGCGCAGATGATTCCTGCGGGATTGCTCACCACCGTCCCGGTTGCGCTGCCCATTAGTTGTACGGTCAATTGAAAAGAGGTAGCAGGAACCGTCGCATGTGGATCAACGGATTGCAGCGGAGTGGCCAGGCTTGGTCTGAAGCTGCCCAGCAGGAATATTGCATTAAAGCAGGCCGCGACAAAAAGTGATCTCTGCCAAAGCACAGATTACCTCCTCAAACGTTGAACCATCGAGTTTCAATGAGATGGCCGCAGGCCTCAATCGGTTGGTGCGATTCGTTGCTGAAGGTAATTAAGTCTCTGAAAACATTCGGGTCGCCACCCGACAATTACGCAACAATTTCCAGAAGCATAAGCTTAGCCTAAGATTGATTTATGTCCTCCAGTCACGCCCCGCGCCGCATTGCCAGCCTGCAGCCCAGCGCGACGGTCATCCTCGCCGCCGTCGGCGAGTTACAACGCGTCGTCGCCTGCACAAAATATTGCGCGGACGTCGTCCCCGAGGTCTCCACTTCCTCTCGAACCATCATTGCCGATTCCTGGACCGCAAACAACAAAGAGATAGTCGCGGCTAACCCAGACCTCGTCATCGCGGCCGTTCCCTACCAGGAAAGGGCGGTCAGCGAAATTCTGAAGTCTGGCACCCGTTTTCTTGGCCTCGCTCCCAAAACGCTGTCTGACATCTATACCGACATCGCCACAATCGCTGGAACAGTGGGAGCCAGTGAACGCGGCGAGGAAGTCATCGGCACGATGCAGCGCCACATTCAAGCAGTCCGTGAACAAGTCCGTGCCCGCCCCAGCCACTCACCCCAGCCCAAGGTTTTCTGCGAAGAGTGGGGGAAGCCGCTGATCGCTTCTCAAACCTGGGTAGCAGAGCTGGTCGAAGCCGCTGGCGGATGCTTCATGGGTGTCCCCGGCCACCAGATCCTGGCCGAAGAAGTTGCGCGATTGAATCCCGACATCATCATTGCCTCGTGGTGCGGAGCCGGAGACCGCGTTCCGCTGGAGAAAATCATTGCCGACCGCGGTTGGCAGCGAACAGCCGCTTCCCGCACTGGACAAGTCTTCTGCATCCGCGACGAATTTCTAAACACACCCGCGCCCACGCTTCTATTACCATTGGGCCCATTTCCCCAGTCCCGAATCCTGCTGCGTGAGTTAAGATTTCTCTGATGCCCGTAGCTGCGAGGATCGAGGAAGTTCGTAACCAAGTCGCCGAACTGGCACAGGCGTCGCCCGCGGTCCATGTTTTCATGCAAAAGATGGTCAAGCTTTTGCACGAGCGCATGCTCAAATACAACTGGGTGGGCTTCTACATGCTCGAACCGGGAGCGCAACCGCCCATGCTCGTGCTCGATGCCTTCGAAGGGGCCATGACGCCGCACACTCGAATTCCGCTCAATCAGGGTATCTGCGGCGCCGCCGCTTCCAGCGGCCGGACAGTCATTGTCGACGACGTCAGCAAAGACCCACGTTATCTCGCTTGTTCCCTTGAAACTAAGTCCGAAATTGTCGTCCCAATCTTTGTTCGTGGGAAAGTAGTGGGCGAATTGGATATCGACAGCCACTTCCCTGCTGCTTTCACTCCCGAAGATCAGGACATCATTCAGTACTGCGCCATGCTGGTGGGAAAGAAACTGGAAGAATCCGGGCAATGAAGGTCGGAAGGGGGCAAAGCTCCGGCTCCGGCAATTTCTCATCTCTCGCCGTCCACCAGCTGTGCGACTAGCTCCGCGACTGCTCGCCACTCCTCCGGTATACTAGTTGAGCATGCCGGTTCTTAAGAACATCGCCGCTATCGCCAAGGGCATGAGCATCACCTTCATGGAGATGTTCCAGCCGACCACCGTCGAAAACTATCCCGATGGCAAGGGTCCGCTTCGCGGGGCGCGCATCGAAGCCCGCTTCCGCGGCGCCCACGTGCTCCAGCGCGACGAAAATGGACTGGAGAAGTGTGTGGCCTGCTTCCTTTGCGCCGCGGCGTGCCCGTCCAACTGCATCTACATTGAAGCTGCCGATAACACTGCCGAGAACCGCGTCAGCGGGGCCGAGCGCTACGCCCGCGTCTACAACATAGATTACAATCGATGTATTTTCTGTGGGTATTGCGTGGAAGCTTGCCCGACCGATGCGATCACGCATGGGCATGGATTTGAGCTGGCGTCATTCAATGTCAGCGATCTGATTTACCGCAAGGAGCAAATGCTGGCCCCCCGGCCAGCACACATGGGCGCGAACGTGGTATTCAACCAGGCCGACGTGGATGGCGGGGCGCCGGCGGAGATGGTGCCGGGGAGCTGAACTTCGAGACGAGTTTCGAGTTCGATCGCGAATCACGCCGGTCCTGGGGGCCGGCGTTTGTGCATGGAGCCGGTTGCCAGTTGGCATTAACATCCCACGCATCAACTTTTCGCTACGGATGCACACGGATCTACACGGATAGGGAGTAAGAGCCACTAAGAGCCAAGCATGACCGATTTTCTACAGATCGTGAAGGAGCGCGTCATCGTCTACGACGGCGCGATGAGGACCAACATTCAGACGCGGAATCCACCCTGGACGATTACTGGGGCAAGGAGAACTGCAGCGAAGTGTTGGTGCTGAGCCGTTCCGACATTATTCGCGACATCCATGCGGATTTCTTCGGCGTGGGCTGCGACATTGTCGAAACCAACACGTTCGGTGGATCGCGCATCGTTCTGGCGGAGTTTGACCTGGCAGATCGAGTTCGGGAGATCAATGTCAAGGCTGCGCAGCTGGCTCGTGAGGTAGCACAGCAGTTTTCAACCAGCGACAAGCCGAGATTTGTGGCAGGGTCGATGGGACCGACTACCAAGCTGCCGTCGCTGGGGCACATCGGCTTTGATGCGATGGCGGCTGCATATGAGGAACAGGCTGCCGCGTTGATTGAGGGCGGGGTGGATTTGCTGCTGATCGAAACCTGTCAGGATCTGCTGCAGGCCAAAGTCGCGACCGTCGGCGTGCTGGAGGCGATGCGGAAAGCGGGCAAGCGGCTGCCGGTCACGGTGCAGGTCACGCTGCAGGAGACGGGGACGATGCTCCTCGGCACCGAGATCAGTGCGGCCCTCACGTCGCTGGAGCCGGCTGACATCCGGGTTCCTGCTTGAACCGGAGCAAAGCACTTCGGCGCTGGTGGTGCATCATCCGGGTGCAAAGTATTTTGTGGTGTGAGCGACCGATCTTCCCTGCCCACCTGTCCAACTTCCGCGAACGGTAAGGCCCCCAGTGTGCCACATTTTGCCGCCAACCTGGCCACTGGCAACCGCATCTTCATTTTTTATGATTCGGAAAATAAAGTCTGGAGAGTACCGGCTTTATTCACGGAAGAAGGATGCAAAGACGAGAAAGCGTCGGAATCTGGGGACGTTTTCCTCACTCGCGGCGGCGAAGAAACACGAGCGCGCGGTGCAGTTCTTCAAGAACCGATAAGAGACCCGCATTCCTGGCACAATTCGTGGCCTTCGTAAGAAGGCGAGGCACATCAAATCTGTGACTGCCATACCGGAGCTTTGCCCTGGCTAACGGCACGTTCACAAAAGCCGCAAGACTTTACTTTTTTACAAATTGAAGACACCGCTTTGACAAGTAATTGCTTTGGCTGAGGCATTTTCAAGGTAGTCCAGTAGCCTGCCAGTTGACGGAATCAGCAGAACTCACGGACGAAGCCTTCACGCCCTCCGTCACCGGGAGGGAATGGGGAAAAATGGGTGTTCGCACCGCAGGGGGTGCGAGCGCCCGTTTTGCTTTCTGGGCATTCGCCTGTGCATGTGCTTGTTCTGGCACTAACCCGGGCAAGTCAGCGGCAAATCAAACTGTTACAATTTCTGATTCCTCCTTTCTTCGTCTCGCTCAGGGGTTGGAATGACAACCCTTTGGGACGAAGCTCGGGCTTGGAGATGAAAGGCTGAGATCTCCGAAATTGCAAATCGGGAAAAACCGGCGCCATGAAATGTCCTTTTTGCGGATTTGCCAATGACAAGGTTGTAGACTCGCGCGAGAGTAAGGAGGCGGAATCGATTCGTCGCCGGCGCGAGTGCCTGAAGTGCGGCAAGCGGTTTACCACCTACGAGCGCATTGACGAAATTCCTTATATGGTGGTCAAGAAGGATGGGCGACGCGAGAAGTTCGACCGCCAGAAGGTGCTCAATGGCCTCTTGCGGGCCTGCGAAAAGCGCCCGGTACCGATCGGCAAGCTCGAACAGATCGTGAACGAGGCCGAGTCGTTCGTGATTGAGTCGGCGGAACGTGAGCGGAAGACCAGCGAACTGGGCGAGCTGATCATGAGCCGCCTGCGGCGCTACGACAAAGTAGCCTATGTGCGGTTTGCCTCGGTGTACCTGGACTTCAAGGATGTGAAAGAGTTCATGAATGAGTTAAAGGATCTGGTGAAAACGAAAGAAGCGGTGGAGGTTAAGGCCAAAGCTACGAAGATCTAAGGACTTTATGACCCATAGAGTGACGCTGATCCCGGGCGATGGGATTGGTCCGGAGGTAACGAAGGCAACGGTGCGCATCCTGGAAGCGACCGGGGTGAAGTTCGAGTGGGAAACGTTCGCGGTAGGCGCGGAGGCGTTCGAGAAATCAGGCGAATACATCCCCAAGGAATTGATTGACTCCATCGAGCGCACGCACGTGGCCTTGAAGGGCCCGGTCACAACTCCGGTGGGCGGGGGATTCCCCAGCATTAATGTCGCTCTGCGCAAAAAGTTCGAGCTCTATGCGAACTTTCGGCCTATCCGCAATCTGCCTCATGTCCCCACGCGTTATCCGGATGTGGATCTGATCATCGTACGCGAGAACACAGAGAGCCTCTATTCTGGGCTTGAGCACGAGGTCGTGCCGGGCGTGGTCGAGAGTTTGAAGATCATTACCGAGAAAGCCTCCACGCGCATTGCCAAGTTCGCGTTTGAGTATGCCAGGAAGAACCAGCGCAAGAAGGTTCATGCTATTCACAAGGCGAATATCATGAAGTTGTCGGACGGACTTTTTCTGCGCTGTTGCCGCAATATCGCCAAGGGCTTCCCCGAGATCACTTATGGCGAGCACATCGTCGACAACACCTGCATGCAGTTGGTGATGAATCCTTATCAGTACGACATGCTGGTGATGGAGAACCTTTACGGCGACATTATCTCGGATCTGTGCGCGGCGTTTGTCGGTGGCTTGGGGTTTGTGCCGAGCGCAAACCTGGGGGACCAGTGATTGCGATCCGCGCTCCTCATGGTACGTCATCTCGGGGAGCACGAAGCATCTACTAAAATTCGTAACGCGCTCGAACGCGTCTACCGTCACCACGAGAAGCTCACCCGCGACATTGGCGGCAAAGCCGGAACGTCAGAGTTCGCCGACGCCGTGATCGAAGAAATGGAGGCTGCGGCCGTTGCGCCAGCAGCCGCCGAATCGTCGCCCGCATGAATTTCATCCGTTTCACCAAGTGGCCGCCGCCATGTTCAAGATTCTGTTCTCTCTCTTCCGACTAAGCACGGTAGTCGTTGGCCTTTCGTACAGTGATCGCTAGCCGCACCTGACCCTATGATTTCCAGGGGGGAAACTATGAAATCCAGATTAGCGCTAGGTGCCCTTGCGGTGTTCGCCTGCGCGTGGCTGTTCGCAGGCTCGGCCATGGCGCAAGGCGGTGAGTTGGTCCGCGCGGAATGGGGAGCCCAGGGAGGCCGTGTCGATGTGACGGCCCGTGTTCGGACCTTCATTCACGACGGCGTACTGCAACTTGAGGTTACCCGTTTCAATCTCGGGATTGATCCGGCACCGCATCAGAACAAAAATCTCATCATCAGCGTCCGTCACTGGGACGGCGATGTAAAGGACTACAGCTACCCGGAAAGAAGCACAGTAAACCTCGAACTGGATCCCGACCGCGGCTACGACCACCGCGAAAGCCGTGAGCGGCACGACGGTGACGATGACCATGACCGCGATTATGACCGGCGTGAAGACGCGTACGAGCGCCACGAGGAAGGTGTGCGTATTCTGCGGGCGTACTACGGCGCCCAAGGCCAGTTCATAAATGTAACCGAGGCATTACGCAGCCGCATGGAGGATGGCCGTCTCTACCTGCACGTGGACAACTACTCCATGGGCGGAGATCCGCTGCCCGGCGCTCACAAGTGGCTGCGTGTTCTGTATCTCTATGATGGTCAGCGTAGAAACGTTGTCGTGGACGAAAAGACCGACCTGCGCCTGCCCTGAGGCGGCGTCGAACAGTCTCGTAAATTTCAGTCCACGAAACTTTTGCAACTGCGCCATTGACTCCCGAGCGCCAATGGGAGTACATTGCCCCGTTCTGGGGTTTCTGGGGAATGGCGAAGACAACGCGCCGTGTGGGCCCTTTGCCCGGATCGGGCGCAAGGCTCTAGCAAAGCTGATCTCTACAACCCGAGCGCGGAAGGTGCAGCATCACTACGCGACGATTGGCGGAGGCTCGCCTATCCGGCGGTTTACGGAACGGCAGGCGCGCGCTCTCGAGGCGGAGGTGACCAATGCGGGCCTGGATGCGCGGTGTTTTGTGGCAATGCGTTACTGGCATCCGTTTACCAGCGAGGCCATTGCGCAACTACGGGCCGCTGAGTGTCATGAAGTGGTGCTGTTGCCGCTGTACCCGCAGTACTCGTCCACCACCACGGGCAGTAGCCTGAACGAATGGCGGCGGCTGTTCCGCGACGACGTGCCGGTGTATCAGGTGGATCATTTCTACCAGCATCCGATGTATCTCGACGCGATGGTGGAGAAGATTGAAGAGACTTTGGGGCGTTTTGCTGCGCCGGAGCGGGCGGAGATCGTTTTCAGCGCGCACAGTGTGCCCATGGCGGTGGTTGAGAAGGGGGATCCGTACCAGCGCCAAATTCAGGAGACGGTCCAGCTTTTGATGGAGCGCGGCGCGTGGCGCAATCGCCACCGGCTCTGCTATCAGAGCAAAGTAGGAGCGAGCAAGTGGTTGCGGCCTTCCTTGCACCATACACTGCATCAACTGGCTGCCGAGCAAGTGCGCGAAGTGTGCGTGGTTCCTGTTGCGTTTGTTTCCGATCATGTCGAGACCCTCGGCGAGATCGACCACGACGCTCGCGCCGCGGCGCGGCAGCTTGGGATTACACAGTTTGAGATGAGTGCGGGTCTTAACGACTCTCCGAAATTCATCAGAGCCCTGGGCCAGATAGTGATGGATGCCCTGGGCAGGACGGTTCAGTCATACGCTTCGATTCGTGGGGCAGGTAGCGTGGCCTCGCCGGTGTTAGTGGCGGCTGAGTAGCGGGTAAATTTCCAAGGGCGCAGACCTTCGGGGCGATTTTTCACCTTGAGGCCGGCTCGGAGTGACGGGTTATGTGCCAGCGTTCGCAAGTACGGGGGGTTTTCGTTAGATAAAGTATCGGGAGGGACTCATGGCGGTTCAGGAGGGCGAAAAGCCCGTTCCGAATCCGGATGCAGTGAAACCCGCGGCCAAGACTACGGTGGATGCCACGAAGTACGTGGGCACACCGGCCGTGGGAACCTCGAAGGCTGCAGCCTCGGCCGGACTGAACTCGGCCGGTCCATCGAACACCGAGATCGACAAGCGGCGGCGGCGGCTGGTATGGGCTGGGGTAACCGCTTTTCTCACAGCTTGGTTTCTCGCCTTCTTCCGTTTTTTCCTGCCTCGCACTCTTTTCGAACCAAACACAGTTTTCAAGATCGGCTATCCCTCGGAGTTTGCCCTGGGGGTGGATACGAAGTTTCAGCAGAAGTTTCGGATTTGGGTGGACCGCACGCCAGACCGTGTGTTCGTTATTTACGCGCGATGTACGCACCTGGGCTGCACGCCTGACTGGAAGCCGAGCGAGAACAAGTTCAAGTGTCCGTGCCATGGCAGCGGGTATGACAGCGAGGGAATTAATTTTGAAGGACCGGCGCCGCGTCCCATGGACCGCGCACGTGTGGAGCTGGCACCCGACGGGCAAATTCTGGTGGACACCTCAAAGCTATACTCGTGGCCCAAGGGGCAGCCGAGCAAGTTTAACGATCCCGGAGCGTTTTTGACCGGAGTGTAGAAAAAGATTGAGTCAATGACTCATTGACTCAATTCCAGAGTTCAGGACTCATCATGGCTGAAGAAAACAACCCGAGCAGTACCAACGGAAAAAACGGCAACAAGGTGGGCGTGCTGGAGAAGGTTGCGGCCGGCGTCAAAGAGGACATTCAGGCTCTCAAGACCGACATTCCTTCCAAGGCGAAGGAGCAGATCGAGGGACTGAAGGATCCGACCAAGACACAAGTC
>WNFN01248892.1_pt1 | contig 12840 bp, 9 predicted proteins | sample 5400161 | NCBI WGS metagenome assembly WNFN01 (sample SAMN13153353, study PRJNA577476) | soil metagenome | isolation source: 80 cm saprolite on Douglas fir-dominated hillslope | place: USA:California | collected 2013-09-17
CAACAACTTCGAGTCCCGCGATGAGCCTGCGGGTCTCTTTCAAATTCCCGCGAGCACGTACCGCTCGATCGCCACCGCCACACCGTCTTCGTCGTTCGTCGGGAGGACTTCGAGACCGAGCGCGTGGAGCGCGGGGTCCGCGTTGCCCATGACCAGGCCACGGCCGGCCACGGTGAGCATCTCGCGGTCGTTCCAGTTGTCTCCGATGGCCATCGTTTCCTCGCGGGCGAGGCCCCAGCGCTCACGGAGGAACTCGAGCGCGTTTCCCTTGCTCACCTGCGGATGCAACACGTCCAGGAACCCCATCTCGTGACCCGGATACAGCGTGCGCTCCACCCGGGCCTGCGCGCCGAGGCCCGCGACGAGGAGCGGATAGAGGTCGAGCATCGCCGGAAGCGGGCCCGCGAACATGACCTGCACGACGTCGTCGGGCAGCTCCCGCTCCAGGTCCTCGACCTGGACGCGGTCGCGGTGGCCGCGATCGACGTACCCGCTGAGCATCGGGTTGTCCGCCCCGATGCCCGCGACCACCAGCCGGCCCTCGCCGCGAAAACCGCAGTGGGCGACTGGATCCGCCCCGCCGGCGCGGCCGAGGCGGATGGCGGCGAGGGCGGCCTCACGCGCGAGGGCCACGCAGCGCAGGACGCGCGCCGGCCCGTCGTGGTCGCTCTCCGGGTCCGGCTCGATGACGAGGGCGCCGTGGTGCAGCACGAGCGGGACGCCCGGCCCCAGCTGGGAGGCGACGCGCCGCGCGGCCGGGTAGCGCCGGCCCGTGATCAGAACGAGGCGGACGCCGGCGCCGCGCGCACCCGCGATCGCCCGGAGCGTCCGGCCGGAGATCTGCTTGTCGCTGCCCAGCAGGGTGCCGTCGATGTCGAGCGCGAGCAGCCGGCATGGAGAGGTCAACGGCCCGTCCACGCCTCCACTTTCTCGATCACGTCGCCGGGCCGGACCTTGTCCGCCACCTCCATGCCCGAGGCCACCCATCCGAATACGGTGTAGCGCCCGTCGAGATGGGGCGCGGGAGCGAGGGTGATGAAGAGCTGGCTGCCGCCCGTGTCCTTGCCGGAGAGCGCCATCCCCACCACGCCGCGGCCGTAGGGCCGCTCGCCGATCTCGTCCCGCAGTGCGAAGCCCGGACCGCCGTTCCCGTCGCCGCGCGGATCACCACCCTGGATCACGAAGCCGGGCACCACGCGGTGGAAGGTGAGGCCGTCGAAGAACCCGCTCCGGGCCAGGTCGAGGAAGGTGGCGCTCATGAGGGGCGCCTCCACGACGTTGAGGTGGATCTCGATGCGGCCCTGCTTCAAGTAGAGGAAGACGCGCGGCGTGAACACGGAGGCCCCCGCCGTGACCTCGTAGGGCGCGAGCGCCTCGCGGTAGTCCAGGGCGGGACGCACGATGGGCTCCGGGCCCGGCGCGGGAGGAGTCTCCCCCAGCGCGCGCAGCTCGCGCGCGGCACGCTCGCGCACCGGCCGCGCCGGGTCGCCGGCGGCGATCTCGCGCAGGAGCGCCGCCGCGCGCGCATCCTTCTGCAAGGCGAGCAGCGGCACCAGCGAGAGGCGCGCGTCCATCTCGACGTCGCCCCGGGCGCGCGCATAGGAGATGGCGGCCACTTCGCTCAGCCCCGTGACCTTCAAGGCGGCGAGCTGGTCGGCGGCGGCCATGCGCACTGCGAAATCCGGGTGGTCGAGGTGGCGGCGCAGGGTGTCGACCGAATCGGAGCCGCGCGCCTGGCGCAGCGCCTCCAGGACGTATGGGAGGACGCGCACGTCGTCGTCCTTCAGCATCGCGAGCAGGCGCGCCTGGCTGGCCTCGTCGGCGGCGATGGCGAGGGCGCCGGCCAGGCCGGCGCGCACGAACCAGACGGGATCGGGGTCCAGGTTGGCCAGGACCAGCGCGAACTCCTCGCGCTCCATGCGCGCCAGCGCCTGCAGGGCGGCCGCGCGCACCCAGGGCTCGGGGCTACCCACTTCCGCGACCACGCGCTCGCGCAGGCCCCGGTCGGGAGGGAGGACGGAGAGCGCCTTGAGCGCCTCCACGCGAAGGGCGCTGGACGGCGCGCGCAGCAGCGCGGACACCGCCGGCACCGCGCGTGGCTCGCCCAGGAGCGCGACCGCGCGCAGCGCGTTGACGACGACGGTCTCGTCCCGATCGCGCAACAGGGGCAGCAGCACGTCCAGGTCGGCGGGGTCCTTCAGCGCGCCCAGGCCGCGCGCCCCGTAGGCACGGGAGAGTGGATCGGTCGAGGCGACACCGGCCAGGAGCACGGGGCGAAGGGCGGGGCTCTCCAGGCGCATGGCCGCCCAGGTCGCCGCCCACCAATCGAAGCGCGGCTTGCCCGCGGACAGGAGCGCGGCCTGCGCGCTGCGCGCGTCCTTGAGGCGGGCCAGCGCGAAGAGGCCCAGCCGCGGCTCCAGCCAGGGGTCGGTCATGCTCGCGGGGTCGTCCCCGCGCACGGTCACGAGCGGCGCCTTGGGAGGCAGCGCCGCCACCACCATCTGCGCGATGGCGGGCGCGGCCCGCGCCTCGCCGATCTGGCCCAGCGCCTCCGCGGCCCGCCCGCGGACGACGGGCTCGGGGTCCTTGAGCGCGGCCAGCAGCGGATCCACGGCGAGCGCATCGCCGATGAGGCCGAGCGCGAACGCCGTCATCTGGCGAACCTCCGGCTCGGGATCCTGGAGGAGAGGCACCAGGGCGGGCACCGCCGCGGGATCGCCGATGCGGCCGGCGGCCAGGGCCGCCCGCCGGCGCAGGCCGCGGTCGGCGTCGCCGAGGCCGAGCCTCACGTCCGCGGTGAAGTCGCGCCGATCCTCGCCGGCCAGGATCCGCGTGAGCTTCTCCATCCGCGGAGTCGGCGGAGCCGGTGAGGGCGGCGCCGCGAGGAGAAGGCCCAGGATCAAGGAGGTCATCGGCGCGTCAACGCAGAATTATATCTAGGCCACGGCGATGAGGTCGTCGCCGTCGCGAAGGCCGAGCCGCGCGGCGTGGCGGCGGATCTCCTCGCGCGCACCGGGCTGGCCGACGCGACGAACGCGGCCACGCGGTGCCCGCGCGCGCTCAGCGCCCGCGACCATCCCTCCCCCACCGGGCCCGCGCCCCACACCACCGCCGGCCGCTGCGCGAGGGCTCCCGCCTCCAGGGCGCGGATCTTGAGATCCCGGAATCGCGCGGACGCGTAGCGGGGATCCGTGCGGGAGAGGCGAAAGGGCCCGTCGCGCCAGTCGAGGAGCACGGCCGGGAGCTTCGCGAACCGCGCGCCCACCGCGTGCGCGCGCAGCCACAGGTCGTAATCCTCCGGGCCGTCGAAGGCGCGGTATCCCTGGAGGCGGACCAGCACGGCCGCGCGCATCATCACCGTCGGATGGGCGAGCGGCGATTCCACGAAGAGGTCGCGCACGATCGTCTCGTGCTCGACGAGGCCATTCTGCCAGCGCACGTACGCGCGCATGCCCTCGTTCGGTCCGCACGAGCCCACCAGGCGCACGCAGGTTCCGAGCACGGAGAGGTCCGCGTCCTCCTGGAGGCGAGTGGCCTGGGCGCGGAGTCTTTCGGGGTGACAGACGTCGTCGGCGTCCATGCGCGCGACGAGGGGTGCGCGCGCCGCCTTCCAGGAGGCGTTCAGGGCGGCCACCAGGCCCTGGCCGGGATTATCCACCACGCGCACGCGCGCGTCCCGGCGCGCCGCCGCCTCGAGCAGCGCGCGGCTGCCGTCCGTCGAGTGATCGTCGACGGCCACCACCTCGTGGTCCGCGAGGGTCTGCGCGGCGAGGGAAGCCAGGCACTCCCCGAGCGTCTCCGCCGCGTTGCGGACGGGGAGCAGGACGGAGACGCGGGGGGAGGTCACCCCTGCCGGCCGACGAACGCTCGGGCCTCGCGCAGGGCGATCGCCGCCGAAGCCGCGGCCACCACGAAGAACGGGCCCGCGATGCCGGGGCGCCAGGTCTCGCGCGGAGCCCGACGGATCTCGGCCTCCCAGCCCTGCTCGCTCTCGACGGGCTCGCGGATCTCGTACACCCATTCCTCCCGGCAGACCGTCGAGTGGATCCCGTGCGTCGGGTCGGGGAGGGCGACGGCCATCGGCGCCGGCCGCAGGGCGCCGGAGACGACGAGGGTGATCGTAGTGTGGCTCTCCTCCGGCACGAAGAGGAACTCCACCCCGTAGCCCCGGAACGGCCAGGCCACCTCGGGCGCCTCGCGCACGACGCGGCCGAGCGCCCTCAGCCGCGCCCGCACGCCGGGGAGCACGAACTCGAGGTCGAGGTCGGGCTCGTCCGCGAGTCGCAAGGGGCTGGCCAGGAGCATCCCGTTGACGCTGAGGTTGTGGGTGAGGCCGCAGAAGTGCACGCCACCCGCGTTTCGCGACGAGGCGACCACCTGGCCGCTGACGGGGACGCGGGCCACCACGCGGCGGGGAACGATGAGGAGCTTGGCCAGCGTCGCTTCGAGCGTGGGCCGCTCCAGCGGCCGCCGCAGCACGGCATTGGCGCCGGCCCTCCGCGTCTCCTCCTCGATCTCGGCCGTCGCGCCCGCGGGAAGGATGGCCAGCACCGAGACCTCGCGCGTGGACGGCGAGTTGCGGATGCGGCGCACGGCATCCGGCAGCGCGAGGTCGGGCAGCTCCGTGCCCAGCACGACCAGCCGCGCACCGGTGGGGACGATCTCGCGCAGGAGGTCGCGGACATAGGTCCGCTCCTGGACGACATGCCGATCGCGCTGCAAGACGGGCGCCTCCAGCAGGAGGCTGCGCGCATCCAGGCCGGCCACCAGGAGCGAGGACGGCATGCCGGGAGTCTACGGCCGGGCACGAGGAGGGGCAACGCCAGGGGGGTCAGACGTGACTCAGGACACCACGCGCTGGCTGCTGCGGCGGAAACGGAAGATCTGCTGGAAACGGTCCGGCAGCCAGGTCTTGAGGCCGAGCAGGGACGGGATGCGGTCGTAATGGAGCACGAGCCGTGCGTCGCGCCGCCCGCCCTTGCCGACGTCCTGGACGAGGAATCCGTACGGGCCGATGCGCAGGGGGGTGCCCGCCTTGAGCTCCTTGCGCTCCCCGCCCTTGCCGTAGCCGACGAACTGCACGCGGGGGTCGAGCAGCGCCCGCCGCAGCGTCTCGTCGGAGAGGAGGTGGGCCTTGGCGTTCAGGAATTCGGTGGCGCTGATCCCGCGGCGCGAGGAGCCGGACGCGGTGAGGATGCGCTCCGCCTCCTTCGGATCGAGGTTCTTGGCCATGTAGTCGAGGTTGAGGGCGAAGATCTTCTCGTCCTTGGTTCCCTTCGCGTTGATGTCGTCGAAGGCCTTGCGCAGCTCGTCGAGGGGCAGTGGGAGGAGCCAGGCCACCGTGGTGTCGAGGCCCGTGGTATCGATGCCGGTGCCGGTGAGATCGAGGGTGGGCGCCTGGTAGGTGAAGGTCGCCGAGGCTTCCTTGGCGTCGCCGACGAGGCTGAGGCCGGTGTTGGACCAGCCGCCCTCCACCTTGTGCAGGCGGTCCGCCGACACGTGCACGGGCGCGTTCAGCGACAGTTCGAGCACCTCGACGTCGCCGGGGCCGGGGAATTGGCGCACCAGGATGCCGAGCAGGAGGGCGAGGAAGAGCACCATGGGCAGGATGAGGGCGCTGAAGAACTGCGCCTCCACGAGCGGCCGGGAAGGTGTGGAGATCCGGGCCACGATGGGCGCGATCTTCTTCAGGCCCTCCTGCGGCTCCACGCGGAACACGAACTTCTTGAGCAGCACCCCGTCGTCCTGGAAGAACGAGGCCATGCTCTGCGCGAAGGGCGCGGCCTTCTTGCCGTTGGCCGCCTGCACCATGTCCAGGATGAGCCCGGGCGCGCGCTCGGGGTTGCCCTTGACGGCGACGTCGGGCGGCTCCCCGACCAGGATCACGTAGAGCGGGACGTTCATCTCCTTGATGAGCGCGAGCGTCTTCTCGACCACGTGGGCCTTGAGGTCCACGCCCTCCGGCACGTTCATGTCCGTCCAGTCCGCGGGCGAGGGATCCAGGATGGCATCCGTGATGAGCACGAGGCGCAGGTCCGCGCCGGGGGGATAGTCGGCCGCGATGAGCTCGCGCGCCTTGTCGAAGGCGAAGTAGAAATCCGTCCACTGCCCGTTGTTGCGGTACTTGATGGCATCGTCGACGAAGATCTCGCGCCGGCCGCCGAACAGGATGAGGCGGTAGGGCCGGCCCTTGAGGAAGGTGAACATCTTCTCGAGGGCCTCGACGCGCTTCTCCTCCGGATCCAGCGGGGGCAGGGACGCCGAGTTGTCGATGAGGAAGAGGATGGTGGGCCCCTTCGTGGTGCGCGCGGCCGGGGAGGTCGGCGAAGCCGCGAGGTTCAACCCCGAGCTGGGGGCGGGGGACGGCGAGGCCGGGCGCGCGGCGCGCGGAGTCGGCGCCGCCAATGCGGGCGCGACGAGGAAGGCCAGCGAGAGGAGGGATGCGCCCACGGCCATGGGTTGGCGCGGATTCTACCTGAGATATAACCAAGCCATGAAAGTCGGCATCATCGGTCTGCCCTCGACGGGCAAGAGCACCCTCTTCTCACTCCTCACCGGCGCGCCGGTGGCCTCTCCCGGCGGACGGCCCGAGCCGCGGGTGGGCATCGCGCGCGTGCCCGACCCTCGGGTGGAGGCGCTGGCGGAGATGTATCGCCCCAAGAAGAAGACACCGGCCACCGTGGAGTACGTCGACATGCCGGGCGTGGCCAAGGGCGAGGGGGCCGCGCTGGTGGACCTCCCCGCCCTCCGCGGCGTCGACGCCCTGGTGCACGTGGTGCGCGCCTTCGAGTCCGAGGTCGTGCCCCACCCCGAAGGCTCCATCGACCCCCTGCGCGATGCGCGCATGCTCGAGCTGGAGCTGATCCTGGCCGACCTGGGCACGGTCGAGCGCCGGCTCGAGCGCCTCGAGGCCAACATCAAGAAGGCCAACAAGGCCGAAGACGTCGCCGAGCGCGTGGTGATCCTCAAGATGAAGGAAGCGCTCGAGGCGGAGAAGCCGCTGCGCGACCTCACGCTGAGCGAGGAGGACCAGCGCCGGGTTCGCGGATATGCCTTTCTCAGCGGCAAGCCCCTGGTGCTCGTGGTCAACATGGGCGAGGACCAGGTCCGCCAAGCGGCGCAGGCGCTGGAGCGCACGGGGCTCGTGGCCTTTGCCGCCGAAGGGAGCGCCCGCGCCGTGTGCGCGGTGTCCGCGCCCATCGAGGCGGAGATGGCGCAGCTCTCCGCGGAGGACGCGCAGGCCTTTCGCGAGGACCTCGGCCTCAGGGAGCCGGGACTCGACCGCGTCATCCGGACTTCGTACGAGCTCCTCGGGCTGATCTCGTTCCTGACCGCGGGGGAGGACGAGTGCCGGGCCTGGACCATCCGGCGTGGCGCGCGCGCGCAGCAGGCGGCGGGCGAGATCCACTCCGACATCGAGCGCGGATTCATCCGCGCGGAGGTCGTCGCTTTCGAGGACCTCATCAAGGCGGGATCGCTGGCCGCCTGCCGCGAGCAGGCGACCTTGCGTCTCGAGGGCAAGGATTACGTCGTGCGCGACGGCGACGTGATCAACTTCCGCTTCAACGTCTGATGGCCTCCGGCGGGACCTGCCCGCAGTGCGCGCGTCCCGTGGCCGCCGCCAAGCCGCGCTGCGTGTACTGCGGAGGGGAGCTGCCGGCGGACGCGGTGCAGGCGGCCGCGGCCGCGCGGGCGGCCCTGGAGGCGCAGTGGGCACGCGAGGGCGCGACCTCCACGCCCAGCCCCGCGACCGGCGGGGCGCCGGACAGATCGCGAGCGCGGACGAAGAGGCGCTCGCGCGCGCTCTCTCCCTGTCCGCGTTCGAGGCGGGCCAGCGGCGGCGGCGCGGAGGACCGGACCTCCATCGCATCCTGCCCGCGGCCCAGGCCACGGAGGAAGCGGCGCGACTCCGGGCCCACGGCCTGGAGGTGCTCGAGATCGCGGAGGACGAGGTGAGGCGCTCGGAGCCGGTGACGATCACTCGCGGCAGCGCGGAGGCAGGCGCCCTCGCCCTGGACGGAGATGAGGGCCCGCTCCGTGTCGCGGAAGCGGACCTGTTCCTCATCGTGCGCGGCGTCATCACCCGCGAATACCAGAGCACGCCGGAGGCGCGGCTTCAGCGGCGCCTGGCCACCCTCGATCCCGGATACCGCGTGCACCTGCACCGGCGAGGGGACGCGCGACCGGTCGAGCTCGATCCCGCCGCGTTGGACTTCGGGCCAGGGGGGGCGCCGAGCGGCGCGCAGCTCCAGGTCACGAGCTGGATCGACCGGCTCTTTCCGGCCGTGCCCCGAGACGATTCCTTCCGGGTGGTGATTCCCGCGCTCGCCCCCGCCGCGCCCGGCGCCGGCGGTAACGCCGCCGCCGCCGCTGCCGCCCTGGCCCGGCCGGGACGCGAGAGGCGCGCCGTGCTCGACAACCTCGCGCAGTTCCGCTTCCATTCCGCCTGGCGCGGCGCCGCGCGCCGCCGCCGCTCGTCCTGACCTTTCGCGACCGCGTGCGCTAACCGCGCGTCGGACCCCTGTGCTACCGTTCGGCGCGGATGAAGCTGATCGTCCAGATCCCCTGTCTCAACGAGGAAGCGACGCTTCCGGAGACGCTCAAGGCCATCCCCCGCACCATCGCCGGCGTCGACAAGGTGGAGGTGCTCGTCATCGACGACGGGTCCACGGACGCGACCTCGGCGGTCGCGCGCGAGCACGGCGCCGACCACATCGTGCGCTTCACCCGCCGTAAGGGGCTGGCCGCCGGCTTCATGGCCGGCCTCGACGCCTGCGTGCGCCTGGGCGCGGACGTCATCGTCAACACCGACGCCGACGCCCAGTACGCGGGGAGCGAGATCCCGCGCCTCATCGCGCCGATCCTGGCCGGGGAGGCGGACATGGTGATCGGCGACCGCGAGGTGGGGCAGGTCGAGCACTTCTCCTGGCCCAAGCGCCGGCTGCAGACCCTGGGCTCGTGGGTGGTGCGGAAGGTGTCGGGCACGAACGTGCCCGACGCCACCAGCGGCTTCCGCGCGCTCAACCGCGAGGCCGCGCTGCGCATCAACATCGTGAGCGAGTTCACCTACACGCTGGAATCGATCATCCAGGCGGGCAAGAAGAAGATGGCGGTCACCCACCTGCCCATCTCCAGCCGGCACACGCGGCCCTCGCGCCTCTTCTCGTCCACCTGGGAGTACTTGAAGCGATCGGTCGCCACGATCCTCCGTATCTATGCGATGTACGAGCCGTTCAAGGTCTTCGTCCTCCTCGGCTCCGCCCTCACCGCGGGCGGCCTCGGGCTCGGCCTGCGCTACGCGTGGTTCTGGGCCCACGGCGACATCCGCGGCCACTTGCAGTCCGCCATCCTCTCCGTCCTGCTCCTCATCCTCGGCTTCCAGACGCTGCAGTGGGGCATCATGGCCGACCTCGTGGCCAGCAACCGCAAGCTCCTCGAGGACCTCCTCTACCGCGTGCGCAAGGGCGAGCTGGAGAGACCGGACGGCCGTGGCTGAGCCCGCCCAGACGACCGTCGTCATCCCCGCCTTCAACGAGCAGGAGGCGATCGCGGATGTGGTCGGCCGCGTGCGCGGACGTGGGGCCTGGCGGGAGGTCCTCGTCGTCGACGACGGATCCACCGATCTCACCGCCGACCGCGCGGCCCAGGCGGGCGCGCGCGTGGTCCGCCATCCCTACAACAAGGGGAACGGAGCCGCCGTGAAGACGGGCATCCGGGAGGCGAAGGGGGACGTGGTCCTGCTCATGGATGCGGACGGCCAGCACGATCCGGAGGACATGGCGCGCCTGGTGGCGGCCGTGGGCCTGCACGACATGGTGATCGGCGCGCGCGCGGCCCGCGACCAGTCCCCCACCCGCGCCCTCGGCAACGCCATCTTCCGCGCGCTGGCCTCGTGGCTGACCGGGCGGCCCATCCCGGACCTCACCTCCGGCTTTCGGGCCGCGCGGCGCGACCTCCTGGTCGAGATCCTCCACCTCCTGCCCAACGGCTTCTCGTACCCGACCACGTCGTGTCTCGCCCTCATGAAGGCGGGCTACAACGTGACCTTCGTGCCCGTGGCCGCGCATCCGCGCGTGGGTACCAGCAAGATCCGCGTCGTGCGCGACGGTGTTCGCTTCGTCCTCATCATCTTGAAGATCGTCACCCTCTACAGCCCGCTCAAGGTCTTCTTCCCCATCTCCGCCGCGTCCTTCCTGCTCGGCCTTCTCTACGGGGTCTGGAACGTCGCCGTGCACGGCAAGATCCCGATGGGCTCCGCCCTGCTGATCCAGCTCGCCGTCGTGGTGTTCCTGTTCGGGCTCATCTCGGAGCAGATCGCAGCCGGTCAAGACCGGGCGTGAAATTCCGTCGCGCGCGCCGGGACGCATTCCTGCTGCTCCTGCTCGCCGCCATGCCGGCGTTGGCCTATGCGCCGGCCTGGACGGCGCGCCGGCTCCTCGGTCCCGGGGACGGCGCCGCCCTGCATTTCCCGCTGCGCGCCCTCGTGTGGGAGAGCTACGGGCGCGGGGAGCTGCCCGAATGGAATCCCACCATCTTCCTGGGGACGCCCCTCCTCGCCGCCTATCGGCCGGGCGCGTTCTACCCGCTCATGCCCGCCCTGGCCTTCCTGCCCCCGTTCGCGGCGTTCCAGGTGCTGGTCCTCGTCTCCCTGGCCGCCTCCGCCATCCTCGTCTTCCTCTATCTCCGGCGCCTGGGCGCCGAGCGTGTGGGCGCGTTCGTGGGGGGACTCTGCTTCGCGCTCGGACCCTATCTGGTCGCCCACCTCTCGGACACGGCGACCCTGGTGGCCGCGCCGCTGCTGCCCCTCGTGCTGCTGGCGGCGGAGGACCACATGCGGCTCGGGACGCCGGCGCGCGCGGCCGGTCTCGCCGTGAGCCTCGCCCTCCTCCTCCTGGCCGGCTCGCCGGAGGCGGCGCGCGCGGGAGCGGCCCTGGTGGCCGGACGCCTGGTGGTGGGCCACGTCCTGCGGCCGGGCCCGCGCGGCCCCAGCGTGCGTGCGAGCCTGCTCGCCCTCCTGGCCGCGGGCCTCCTCGCGGCGCCCCAGCTCGTGCCCACGCTCGTGCTGGCCCGGGACGCCGGGCGCTCGGTGACGGGACTGGCCAACCGCGATCGTCCCCTACCCGGGCTCTTCGGCCTCGTGCTGCGCTACGCCTCGCACACGCCCGCGGCATCGCTGGCCCTGGCCGCCGTGCCCCTCGCCCTGACCCAGATGCCCATCCGCGTCCTCGGCCTCGCCCTCGCCCTCTGCCTCGCCCTGCAGTGGGGGCGCGGCCCGCTGTCCGCGCCGGGCGCGCCGGGCCTCGTGTTCGAGCTGACGCTGTGCGTGCTGGCGGGTCTCTCGCTCTCCGCGCAATGGCGGGCGCGGCGCCGGCCCGAGGGAGCGCGCCTGCGCGCGTACTTCCTGATCGCGGCGCTGGCCTCGGCGGCGGCGCTGTCGGTGGCGGCGGCCGCGGTGGGACCGCTGCCGGAGTCGCTCGCGGGCGCGGTCGGCGTCCTGGCCTTGAGCCTGATCCTGTACTTCTCGCTGGCCACGTCGCCGCATGCCTTGCGCGCGGGCCTGTGGCTCCTGCCCCTGACCGTCTCCTTACTGCTGCAGCCGGGAGGCCGCCGTCCCTGGGACCTCTACCCGACCGAGGCCGATCTCTACGAGGGCAGCGCCACCCGGCGCGCGCTCTGGAATGCCATGGGCGCGGGCGTGCGCGAGCGCATGCTCGGCCTCGTCCGTGACTGGCCTCGCGACCAGGAGCGCGACCTCGCCTACGCGAACTGGGCGGGCCTCGAGGGCGGCCGCTCCGCCAACGGCTACGACCCCATGGTCCCGCTGCGCACGCGCGTCGCCCTGGGCGGGATGGCCGTCGGCGGCACGCTCCCCAGCGCGTTCTTCCGCTCCGAGCCGGCCCGGCTGGAAATGCTCGGCGTGCGCTGGGTGCAGGTGCCCGCCGGCTCGCTGACCGCCCCTCGCATCGGTTTCGCCGGCGATCCGTTGGACCTGCGCCTGGATCCGGGACGGCGGCGGTTCTTCCCTCTCCCCATGACGCCCGCCACCGAGATCCAGATCGTCTCGCTGCTCTCCGACGCCGTCTCGGTCGCGCAGGGACAGGAGGTCGCCCGCGTGGAGGCGCGGCTGGCCACCGGACGCAGCTTCGAGCTCAGCCTGCGCGCGGGCGTGGACACCGCGGAGTGGTCGTGGGAGCGGCCGGACGTGCGGCCGCGCGTGGCGCACCAGCTCGCGCCCGTCTTCGGAACCTGGACGGATCCGGGAGCGGGCTTCGCCGCGCACCGCTACCTCGGGCGGCTGCGGCTGCCCGGCCGCTATCTGGTGGACGGCGTGAGCCTGGAAGCGCGTCCGGAGGCCGGCCGGCTCCTGCTCGCGCGGCTGGCCGTGTTCGACGCGCTGACGGGCGCGGTCACCCCGGTATCCCTGCCCGCGGCGTTCGTGAGCGACGGCGGGGTCCTGGCCGAGCGTGCGGTGACTCCCCTCGTGCGTCTCTTCGAGGTCGCGGGCGGAGCGCGCGCCTGGGTGGCGGAGCGGCCGCGCATCCTCGCCGACGACGACGCGGTCGTGCGCGCCCTGGGCACGCCGGGGGCGTTCGGAGTCGATCCCCGCCGCGACGCCTTCGTGACCGCCGAGGACGCGCGCGCGCTGACGACGGACACGCGGGGCCGCGCCGGCCGGGCGGAGGTCCTCCTGCGCGCCGATCCCCGGCTCCTCGACATCCGCGCGGAAGGGCCGGGCCTCCTGATCGTGACCGAAGCCTGGGACCGGGGCTGGTCCGCCGCCGTCGACGATGCGCGCGCCTCCATCGTGCGCGTGAACCACGCGGAGATTGGCGTGCCCCT